>VFQS010000086.1_pt1 | contig 123190 bp, 118 predicted proteins | sample 3512361 | NCBI WGS metagenome assembly VFQS01 (sample SAMN10412375, study PRJNA504923) | tailings metagenome | isolation source: Relicate 1 Philex TSF3 active mining | place: Philippines | reverse complement strand
GCCTGACGGTCGATCTCGCCTTGCGCGGCGATCAGGGCGTTTTTGAGTTCTCCCAGGCTGGGCACGGCACTGACCGGGGTTGACGTGGCGGATGTGCCCGATGGGCCAGACGGCGGCGCGGGCTGACGGTCCATCAGCTTGCGCGCAGCTTTGAGGACTGTCGGGGCGTGTTCGATCACATCGCCCCAAGGAATCACTTTGAGGGCAGTCAACCAGGGAATAGCCATCGTTTTGTCCTTTGTTTGCTCATTGCAAGCGCGGTCTGCCGTCCAGCGCTGAATACTACCGCCGTGGGCACATCGCTGCGCCAGGGCTCGTGCCTTACCGGAATGGCGAAAGGACTTTGGAAGGTGAACTGGTTAACGCCAGCAACGACTCATCGGACGTTTGAACATGGAAATTTCAACGACGCGCTAGGATTTCAATGCTGCGCGCTGCTCACGCAAATGCACGCCATCCAGATACTGCGCCAACTGGTCAATGTCCGCATCGCGCACGCCTAGGCTTTTGAAGTCCTGTTTCCAATGCGCCACCTGGTGGGCAATTTCGGCCACGGTCTGCCGGGCTTGGGCGTCCGTCAGCCCGAAAGCACGCGCCTCTGACAGCGCATTGGCCAGGGTGGCCTCGTGACCCAGAGCGCCCACGCGCATTTGCTGATAGCCCAAGCCTTGCGCGGCGGGCAGCACATCGAAAGCTGGAGAGAGTTCATAAAACCCGTCCGCGCCACGCACCAGTGCGTGGTTCTTTTCATGGTCGTCGGTGTTGTCGATCAGGATGTTGAAGACCATGCGCCTGAACAACTCTTGCTGCTGCGCTCGCACTTGCTCAGGCCGCCCCACGCGGCGAATCAGTTGCGCCAGTTCGGGGTAGCCGATGACCTCGCCTGCGGCCCGCAATGCGACATGGGCGGACTGAACATGCAGGCGCTGTGAGCCCGCGCGGTCAAAGCGCCGGACAGCCACGGCGTGGCCTTGTGGCAATGGCAGAGCCAAGCTGTCTGCCGTTTGGATGCCGCAGCGGCGCGCCAGCTGCATACTGGCGTGTTCGATCAGTGGCGAGTCCAGCTCACCGCCTTCAGAAAACTTGACCACCCAGGATGCGCCATCGATTTGCATCAATGACTTGGGCCGTGCGCCGCCGATGGACACGCCAGGCTGCAGCAAGCGACGCTGCTGCTCGCTGACGGCATCGCCCGCCATGACGCGCTGCACCGCCTGATGCATGTCGTTCAGGCCTTCAAAGGTGGGCATGGCCGCTGTTGCGGCGGGAACATAAGTTTCCGCTTGCAGTGAGACGCCCAAAGCCCCAAAGCGGTCATCGCCTGCAAAGTACAAATACTCCAGCAAAGACAAACGCGCAGGACGCTCGATCAATCGGATGACACGCTCGCCCCATTGGTCGGGCCGGGCATCGTCCACCGCACCGGCAGCCGTATCGCGCGCTTCAGGCAACATCAAGCCCACTTGCAAAGGCAAGTCTTCGCTCAAGGCAAAGCCTTTTGGCGATGCCATCCATGCGGGGTCATAAGTCAAGGCCACTTTACGGCGCTGGTCTTGCAGGCTCAGGGTACCGATACGCTGAGGCGCATGCGGATCACCCAACCACCACAGGTTCATGCTGTCTTGGGGTTGATAAGCCTGGCTCACAGTGAGGGCTCCGGTTTGCGCGACAAGCGCTTGCTGCGCTGGCGCACGGCTTCAATGTCTTGCTCCAGCGCATTCAGGTCTTGTGCAGGTGCCGCCACTTCGGGCAATGCAGCATGACGCCCCATGAGCCATAGCGCAGTGGCATAGACACCCATACCCACCGAAGGATCGCCCTTTTCCATGCGGATGAGCGTGGGCACCGACACGGCCATGCGGCTGGCCCAAACGCGCAGGCTTTCCTTGCGGCGCTGACGGGCCAGCGCCAAGTTTTCGCCCAAATCCCGCAGCGCTTTGGCGGCTGAAGCGGGCAGGTGGTCGGCAGCAAGAGAGGGCTTTGGCATAACACAAACTTTAACAGAAATTAAATTTTGTGCTTCTTTGTGTTCTTTGATGCTCAGCCGCTGATCGCCTCGTCCAACAATTCCACCCAGTGCCGCACGGGCAGGCCGCTGCCGCTTTGCAGGTGGGTGATGCAGCCGATGTTGGCGCTCAGCACGCCTTGCGGCTCCAGCGCATTCAGGTGGCCCAGCTTGCGGTCGCGCAGCTGCTTGGACAGCTCGGGGTTGAGCACGCTGTAGGTGCCGGCTGAGCCGCAGCACAGGTGCGATTCGTTGGCCGTGACTTTGATCTGGAAACCCAGATCGCCCAGATGCTTTTCCACGCCGCCTTTGAGTTGTTGGCCGTGTTGCAGCGTGCAGGGCGGGTGGTAGGCCTGCAGGCCTGCGGCTTGCAGCGCTTCGGGCTTCAGCTTGGGTTTGAGCAGCGGCACCAGCTCGGGCAGCAGCTCGCTCAGGTCGCGGGTCAGGGCGCCGATGCGGGCGGCTTTGTCGGCGTACACCGGGTCGTCTTTGAGTACATGGCCGTAGTCCTTGACCATGACGCCGCAGCCCGAGGCGTTCATCACGATGGCTTCGACCTCGCCGCTCTCCACCAGTGGCCACCAGGCGTCGATGTTGGCGCGCATGTGGTCTTTGCCGCCGTCGTGGTCGTTCAGATGGAACTTGAGCGCCCCGCAGCAACCGGCCTTGGGCGCGGTCACCGCCTGAACACCGGCAGCGTCCAGCACGCGGGCGGTGGCGCTGTTGATGTTGGGGCTCATGCTCGGCTGCACACAACCGGCCAGCATCAGCACCTTGCGGGCGTGCTGGCGGGTGGGCCAGGCACCGGCGTCTTGCGGCGCAGGCACTTTGGCTTTTAGACTCTCAGGCAGCAGGCCGCGCACCATCTGGCCCATTTTCATGGCTGGGGCAAACAGGGGTGAAGGCAGGCCTTCTTTCAGCGCCCAGCGCACCAGCTTTTCGCTGGCGGGGCGCTCGACTTTGGCGTCCACCAGCTTGCGGCCGATGTCCACCAAGTGGCCGTATTGCACGCCGCTTGGACATGTGCTTTCGCAGTTGCGGCAAGTCAGGCACCGGTCCAGGTGCATCTGGGTTTTGCGGGTGGGCGTTTCGCCCTCCAGCACCTGCTTCATCAGGTAGATGCGGCCACGCGGGCCGTCGAGCTCGTCACCCAGCAACTGGTAGGTGGGGCAGGTGGCGGTGCAAAAACCGCAGTGCACGCACTTGCGCAAAATGGCTTCGGCCTCCAGGCCTTCGGGGGTGTTTTGGTATTCGGGGGCGAGGTGGGTTTGCATGGCGATTCGCCTCAGAGGGGGTGCATGCGACCGGTGGCGAACACGCCTTTCGGATCGAACTGCTTTTGCAACTGCTGTTGAATCCGCGCTTGCACGGCGTCCAGCGGGGTGTTCACCCCGGCGACCTTGTCCACTTCGGCGTGGGCGACGCTGGCGCGGAACAAGGTGGCGTGGCCACCGACCGATTGCGCCAGTTCACGCAAAGCCACCGCCGCCGAGGCGGGTGCCCACAGCCAGCGCTGTGCACCTTGCCATTCGATGTACTGGGCATAAGGTAAATCCAGCAAAGGCGCCGTTTGCGGCACCGACAGACGCCACAGGCAGGCATCGGGGCTGGGTGGGTCAAAAAACGGCAGGGTCTGCTCACCACTGGCGCGCCAGTCCTGCGCGGCTTCGGCGTTGTCCATGGCCTGCACCTGCGCACCCAGGGCGACGGCATCGGCACTCATTTTGGCCATGGCCGACTGCACGGCCGCCACCGCACCCCGCAGACGCACAAACAAATAGTCGGCCACGGGTTGGGCCGTGGGGTCGCGCACCCAGGCGCTGGCGTTCAGGGGCAAGGGCTGACCGCCCCAGCGGTGCAGCAAATCGAGCGCCGGGCCTTGCGCCAAACCCGCCATCATCAAGGTGGCCTCGGCCGGGGCCACGGGCAAGACCTTCAGGCTGACCTCGGTGATCAGGCCCAACGTGCCCCAACTGCCCGCCATCAGGCGGCTCACGTCGTAGCCGGCCACGTTTTTCATGACCTGACCGCCAAAGGTCAGGTGCTCGCCCAGACCGTTGATGAAACGCGCGCCCAGCACGTAGTCGCGCACAGCACCAGCGGTGGCGCGGGCCGGGCCGCTCAGCCCTGCGGCCACCATGCCGCCCACCGTTGCACCATTTTCCGAGCCTTGGCCAAAATGCGGCGGCTCAAACGCGAGGCACTGGCCCTTTTCGGCCAATGCCGCTTCCAGCTCGGCCAAGGGCGTGCCGCAGCGCACCGTGACCACCAGCTCGCTGGGCTCGTAACTCACAATGCCCCGGTAGCCCCGGGTGTCGAGCACATCGCCCGTGAGGCTCTGGCCCCAAAAGTCTTTGCTGCCGCTGCCGCGCAAACGCAGCACGCGGCCGTCCGCACCCGCCTGGCGCACGGCGTCGATGAGGGAATTGAGTTGAGCTTCCATGGGCCAAGATGGTAACCCCCGGCCTCAGGGAACCGCGTGAATTTTTTGAACGAACGGGTTGTGGGAAATTGGGCGTATCAAAGTACCACCAAGTGCGCTGGGGTTGCGCCGCGCACTGCACTGATCGGAATTCGTTGATCCAGCGTCACCAGTCTGCCTTGGTTCTTGACGGCCAAGGCCAAGAGGTACAAATCCGTCAACTGCCTCGCGCTGTGAATGTGCCCATGTTGAAACTGCTGCGGATCCAAGAGGCTGATCTCATCGGACCAAAAAGCATGGTGCGCCGTTCTTGTGGAGTTTTGCAACATGCTGACCAGCATGGGGATGGGTTGGGGGCTGCTGTAACCAGGTTGACCCATGATGCGAAGGCATCCATTTTGGGTCAATGCACAGGTGGCCCAGCCATGTTGAATGTGGTCTTCAAACCATTGCGCGGCACGGACATGGTGGACATGATCGCGATCGTGCAAGGCAATCAGCACATTGACATCGAACAGCGCACGCATCAAACACCCTCGGCATCGCGCAATCGTTCGATCAGCTCATTGCTGATGACCGCACCCCGTGAAGGCAAGGGCTGAATGCCGTATTGGGCCAAGCGTTCTGACACCTGGGGCACGGCTTGTGCCGTTTGCGGCTGATAGGCCCCCACTGCAAATGCCTTTCGCGCCAAATCACTCATGACTTGTCCAATCGACTTTTTCTCTCTTTGGGCAATTTCTTTGGCTGCAAACAGCACGTCGTCCGCAATGTCCAGGGTGGTTCGCATCTCAGCTCCTGATGTCTTGATGTTTGATGTTATCACATCAAACGTCCATCATATCTGGTGCACCTGTTTCAACAGGGGCATCCTCCATGGGCTTCAAAACGCCTCGAACCCATTGACCGGCAAGCCCGCCACCGCCACCCGCATCGCAAACAGACACCCGGCATCGGGATACTGCGCCAGCTCTTGCGGGCTGCGGCCCTGGCGCGAAGTGGTGATGAACAGGGTTTTCAGGTCTGGCCCGCCAAAGCAGGGCATGGTGGGGCAAGGCACAGGGGTTTTCACTTCGGCCAGCACCTCACCTGCAGGCGACAGGCGCAGCAGGCGCTGGCCTTCGTATTGGGCAGACCAGTAACAGCCTTCGCTGTCCACTGTGGCGCCATCGGGGCGACCGCCATAGGGGCTGTGATCGCCCCAGCTCCAGCCTGCGGGTTTGGGGGCCATTTGATGGAACACGCGAGGGGCTGACAGTTGGCCCGTCGTCGCCTCAAAGTCAAAGGCGCGCACCTGGTGCGCGGCCGTGTCGGCCCAATACGTGGTGCGGCCATCGGGTGACCAGGCCAGGCCGTTGGCCGTCACCACACCGTCCATCATGGCGTGCAGGCCTTGGCCGTCCAACATGTAAAGCACGCCGAGCGCCTGGTCTTTGGGCTCGTACAGGCTGCCCGCCCAAAAGCGCCCTTGCGCATCACACTTGCCGTCGTTGAAACGCAGGCGCGTGGTGTCGTAAGGCGCAGCCGCCAAAAGCTGCAAGTCACCCCCCCATTCGCGCGCCAGGTAAATGCCATCGCGCAGGGCCATGACCAAGCCACCGCCCTGCACTGGTGCGATGCAGCCGGGCTCTTGCGGCAGGGGCCAGTAGTCGACTGGGCCCTGGGCCTGTAGACCCTGCACCGCCACGCGTGCAATGCGACGGTCCGGAATGTCCACCCAGTACAGGCGTTGTTCAGTCGGGTGCCAGAAAGGCGACTCGCTCAAGCCATCGGGTTCGGCGGTCAGGGCTTGCCAACGGCTTGCATCCCCCAAGGTCATGGCGCTACAAGGCGAAGGTGGAAATCGCGGGCACAGCAGCCACCACCACCACGCCCAGCAGCAAAGCCACCAAATAGGGCCAGATGGCGCCCATCACCTCGTCGGGCTTGGCGTCACCAATGCGGCAGGCCACATAAAAGCCCACCCCAATGGGCGGCATCATCAGGCCCACGTTCATGGCACACACCACCACCATGGCGTAGTGGATGTCGTGGATGCCCAGCTTCTTGGCAATCGGGAACATGATGGGGGCCAGCAACAGCACGGCAGGCAAACCTTCCAGCAAGCACCCCAGCACCAGAAACACCACGATGGTGACGGCCAGAAAAGCGATCGGGCCGCCCGGCAAAGTGGTCAGAAAACTCGACAATTGCTGCACCACGCCGCTTTGGGTGATGGTCCAGGCCATGGCCGAGGCCGCGCCCAAGATCAACAAGATCGCACCAGACAAGGCGGCCGTCTCAACCAGCATGTCGTAGAACTTGCGCAGGCCAATGCCGCCGTACATCACCTGGCCAATCACCAGCGCATACAACACCGCGATGGTGGACACCTCGGTGGCCGTGGCCACGCCGCCACCCACCGCGCTGCGGATCAAAAAGGGCAGCACCAGCGCGGGGGCCGCCACCAGCAAAAAGCGGCCGATGACCGAAATCGGTGGACGCTTGACACCCTCGACCTGCTCATGCCGCGCCTTCCAGCGGGCCAGCACCAACAAGGACAGCAGCAGCACCATCGCCACCACAAAGCCGCTCTGGAACAGCCCGGCAATCGACACACCCGCCACCGAACCCAGCACGATCAGCACAATGCTGGGCGGCACCGTGTCGGCCATCGCCGCGCCCGTGGCCAGCAAGGCCACCATTTCCTTGGGCTTGTTGCCGCGTCGCTTCATCTCAGGAAACAGCGCCGGGGCCACGGTGGCCATGTCCGACACCTTGGAGCCCGAGATGCCCGAAACAATGAACAGCGAGCCCAGCAGCACATAGGACATGCCGGCCTTGACGTGGCCGATCAGCGAGGCCAGAAAATCCACAATCGCCTTGCCCATGCCGGTGGCGTCGAGCACGCAGCCGAGCAGCACAAAAATCGGCACCGACACCAGAATCAGGCTGGACATGCCCTCGTCCATGCGCCCCACCACGATCAAGAGCGGCACCTGGGTGGTGAACGCCAGATAGCTGAGCGCCCCCAAACCAAAACAAAACGCGATCGGCACGCCCGCCATCAGGCACACCGCCACCACGCCCACCAAAAAGATGAGCATGTTCCAGCTGCCCAAGTTGGGCAGCGTGGCGCTGTATGCATGGCAAACAGCGGCCACAGCCCCGACCGCCACAGCCGCGCTGAGCAGCGCCCGCACAGGCACGGTGCGCGCAGCGTAGGCCAGCACAATCAGCAGCATCACGCCCAAGCCAAATGGGATGGACGCCACGCGGTAGGTGTTGGGCAAGTCCAGCGCGGGCGATTTGATGAACCATTCTTCCTGGGCGTACTCCACCGCCGAAGGCAGCAAACCCACCAGAAACGCGACCACCACCGTGAGTGCAAAGGCATGCACATACGGCTGCACGCGCGTTGGCAGCTTGTCGACCACCAGCGACAAGCGCAAATGCTCGTTGCGGTGCATCGCCAGTCCGGCACCGATCATGGTCAGCCAGATGAACGAGGTCGACACGACCTCGTCAATCCAGACAATCGAATTGGCAAACACGTAACGCGACAAGACAGCCGCCAGAAGCAACACCACAATGCCCACCATCAGGGCGGCCGAAACCGCCTCCAGGGGGAACATCCAGCGTGACGCTTTTCGACCACCGCCCGGGCCGGCAGCCTCTGGTGCGGAATAATGCTCGCCGCCCAAAAGCGGCTGGGTCTGAACGTCCGACATAAGTGTGCTGTTCCTCGTTTTTATCTTGTCTGCGCCGTGGCCGATCAGCCCAGTTTGCCGCTGTAGCGTTCCAGCAAGGCCCAGGCCTCGTCACCGAACTTGGCTTTCCACTCGGTGTAGAAACCGGCCTGACGCAGGCGGTTGCGGAAAGTGTCGGCCTTGGCGTTGTTGAACACCATGCCTTTCTCGGTCAGCGACTTTTGCAGCGTGGCGTTCATGGCGGCCACATCGGCGCGTTGCTTGAGGCCAGCAGCGTTGATGTGCTTGGCCACGATGGTGCGCAGGTCGGCAGGCAGACGGTCCCAAGCGCGGCGGTTGGCCAGGAACCAGAAGCCGTCCCACATGTGGTTGGTCACCGAGCAGTATTTCTGCACTTCGTTGAGCTTGGCGGTGTCGATGATGGCCAGCGGGTTTTCCTGACCGTCCACCACCTTGGTTTGCAGAGCCGAATACACCTCGGCAAAGTTGATCGAGGCCGGGGCCGAGTCAAAGGCCTTGAACATGGACGTCCACATGGGCGACACGGGCACGCGGATCTTGAAGCCCTTGAGGTCGTCGGCCGTCTGGATCGGCTTGGTGGACGAGGTGATCTGGCGGAAACCGTTGTCCCAGATGTTGTCCATGGCCACCAAGTTGGCCTTGCTGATTTCCTTGCGCACATGCGCGCCCAGATCGCCGTCGAGCGCTTTCCAGACGGTGTCGTAGTCAGGGAAGGCAAAGCCCAGGCCGGTGATGGCCGCACCCGGCACCAGGGTGGACAGGATCAGGCCCGACAGGGTGAAGAACTCGATGCCACCAGCGCGCAGCTGGCTGAGCATGTCGGTGTCGTTGCCCAGCTGGCTGGCCGGGAAAATCTGGATGTCCACGCGGCCCTTGGTCTCGGCCAGGATGGCAGCGGCCATTTCCTTGGCGCGCAGGTTCATCGGGTGGGTCACCGGCAAGTTGTTGGCGTATTTGTAGGTGAACTCGGCCTTGGGCTGGGCCAGCACCTGGCTCATGGGCAAGGCGGCCACGGACGCGGCGGCGGCGGTGCGCAAAACGGAACGGCGGGAAAGGGTCATCTCAGTCTCCTAAAGGTGGGTCATCGATCAAACTCGGGGCCGGGTGGCCCCACTTCACTTCTCTCTCTTCTCAAGTCACGGCCTGCAACTGCAGGTCGCCTCGTTCTTCCAGCATCTGGCGGATGTCTTTCTTGGTGATTTTCCCGTAACCCGACTTGGGCAAGGCATCCCAGAAAAAGACATGACGCGGCCAGCGGTACTTGGCACAACGCCCCTCCAGATGCGCCAACAGTGCTTGCGCCGTCAGGGCCGGGTCACGGCTGACCACCACGGCCACGCCCACCTCGCCCCATTTGGCATCGGGCACACCCAGCACGGCCACTTCGGCCACGGCAGGGTGCGTCAGCAAAATTTCTTCCACTTCACGCGGGTAGACGTTGGAGCCCCCCGAAATGTACATGTCGGATTCGCGCCCTGTAATGTAGAGCAAACCCCGCGCGTCGAGCCGCCCCAGGTCGCCGGTGTGGAACCAGCCCCCGCGCAGCGCCTTGGTCGTGGCGTCTTCGTTGTTGAAGTAACCCGCGAACACGGCCGGGCCCCGGCAGCAGATTTCGCCCACCGTGCCCGTGGGCACCGGGTTCATCTGCGCGTCCAGAATCGCCACCTCCATGCCGGTGCGTGGCCGCCCGCAAGAGCCGATGTTCGCATTCGGGTCGGCATCATCGATGGCGTGCATGGAAGGCGGCAGCACGGTGATGCAGCCCGTCACCTCACCCAGACCGAAGTACTGCACCAGCACCGGGCCGAGTTTTTGCAAGGCCAATTTCTGGTCGGCCCGGTACATCGGGGCACCCGCGTAGATCACATAGCGCAGGCTGCTGTGGTCGAACTGGTCCACCGCCGGGTCTTCCACCAACAGCTTGACGATGGTGGGCACGGTGAACAAGTTGGTCACGCGGTGCTTTTCGACCAGACGCCAGACTTCGGCCGGTTCCATGCGCTCGGACGGCAGCAGCACCGTGGCCGCGCCCCGCGCCACATTCAGCAGGGCATGGATGCCCGCGCCATGCGACAAAGGCGCCACCGCGATCGAGCAGTCGGTCTCACACGTCCCGGGGATCAGATCGGCCAGGTGGTTGGTCACCACAAACGCCAGCTGCCCATGCGTCAGCATGCCGGCCTTGGGGCGGCCGGTGGTGCCCGAGGTGTAGAAGTACCACAGCACCTGGTCGGGCGTGACGGTTGCCATGGCGGTGGGCGCACCCGCATGGCGTGCCAGCAGGTCTTCGTAAGCCGTTTCGCCCGCACGCGGCTTGCCGATGGTGATGACGTGTTGCAGGCGGGGGCTGGCTTCGCGCACGGCGTCCACATGCCCGGCAAACACATCCTCGGCCAGCATGAAGGTGGCCTCGCTGGAGCTGCCCAGGTAGGCCACTTCGGGCGGCGTCAACCGGAAATTGGTCGGCACCCAAACCGCGCCCAACCGAAAAGCGGCCCAGCAACTCTCGAACATGGCCAGGCTGTTGCGCGACTGCACCAGCAGCTTGTCGCCCGGCTGCATGCCCATCTCGCGCAGGCCCTGCACCAAAGCGTCCACCCGCGCGTTGATCTCGCGCCAGGTCCACTGGCGCTCACCCTGAATCAGCCCCGGCCGGTCCGGGAACAGCGCGGCTGTCTGCGCCAGCAGGGCCGACAGGTTCATGACCTGTGCGTCGCTCATGCCGCACGCTCCAGCACGCTCAGATAATTGGCCACCGCCGCGCCGCCCATGTTGAACACCGCACCCAGCCGGGCATTGGGCAGCTGCATATCGCCCGCCTCGCCCGTCAGTTGCATGGCGGCCATGACGTGCTGCGACACCCCGGTGGCCCCGATCGGGTGCCCGCGTGACTTGAGACCGCCCGAGGGGTTGACCGGCAGTGCCCCATCGATACGGGTCACGCCATCCAGAATGACGCGTGCGCCCTGTCCGTGCGGGGCCAGCCCCATGGCTTCGTATTCGAGCAGCTCGGCCACCGTGAAGCAGTCGTGCGTTTCCACAAACGACAGATCCTTGAGCGACACCCCGGCGGCATCGAGCCCCTTGTGCCAGGCCATGGCCGCCCCTTCAAAACGGGTCGGGTCGCGGCGCGACAGGGGCAAATATTCATTCACCTGCGTGCGCGACTTCCAGCGCACGGCGGGCACGCGGGCACCGGCCACGGGCGCTTTGGAGATCACGAGCGCAGCGGCGCCGTCGGACACCAAAGAGCAGTCCGAACGCTTGAGCGGACCCGCCACAAATGGGTTTTTGTCGGACGGGTGGCGGCAAAAGTCAAAACCCAGATCGCGGCGCATGTGGGCGAACGGGTTCTTCACCCCGTTGGCGTGGTTCTTGGCGGCGATGGCGGCCAGTGCGTCGCTCTGGTCGCCAAAGCGCTCGAAATACGTGGCCGCGATGGTGCCAAACACGCCCGCAAAACCGGCCGGGTTGGCCGCTTCTTCTTTCACATAAGAGCAGCGCAGCAAGGTTTCGGCGATCTTGGCACCGGGCACGGCGTTCATGATCTCGAAGCCCACCACCAGCGCGTGGCGCACACGGCCGGATTCGACCGCGTCCATGGCGGCCCAGATGGCAGCCGAACCGGTGGCACAGGCGTTCTCAAGACGCACCGCGGGCACATGGCGCAGGCCCGGCACCGCCATGGCCACCAGCGCCCCGGTGAAGTCCTGCGGCATGAAGCCGCCGTTGTAGTGGCCCACAAACACGCCATCGATGTCTTGCGCCTGCAAGCCTGCGCTGTCCAGCGCGGGTTGCACCGCATCGCGGATCAGTTGCTCGGCATCGACCGCGTCGAGCTTGCCAAACGGGGTGTGGCCCCAGCCAATGATGCAGCTGCTGCTCATGATGCGGCTCCCACGTTCTGCAGCTCGGGGGTGGTGCGGCGCAAGGTGGGCAAACCCACACCCGAGGCGTCAAAACCGCCATCCACCGCCAGAAACTGGCCATTGATGAAGCTGGCCTCTTTGCTGCACAAAAAGCCCACGGTGTTGGCCATCTCTTCGGTGCTGCCGTAGCGGCCCAGCGGGATGGTGTCGTAATAGTCCGAGCGGATCGCCACGCTGTGCACCAGCTTGGCCATCTCGGTCTCGACCGGGCCGGGGCAAATCACGTTGGTGCGCACACCATAGTTGCCCAGCTCCACCGCGAATTGCTTGGTCAGGTGGATCAGCGCGGCCTTGCTGGTGCCGTAGGCCACGCGCAGCGTGCTGGCACGCAGGCCCGAGATCGAGGCGATGTTGACGATCGCGCCGCTGCGCTGGGCGGCCATGATCGTGCCAAAGGCATGCGAGCACAAAAACGCGCCGTCCAGGTTGGTGCTGAGCACCTGACGCCATTCGGCAAACGTGGTCTCCAGCACCGGCTTGAACACCGCCACACCCGCGTTGTTCACCAGCGCATCGACCCGGCCAAAGCGGGCCACCACGGCAGCCGCTGCGGCATCGACCTGATCGGGTTGCGACACATCGCAGTGCAGCGCCAGCACATCACCCGGGCGGGCCAGTGTGCGCTCGGTGGCGGCCAGCGTGGCCTGGTCAACGTCGAGCAAGGCGACCTTGTAGCCGTGGTTCAGGAACCACTGGCCGATGGCCAGGCCAATGCCGCGGGCACCGCCGGTCACCACAGCAACAGGCGTGGTGACAGGAATGGAATTTGAGGAAGTGGTCATGTGGATGGGTCAATGGTGGGGTGGGTGAAAAGAATCAAACAGCGCCGGACTCGGCTGAGGGCAGCCACTCTTCCAGAGTGACTTCCAAAGTGGCAAACACCAGGTTGTGGCCGGGCACAAAACGACCGCTGACCACCTGGCCTGCGGCATCGACGACCACACCGTTCAGGTCGGCCGTGGTCTGGCCGTGGGCGTCGGTGCGCAGCTCGCCAAACAGGCTGAGCACCTCCACGGCGGGGCCTTCGACAAAGATTTGCTGACCCGAAGGGACCTGCAGACACGCATCGACCAGGCTGCCCAAGCCCACACGCACCAGCGCATGACGCAGGCCCTGAGCGCGGCAAATGGCCTGCAGGCCCTGCACCAGGTCTTCGTTGGGGGCCATGCGGCCATACACCATGCGGCCCAGACGGCCCTCTTCGGTTTGCATGGTGTGCACAGCTTCAACCATGGTGTGTGCCTGCCACGGTGGCCACAGCCGGGGGCTGGATGGCATGGGGTTTGAGCATGTGCAGGCGGGTTTCGTCGTCAAAACCCAGGCGCAGCGCCACGCCATCCAACACCGACACCAACACCGTGACGGGCCGCTGGCCCACCACGGTGCGAGGGGTCAGCACATGCCCGCCGCGCACACGGCCTTGGGCATCGGCGAAACTGGCGTGGCAATGGATCACGGGAGCGCCCTGCTCGTCCTGACCCAGGGTGGCGCTGCCGCGCAGCAAGCTGACGCCCTGCAAGACGATGGGTTCGCCATAGGTGGCCATGAGCTGGCCTGCAGGATCAGGGACAGGCAGGCAATACGCCACCTCGGCCAGGTCACCGCCCATGAGCGCCATGGCGGCGGCCTGGACACCTGCAGCGCCCAGCGCACGCGTCAAGCCCTCGTGCAAACAATTGCCCGCCGTCAAGGACAAGCGGATTTGCCGCCCGCCATGGGCCGCCACGTGTGACAGGCGCAGGTCTGCGCGTGGCCCGGGATGGACCAATGTGCGTGGCCGCCCGGAGGCGGGCTCCGGGAGGTGTCCCGGTGCGGGAGCTGCCATGTCATGTCTCCTGGCCTGTGTTGGCCATCTGTTCTTGGCTCGACCTCGTGGGGTCGCTTTGGGTTTGTATTTTGAGACCAATTCAGGGCCTCGCTTTGTTTCTGTTAAATTTACTTTACAGATCAATCTATTTGCAAAAAATATCAATGGACATGCGCCACCTGCGGTGTTTTGTCGCTGTGGCCGAAGAACTCCACTTCGGCCGTGCCGCCCAACGCCTGCACCTCACCCAGCCCCCGGTCAGCCTCGCCATCAAGGAGCTCGAAGACGAATTGGGCGTGCGCCTGCTCGAACGCACCTCGCGCCGCATCGCCCTGACCCCGGCCGGAGCAGAGGCCCTGCAAGACGCCTATGCGGTGCTGGCCTCGGCCGATCTGATGCGCCGCCGCGCCCAGGAAGCGGCCCAAGGCCTGATGGGCTCGCTGACCATCGGCTTCATCAGCCTGCCCGCTTATTCGTTTTTGCCGCCGCTGCTGCGGCGCTTCACGCAGGACTACCCCCGGGTCAAGGTGTCTTTGCTCGAAGGCACCACCGACCAGCTGATCCACGACGTAGAAAGTGGGCGCATCGACCTGGGCCTGGTGTTCCAGACCTCGGACCTGCCGCCCACGCTGGATGCGCAACTGGTGCTGCACGAGCCCCTGGTGGTGGCTTTGCCCGAACACCACCCGGCCGCCGCACAGACCACGGTGTCCTTGGGCAAACTGGCGCAAGAGCAATTTCTGGGCTTTGAGCGGCACAACGGCCCGATGATGTTCGACGCCATCGTGGCCACTTGCATGAAGCACGGTTTCAGCCCGCAAATTTTCAGCGCCCGCCAGATGCACACCATCGTCAGCATGGTCAGCGGCGGCTTGGGCGTGGCGCTGGTGCCAGCCTGTGTGCAGGCGCTGCAACGCCAAGGTGTGGTCTACCGACCCCTGCGCGGCGACAAACCCCTGGTGGCCACCGAAGCCGTCTGGCGGTCATCCGACCAGTCCCCCGTTTTGCAAGCCTTCCGGCAGATGCTGCCCAAGGTCAAATAGGGCCCGCCCAAAAAACAGCCCTCAGGGCCGAAGCGTTGCGGGCTGAAGACACGATGAACAAAGGGTGGCTTGCGCCACCCTTTGCCATGAGGTTTGCCTTGACCGGCTTTAGCCGTGGTAGGCCGACTCACCGTGCGAAGAGATGTCCAGACCTTCGCGCTCTTCTTCTTCCGTGACACGCAGACCGATGGTCAGGTCCACGATCTTGAAGGCGACCACCGAGACCACACCCGACCAGACAATGGTCAGCAGCACAGCCTTGGCCTGTGTCCAGACCTGAGCGGCGATGGAGTAAGCGTCTGGCGTGACCATGGCCACGGTGACCCAGTCACCCACGGCGCTCGGGCCACCCAAGGCGGGCGAGTTGAACACGCCGGTCAGCAAGGCACCGACGATACCGCCCACACCGTGCACACCGAACACGTCCAGCGAGTCGTCTGCACCCAGCATCTTCTTCAGGCCGTTCACACCCCACAGGCAAGCAAAACCTGCCACGATGCCGATCACCAGACCACCGCCGAGGCCGACGTTGCCTGCGGCGGGCGTGATGGCGACCAGGCCGGCCACTGCACCCGAAGCGGCACCCAGCATGGAGGCTTTGCCGCGCATCAGGGCTTCACCCACGCACCAGGCCAGCACCGCACCGGCTGTGGCGACCAAGGTGTTGATGAAGGCCAGGGCTGCGAAACCGTTGGCTTCCAGCGCCGAGCCGGCGTTGAAACCAAACCAGCCCACCCACAGCAAGGACGCGCCCACCATGGTCAAAGTCAGGCTGTGCGGAGCCATGGCTTCACGGCCATAACCGATGCGCTTGCCGACCATGAAGGCGCCCACCAGACCCGCCACAGCGGCGTTGATGTGCACCACCGTGCCGCCTGCGAAGTCCAATGCACCCCACTGCCAGATCAGGCCGGCCTTGCTGGTCATTTCGTCGGCCACTTCTTTGGCGGTGTAGGCGTCAGGGCCCATCCAGAACCAGACCATGTGCGCCACAGGCAGGTAGCTGAAGGTGAACCACAGCACCATGAAAGCGAGCACGGCAGAGAACTTGATGCGCTCGGCGAATGCGCCGACGATCAGCGCACAGGTGATGCCTGCGAAGGTGGCCTGGAAAGCAGCAAACGAGATCTCGGGGATGACCACGCCCTTGCTGAAGGTGGCCGCGTTGGCGAAGGTGCCGCCCACGTTGTCCCAAATGCCCTTCATGAACAGGCGGTCAAAGCCCCCAATGAAGGCGTTGCCCTCGGTGAAGGCCAGGCTGTAGCCGTAGATGAACCACAGCACGGTGATCATCGAGAAAGTGACCACGACCTGCATCAACACCGACAGCATGTTCTTGCTGCGCACCAAGCCACCGTAGAACAGGGCCAGGCCCGGAATGACCATCAGGATCACGAGGATGGTGGACACCATCATCCAGGCGATGTCGCCCTTGTTGGGCACGGGTGCGGGTGCGGTTTCGGCTGCAGCGGGGGCCGCAGCAGCAGGTGCTGCAGGGGCGGGTGCTACGTCCGGTTTGGCTTCAGCCGCTGGTGCCGTCACGGCAGCAGGGGCAGCGGTTTGTGCGGTAGCGACAGACGCCGTGCCGAACACACCAAGACCCAGACTCAGGCCCAAGGCCAGGGTAGCGAGTAGTTTTTTCATTTATCGACTCTCTTTCTTGTCCATCAAAGGGCTTCTGCGCCGGTTTCACCGGTGCGGATGCGAACCACTTGCTCGAGGTCGTAGACGAAGATCTTGCCGTCGCCGATCTTGCCGGTGCGGGCACCGGACTCGATGGCTTCGATCACGCGCTCGACCAGTTCGTCCGAGACAGCGGCTTCGATCTTCACTTTGGGCAAAAAGTCGACCACGTATTCCGCGCCGCGGTACAGCTCGGTGTGGCCCTTCTGGCGACCGAAGCCTTTGACTTCGGTCACAGTGATGCCCTGCACGCCGATGCCCGAAAGCGCTTCACGCACCTCGTCCAGCTTGAAGGGTTTGATGATGGCGGTCACCAGTTTCATGTTGGCTCCTTGTGTGTTTTTGTGGGGCTTAGAAGGCGTACTTCAGGCCGACTGTCACGCCAGACTTGCCGTTGAATTTATCTTTGAGTGTGTAGAACACCTTGTCTGCGTCAGTGCCCACCAAAGCAGCGCTGGCTGTCAAGCCATTACCCAAATCTTTGGAGAGTGTCAGGGCGTAATCGGTGTATGTCCCGGCGTCATTGTTTTTGACCATTTGATGACCCACATGCGGCACCAAAGTAAAACCATTGCCCAGATCAAAAGCAGCGCTCAAGTCAAGGTAATAGCTGTTTTTGCTGTTAGGGGTACCAAACACGTTGGTCAACGAATGAGAGTACTTAGCAGTCACAACGCCAAACGTTGCCGCACCGTAAACCTCGCTGGTGTTGGCATTTGCGTAAAGCGGAACTTCACCAAGCTTGTTGCCCACGTATTCATAGCGCAAGAAACCAACGTCGTACGCAACAGCCCCCACAGTACCTTTGTAGCCACCATACAAGTCAAGTTCGACATTGCCTTTGGAAGCGCCAGAGTCCTTGATGAACTTGATCGTGGAACCCCAAGCGCCCACATAAAAACCACTCTTGTCGGAGTAATCCACACCACCTTGCAAAGCGGGCTGCAGACGGGACTGGGAAATGCCACGGTAACGGTAGTCGCTGGTCACGCCCACATTGAAGGACAGGCTGCTCTCGGGAGTCGCCGTCTGGGCTTGTGCCAAACCGCTCACAGAACCCAAAGCCAGAGCCATCAGGGAAGGAACGAGGATTTTTTTCATGGTGAACTCCAAAAAAGTGAAGAAAGGACAAGCACCTCATGCAGATAGCGTGCCAACTCACTTCAGACCCCATCACCAAGGGCATTTACCAGTGCATGCCCGCTCTGTGCGTGCTTGAATGGCATTCCAACAAGATCCGTGCGCATGATCTGCGTGCACGGACACACACCATGCACCAGCATGGGGCAGGGAGAGGATATGAGTCTCAGTTTGGTGCACAGCCGCGCATTGGTCGGCCTGCAAGCGCCCGCCGTCACCGTCGAGGTGCATCTGGCCAATGGTCTGCCCAGCTTCACCTTGGTGGGCTTGGCCGATGTCGAGGTCAAGGAAGCCCGCGAAAGGGTGCGTTCAGCCTTGCAAAACAGCGGGCTGGACTTTCCGCACAACAAACGCATCACCGTCAACCTGGCCCCGGCCGACTTGCCCAAAGACTCCGGGCGGCTGGACTTGCCGATTGCGCTGGGCATATTGGCCGCCAGCGGGCAGATCGACGCCAGCAAGCTGGAAGGCTACGAATTCGCGGGCGAGTTGTCGCTGTCGGGCGAACTGCGCCCGGTACGCGGCGCCCTGGCCATGAGCCTGGTGCTGCGCCAGCAACACGTGCGCACCCGGCTGGTGTTGCCCCCAGGCAGCGCCGAAGAGGCCGCCCTCGCACCAGACGCCGAAGTCTTCCGGGCCCGGCATTTGCTCGACGTGGTGCAACAGTTCCTGCCACCCTCCAACGAGCCCCCGCCGGAGCCGGGCGAGGGCTGGGTCCGCATGGCGACCTCTGTGCCTCATGCACCACCACGCTACGCTGACCTGGCCGATGTGAAAGGCCAAGCCGGCGTGAAACGGGTGCTGGAAATCGCCGCCGCAGGAGGCCACTCGCTGCTCATGGTCGGCCCACCGGGCTCGGGCAAATCCATGCTGGCCCAGCGCTTTGCGGGTTTGCTGCCGCCCATGTCGATCGAAGACGCGCTGGAGTCGGCGGCGGTGGCCAGCCTGGCCGGGCGCTTTGATTTGGCCCGCTGGGCGCAACGCCCCACCGGCCAGCCGCACCATTCGGCCAGTGCCGTGGCTTTGGTCGGTGGCGGCTCGCCGCCCCGACCTGGAGAAATTTCACTGGCGCACCATGGGGTGCTGTTCCTGGACGAACTCCCGGAATTTCCAAGAGCCGCTTTGGAAGCCCTGCGCGAACCGCTGGAGAGTGGCACGATCACCATCGCCCGGGCAGCGCGGCGGGCCGAGTTTCCAGCGCGTTTTCAGCTGGTCGCCGCCATGAACCCCTGCCCCTGCGGCTACCTGGGCAGCAGCACGCGGGCCTGCCGCTGCTCGCCCGACCAGGTCAGCCGCTACCAGGGCAAGCTCAGCGGGCCACTGCTCGACCGGATCGATTTGCACATCGAAGTGCCCAGCCTGAGTGCACAAGACCTGCTGAACGCCCCGCCCGGCGAAAGCACCGAGGCCATTGCGGCCCGCAGCCTGGCCGCCCGTGAACGGGCGCTGGCCCGGCAAGGCTGCGCCAACGCGGCGTTGCAAGGCCAGGCCATCGACACCCATTCACGTCTGGACGACAGCGCCACCAGCTTGCTGCAAAAGGCTGCCGCCAAACTCGGCTGGAGCGGACGCAGCACCCACCGCAGCCTGAAAGTCGCCCGCACCATCGCTGATCTGGCCGGCAGCGACACCATTGCCGCCGCACACGTGGCCGAAGCGGTGCAGTACCGGCGGGTGCTCAAGGAATCCTGACGCGCAGCGCCGGTTACAACTGAAAACACCTCCACAGGGGCTTTGTCGGCACCGGCCTGACGGGCGCGTTAAGGTTGGACACACTCCTGGAGAGGCAAACGATGAAAAAGACTTTGGGTACTTTGGTGATGGCGCTGTCCCTGGGGGCCGTGAGCACACAGGCCTTGGCTGGGGGCCCCCACGGTCATGGCCATGGGCATCACCCACGCGCCTCGTCCGGCTACCACCACCGTTCATCCGACTGGTTGGGGCCACTGATCGTGTTGGGCATTGCCGGCGCCGCCATCAGCGCAGCGGCCAGTCAACCGAGCACCGCACCGCCGCCCCAGGTGACTTATGTGACACCCCCGGTCACCTACGTGCCACCGCCTCCGCCCGCGAGTGCCAGCTACTTTTGCAGCTCGGTGGGGCAGTTTTACCCGAACACCGCTTATTGCCCGGAGGGCTGGCAGCTGGTTTACCCCGTGCGCTGAGACAGGCTGCGCTGGCAGCGGTCATGACGGGCCGCAGGTTTGTCAAGGGTATGCTCTGACCCATGCATCCTCTGTACCGCAGCGTGGCGGCCTGAAGCACTTTCTGCCGTGCACCCACCGCGCCTGATTCCCTTCAGCTTCTGGCTGTCTTTGCCCCAGCTCATCACCTGGGGCAGTGTTTTCTACACCTTTTCCTTGCTCATGACGCCGCTGGAGGCCGAGCTGGGCATGGGCCGGGCCGAGTCTTCGCTGGCCTTCAGCCTGGCGTTGCTGGCCGAGGGCTTGATGGCTTATGCGGTCGGCCGCTGGATCGACGCCGGACACGAGCGTGTGGTGATGACGCTGGGGTCGGTTTGGGTAGGGCTGGGTTTGCTGGGGCACAGCGCAGTGACATCGGTGACCGGGTTTTATGCCGCCTGGATCTGGCTGGGCCTGGGCATGGCCGCCACGCTCTACACCCCGGCATTTGCGGTGGTCACACGGCGCTATGGTCAGGACTTTCGCCGCGCCATCATCACCCTCACGTTTCTCGGCGGCTTGGCCAGCACCGTGTTCATCCCTTTGTTTTCCTGGTGGATCGCACTTTGGGGCTGGCGACAAGCCCTGTGGGCGCTGGCGGCGCTGCAATTTTTGGTGTGTATGCCTTTGCACGGCTGGCTGCTGCAAGGCGCACCGCGCTCCTCCTGCCATGCACCGTCAAAAAATGGAAACAACAGGCCAACGGGGCTGCCGTCCACGGTCTCGGTGCGTGAACACCTGCGGCGCGCCCCCTTTTGGCTGCTGGCCCTGTTCATGGTGCTCATGATGTCGGTCACCTCTGCCCTGCCCGCCCACATGATCGCTTTGCTGCAAGAGGCGGGTTTGTCCCCCACATGGGTGATTGCCGTGCCGGCAGCCATTGGCGTGATCCAGGTGGTGGGGCGCGTGGTGTTGTTTCTCTTTGAACACCGCTGGGACGTGCACACCGCCAACCGCTGGATCCCTGGCTTCATTCCCATGGGGGTGCTGGCGCTGTTGCTCGGGGGTTTTCACCCGGCAGGGGCACTGCTGTTTGTGCTGTTGTTCGGCCTGGGTAACGGCATGATCACCATCGTCAAGGGGACGGCGCTGGCCCAATACGTGAGCCGCGACCACGTAGGCCAACTCAATGGCTTGCTGGGTCTGCCGATCGCGGTGGCCAGAGCCGCTGCCCCTTTGACGGTGGGCCTGCTGTGGTCACCCGCAAGCGGTTACCAGTTGGCCCTGCTGTGGCTGCTGGTGGCCAGCCTGTTGGCCACCGCCGCCTTGTGGGTGGCGCAAAGACATGCCCTGAATACCCAGCCTTGAGGGGTGTGCAAACCGCCACACCCGAAGCTGCGCCCCTGCTTATATCCACAACGGCATATATAACCAACTAAAAAATCGTTCCCATGTCTTTGGTGGCTGGCCACAATCGCACCATTGTTTTCAACCACCCTCAAGGGATTGTCCAAATGAAACACCTCACCACCCTGGTTCTGGGCCTGGCCCTGTCGGCCGCCGCCTCGGCCGCCCAACCCCTGCTCAGCCCCGCCGAGCTGCAGGCCAAACTGAACAACCCCCAAGTGCGCGTGATCGACATCCGCGACGCCAAGTCTTATGCCGCCGGGCACATTGCCGGCGCGGTCAACGCACCTTACGGCAGCTGGCGCGGCCCCGCGCACAACCCGGGCGAACTGCCCGAGTTGCCCAAGCTGACGGCGCTGGTGCAAAGCCTGGGCCTGACGCCCGCCACCCACGCGGTGGTGGTTTCGAGCGGCGCTGACGCCACCGACTTCGGTGCCTCCGCCCGCGTGTACTGGACGCTGAAAGTGCTGGGCCTCAAGGAACTGTCCGTGCTCAACGGCGGCCTGAAAGCCTGGAGCGAAGCCGGTCTGACGCAAAACACCGACGCCGTCAAAGTCGCCGCCAGCAACTTCCAGCCCAAACTGGACCACAGCCAGATCGCCACCAAAGAAGAGCTGATCCAGCGCGTGAAGGCCGGTGACGCCACCCTGATCGACGCCCGCCCTGCCGCCTTCTTCAACGGCGAAACCAAAGCCCCTGCCGCCAAAGTGGCTGGCACCCTGGACGGGGCTGTGAACCTGCAACACGACAAGTGGTTCGCCCCCGGCAGCTCAACCTTTGTGCCCGCTGACCAGGCCAAGAAAATCGCCGCCGCCAGCCCGATCGACCCCGCCAAAGAAACCGTGTCTTTCTGCAACACCGGCCACTGGGCAGCGACCAACTGGTTTGCCATGTCCGAAGTGCTGGGCCAGAAAAACGTGAAACTCTACGCGGGCTCCATGGTCGAGTGGTCGCAAGACCCGAACGGTCTGCCCATGGCCAACGTGCCCAGCCGCACCACCCAGCTGCTGCAGGATGCCAAGGCCTGGGGCGCCAAAACCTTCAGCAAATGATGGTCCAATAAGACTTATGAAACGACTCCCTTTAGCGGCCATCCTGGCCGCTTTTTTCATCTTCCTGATCCTCGAGGTCTCGGTGCGCCAGTCGGTCTTGCTGCTGGTGGGCGTGGGCATGGGCGCGGCTTTGGCCGGGGCACGCTTTGGGTTCACCACCGGCTGGCGTCAGCTCATCGAACAACGCAACCCGCAAGGCGTGACCGGCCAGGTGCTGCTGCTGGCCTTGGCCAGCCTGGCGGCGCTGCCGCTGCTGGGCCAGTTTTCTGAACTGCACGCCGCCTTGGGGCCACCCAGCGTGAGCCTGCTGGTGGGCGCTTTCGTGTTCGGCTTGACCATGCAAATTGCCGACGGCTGCGGCTCTGGCACGCTCTACAAAGCGGGCCTGGGTGTGCCGCTCAACATGGGCATCCTGCCCTTGTTTGCTTTGGGCAGTTTTCTGGGCTCGGTGCACCTGGACAACTGGTTGTCTCTCGGCCAGATGGAACCCGTGAGCCTGAGTGAGCAACTGGGCACTTCCGGGGCCTTGGGCCTGACCCTGGCGCTGCTGGCCGCCGTGCTGGTGGTCACCCGCCTGTGGGTGGGCGCGGGCCAAACCTGGTTCAACAAACGCTGGCTCTGGGGTGCCGTGGCGCTGGCCATTCTGGCCACCATCAACCTGCTGCTGGCCGGCCAACCCTGGGGCGTGGTCTATGGCTTTGGCCTGTGGGCCGCCAAAGGCGCGGTGGCGCTGGGCCTGTTCGACCCTGCGGGCAACGCCTTCTGGGGCCAAGCTGGCAACGCGCAGCGCCTCACGCAAACCGTGCTGATGGACGTGACGACCATCACCAACATTGGCATCCTGGGCGGCGCGCTGTGGGTCTCGGCCAAGGCGCCTGGCGACAGCAAACCCCTCACCACGCAGCAATGGGTGATCGGCCTGGTGGCCGGTTTTGTGATGGGCTACAGCTCGCGCCTGGCCTTTGGCTGCAACATCGGTGCCATGCTCAGCGGCATTTCCACCGGCAGCCTGCACGGCTGGATCTGGGTGCCCATGGCCTTTGCGGGCACGCTGATCGGTGTGCGCGTGCGCCGCCACTACCAATTTTGAAGGAGGCCGCATGAACAAAACACAGCAACTGCAAGCGGTCTTCTGGCTCAGCCTGGCGGCCTTTCTGGCCTGGGACTTCAAGTCGTCCAATCCGGTGGATTTGCGCAACGAACCGCCGCTGATTGCGGCCGGCTCGGGTCAGGCCACGAGTGGCGGGCATTGTTCGATGGCGAAGTGACCGCAAAGCAGCTGACCTCAGCAGCGACGCCATGTGCAGAGCCCACCGACGCCGCTGCGCAACTTGAGTTTGAATATTACCGCCACGCGCTTCTGTTGAAACTGGTAAATGCACCTTTACCAGCGATGAGACGCTGAGGTGGCACTGTACTTTGCAAGCCGTTCAGGCTACAGCTTCGGTGGTGCCGGGCTCCGCCCTGTTCGTCCTGTGTGCCGCAAAACGCGCCAACACATGGCCGATCATGCCTTTGGCCAGCTCTTCCTCGCCAAAGAACACGGTGCCCACGCCGTCCTTGCGCAGCATCGACGACTCGTCTTCGCTGTGCATGCAAAGCACGACCTCGATGTCCGGGTTCAATGTGCGAGCAGTGCTGGCCATCTGACGCACCGTCAGCGGGTCGTGCGTGGCCACCACCAGCATCGCGGCATCGGCAATATGGGCCTGGATCAGCACCGCCGGATCGGCCGCGTTGCCCGACACCGCCACCAGCCCCTGGCTGCGCAGGTCTTCGACCAGTTCGCGGTTTTGATCGGCCACCACAAACGGAATGCCGCCCGCCGTGAGCGCGTCAGCAATGCGCCGACCCACCCGACCATGACCCACCAGCACCACTTGGCCTGAGAGGTACTTGCGTTCGGTGCTCATGGGCAGCTCGGCATAGGGGTCGTCGCGCTGCTCCAGACTGCGGGCCAAGGCCGAGCGGGCCAGAATCCAGCGGCGCATCGGCTCGATGGCCGCGAACAAGAGGGGATTGAGCGCGATGGAGATGAGCGCTGCAGCCAGCACCAGGCTCATGCCTTCGGCCGGCAACAAGCCCAGCGACAAGCCGAGTCCCGCCAGAATGAAAGAAAACTCGCCGATCTGGGCCAGACTGGCCGACACCGTGAGGGCCGTGTTCAGCGGGTAACTGAAGGCCAACACAATCGCCAACGCCGCCATCGATTTGCCGACGATGATGATGGCCACCACCGCCAGCACATGCAGGGGTTGCGTCAGCAAAATGCCCGGCTCGAACAGCATGCCAACCGACACAAAAAACAGCACCGAAAACGCATCGCGCAAAGGCAGCGACTCCTCGGCGGCGCGGTGGCTGAACTCCGACTCGCGCATCACCATGCCCGCGAAAAAAGCCCCCAGGGCAAAAGACACGCTGAACAGCTGCGCCGCACCGTAGGCAATGCCGATGGCGGCGGTGATGACCGACAAGGTGAACAGCTCACGCGAGCCGGTGCGCGAGATGTGCCACAAGAGCCAGGGCAGAACGCGACGCCCGGCCACCAGCATGATGGCGATGAAGGCCGCCACCTGCAGCAGGGTTTTGCCGATCGTGACCCACAGCGGCTCGGCACCGGGTGCAGGGACCACCGAACTGCCCAGCACACCGGCCAGCGGCGGCATCAGCACCAGCACCAGCACCGTGGCAAGGTCTTCCACCACCAGCCAGCCGACGGCGATGCGGCCATTCATGCTGTCCAGCACGCCCCGCGCTTCGAGCGCCTTGAGCAGCACCACCGTGCTCGCGCACGACAGGGACAAACCAAAAATCAGGCCTGCACCCCAGGACCAGCCCCAGGCCCAGGCCGCCCCCATGCCCAAGAGCGTGGCCAGACCCATCTGCACCACCGCGCCGGGCACCGCGATGCGCCGCACCGCCAGCAAATCCTTGAATGAAAAATGCAGGCCCACGCCAAACATGAGCAGCATGACGCCGATCTCCGACAGCTGCGCCGCCAGTTTCACATCGGCCACAAAGCCGGGTGTGGCGGGGCCGATCAGGATGCCGGTCAACAGGTAACCCACGAGGGCGGGCACCTTCATGCGCTCGGCCACAAAGCCCAGCACCAGTGCGATGCTGAAGCCTGCGGCCAGGGTGGTGATGAGGGAAATGTCGTGCGGCATGGTCCCGAATGTAGGGCAAATGCAAAGGCCTCACATGGCCCGACATTTGGCGCAGGGCCACAGCGGCGGCGACAGGCCTGAAGGAACCTCTCCGCGCCTCAGCGTGTGAGCCAGCGCCGCGCCGCAAAGCTCAGGGCATCCACGCAAGCCACCATCAGCAGCATGGCCGCCAAAATGGTGGCGGTCTTGTTCATGTGGAACAGGCCCATGTGGAAAGACAGCAACTGCCCCAAGCCGCCCGCACCCACCACGCCCAGCACGGCGGCAGCGCGGATGTTGTTTTCCCAACGGTACAGGGTGTAGCTCATGAGCTGCGGCAGCACCTGCGGCAAAGTGGCATACAAGAACACGCGCAGCGGCCCAACGCCTTGGGTGCGCAAGGCATCACCCGGCCCGGTGGGCACGTTTTCCATGGCCTCGGCAAACAGGCGACCCAGCACGCCACTGGTGTGCAAGGCCAGCGCCAATGTCCCCGCCATGGGCCCGAGACCCGCCGAGATCAAGAGCAATGCGGCCCACACCAGTTCGGGAATGGCGCGCAACGCATTGAGCAACCAGCGTGTGGGGCTGCGCAACCAAGCCGGGTCTTGGGTGCTCAAGCGGCTGGCCGGCACCGCCAGCGCCAGCCCCAAAACCGCCGCCATGGCGGTGCCCAGCGCCGACATGGCCAGGGTTTCCCAGGCGGCCCAGGCCACCTTGTTCACAAACACGGGCGACAAGTCGGGCGGAAAAAACTCCGCCACAAAGCGGCCCATGCTGCGCGCCGCTTCCATGGACGCAAAAGACGCCCAATCCAGGTCAAGCGAGACAAAGCTGGCCACCACCAAGACCCCCAAAGCCACGGTGAACCAACACGCCTTGCAGCGGGCATCAAAAATTGGCGGCGGCAGTTTGTAGGGCGGGTTGGCCGCTTCACGCGAAAAGGACTTCATGCCAGCGCCTTTCTCAGCCAGGCGCTCACGCGGTCGGCCAGCGCCACCAGCGCAATGAACACCAGCAGCAAGGTGGCCACCTCGCCGCCGTTGAACATCTTCATCGAGTTGTCCAGTTGCTGGCCCAAGCCCCCCGCGCCCACAAAGCCCAGCACCACCGAGGAGCGGATGGCGCATTCCCAGCGGTACACGGTGTACGACGCTAGTTCGGCTGCGTGGCTGGGCAGCAGCGCGTACACAAAGGCCTGCAGGCGACCGCTGCCGTTGCGCATCAGGGTCTGGGTGGCGTGGGCCTCGCCGCTTTCCAGAATCTCGGCGTACACCTTGCCCAGCATGCCGCCATAGGTCAGCGCAATGGCCAGCACGCCCGCGGTGGGCCCCAGGCCCACCACGCGCACAAACACCAGCGCCCAGATCAATTCGGGAATGCTGCGCAGCACGATCAAGGCCGCACGCACGCACCAGCGCAGCACGGCCGGCCAGCGGTCCATGCGACCGGACAAGGCCGACAGCGACAGAACCCGCGTGGCCAGCAAACTCATCGGCACAGCCAGCACCAGCGCCAGCGTGACGCCCGCGGTGGCCATGGCCACGGTGCGCCAGGTCTCGCGCAGCACCATCTGCAGGAATTCGGGGTGGTGCACCAGCGGCCAGAAGCTGCGCACAAAGTCGGCGGTGACCTTGCGGTTCTCAGGCGCCCACAGCACCCAGGGCCGGAACTCGGTGGCCACACCCAGCGGCCACAAGAGCACCAGCGCCAGGCTCAGCCAGAACACGCGTGCGGCAAACGCCGGGTCGCGCGCAGGGGCCTGTGAGCGGGGCCGGGCAGCAGGCAAGGGAGAGACAGAGGCGGACATGTGCGGTGTGTGTGGCGTGAAGGCGCTGGCCGCATTAACGGCAATGCATCACCACGGGTGCAGGCACTGAAGATCCAACATCTTGCAGCGCCGCAGGCAACGCCTCACCGCGCAACTCGTGCTCGTGCTGGTCGTACAAATGCGCCAGGCGCTCGGGACTGACCTGATCCGGGGGCAGATCGAACACCTGCTGGCCATCGCGCAAGCCAATGATGCGCGGAAAGTGCGCCAGCGCCATGTCCACCTGGTGCAACGTGGCCACCAGCGTGACCTGGCGTTCGCGGGCCAGGCCCACCAGTGCGGTCATGGCCATGCGGGCGCGCACCGGGTCCAGCGCCGACAACGGTTCGTCGATCAGCCACAGGCTGGCCGGGGCCAGCAGGGCGCGGGCCAGGCCCACACGCTGGCGCTCACCGCCCGACAGGCGGTCCACCCGCTCAAACAATTTGTCGCCCAGGTCAAAGTGCGCCAGCGCCTCGTAAGCGGCCGGGATGTCGGCCGGGTAAAACAGCGAACGCAAACTGGCCCACAAACCCATGGCGGGCAAACGCCCGGCCAGCACCGAAGTCACCACACGTTGGCGCGGCGGCAGAGGCGGCACCTGCGGGGCCAGAAACAACCGACCACGCAACGCGCGCAAAGCGCCTGCAGACTGGGCCCAGGGGTTCACCCCCGCCAATTGCAGCGTGCCTTGCGTGGGCGGCTGGGCACAGGCCAGCACCTGCAACAGCGTCGTCTTGCCCGCGCCCGAGGGGCCAATGATGGCCACCTGCTCACCCGCAGCCAGCTGCAAATTCAATGCACGCAAGGCCGCTGGCGCACCCGGCTTCGCCGCCGGGTGCCGCGCTTCAAGGGCCTGGAGGTCAATGTTCACTGTGACGGCGTCCAGGCTTTACAGCAAGCCCGCGCTGCGTGCAGCCGACTCCAGGCCTTTGTAGTTGTCGGGCGTGGTGGGCACATAGCGGGTGGCGCGGTTGAGCTTCAGGATCTCGGCGTGCTCGGGGTTGGCGGGGTTCAGGGCCAACAAGGCGGTCTTGATTTTTTCGCGCAGGTCGGCAGGCATATCGGCGTGCACCGACCAGTTGTAGTTGAAGTAAGGCGGCGTGGTGTAGAACACGTTCACCGCCTGGGTGTCGACCTTGTTGTCGGCCACAAACTTTTTCCAGACGGTGATGTCGAGCGCAGCGGCATCGACCTTGCCGCTGACCACCGAAGCGATGGTGGCGTCGTGCGCGCCGCTGTAGGCAATGCGCTTGAAGTCCTTTTCAGGTTCGATCTTGGCTTGCAGCAAAAAGCTGCGCGGCATCAGGTGGCCCGAAGTGCTGCTTTGCGAGCCAAAAGAGACTTGTTTGCCCTTGATGTCGGCCAGCGTCTTGATGCCCGAATCGGTCTTGGCAATGAACACCGACTGGAAACGCGTGTCTTCTTCACGCTGCGCCAAAGGCACCACCTTGCCACCGGAACGGATGCTGGCCTGCACAAAAGTGAAGCCGCCAAACCAGACCACATCGACCTTCTTGTTGACCAGCGACTCCACGGCCGCAGGGTAATCGGTCACGGGTGTGAACTGCACCTTCATGCCCAACTGCTTTTCCAGGTAGTTGGCCAAGGGCGTGAATTTGCGCACCTGCTCGGTGGCGGCTTCCTCGGGGATGGTGGTCACGCGCAGCGTGGTCTGCGCCTGGGCAGCGCTGAAGGCCGACAAAGCCAACAAGCCGGCGCAGGCCGAAGTCAGGAATTTGGAAAAGAAGGTGTAGGTCATGGTGGCTTTGTAAAAAAACAAACAAGGGCGATTACACCCTGAAATCCTTGCACCCGACCGGACAGGGGCCAAACCTGCACAGGCCAGTAGAGTCTGCGGTGACTTAATATGCCGCATGCCCACGCCCCAATTCATCCAGCTGTACCAGCACAACGCCGCCGCCGTGGCCCAGGAACTCCTGCAGGGCCTGAACGCCCCGCAGGCCTTCACCTCGCCCAAGTACCTGTATGACGCGTTGGGCTCGCGCCTGTTCGAAGCCATCACCGAGCTACCCGAGTACGACCTGACGCGCACCGAAGCGCAACTCATGCGCTTGCACAGTGCCGACATGGCCCGGCATCTGCCCACAGGCGCTTGCTGGATCGACTTGGGCGCGGGCAACTGCGAAAAAGCCGGGCGACTGCTGGGGCCCCTGCAGGCCGGGCGCTACGTGGCGGTGGACATTTCGGTGGACTTTGTGCGCCAAGCCCTGGACAGCCTGCAGCGCCAGCACCCGGGCCTGCCCATGACCGGTCTGGGCACCGACTTTTCGGGTGGTCTGGATTTGCCAGACGCGCTGGGCCTGGACACGGCGCAGCCACGCGTCTTGTTTTACCCGGGCTCGAGCATCGGCAACTTCACACCCGATCAGGCCCTGGGCTTTTTGCAAAGCCTGCACCGCGCTTGCGGTACAACCCCGGGCAGCGGCTTGCTGATCGGGGTGGACTTGCTCAAAGACCCGGCCGAACTGGAAGCGGCCTACGACGACGCGCTGGGTGTGACTGCAGCCTTTGACCTGAATTTGCTGCTCCACATCAACCGCCTGGTGGGCAGCAACTTTGCGGTGCGCGACTGGCGGCACCTGTCACGCTTCAATGCCGAGCAGTCGCGCGTGGAAATGCACCTGCAGGCCCGCCACGCGGTGCGCGTGCAGTGGCCGGGCGGCGAGCGCCTGTTTGCAGAAGGCGAGACCATTCACACCGAAAACGCCTGCAAATGGACGGTGCCGAACTTCGAGGCCCTGCTCCGCTCCGCAGGCTTTGCCCAGACCCGTGTCTGGACCGACCCAGCCCAGCGCTTTGCGATGTTTTGGGCAACGGCCTGAGCTTGTCGCGCATTTGATTGGTCGACAGGACCCACCTGCCCATAATGAATTCGACCCAGCACTCTTGCTGTGTACCCATTCAATGACCAGGAGACTTGCATGTTGAACGATCTGAAAGACAAAGTGGTGTTGATCACCGGCTCCAGCACCGGCATCGGGGCCGCAGCGGCGGTGGCCTTTGGCAAGCTGGGGGCCCGGGTGGCCGTGCATTACAACAGCAGCAAAGGTCCGGGTGAAGAAGTGCTCAAAGCCGTCAAGGCCACGGGCGCACAGGCCATCTTGCTGCAAGGCAACGTGCTCGAAACCGCCCAATGCCATCGCCTGGTCGAAGAAACCGTCAAGGCATTTGGCCGCATCGACATCCTGATCAACAACGCCGGGGCCCTGGTCCAGCGTGTGCCGATTGAAGAAATCACCGACGAGCTGTTTGACAACGTGGTGCACCTGAATGTGCGCTCGGCCATGATGTGCAGTGCCGCTGCAGTGACCGCCATGCGCAGGCAAGGCCAGGGCGGCGTCATCATCAACGTGACTTCGGTCGCGGCCAGACACGGCGGTGCAGCTGGCGCGTCGCTTTATGCAGGCTCCAAAGGCTTTGTGTCCACCATGACCAAAGGTCTGGCCAAGGAACTGGTCAAGGACAAGATCCGTGTCAACGCCATCGCTCCCGGCGTGATCACCACGCCCTTCCACGAGCGCTTCTCGACGCCCCAAATGCTGGAAGGCTTCAAGGCCACGATCCCGATGAACCGTCTAGGCACTGCGGACGAATGTGCAGGCGCATTCCTGTATCTGGCTTCCGAGCAGATGTCGGGTTATGTGACCGGGCAGATCATCGACATCAACGGTGGGCAGTACATGCCCTGAGGGTCAATGCACTGAGGGGTAGAGCACGGTCACGCGCCACAAGGTGCGTGGCCGGGTCAGATCGATCAGGGGTGCGCTGTGCAGCAGCAAGGCGTTGTCCCAGACGATCACGTCACCGTTTTCGTAGTGGTTGGTGTAACAGTATTTGTCTTGCGTGGCGTGCGCCGCCAATTCGCGCAACAGGTCCAGGGCCTCGTCATCGGGCATGCCCTCGATGCCAAACGAGCTGCCACTGACCGCATACAGCGCAGGCTGGCCCGTGAAAGGGTGTTTTTTAACCAAGGGGTGCCGCACCCAGTTGACCCGCTTGGCTTGCTCGGCATTGAGCACCGAAGCCACTGTTCTCGATTGCTGGTCCAGATCGTCGCGGTTGCCATAGTGGTGCTTGACCACGAGGTCCTTGATGCTTTCTTTCATGGCGGACGGCAAGTCGGCATAGGCCTTGGCCTGGTTGGCAAAGGTAGTGCCGTTGGGCGCTGGCGGAACGTCCTGAGCATGCAGGATGGTGCAACGCGCCACATCGTCCAGATAGGAATAGTCGGTGTGAAAATACGTGCCAGCGTCCACCAGTCCGGTGGGTTGGCCATCCTTGAACACATTGGACAGCATCAGGATGTTGGCATCTTCCGGGTGATGGAAGGTGTCGATGACGTGCGGCGAAGGCCGCCCCCATTGCCGCGCAAAACCCACCATTTGCGCGGCTGTGAGCGACTGGTTTTTCAGCACCACAAAACCGTGCCGGTGCAAGGCGTCGGCCAGCCACTGGCTTTGGCCGGCATCCAGAGGCTGCGAAAGGTCCAGGCCCTCGATGCGGGCACCCAGAACATCACTCAAAGGTGTGGACACGGGCATGGGATGCGCTTTCCTCAGTTGATCATTTCAGGGGAAAAAATGCGAGGCAGGAACAAGGCGATTTCGGGGAAAACGATGACCGCAAAAAGCACCAGCAACATGGGCACCACCATGATCATGGTGTCCTTGAGCGCGAACCTCAACGGCACCTTGGCCACCGCACAACAAATCATCAGGCACATGCCATATGGCGGCGTGACCAGTCCAAAAGCCAAAGACAAAATACCGATGATGGCGAAGTGCACCGGGTGCATGCCCACCGACTGCGCCAAGGGTTGCAGGGTGGTCCCCACGATGATGATGGCAGGGATCGCATCCAGGAAGCAGCCCACAATCAGGAAGGCCACCGCAATGAAGATGCCCACACCGATCACGTCCATGCCCCAGGTCTGAACGTTGGAGAGCAAGGCCTTGGGAATTTGGTAATAAGCCAAGAGCCAGCCAAAAACCGAAGCGGTTCCGACACAAAACAAAGCCACGGCAGACAACTTGCCCGTATCCAGAACTGCTGCGATGAATTGCTTGAACCCCATCTCGCGGTAAAAGAAAAGAGACAAAAGTGCCGCATACAAAACAGCGGCTGCCGCAGATTCAGTCGCCGTGAACCAGCCCAGCAAAATGCCACCCACAATGATCACAGGCGTCAGCATGGCCGGGATGGCGACACCCGCTGATTTGACTATTTCAAGGATATTCGCACGGGGGTAAACAGGGTAGTTGCGTTTGATCGAATAGGCATGCACTGTGGCCATTTGCGCCAAACATAACAACACACCCGGCACGATGCCCGCCAAGTACATGGCGCCGATCGATGTAGAAATCACACCACCCCAAACCACCATCAAGATGGAAGGTGGAATGATCACCGCCAGAACCGAGGAAACTGCCGTCACCGCGATCGAAAAGGACAAGTCGTAGCCTTCTTTGACCTGCGCCTCAATGAACAGCTTGCCCTGGCCCGCAGCATCGGCACTGGCCGAGCCCGAAATACCGGCAAAAAAGACCGACAACAACACATTGACTTGGGCCAGCCCGCCCGGGAAATGACCCACCAGCGCCCGAGACAAACGCATCATTCTGGATGTGATGCCGCCGCCATTCATCAAGTTGGCGGTCAAGAGAAAAAACGGCACCGCCAACAAAATGAAAGAGTTGTAAGTCTTGAAGGTCTCGTTGAAGAGCACCATCGGCGAAAGCCTGGGCTCCAGCAACAAAACCGGCAAGGACGCCAGACCCAGGGCAAAAGCCACCGGAACCCGGATGGCCAGAAGAAGGAAGAAACCCCCGAAAAGGATCAGGGCGGCCATTCCTGGCGAAAACATGACTGAGCTCAAACCACTGACTCCTGGTTCACACTTTCATCGCCGACAGATGGGCTGAACATGTGGTGCAACAAGAAAACCATCCACAGGAAACCCGAAATGGGCCAGGCGATGAAGATCCACCACATGGGCATATCGGCCAACTCCGAGGTCTGATTCCATCCAAACTGGGTGAATTCAATCCCCCAATAGAAGATCACCCCTGAAAAGATCAACATGAAAAACTGGCACGCGAACAACAGGCGCCGATTGGCCTTGGCGGACAGTTGCGGCAAAAAGTCCACATCAAAGTGCATCTTTTCGCGCACCCCCAAAGTGGCACCCAGCATGATCAGCCAGATGAAAAAGAAACGGCTCATTTCCTCTGTCCACATGTAGCGAGGAATGAAGTCGGTGTACCTGGAAAAAATCTGCAAACTCACAGGTACCAGCAACAGCAGCACCGTGAAGATCAGAAGAAAGGACAGCAAAGCATCAATGAGGAACAACAACTTTTTCATGAGCAACTTCTGAGGTCAACAAGCAAGGCGGCGGCCTTGCGGCCACCGCCCCCGATCTACAGATCACTTCAAGGCATTGATCTTGGCGTAAATCGCGTCAGCACCGACCTCTTTGGCATAGGCGGCCATGACAGGATCCACCAGCTTTTGCATCTCAGCGCGTTGTGTGAATGGCACCTGCTTGAGCTTGCCTTCCTTGGCGTATTTATCGAGCTTGGCCTGGTCTTCAGACGATTCGATTTGACGACCATAGGCACCCGCTTCCTTGCCGGCCTTCACGATCGCTGCTTGCAGGTCTGGAGGCAGTTTTTTCAGCGTCTTGACGGAGAAGCACAGGGGGCGGATGGTGATGGCGTGGCGCGTCATCAAGATGTTGGGCGCCACTTCGTAGAACTTCATCGCCTCCACGCCAGCTGCTTCGTTTTCACCAGCCTGGATCACACCATTCTGGATGGCGTTGTAAACCTCGTTGTAGGCGATCACCGTCGGGGTCATGCCCACTGCGCCAAAGGTGCGGCTCCAGATGGGGGCACCCTGCACGCGCACTTTCAGGTTTTTCAGCTCGGCCAAATTGCCAGCAGACTTGTTGGCAAAAATGTTACGCACGCCACCACCGGCGTAGCCAATCAGTTTGACCTCGGCTTTTTGCTCGACTTCATCGGCGATGGGCTTGAGCACGTCTTGGTCGAGCACCTTGTTCCAGTGGTTCAGGTCACTGAACAAAAAGGGCGCGTCGATGAAAGGTGCCGCTTTGGAGAAGGTGGACATGTGGGCGGGCGAGACGATCGCGTAGTCGACCGCCTTGCCCTGATTCATGTACGCGAAGTAATCTTTTTCAAGACCCAACTCGCTGTTTTTGTGCAGCACGAAGTTGATGGGCTTGCCATAGTATTTTTTGACCAGTTCTTCGAACCGCACCATCGATTTGGTGAAGGCGTGGTCGTCACCGAACTGGGACGCGCCGTGCAAGGTGATGGCCGCTTGTTGTGCATGCACGCCCAAGGCCATGACCGAAGAAAGAACCACGCCGAGCAAAGGCTTCAAAACTTTCATGTGTATGTCTCCTGTAGTGATATCAACAACAAGCGATTGGCGCCGTTGTTTTTTCACTGTAGGACAAACCCACTTGAACAGTCTTGGGGTAAACCATGGGTCCACCGCACAGCTGTCACGTAGGTGTCCACAGGCTCTGGCACCCTTGCCGAGGAAAGTGATACCTTGAAATGGCCAGCCCACACCTGTTGCCACACAAGGACATTCAGGGTTTTAATTCATCATACGAAAGAGACATCAATGAAACACATCGGTTTTATCGGCGCTTCAGGCTTGATGGGCCACGGCATTGCGAAAAATTTGTTGGCCAAAGGTTTTCAGGTTTCCCTGACCGCCCATTCACGGCGCGAACCCCTGCAGGACCTGCTGGCGCAAGGCGCCAAACTGGTGGAGCGCCACGCCGATCTGACGGCCTGTGATGCGGTCATCATTTGTGTGACCGGCTCCCCTCAGGTCGAAGCCGCGCTCGAAGGCCCCAGCGGCTTGTTCAGTCAGGCCCGCCCGGGGTTGGTGGTGGTGGATGCGTCCACCAGCGAGCCCGACTCCACCCGTCGCCTGGCCGCGCGCTGTCAAGCCCTGGGCATGACCCTGGTCGATGCGCCCCTGGCCCGCACACCGGTCGAAGCCGAAGCGGGCAAGCTCAACACCATGGTGGGCGCATCCCCTGAGGTCTTTGCGCGTCTGGAGCCGGTGTTCAAGGCCTATTGCGAAAACATCTTCCATGTCGGCGAAATGGGCGCTGCTCACGTCATCAAATTGCTGAACAATTTTCTGGGTCAAGCCATCACCACCGCTGCCGCAGAGGCTTTTGCCGTGGGTGCCAAGGCGGGCATCGATGTGGCCCAACTGGTGCGGGTGGTGTCGGCTGGCGCGGTCAATTCGGGCCTGTTCCAGGCCATGGCCAAAACTCTGGATGGCGACTACACCGGCCTGAAATTCGAGCTGAACAACGCCTCGAAAGACCTGCGCTACTACGTGCACCTGACCGAGAGTGTGAAAGCACCCTCATTGGTGGGGACCAGCGTGCACCAAAGCCTGGTGACCGCCTGCGCCCTGGGCTACGGGGCGGAGCTGGTGCCGTCGCTGGTCAAGGCGCAAGCACAGATCAACCAGGTCACCATCGCCAAAGGCAGCTGACCCATGGGCCAACGCATGGGCATGGCCCTGGTGGGTCTGGGTGCGGCCTCGCAGCCGCATCTGCGCAGTTTGCAAGACCTGGCGGAGCGGATCGACCTGCGTTACGCGGTGACGCGTCACCCGCATCCGGACCGCATTCGACCCTACACCGGCCCAGTGCGCGTGATCTCTGCACTGGACGAAGCCCTGCGAGACCCGCAGGTCCAGGCCGTCATCGTGGCCACACCCCCGGCCACGCACCTGGCCATTTGCCAGCAATGCTTTGCTGCGGGCAAACATGTGCTGCTCGAAAAACCCCTGGAGCTCGACCAGCAGCGTTCTGCCCAACTGGTCGAAGCGGCCCAACAATCAGGACTGCATCTGGGGGTGGTGCTGCAGCACCGCTTTCGCGAAGCCTCGGTCGTGTTGCAGCAATTGCTCACGCAAGGGCGCTTGGGCGAAGTGCAGGCCGCTTCGGTGCGGGTGCCCTGGTGGCGCTCGCAAGCCTATTACAACGAACTCGGGCGCGGCACTTTGGCTCGTGACGGGGGTGGCGTTTTGCTCACCCAGGCCATCCACACCCTGAACCTGTTTCAGGCTTTGGTCGGGGTGCAATCGGTCAAAGCCGCCACAGTGCGACAAACCCGCCTGCACCAGATGGAAACCGAAGACCATGTGAGCGCGCTGCTGGTCCTGGGCAACGGTGCCCCCGGCGACTTGATGGCCACCACGGCGATGTACCCCGGTTATCCGGAAACGATCGAGATCATCGGCACGCTGGGCAGTGCACGCCTGAGTGGTGCCAGTCTGGAAGTGAACTTTTTGACGCAAGAGACCCTGACGGTGACCAGCGAGGGCGGCACAGGCAGCGGTGCCAACATGATGGATTTTTCACACCAGCCCCACAAAGACCTGCTGACCGATTTCATCGACGCGATCGCATCAAACCGCCCACCCCGGGTCACCGGTGCCGATGCGCTGAGCACCCACGCCCTGATCGATGAATTGCTGCGCATGGGCTCATCGCCACTGTGAGCTGATTGCTCACAAGGCCACAGACCGGAAGCCTGCAAAGATGTCCTGCCGCTCGGGCACAAAGAAGTTGCGGTAACGCACATCGATCACATGCGCCGAGGTGGCAGCGCATGCCCCACGCAGCACGCGGTGGGTGTGCCACCAGGGCGCTGAATAGTCACGGTAGGGATGCACCTCAAAACCCGGATAGGGCGCGAAGTCGCTGGCCGTCCATTCCCACACCTGGCCCCACGCAAAACCGGACTGCTGCGCAGCGCACTCCCACTCGGCCTCGGTGGGCAAGCGCCTGCCCGCCCATTGGCACCAAGCCTGGGCATCCTGCGCACTCAGGTGCACCGCCGGGGCTTGCAAGTCCAGCGCTTGCCACCGGCCAAAGCGCTGCGCTTGCCAAGCCCCATGCTCCCAGCGCATGTGCGGCGGCATGGGGTGACCTGTGGCCTGCACAAACGGCAGGTAACGCGCCCAGCTGACGGCCTCTGCGTCGATGCTGAAAGCCGCCAGTGTCACCGGATGGGCCTGGCGCTCGTTGTCGAAAGCGAAGCCTGGCCCCGCATGGCCGAGTGTGTAGACCTGCGCCGGCACATGGATCAGTGCTCGGGACTCAGTTTGCAACCAGGGGGCACCCGTGCGCCAGCACAGGGCCTCGGGCAAGGTCAGGCCCAAAGCCTGCGCCATGTAAATGGAGGCTTCGTTGTGCATGTCCTCGTGTTGCAGGGCCAAGCGCCAGAAATACAGCTCATCGTCGCTGGCTACATGGCCTGCGTCGTGCTGCACCTGCACCCCTTGCAAGTGGCCCAGGCTGCGCTGCAGCACCTGCGCCAAATAGGTCTGCGTCCCGGCCAGATCGGGCAAAGACAAAGCCCAGCGGCTGTCGTGCGCCACCTCGCTGGAGTTGTAGAGCGCATCGGCATGGGGCAGCAGCGAGGCGTCAAAGTCCGCGCCGCTGCTGGCACTGCGCGTGCCCAGGTGGCGCTGGCGGTTGCGCACCGTCCACCATTCCTGAAACCAGGCGATGTGACCCCACTCCCACAAAGGCGGGTTCATGCCGGGCAGGGGCGGCACCGACAAATCGGGCAGGGCGCTTTGCCAAGCCTGCATCAGCCCCAGCGTGCGGGTGCGGGTGGCTTGCAGGGCACGGGCCAACGCCGCAGGCCCGGCGGTGCGCACAGCGCTGTGCACAGGCCCCAGGCAAGCTGAAAAAGACCCGACCAACGATGCGCCCGGCCCTGTCTGCCCTGCCCCCGCCGTGGTACTGACATTCATGTATAAACCGCCCATGCAAAAACTTCGTGTGGTCATTGTCAGCCCGGCCTTGGCCGACGCCAACAATGGCAATTGGCAAACGGCGCGCCGCTGGCAACAGCTGCTGTCTGCGCATTCTGCCCGCATCGTGCGACAGTGGCCCGATGCCCAGGCCAACACGGACGATGTGATGCTGGCCCTGCATGCCCGTCGCTCGGCCGACGCGGTGCAGGCCTGGCACGACAGGCACGGCCAACGGGGCCTGGGCCTGGTGCTGACGGGCACCGACCTGTACCGCGACATTGCCCACGACCCGCAAGCGCAAAAGTCTCTGGCCCTGGCACATTCCTTGGTGGTGCTGCAGGGGCTGGGGGTGCAAAGCCTGCCGCCCGAGCACCAGGCCAAGGCCCGTGTGATTTTTCAGTCCACCGGCACGCGCCAGACCTTGCCCAAAACCAAGCGCCACCTGCGCGTGGTGATGGTGGGGCATTTGCGCGAAGAAAAAGACCCGCTCACCCTCATGGCAGCAGCCCGACTGTTGCCACCCGACGCTGGCGTGTTCATCGACCACATTGGCGCAGCACTTGACCCCGTGCTGGGTCAGGCCGCTGAGGCCACGCAAGCGCAATGCCCCCATTACCGCTGGCTGGGGGCTGTGCATCACGCGCAAACGCTGCGGCGCATCCAGCGCGCCCACCTGCTGGTGCACTGCAGCCGCATGGAAGGCGGGGCGCATGTGCTGATGGAGGCGATGTGCAGCGGCACGCCCGTGCTGGCCTCGCGCATCGACGGCAACGTGGGCCTGTTGGGCGAAGATTACGCGGGCTACTTCGAGCCCGGTGATGCCGCAGGCCTGGCCGATCTGCTGATGGCTTGCCGAGCGCCGCAGACCGGTCACAGCCTGGTGGCACACTTGGGGGATCAGTGCGCCTTGCGCGCACCCTTGTTTGAACCTCAGGCCGAACGCGCCGCCTTGCACCGCTGGGTGCAAGACCTCTGGACCCATTGAATGCAATCATCCCATCAACCTGTTTTGCGCGACCTGGTGCTGGTCGGCGGCGGCCACAGCCATGTAGGTGTGCTGCGCATGTTCGCCATGAAGCCCGAGCCCGGTGTGCGCATCACCGTGATCTGCACCGACATCGACACGCCTTACTCGGGCATGTTGCCCGGCTACATCTCAGGCCATTACAGTTTTGACGAGGTGCACATCGACCTGGGCCGTCTGTGCGCCTTTGCCGGTGCACGCCTGTACCACGACGCCGTGGTCGGCATCGACCGCAAAAACCAGAAAGTCATTTGCCAAAACCGCCCACCCGTGGCCTATGACCTGCTGTCCATCAACATCGGCTCCACGCCGCAGGTCCAACACATCGAAGGCGCACCCACGCTGGCGGTGCCCGTCAAACCGATTGCGCAGTTCAACCAGCGCTGGCTGGCCCTGCTGGACAAGGCACGGCAGTGGCCTTCGCACAGGGGTCGCATGACGATTGCGGTGGTGGGCGGTGGTGCGGGGGGCGTAGAGCTGTTGCTGTCCATGCAGTACCGTTTGCGCCACGAACTCAAGGCCCTGGGGCGCAGCCCCGAGGACTTGAAATTCGTGCTGCTGACTTCGGGCGACACGATCTTGCCCACACACAACCCAGGCGTGCGGGCACGCTTTGTCAAAGTGCTGCAAGAGCGCAATGTCGAGGTGCACACGCATGCCGAGGTGGTGCAGGTCTCGCCCGGCTGCCTGCACACGCGCGATGGACGCACCTTCGATGCCGACGAAACCATGTGGGTCACACAGGCCGGTGGCCCGGTCTGGCTGCAAAGCACGGGTCTGGCGCTCGATGACAAAGGCTTCATCCTCGTTCACCCCCAGTTGCAATGCCTGAATGACCCGCTGGTGTTCGCAGCGGGCGATATTGCCTCGTTGGTGGAACGCCCGCTGGAAAAAGCCGGTGTGTTTGCCGTGCGCATGGCCAAGCCTTTGGCCGAGAATTTGCGCCGCAGTTTGCGCGGCCAAAAATTGTTGGCTTACCACCCACAACGCCACTGGCTGGCCCTGATCTCGACCGGCAACCGCTATGCCGTGGCTTCGCGTGGGCCCTGGGGCTTTGGCGGTGACTGGGTGTGGCGCTGGAAGGACCGGATCGATCGGCAGTTCATGCGCCGCTTCACCGAATTGCCCGACATGGCAACCCAAGCGCCTGGCACCAATTTGCAGACGGCCATGCGGTCGATGGGCCAACTCCTCAAGGACATCCAGGCGCAAGGCAAAGCCCCCACCACGCGCCTGAGCCTGACATCCGAGGAGTCCTTGCAGGCCATCTCGGCCATCGCCATGCGCTGCGGCGGCTGCGGCGCCAAGGTCGGCGCCAACATCTTGTCCCGCGCACTGGGCAGCTTGCAACCGGTGGAACGAACCGATGTGCTGATCGGCCTGCACTCGCCCGACGACGCGGCCGTGGTGCGCGTGCCGCCAGGCATGGCCGTGGTGCAGACGGTGGACTTTTTCCGGGCCTTCATCGACGACCCGTATCTGTTTGGCAAAGTGGCGGCGAACCACGCGCTGGGCGATATTTTTGCCATGGGCGGCGAACCCCAAACCGCCACCGCCGTGGTCACCGTGCCGCCCGGCCTGGAGAACAAGGTCGAAGACCTGCTGACACAAATGATGGGCGGTGCAATCGAGGTGCTGAACGCCGCAGGCTGCGCCCTGGTGGGCGGACACACAGGCGAAGGCGCGGAGCTGGCCCTGGGCTTTGCCATCAACGGGCTGATCGACGAGAAGATGGACAGCGTGATGCGCAAGGGCGGCATGCAGCCCGGCGATGTGCTGCTGTTGACCAAACCCATGGGCACCGGCACCTTGTTTGCCGCACACGCACGCCATGCGGCCAAGGGCCGATGGATCGCAGCCGCCTTGAAATCGATGGTGCAATCCAACCAGCAGGGCGCTGCCATTTTGCGCACGCATGGTGCCACCGCCTGCACCGACCTGACCGGTTTTGGTCTGCTCGGCCACTTGGTGGAGATGACCCGGCCATCCGGCGTGGACGCCGAGTTGAACATGAGCACGCTGCCCCTGCTGGACGGTGCGGTGGACTGTGTCAAGGCAGGCATCGTCAGCTCCTTGCAACCGGCCAATGTGCGGCTGCGCCGTGCCCTGCGCAACGCGGACGAGTTTGTGGGCGACCCGCGCTACCCGCTGCTGTTTGACCCGCAAACCGCAGGCGGCTTGCTGGCCAGCGTGCCCGCAGCCCAAGCCGCTGCCTGCGTGCAGGCGCTCAAAGCGGCAGGCTACGCGCACACCGCCATCATCGGCCGCATCACCGCGCAAGGCGAAGCCATTGAGCCGGTGCTGCTGAAAACCTGAGCGGCCCCAACAACATGACCACTGAACACTTCACCCACCCCATCACACTGAACGCCGACCTGAACCAGCGCTGCGTCGTGCACAGCCCCTCGCTCGACTGGGTGGACTCCCCCTCATCGGGCGTGTCGCGCCGCATGCTCGAGCGCAACGGCGGCGAAGTGGCGCGCGCCACGTCCATCGTGCGTTACGCGCCGGGCTCGGCCTTTGCCAGCCACACGCATGGCGGGGGTGAGGAAATTTGGGTGCTCGACGGCACGCTGCACGACGAGCACGGGGTGTACGGCCCCGGCACCTACATCAAGAATCCGGTGGGCAGTTCGCACGCGCCGTCATCGCCCGAGGGCTGCACCTTGTTTGTGAAGCTGCGCCACCTGGACCCCCGCGACGACAAGCGCGTGGTCATCGACACACGGCGCAGCGAATGGCGACAAGGCCTGGTGGAGGGCCTCAAGGTCTTGCCCCTGAACACCTTCGAGACCCAAAACACCGCCCTGGTGCGCTGGGCACCGCAGACGTTTTTCAACCCGCACCGGCATTGGGGCGGCGAAGAGATTCTGGTGCTCGAAGGCGTGTTTTCTGACGAGCACGGTGACTACCCCGCAGGCAGCTGGCTGCGCAGCCCGCACATGAGCCAGCACCAGCCTTTCAGCCGCGAGGGCTGCTTGATCCTAGTGAAAACCGGGCACTTGGTGTGAGTACCTGCGAAGAGCCCCACACATGGACGCCCTGAGTTCGGTCTTGTCACGCATTGCCCTGCGGGCAGGTGTGTTCTACAGCGGCAACCTCTGCGGCCTGCACGATTTCGAGCACGATGTGTTCAAGGGACACCTTCACCTGATCGAGCGCGGGCCCATCACGCTGCACATGCTGGGGCAAGCCGATGTGCACCTGACCGAACCAACCGTGCTGTTCTTGCCACGCCCTCAATGGCACAGGCTGTCGGCTGATGATGGTGCGGGGGCTGACGTGGTGTGCGGCACCATCACCTTGGGCGGCGGGGTACACAACCCGGTCAGCGCCTCGCTGCCCGATGTGGTGCAGGTGCCTCTGTCGGCTCTCCCGGGCGTGGGGGCCTTGCTGGGCCTGATGCGACAAGAGGCTTTTCAGGAGCAGCCAGGCCGCCAGGCGGTGCTCGACCGCTTGTGCGAAGTGCTAATCCTCCAGCTACTGCGCCACTGCATGGCCCAGGGCATCACCTCGGGAGGCTTGTTGGCGGGCTTGGCCGATCCGAGGCTGGGCAAGGCCTTGCGCGCCGTGCACGACGATCCGGCACAAGACTGGGATTTGCCCAGCCTGGCCGCTGCCGCAGGCATGTCGCGTGCGCGTTTTGCGCACCACTTCAAGGCCGTGCTGGGCCACACCCCAGCACACTACCTGAGCCAGTGGCGCATCCAGACCGCCCAGCAGCTGATGCAGCAGGGCCAGAGCATTCAGCAAGCAGCGCACGCCGTAGGCTATGGCAGCGCAAGCGCATTCACCCGCGCCTTTGTCCGTGAATTGGGCATTTCACCAGGCGCCTGGTTGATGGCGACCTCAAAAGGCGGACCTCAAACTCAGCACTGAGACTTTCGGTCAACTGCTTGAGCGTCTGAGATACAGATTTTGCAAAATTCACGCCTACGATGGATTGTTCAAAATCCATCTTTGTCATGTGCACATCCGAACATCCACACAACTTGACCATTTGGTGCCTTTGCGCTGAGTGGTGTGTGATTTGTCGTGAATTCAAAACCACGTTTCTGAGCGTACAGTCCGAACAACCTGAACACAAATGGCACTGGACAGACATTGAGGATCACGATGAGGCGCTGTCTGACATCGATGTACAGGACTTCCCAATCATCGTGATTTGGAGCAGCACAGGTTTGTGGTGCTTTGCGGGCACCATCGAGCCACGGACGGACACATTGCTGCGCCTCATCAGGTCTTCTCTGGCGGATGAACTGCGGTTGACCGAATCAGAAGCAAACCACTGGCAAGCTTTGCAACAACTTCGATGATTGGCGAGTGAATGCACCATGAGAGAACTCATTTTCAACCACACCGGAAAAATTTTCATAGGTGCTTTTGTGCTGTTGTTGGCATTTGGAAATTACTACTACCGCTGGCATCTCAAGCCACCCGTGCCGCAATACAAAAGCCAATGCGAAAAAGAAATTGCCGAACTGGATCAGACCATCACGAATCAATATGGAACCGGTGCGCTTCGCGTACTGAATCTCCGTGATGATGCCAAGGTCACAGAAGCCGAAATCAACGTAGCTCGAAGCATTCGCCGAAACGCAGTTCAACTTTTGCAAAACTCACAAGAGAGACTTTGCCTGGAAGACATGGCCAATGCCCGTCAGGTCATGAAAATGCGGTAGTGGCCTGCTGGCAATCACCCGCCTCGGCGCACCGTGCGTTTGTCGCGCATCGTCATGAACTCTTCGGCCGATGTCGGGTGGATGCCGATGGTGGCGTCAAAGTCGGCCTTGGTCGCCCCCAGGTTGAACGCCAGCGCCAGGCCCTGAACGATCTCGGGCGCATCCGGCCCGACCATGTGCGCACCCAACACGCGCTGGCTGGCGGTGTCGACCACCAGTTTCATCAAGGTTTTTTCGGGGCGGCCCGAGAGCGTGTGGCGCATGGGTTTGAAGCGCGATTCGTACACGTCGATCTCGCCGTACTGGGCCAGCGCCGCCTCTTCGCTCAAACCCACCGTGCCAATCGGGGGTTGGCTGAACACCGCTGACGCCACATGGCCCAGCTGCGCCGCTTGGCGCTGCGGGCCAAACAGGCTGCGGGCCACCGCACCGCCTTGCGCCAGCGCCACCGGGGTCAAGGCGATGCCTTCGGTCACATCGCCCACGGCGTAGATGTGCGACACCGCGGTTTGGCCAAAAGCGTCCACCTTGACACCTCGGCCCGGGGCTGCGCTCAAGCCCGCTGCGGCCAGGTTCAGGCCTTCGGTTTGTGGTGTGCGGCCGGTGGCGTACATCACGGCATCGAAGTGCTCTGCGCCCGTCACAGCGCCATGCAGCTGCACCGCGATCTGGCCGTCAGCCATCCGCGCAAGGGACGCGGCCTGGGTTTCGGTCAGGACGCGGATGCCCTTGCGCGCGATCTCCTCATGCAGGTGCTGCGCCACCGCGCCATCGAAGCCGCGCAGCAACTGCGCGCCCCGGTGGATCAGCGTCACTTCGGAGCCCAGACCGTTGAAGATGCCCGCAAACTCCACCGCGATGTAACCGCCCCCCACCACCAACACACGACGTGGCAAGGTGGGCAAATCAAAGGCCTCGTTGGAGGTGATGGCGTGTTCGATGCCCAGGATGTCGGGCAAGGCGGGCGTGCCGCCCGTGGCGATCAAAATGTGGCGCGCCGTGATGCGCTGGCCATTCACGCTGAGCGTGTGCGGGTCTTCAAAACGGGCATGGCCCTGAAAAATCTGCACGCCCGAGTTCTTCAACAAGTTTTCGTAAATGCCGCTCAAGCGCGTGATCTCTTGCTCCTTGGCCGCCACCAAGCGGGGCCAATCGAAGGAGGCCGGGGGCACGGTCCAGCCAAAACCGGCCGCGTCTTCCAGGTCTTCGGCGTAATGCGAGGCCTGCACCAACAGCTTCTTGGGCACGCAGCCCCGGATCACGCACGTGCCGCCGTAGCGAAAGCCCTCGGCAATGCCCACCTTGGCCCCTAGGCTGGCCGCCACGCGCGAGGCGCGCACGCCGCCCGAGCCGCCACCGATCACAAAGAAATCCAAGTCGTTTTGCTGCATGAGGTGCTTTAGTCCAAGAGTTCGTCTGATTCTGACAGGGCACGTGATGCATCACGGGTATGCGCCCACACACGGTCAAGACCCTGAGACGAATGATCAATTTCTTCAGGCATGGGGCTTATACGATGCCTCTTTCTTCATTCACCAACAGGAGCCCTCCATGTCCAATGCCTTCATTCAGAACCTCAAGCCCATTGACCACGCCAGTGCACAAGGCGCGCAAAAAGCCATCCTCGATACCGCTCTGGCGCAAGTCGGCTTCATCCCCAACATGTACGCCAACATGGCGAATGCACCTGCTGTGCTCAGCAGCTACCTCCATGGCTATGCTTTGTTTCGGAAAGAATCCGGCCTGAGCGCACCCGAGCAAGAGGTGGTGTTTCTGGCCGTGAGCCAAGCCAACGGTTGCACCTATTGCACTGCCGCGCACAGCATGATTGCTGACAAGGTCTCTAAACTCGCCCCCGATGCGCTGCAGGCTATCCGCGCAGGCCAGCCGATGGCGGACGCCAAACTTGCCGCGCTCTACGCCATGACCACCACCATGGTCAAAACCAATGGCCAGCCCGATGCCACCGCTGTGCAGGCCTTTTTGGCAGCGGGCTACAAAGAAAGCGACCTGCTCTACATCGTGTTGGCGATCTCGGTCAAGGTGCTCAGCAACTTCTCTAACCACGCCTTTGGCACCGTGGTGGACGAGCGCTTTGCGGCCTACAAAGTCGCCTGATCGTCATCAAATCAACCGTCACTTTAGGCGCAGGCCTTGGCCCGGACATCCCCCACAATGTGCATCCTTCACCGGATTTTTGCCGCATGACGCCCTCGCACGTTCCCGAACAATTTGACCGCACCATGGGCTGCACCGCGGCCGAGCTGATCAGCTGGTTGCCGCGCTCTTTGCCGGATGCCCAGCTGGCGGTAGACGCCACGCACGGACGCTGTGTGGCCAGCTGGCCCGAGGGCTCGCTGCGTTTGCAGTGGTCACCCTTGCCCGATCGCTGCATCGCGTTGCTGCGCATTCCGCAGTTGCAGGTGCATTTTGCGTTTCAGGGGCTGGACGATGCGGCGCGTTACGCACGGCAAAAATTCTTTGATCTACACACCCACCGAGGAGGCGGTTAAGCCATGGCTATCCAGTTAGTGGTGTTCGATGCCTACGGCACACTGTTCGATGTGTATTCGATCGGCGCCTTGGCCGAAAAGCTGTACCCCGGCCAGGGCGCGGCCCTGTCGGTGATCTGGCGCGACAAGCAGATCGAGTACACGCGGCTGATTTCGCTGAGCGACCCCCATTCACAGGGCAGTCGGCATTACCAATCGTTTTGGGACATCACACGCGCGTCGCTGCGCTATGCCCTGGCGCGTTTGGGCTTGGTGCACACCCAGGCTCATGAGGACGCCCTGATGGCGCAATACGCCGAACTCACGGCCTTCCCGGAAAACCTGGGTGTGCTGCAGGCCCTGCGCCAACGTGGCGTGGCCACGGCAATTTTGTCGAACGGCAGCCCCGAGATGTTGCATTCGGCTGTGCGCAGTGCGGGCATGGCTGGCCTTCTCGACGCCGTGATGTCGGTGGACAGCGTGCGCCAGTTCAAGACCACCCCCACGAGCTACCAGCTGGTGCAGGACCGCTTGGGCTTTGCACCCGCTGATGTGTTGTTCGTGTCCAGCAACGCCTGGGATGCGCTGGGCGCCACCTGGTTTGGCTTCACCACGCTGTGGGTCAACCGCCAGGGCATGCCCCCCGAGGCCATTGGCCCGGCACCGCACCACACAGGGCGCGACCTGACCGAGGTGCTACAGGTGTTGCAGTTCCACTGACAGCAACTTTGCCCCGACTGCCGCTGTTTGGCTCAACACCCCACGCCATGCACACCTGTCCATGACCCGCCCCACACCCTCCAAAGGCCAAACACGTCCGCTGGATCACATCACGGTGGTCTCTCTCGAGCATGCCATTGCAGCCCCTTTTTGCACACGCCAACTGGCCGATCTGGGCGCGCGTGTCATCAAGGTCGAACGGCCCGGCGCTGGCGACTTTGCACGCGCCTATGACCAGCGCGCACGCGGCCTGTCCTCGCACTTTGTGTGGGTCAACCGCTCCAAGGAAAGTTTGGCGCTGGACCTCAAAGAGCCCACGCACCTGGCTGTGCTCAAAGCCCTGCTGGCCAAAGCCGATGTGCTGGTGCAAAACCTGGCACCCGGTGCCACCGCCCGCATGGGGCTGGATGCGGCAACGCTGCGTGCCGAGCACCCCCGCCTGATCGTCTGTGACATCTCGGGCTATGGCGGCGACGGACCCTACCGCGACAAGAAGGCCTATGACTTGCTGATCCAGAGCGAAGCCGGTTATTTGAGCGTCACGGGCACCCACGAGCAACCCAGCAAAAGCGGCAACTCCATTGCCGACATTGCCGCAGGCATGTACGCCTACAGCAGCATATTGGCGGCCCTGCTGCAACGCGATAAAACAGGCGAGGGCTCGCACATCGATGTGTCCATGCTGGAATCGCTGACCGAATGGATGGGCTTTCCGATGTATTACGCGATGGATGGCGCAACGCCGCCACCGCGCAACGCTGCAGCCCACGCCACGATTTACCCCTATGGTCCGTTTCAGGTGGGCAGCCAACTGGGCACCGGTGGCGAGCACATCGCCACCGTGATGCTGGGCCTGCAAAACGAACGGGAATGGGTGCTGTTTTGCGAGCATGTGTTGCTGCAGCCAGCACTCGCCCGCGATCCGCGGTTTGAGCACAATGCACTGCGCAACGACAACCGTTTGGCTTTGCAAGCGATCATCCTTGACACCTTTGCACGGCTGACCTTGGCGCAGGTCACCGAGCGGCTGGACCGGGCCTCCATTGCCAATGCCCGCATGAACACCATGGCCGACTTGTGGGCACACCCGCAGCTGCAGGCCCGCGCACGTTGGACACACGTGCCATCCCCCGCTGGCGAACTGCCCGCCCTGCTGCCACCCGGCAGGCAAAGCGCGTTCGATTACCGCATGGACCCAATCCCCCGGGTGGGCGAGCACAATGAGCCGATCCTGAGGGAACTGGGGCTGCAGCTTTAAATGGCCCAAACCTGGTGCCAGAGGCAGCGCACACCTAAAAACTCAAGATTCCTGACCTGCTGCCGATATCAGGATGTGGTTGATTGTTTTGGATGCACTGGCCTTGGACTGTTGATGAAAAACTGGCGTCTTTCCCTGCTCGGCCTTGTCATGACGATGCTGGCCCTTCATTTCCCTGCACAGGCTCAGTCCCGGGCAGGCGGATGCCTGGTCGCCGAATTCAGATCACTGGCCTTGCTGACCCACGATGTGGGCGAGCGCATTGCCAAAGTGAACGCCTGGCTGAAACAAAAAGGCCCGCGCTGCACGCAAGCGCAGCTGGCCGCCATTGCCTCCAACCGCGCCACATGGCTGGGCACGGCCGACACGATTGAAGTGGCGGGCCAGGTCGACGGTTTGATCGAAGCCAAAATTGCCAACGACCCCGACATGATGGCGGCCATGTACACCTCCAAAGGCAAAGAAGCCCGCGCCTCTGTCGAGGTCACACAGCCACCGCCTGCGCCTGCGCCTGTGGTGCCGGCAGCGGCCGGCCTGCCAGCCTCTGCCGCCACAGGGAACACGGTGCAGCCCGTCATCGTGCAAGCGCCCATGGCGGCTTTGACAGACAAACCCGAACCGCCTGACGCGTTTTTTGGTCGTCGGCAAAAAGCCCAGATTCTGGAGTACTACGAAGAAAACAGAGGTCCTGGCGAATGCCCAAGGGGCATGGTGAAACGTGGCGACAAGTGTGAACCCAGAATCAAAGAACGGGATTGGAAGCTTCGCCAACCGCTGGCCTCTTCTGAAAAACCCGAGGACTTGCCTACCCCACTGTTGCTCAAGCTCGGCCCACCCGCACCTGATCACCAGTTCAAACGGGTCGGCTTCGACATCCTGATGTTGAAGGGTCCCCAAAACATCGTGACAGATGCCGTACTCGACCTGGGCGGTATCCAAGTCAAAGCAGACAAAAAAGAAGAGCCGCCAAAAAGCTGATCGCTTGCGCCCGTGGTTCAACGGGTCCAGTCCAGACCCTTGACCCAGCCCACACTTTGACGACCTGTGTTGTCGCTGTCGGCACCGATCAGCACCGCAAGCACTGAGGGTACCGTGGCGCCTGTGGGCAGTTCATCGGCAAACAGCTTGGCAAAGTCCGCGGCCACGTCGCGCGTTTCGGTCTGCCACTGAGACAAGGGCGCGTCCTTGCCTTGCAGGGTGATGAAGCGCACGCGCTGGGTGTAGGGGTTGGCACCTTGCAAGCCTGCTGGGTAGGTGCTGTCCCACACGTAGCAAAGGGTAGCAGCCGGCAGGTCTTCGCCACTGACGGTGCGAGCAATGCGCAACAAGGTGCGCTCCACAAAAGGCACGCGCTCCAGCGGGTGGTCGAACATCACGCACACCTTGAGTGCCGCATCGTCACCCGCTTTGGTCTGGATATCGGGCGCCGCTTTGCCACCGGTGAGCGGCTGATCCAGCCGCCAACGCCATTGCAGGCGACCTGCAGCAACTTGGGACACATCGTGGACCCAAGTGCCATACGACGCACGGGTGCTGACCTTGAGTGCGCGCTCGCCTTGCACATCGGCCAGTTCAAAGCGCGTATGCGGGATGTCGGCCTTGGATTTGGGAAAGCCCACAAAACGCCAAGTGCTGGCGGCTGCGCCATCGGCGGGCACCAAAGGCGACAAGCTTTGTGCGAAGACAGGTGCGGTGGCGCAGGCCAGGCCCAGCGCCAGCAGCGCGGGGATGGGTTTCAACAAGCGGTTCATCCGCGCCGCCAATCGTGGTACTTCTTCACCCAGGCCAGCAACTTTTGCGGCGCGTGCGCGCGCTTCCATTCGCCAGCCACATACTTGTTGGCTTCGGCCATGGTCGGGTAGGTATGGATGGTGCCCAGGATTTTGTTCAGGCCCAGGCCATGTTTCATGGCTAGCACGTATTCGGCCAGCAAGTCACCCGCGTGCGAGCCCACGATGGTCACGCCCATAATGCGGTCTTTGCCGGGCACGGTGAGCACTTTCACAAAGCCGTGTGCTTCGCTGTACGGCCCTTCGTCGCAAATCGCCCGATCCAGGTCGTCGATGCCGTACTTCGTCACCTCGTACGCGATACCTTGGGCTTGCGCCTCTTGTTCGTTCAGGCCCACACGCGCCACCTCGGGGTCGATGAAGGTGGCCCAGGGAATCACGCTGTAGTCGACCTTGAAAGATTTGTAGTCGCCAAACAGCGCGTTGACTGCCGCATACCAAGCCTGGTGCGCGGCCGTGTGGGTGAACTGGTAAGGCCCGGCCACATCGCCTGCGGCGTAGATGTTGGGGTAAATGGTTTGCAGGTACTCGTTGGTGTCCACCGTGCGGTGCGTGGGCACGCCAATGTCTTCCAAGCCGTAGCCTTGCAGACGGGCCACACGGCCCACGGCGCAGACCAGCGCGTCAAAAACAATCTCCACTTCTTGCCCCTGTGTGGAGGCCACCAAAATTTTGTCTTCACCCCGGCGCTCGCAGCGCAGCGCCTTGTGCCCGGTGAGCACCCGCACGCCGTCGGCCTGCAGCGCGTCGCGTGCCAGCGCAGACACCTCTTCGTCCTCGCGCACCATGATGCGTTCGCCCATCTCGACCTGCGTGACCTGTGCACCCAAGCGGGCAAAGCTTTGCGACAGCTCGCAGCCAATCGGCCCGCCGCCCAGCACCACGATGCGCTTCGGAATGTCATCGAGCTTGGCAAACTCATCCCACAGCGTGTCGCTGGTGACATAGCCCACGTCATCGAGGCCCGGCAAAGGCGGCACCATGGGGCGTGCGCCCGCTGCAATCACGATGCTCCGGGCCGTCAGGCGCTGCACCTGGCCGTTGTTCAAAGTCACTTCCACTGTCCAAGGGTTCACCAGCTTGCCGTAACCCTGCAACACCTCTACACCCAAGTCGGTGTAACGCTCCACACTGTCGTGCGGCTCGATGGCTTTGATCACATCGTGCACACGCTGCATCACCGCCTTGAAGCTGAAACTGGGCGCGGTGTCGCTCAGGCCGTACTTCGCGCCGTGGCGCATCTGGTGGGCCAGCTTGGCGCTCTTGATCAAGGCCTTGCTCGGCACGCAGCCGTAGTTCAGGCAGTCGCCACCCATCTTGTGCGCCTCGATCAAAGTGACTTTGGCCTTAACAGCGGCGGCAATGTAGGCCGACACCAATCCTGCCGCGCCACCGCCGATCACGATCAGGTTGCGGTCAAAGGTCTTGGGGCGCACGCTGGCCCAGCGAGCATAGACCTTGCGCTTTTGAACAGCCGCCACCACACGCCGCGCCAACAAGGGGAAGATGCCCAGCAACACAAAGCTGCCCAACAGCGCCGGGCTCAGAATGCCCCGCACCGAGTCCAACTGCGCCAGTTGCGTGCCCGCATTCACATACACCGCCGTGCCCGCCAGCATGCCCAGCTGGCTCACCCAGTAATAGGTCCAGGTCTTCATGCGCGTGAGGCCCATGAGCAGGTTGATCAGGGAAAACGGCACCACCGGGATCAGGCGCAAGGTGAAGAGGTAAAACGCGCCTTCTTTGTCCACACCGGCATTGATGTCGGCCAAGCGCTGACCAAAACGCGCTTCGACCCACTCGCGCAGCACAAAACGCGAAGCCAGAAAAGCCAAAGTGGCACCGAGGGTGGAAGCAAACGACACCAGCAGCAAACCTTGCCACAGGCCAAACACAGCCCCACCGCCCAAGGTGATGATGACCGCGCCCGGAATCGACAGCGCCGTCGCCAGCACATACACCCCAAAGTAAACGGCAGCCACGGTCAATGGCTGCTGCGCATAGAGCTGGTCAAAACTGGCTTGGCTGGCCTTGAGCTGCTCAAAGCTCAGATAACGCCCCAAGTCCAGCGCCACAAATGCGCCGATGACCAGCGCCAGCAAGAGCAGCAAAAAAATTTGACGAAGACGCATGAAAGGAAAACTCCTGATGGGGCGATCACTTGGCGGATGGTGCGAGATGTGCGCTACCCAAGACCGTGAACGATAACGCTGATGAACTGACAGTTCGGTGTGGGTGGGAAAAAAGTTACAGCTGATCTCCACCACCCGAGCAAGCCAACTGCCAGGCCAGGTATTCAGAGCGACGCAACCGGTAACGGGCCACGCTGCCTTCGTGCAACTGCTGCAGCGCCTCGGCCAACATGCGGGTGAACGCTTCTTGGTCTGCTGCGGGCACCTGCATGGGCGCCACCACAGTGGCCAGTGCATCTGGGCTGGGCGCTTGCAGGCCCTTGACCACCGCCTGCACGGACTGAATCAGCGTTTCGCGGTATTTGATCTTGAGGGGGTCCGGCTCCGCCATGGTATGGGTGATGGCCAGATAACGCTGGCACGAGCGTTCATACGCCCACACAAACACGTCGCGCAACAAATCGACCTCGTTGAGCTCATACACCCCCAAAGTGCCTTCGATGTAAGCCCGCTCGGGCACGTCGATGAACGACAAGGGGCACAGCTTGTGCTGGATCAGCGGCATGTTGGCGGCAATGCGCGACACGCGTTTGTTCACATCTTCAAACGGCTGCAAATACGGCAGCTGCACCATGAGGAAAAACGCCTGCTCAAACGGATCGGGAATGGCGGCGGCTTTGCTCAGCAGAAGCTCAAAACAGTCCTCAATCACCTGGGGCATGGCGACGGGGTGAAACACCGTGCCCGAGATCTCCACCACGCGCCGACGCAGACGGCCACTGGACTGCGGGTCGCGCATCAAATCTTGCGACAACACGGCATGCAAGTTTTTGAATGTGAAGGCATCAAATCCTACCTCGTCCGTATCCTCAATGAGCATCTCGATGGCGGCTTTGTGGTTCAGGATCATCTGCGTTTCGATGGCGTCCTTGCCCTGCGCGGCCTGACCATGCTCGATCAGGTTTTGCGTGTCCAGGCGGCTGTAGGTGTTGCCCTCCAGCCGCGATGAAGCCCACGACAAATCCACCAGCAAACGGCTCAAGATGTCGCGGGCGTAAGTACCTGCGGGTCTCTCATGGGCAGGCGTGCGGCCCATCTCGTGCAGCTGGCTTCGCAGCGCGGCTGGCAAATAAAACGTGACGCCCGGCTGATACGCCTCTAAAAACTCACGCCGATAACCTACCGGGCGGCGGTGCATCAGCGGCTGACGGACCCGATCACGGATGCTGGCACCTGCTGGTGAAACCGGCAGATCGGGTTCCGCCTCGGCCACGCCCACTGGGGCCATGACTCTTCGCTCCGCTAGCTGCGCCCAAGCCAGCACTACCGGCTTGTAAACCAGTGCAATGCTCTGTCCCTCAGACGTGATCCGCTTCGCATCCATGAGTTTGAGCAAGCGGCGTTGCAAAGTGCGACGGTTCAGCGCCCCGCCCTGACGCTGCGCCATGGCCAGTTCAATCTCGGCAATACCTATCCCGCCGGGGTGCGCGGCCACGATGGATTCGATCAGATGCAATTCGTCGGCGGGGGTGATGCGGGGCATGGGATGGCCTTTTAGGGCAATTTGTCGCGCTTAACGGGTAAAGCGCAGCTTAGAGCGACAGTATTGATCACCATTATGTCGCTCAATGTGTCGTGCTTGCAAGTCTTAGTGTCGCGCAATCGGATTAGTACGACGCTGAGACCCATCTTTCGCCGCAAATATTGCGGTGAATAAGCCGCATATTCACCGCAGTCGCGCGTACCAGTTTGTACTTGAGTTGGGTTTGAGGGTCTGACGGGGGTTTACACGCAAAGGTATTTTGTAGCTAATTTTTTGTATTTATTTGGGTATAGTTGTGCGCTTCATGCCTGCTGCGCTGGATGGTGCGGGAGGGTAGTTGCAAGGAATTGGATGCTGGGTTTGGTCTTGAAATTTATACCTGCATGCACATACAGCGCTTGGTCTGAACTCCATGGCGTGAGCCACTTACAACGATTTCAACAAAAAGATGTATCGACACGGCCCGGGCGTATCCACCGGGTTTTGCGGACTACATCACGTTAGAGCGCAATGAAGACCCTCCTTTACTTGCTCAAGGCAGCAATGAAAAAACTCCTAGTGAACCTACATTGGCTCTTCATTGCCGCAACAACCGCTCTAGTTTGGAGTTGGCTTGACCATGGACTCGCAAAGAACTTCGATGTACTAAAGCCAATCGTCGAAGGGGTGATTGGCGGTGTTGTTACCGCCTTGCTTCTTCTCGTTTTCGCGACCTTGTGGAAGACAAACATTACGCCCTGGTTCGAGAACATCACGTACAGAGACGCAAAAATTGAAGGCGTTTGGCATGGTTTTTTGGTTCCATACATGGGAATTGAGGAGATCGACCGTTTGCGAGTTCAAGCCGCTTGGCGAAAGATCATGAACGGATCAAAGTCGCCAGCAAAGCAAGAACAGGTTGAAGACACCGTCCCCGTGGAAGCGAGCGTCGTGAGCAGCGATGGCGACAAATCGACCTCAAGCGCGGAATTGATTCTTCCCCCACGCGAGCAGTCGGCGGCATCGAGTGAAACAGAGCCCCCGAAGAAAAGAAAGACGATCACTATTGCCCTTGGCGCACAGCCGATAAGAGTGCGTGCAGAGTTTTGGCGAGTTGGTCACAAAGTAGAGGGGCGCTTCATTGAAATCGGGGGAGCAAGCGAGGTCCATACGTACTACGTTGTCGGAACCTTCAGAAACCTCATCCTTTGCGGTCGATATCAAAACGAAAACCCTCAAAACATTGATCGCGGAAGTTTTTCTCTCATGCTTAAAGCAAACGGAGGTCGATTCGAAGGCTTCTTTGCTTCTTATGCAGATGAGGAGCACAAGATTCACCCATTCCGCTGCGTGTTGAAGCGAAGTCCAGCCGGAAGCCATAGTGCTGTTGCGCCCTAACCCTTCAATCGAGAGGACATGCCCCGGCAAGCCGGGTCATGCCTCTCATCTCAAACGTTAGGGGCTAAGTTACGGCGTAACTTCACCCCAACCTCCGATACCCCCACCAAACCCGCATCCCCGTGGTGATGGCACACAACCCCGCAAACCCATAAGCCAACACCGCAAAGTGTTCAGGCCAGATGCACATGGCGGCAAACACAGTGATGGTCTCGGTGGCTTCGGTGAGGCCCCCTAAAAAGTAAAAGCTTTTGCCCGGCAAGGCGGTGTCGGTCAGGCCGCGTTTTTCGGCCAGTGCGGCGAACGCCAAAAAGCTGCTGCCGGTGCCGATGAAGCTGGTCAGCAGGGCGGCGGCGGGCAGTGCGTTGGCGGTGGGGCTAGCCACCGCAAAGGCCAGGGGGATGGCGGCGTAGAACACGAAGTCGAGCGCGATGTCCAGAAAGCCGCCCGCGTCGGTGGGTTGGGTCAGGCGGGCGACGCTGCCGTCCAGGCCGTCGAGCAGGCGGGAGGTCAGCAGCAACGCCAAGCCCCACCACCACGCTTGCAGCGCAATGGCCACGGCGGCGGCCATGCCGATGGCAAAGCCCAGCCAGGTCAGCGCGTCGGCGCTGATGCCTGCGCGCACCAAGCCGCGTGCGGCGGCGTTCAGCGCGGGGCGCATGAGGGTTTGGGCGTGGCGGTCAAACATGGTAGGCGCTTTCTTCGGCGGCACGCAAGTGCACCACGCGCTGCGGGTCGTCCACGTCTTGTTCGTCGTGGGTGACCAGCACCACCGGGATGCGCCGCTCGCGCACATGCGTAAACACCCACGGGCGCAGCTGGGCGCGCAAGGCGGCGTCGAGTTTGGAAAACGGCTCGTCCAGTAACAAGGCTTGCGGCTCGGCCAGCAGCGCCCGCATGAGCGCGACGCGGGCGCGTTGACCGCCCGAGAGCGTGGACGGGTCGCGATCGCCCAAGCCCGACAACTCCGCCTCTTGCAGCGCTTGTTGCACACGCGCCTGGCGCTGTGCAAGCGGCAAGGCGCGGGGCACGGCAAACAACAGGTTTTCGGCCACCGTCATGTGGGCAAACAGCAGCGCATCTTGAAACACCAAACCGATACCGCGCAGGTGCGTGGGCAAGGTGGTGAGGTCACGGCCGTTCAGCTGCACGCGGCCGTCAAACTGCAAAGGCTGCAAACCTTCAGACACGCTGGCCAGCGTGCCCGCTGTGGCGGCCAGCACCGAGCTTTTGCCGCAACCACTCGGCCCCATGAGCGTGAGGATTTCGCCAGCGGGCACTTTCAGGTGCAGGTCTTGCACCAAGGTCTGCGCCGCCGTGCCCAAACGTTTGATGTCGATCTGAAGTCCCGCGTTCATGTGTTGGCTTTCATGGGTCCGATCTTCTCAAATTGGCGTGGCCTGCCCAAGTAAGCGGCCAAAGCAAAGGCCAACACAGGCAAGAGCATCTGCAAAGCTGCATAAGCGCTCATGAGCGAGCGCTGCGCGCCAGACGCCAGCGTCACGGCCTCGGTGGTCACCGTGGCAAAGCGCCCCGCCCCCACATACAAGGTGGGCAAATACTGCGCCACACTGACCGCAAAACCCACCGCCCAGGCCGAGGCGATGGCGCGTTTGAGCAACGGCCATTTGATGCGCACCAACTCGGTCCAGCGGCCCTGACCCAAGCTGGCCACCACGGCCGATTGGCGCGGATCGACCGCCAAATAAGCGGGTTCCAAGGCCAACAGCACATACGGCAACACCATGACCGCATGCGCCATCAGCAGGCCCAGCCACTGCCCCTCCAGCCGCCACTGCAGCGCCAAGCTGTACAGGCCCACCACCCACAACACCGAGGGCAACACCAGCGGCAGCAGCCACCATGGCCGCCAGGCCTGTTGCCAGCGGCGCGGTGCCAGCTCCAGCCAGGCCACCGACCAAACCAGGCACACACTGGCAGAGGCCGCCGCCAAACCCAAGGTGGTCCACACCGTGAGGGCACTGGCGATCACTTGTGCCCAGGCATCACCCGTCCAAAGCGATGGCCAAAGCTGCGGAAAAGGCCAGACACCCGAGACGCTGCCCACTGCGAGTGCGAACCAGACGGCGAGGTAGGCACCGCCGATGGCGAGCGCCAGGCCGGATATTCGGCCGCGCAAGAGGCCTGCTGCTGAATGCGCATGTTTGCTTGAGTGACCATTCGGCTGCAGGGGCAGCCTCCCACAAAAACGCCCAACCCAAGGCAGCATTTTTTGTGGGAGCGAGCCCCTGCTCGCGAATTTGCGCATGGCCGCGACCACTCGCAACGCCATCACAGTGAGCACGCCCGCCAGCAGCAGCGTGCCCGTCAGCCACCCCGCCGCTGCCGCGCCTTGCGCCTGCATGGCGGCATCGGCATCGCCCAGCCATTGCCAGGCCAGCACCGCCAAGGTGGGCGGCGACGCGGGGCCGATGATGAGCGCCATGTCCACCACCGTGAGGCCATAGGCCAGCACCGCCAACAACGGCCAACGCAAGCGTGGGACCAGCTGCGGCCAGACGACTTGGGCAAAGGCTTGCCCGGGTGTGCGGCCCAGAGTTTGGGCCAAGGCAAATTCAGCCTGCCAGCGGCGGCGCAGGTCTTCGCGCTGCAATTGCGTAGCGGCCACCCACAGCAAAAACGGTACCTCCTTGAGCCACAGGGCCAAAATCAGACCCAGGCCCCAGGGGTCTTGCGTGGTGGGCCAAGGCGGCGGCGCGTCAAAGCCCGTGAGGCCCGGCGACGCCAGGCGCAAAGCCCAGCCGCTGGGCGAGAGCCACAACACCAGGCCAATGGCCAAGGCCGCGTGTGGCGTGGCCAGCAGGGCGGGCACATGGGTGAGCCAGCGAGCCAATTGCTGCCGAATGAAACCATGGGCCAACAAACGTGCCACGGTCCACCACACCAGCACCGTCGAGGCCAGACCGGTCCACAGGGTCATGCACCAAGCACGCAGCGTTTGCGGATCAGCCCACAGAGCTTGCCAGGCTTGTGCATCGAACATTTGCGATGCCGCAGCCCACAATGCCCAGCCCATGGGCAGGCCAGCGATCAGGGCCAGCAGCACGGCCCCCATGAACCTCAAGTCCTGCAGGTCGGAGCTTCAGCTCCGACATTGGCGGTGATCGGACCCCATGTCGGGGCTGAAGCCGCCGACCTACAAAAACAAGCAGCGGCCATCTCACACGCCATAACGGCGCACCCACTCTTTTTCGAGCGCATCCACCCACGAGGCATGGGGCTCGGGCAACACAGGTGCCGTCACGGCCACTTGACCAGGACGCGTTGCCGATTGAAAACGCGCACGCTCGGCGGCTGGCAAGCGGGCCACGTCCAGCACCGTCGGGTCACCCCACACATCGATGTCGGCCTTGCGCGCTTGCGCGGCGGGTGACAGCAAAAAGTTGGCCACCACCTGCGCCCCCGCTTTGCTGGGTGCGTTGTAGGGGATGGCTACAAAGTGCGTGTTGCCAATCGTGCCCTTGGCGAACTGCCAACTCTGCACCGTGGCGGGCAGGCGCTTGGCAGCGATCTCATTGGCCGCCTCGTTCGGGTTGAAGGTCAGCGCCATCACGAGCTCGCCATCGGCCATCATCTGGCGCACGGCCGCCGAGTTTTGCGGAAACTGTTTGCCCCCGCGCCACAAGTGCGGGTGCAGCGCATCCAAAAATCGCCACAAGGGCGCGGCCTGTGCCTCCAATGTGGCGGGGGTCACGGGCTGGGCCAGCGCTTTCACATCCGGCGCGTGCTCGATCAAGGCCTGCTTGATGAAGGTGGTGCCGTGGAACTCAGGGGGGCGCGGGTAGGTGATGCGCCCGGGCTGCTGGCGAGCCAGGGCCAGCAACTCGGCCATGTTTTGCGGTGGTTTAGGCAGGCGCTTGGCGTCGGCAAAAAACGTGAGCTGGGCCATGCCCCAGGGGGCTTCCAAGCCCTCGGTGGGCACCGAAAAATCCACCAGCGTGGTGGGCTTGCCCACCGTGTCGACCCACTGAAAATTCGGCAAGGTTGGGGCAAAAGGCGCTGACAGCAAACCATCGCGCTTCATAGCTGCGAAGTTTTCGCCGTTGATCCAGACCAGGTCCACCGTGCCTTCCGTGTCCTTGCGGCCCGCCTGCTTTTCGGCACGCACCCGCTTGACGACATCGGCCGCATCGCTGATCTTGACGTGCTGCAGCTTGACGCCAAAGTCGCGCTGCAACTCGCCTGCGGCCCATTGCAAGTAGGCATTGATGCGCTCGCTGCCCGCCCAGGCGTTGAAGTACACCGTCTGCCCACGAGCCGCGCGCAAGGTGTCGGCCCATGTTGCGTTTTGGGCTTGTAAAGACCAGGGGGCCGTCGCGAGGGCCAACAAAGCGAGCGCTTGACGGCGATTGGGTGCCAGACAAGCCGGAACAAATGGTTTCATAGTCATGATTCACACCTCAGCAGCCAAGGGCAAGTTGAGCAACAGGTTTTGCGGCTTGAGTTTGAGCAAACCTTGCTCGTTCATGGCCAAGCCCAAATAAACCGGCTTGCCTTGCACATCGGCGCGCATGTCCTGCGGGTTGTCAAAACGCAATTTGAACAGGCTGATGAGTTGCTGCTGGCGCTTGGCGTCCAGCTCGATGCCCTGGTACAGGTCGTTGAGCAAAGCGGTGGCCGTCACGTCCAGACCCACATGCCAGCGCCAGGCTGGGTCATCGACTTTTTGCACCGGCTCGATGCTGACGGCCACGCCCAAAAAGTGCTGCACCCAACGGGCCAGCACCACCGACAAGGCCTTGAGGCCTGAGCGGGCGTTGACCATGCTCAAAATCAAACCGTGCGGCAATTCGTTTTGCAATTCGTGCGTCATGTCGAGCAAGAACGCATAGCGGCCCAGGCCTTCGCGCTGCGCAAAATAGCGCTCGGCGTTGTCCGGGTGCAGCACCTTCACATCGACCGCCTTGAGCGTGGCGCCGCCCTCCATCAAGAGGCGGCCCATCTCGCCCAGGCCACCTGTGGATTTGAGGCTATCGAGTGTGTCGCTGTCGCCCGACAGCACGCGACCGCCTTCGATGGTGATGCGCTGACGCCGAAACAGCAGCTCGGCCGCACGCCAGACCCAGGCGTCCTGCACATCGGCCAGCACATTGCACACGATGGCCTGCACCACGAGGTCGATGAACAGCGGAGGCAGCTGAATGTTGCCGCTTTGCTGCCAAGCCATGTAGGCCGACTCCAGCGAGCCAGCGGCTTGCACCTCATCGCGAAAGCGCAAGAACAGTTGGTAGTTCTCCCGCGCATCGTCGTCCTTGAAGGCCTGAAGTTGTGCAGGCAACACGGGCATCAAAGGATCATCCAACAGGGCCTGGTGCAAACGCTTTTCGGCTTTGCACGATTCGGGCACCAAGGCCAGCTCGGGGCGCTGCAACCAAAGCCGCCAGTAGTCGGGCGTGGGGGCCATCCAGCCTCGCGCGTTGCGCGTCAGGTGTTGGTGGCCGCAGGCCGTCCAGAAGTTGAGCATGGCGGTCACAGGTTGGGGGCCAACAAACGCTGCAGATCTTTGACTTCCACACCGCTGCGCTGCGCCAGGTCTTGCACCTGGTCCTCACCCACCTTGCCCACGTTGAAATACTGCGCTTCGGGGTGGGCGATGTAAAAACCACTCACGCTGGCCGCAGGCGTCATGGCCAGGCTTTCGGTCAGGCCCATGCCAATGTCGTCGCACTGCAGCAAGTCGAACATCGCCTTTTTGGCGCTGTGGTCAGGGCAGGCGGGGTAGCCGGGTGCGGGGCGGATGCCTTGGTATTTTTCAGCAATCAACTCTTCGTTACTGAGCGACTCGGCTGCCGCATAGCCCCACAGGTCGGTACGGACTTTCTTGTGCAGGCACTCCGCCAGCGCTTCGGCCAAACGGTCGGCCAGAGACTTGAGCATGATGGCGCTGTAGTCGTCGTGTGCGGCTTCAAAAGCAGCGGCGCGTTTGTCGGCGCCAATGCCTGCGGTGACAGCGAAGACGCCCACATGGTCGGGCGCAGTACCTGCGGGTGCGACGAAGTCGGCCAGGCAACGGCTGGGGCGCATGACGCCGTCGATCATGTGTTTTTCGGTCTGTTGACGCAGACCGCGCCAGGTCATGGCGACTTGGCTGCGCGACTCGTCTGTGTAGAGCGCGATGTCGTCATCATGCACGCTGTTAGCGGGGTACAGGCCCAGCACCGCGTTGGCCGTGACCCAGCGGCCATCGATGATTTTTTGCAGCATGGCCTGGCCATCGGCATACACCTTGCGCGCCTGCTCGCCCACCACTTCGTCGTCGAGGATCGCGGGGAAAGGCCCGGCCAAGTCCCAAGTCTGAAAGAAGGGGCCCCAGTCGATGTACTGCGCGATTTCGGCCAGGTCGTAGTTCTTGAACACGCGGCGGCCGATGAACTTGGGCGCAACGGGCACGCCCTGGGCCCAATCGATCGGCGTCTTGTTGGCGCGGGCCTGCGCCAGCGTCCACATCGGCGTTTGTTTTTTGTTAGCGTGCTGCTCGCGCACCTTGGCGTAATCGGTGTTCAGGTCGGCAATGAACTTGGCCGCCTGCTCAGACAGCAAACCCTGCGCCACGCCCACGCTGCGCGAGGCATCGGGCACATAGACCACGGGGCCACTGTAGTTGGGCGCGATCTTGACGGCGGTGTGCACGCGGCTGCAGGTGGCGCCACCAATCAAGAGCGGCATTTGGCGTTCGCGGAAGTACGGGTCTTTTTCCATCTCGGCGGCCACGTACTGCATTTCTTCCAGGCTGGGCGTGATCAGGCCGGACAGACCAATGATGTCGGCGTTTTCTTCCTTCGCCTTGGCCAGAATTTCGTGACAGGGCACCATCACGCCCATGTTGACCACTTCGAAGTTGTTGCACTGCAAGACCACCGTGACGATGTTCTTGCCGATGTCGTGCACATCGCCCTTGACGGTGGCGATCACGATCTTGCCCTTGGCCTTGACGTCTTCGCCAGCGGCTTCCTTGGCGAGTTTCTCGGCCTCGATGTAGGGCAGCAAATGCGCCACGGCCTGCTTCATCACGCGGGCGCTCTTGACCACTTGCGGCAAGAACATCTTGCCCTGGCCGAACAAGTCACCGACCACGTTCATGCCGTCCATCAGCGGGCCTTCGATCACATGCAAGGGGCGACCGCCTTGGGCCAACACTTCTTGATAAGCCGCTTCGGTGTCTTCGTTGATGAAGTCGGTGATGCCATGCACCAGCGCATGCGAGAGGCGCTGCGCCACGCTCACAGGCGCTTCGGGCGTGCCGCGCCAGGCCAGCTTGGTGCTCTCGTCTTTGGCCGCGCCCTTGGCGCTGTCAGCAACTTCGACCAAACGCTCGCCCGCATCGGGGCGGCGGTTCAGCACCACGTCTTCGACCCGCTCGCGCAGCGTGGGCTCCAGGTCGTCGTAAACGCCGACCATGCCCGCGTTGACGATGCCCATGTCCATTCCGGCTTTGATCGCGTGGTACAGGAACACGGTGTGGATCGCTTCGCGCACCGGGTCGTTGCCCCGGAAGCTGAAGGACACGTTGGACACACCGCCCGACACCTTGGCACCCGGCAGATTCTGCTTGATCCAGCGCGTGGCTTCGATGAAGTCGACCGCGTAGTTGTTGTGCTCTTCGATGCCGGTGGCGATCGCAAAAATGTTGGGGTCGAAGATGATGTCCTCGGGGGGGAAGTTCACCTCATCGACCAGCACGCGGTAAGCGCGCTCGCAAATCTCGATCTTGCGCTCGTAGGTGTCGGCCTGGCCCTTTTCGTCAAACGCCATCACCACGGCCGCAGCGCCGTAGCGCTTGACCAGCTTGGCCTGGCGCTTGAATTCGTCCAAGCCTTCTTTCATGCTGATCGAGTTGACAATGCCCTTGCCCTGGATGCAGCGCAGACCGGCTTCGATCACCGTCCATTTGCTCGAATCCACCATCACCGGCACGCGAGCGATGTCGGGCTCGCCCGCCATCAGGTTCAAAAACCGCACCATGGCCGCCTGGCTGTCGAGCATGGCTTCGTCCATGTTCACGTCGATCACCTGCGCGCCGTTTTCGACCTGCTGGCGCGCCACGGCCAAAGCCTCTTCGTACTGGCCGTTCAGGATCATGCGGGCAAAAGCCTTGGAGCCGGTCACGTTGGTGCGCTCACCCACGTTGACAAACAGCGAACCGGTGCCGATGGAGACAGGCTCCAGACCGGACAACTTCATGGGGGGAACAGACACGATTTCAGACGCGACAACAGACACAGGCTCACCTTGGGATAACAGGTGAGCGTCGTTGTGCAAGATCATTCAGACATTGAACGGCCCCAAGCCTGACCTGCTGCGCCTGAAAGGCGGCGGGCTGCAACGCTCCTTGGGAAGGTACTTATTTTACGGCTTGTTGGGTAATCGACCCGATTCACAAGCCGATATTTATGTACTAAGGTTCTCGTAAATTCGAATAAATATCAGGGAGGTGCTTCACATGAGCATAACCAGTTCACTGGAGCCTGCGCGGGTCAAAACCAGACAACAAATCGTTGGCTTGGTTGACAAAAAAACATATACTCCTAGGTTCGTCAACCAAGGAGTCGCCATGATTCACCACCGAATCCACCGCGCACGCATGCTCAGAGGTTTAAGCCTTGAAGCTTTGGCCCACAGCCTGGGAGACATCAGCAAGCAAGCCTTGAACAAGTTTGAGAAAGGCGATTCCAAGCCCAATTCGACCCGCATCTTGCAGCTGGCCAAAGCGCTCAACGTCAAACCCGAATACTTTTTCCGATCCGACGCCATTCAACTGGCACCACTGGAATTTCGCAAGCTGTCCAAAATGTCGCAAGCCCGGCAGGCTTCAGTGCGCGAAAAAATGCACGATCACCTGGAGCGCTACGAAGCACTGGAGCGCTGCTTTGACGCTGACACCACTGTCCAGGTCTTGCCCGCACAATCACTGGCTGTCGCCAACGCCCAAGAAGCCGAAATGGCGGCGCAACAACTGCGCGAGCAACTGCACATTGGCCACGATGCCATTGCCCACCTGACCGAACTGCTGGAGGACAACGGCATAAAAGTGGCCCTGCTGGATGGCCCGGATGACTTTGACGGCGCATGCGCTGCCACCCACGACAACCAGCATGTGCTGATTGCGCTGAACTGCCAACGCCCTGGCGAGCGCATGCGCTTTACTGCTGCGCACGAACTGGGCCACTGGGTCATGGCCCTGCCCGAAGTCATGAGCGAAAAAGACAAAGAAACCTGCTGCCACCGGTTTGCAGGCGCTTTCTTGTATCCGCAAAGTCGTGTGCTGCAAGACTTTGGCAGCCACCAACGCTCCCGGGTTTATTCGGCAGAACTGCTGAATGCCAAGCGCCGTTACGGCGTGTCCATGCAAATGGCACTGCGCAGGCTGAAAGACCTGGATCTGCTCAGTGATGCGGGCTATCGCAACGCCTACTTTGAATTCAGCAAACACGGCTGGCGCACCAGCGAGCCCGAAGCGTTGCTGCCTGAACAGCCGCGAAGATTTGAGTCCTTGGTCTATCGCGGGTTGGCTGAAGACCTCTTCACTCCATCCCGAGCCGCAGAGTTTTTGCAGTGCAGCCTGCATGAGCTAGACCCCCAACTGGACCGCATGCCCACCACCGCATGACACCGCAGGTCTACATCAGCGACACCAACATCTGGATTGACTTGCGCAATGCAGGTCTTCTGGATGCGATGTTTGACCTGCCCCTCACACTATGCTGCACAGACTTTGTTCTGAGTGAATTGAAAGACTTTGACCACCAGCATTTGCTTGCGCGTGGCTTGGTGGTCGAAACACTGGATGAGCTGGCGACTGCCGCCCTCTTTCCACTGATGCAAGCCCATAACAACAGCTCGTTGGCTGATTTATCTTGCTACCAATTGGCACAACAAACGGGCCACGCCTTGCTCACAGGCGATGGCCGCTTGCGCAAACAGGCCAAGGCCGACGGCTTGCAAGTGCATGGTGCGCTGTGGTTGCTGGATCAAATGGTGATGCACCAAATCATTGAACCGAAAAATGCAGCCACGAGCTTGCAAAGCATGCTGGATTCTGGCGCCAGGCTCCCTGAGGCTGATTACCAAAAGCGCCTGACCTTGTGGAACGCCTGAGCTTTAAGTGACCCGCCCCGGGAAGACAGCTTTCAATCGGTACGCCTTCATCAAGCTCGACATTCAAGATCTACCCAGAAACTGCACAAGGGTCATTTGTGGGCATTTTCCCGGAGGTGACTGAGATTTTGAGAGGACTGGTCACAATGAAGTCATTTCCAGATTTGAGAGTTGCATGTCCGATCTACCCATTGCGCTGCTGCAAGGCGCTTCGAACTTTCGCGATATTGGTGGCTACCACAGCGCCGACGGCCGCCGCGTGCGGCGCGGCCAGATTTTTCGATCCGACCATCTGGCGGGATTGACGTCCGAAGACCTGGCGCGTCTGGCTTCGCTGGGCATTGGACACAGCCTCGACTTTCGCGGAGCGGCCGAATGTGCTGCCACGCCCTACGACATTCCCGGCGTGCAGCGTGTGGCGCTCACCATCGAGCCCACCGTGATCGCCCGCATGCAGGCTTTGGTGGCGCAGGGCGTAGTACCCACGGCCGAAGAAACTGTGGAGTTGATGCGCGAGACCTACCGCGATTTCGTGAACCGCAACGCGGACACGTATGGACGCTTCATGAAACATTTGCTGGAACAGCCCACACCGCAGGTGTTTCACTGCACAGCGGGCAAAGACCGCACGGGTTTTGCGGCGGCGCTGGTTTTGTCAGCGCTGGGCGTGGACAGGGCGACCATCGAACATGATTATTTGCTGACCAACCAGCTCTACAAACGAGATGCCCGCCTGGAAGGCCAAGGCCACCCGCATGTGATGAAGGTGCTGTGGCAAGTGCAGCCTGAGTTTTTGCATGCGGCGTTTGAGGCGGTGGATGCGCAGCACGGCGGCATGACCGACTATTTGCACGGGGCCATTGGCCTGAGCCCGCAAGAGCTGGCCGAGTTGCAGCGCATGCTGCTGGAAGATGAAGCTGCTTTTGGGTGAAGGCGGATTTTTGTGGGAGCGAGCCCCCGCTCGCGAATGGCCGCAAAGCCACTGAAATCATTCGGCCGCAGGGGCGGCCTCCCACGGGGAGAAACTGACCGCCGGGCGCGGTGAACTTAAGCCGCTTCTTTGTAGAAAAACCCACCATGCACGTTGCGTGGTGCCAGCGGGCCGACCGCTTTGCTGATGGCACCGATGTGGTCGGGCGTGGTGCCGCAGCAGCCGCCCACGATGTTGACCAGGCCTTCGGCGGCAAACTCGTGCAGCAGGCGGCTCGTCACTTCGGGCGTTTCGTCAAACCCGGTGTCGCTCATGGGGTTGGGCAGGCCAGCGTTGGGGTAGCAGCTGATGAAGGTGTCACCCGCGACCTTGTTCAATTCTTGAATGTAGGGGCGCATCAGCGTGGCCCCCAGCGCGCAGTTGAGGCCAATGGCCAGCGGGTGCGCATGGCGCACGCTGTGCCAGAACGCCGTCACGGTCTGGCCACTCAAAATGCGGCCCGACGCATCGGTCACGGTGCCGCTGATGATGAGGGGCAGGCGTTCGCCACTGGCTTCAAAAAATTCTTCAATCGCAAACAGCGCCGCCTTGGCATTGAGCGTGTCAAAAATCGTCTCGACCAAGAGCACATCGGAGCCGCCTTCGACCAGGGCTTCGACCTGCTCGTAATACGCCGCACGCAGCTCTTCAAAGGTCACGTTGCGGGCACCGGCGTCGTTCACATCAGGGCTGATGCTGGCGGTCTTGGGCGTGGGGCCCAAAGCGCCGACCACAAAGCGGGGCTTGTCGGGGGTGGAAAACTTGTCGCAGGCGGCGCGGGCCAATTTGGCGGACGCAAGGTTCATCTCGCGGGCCAGGTGCTGCATGTCGTAGTCGGCCTGGGCGATGGTCGTGGCACCAAAGGTGTTGGTCTCGATCAGGTCAGCGCCCGCAGCCAGATACCCTTCGTGGATGTCGCGGATCACGTCGGGGCGGGTCAGACTCAGCAGCTCGTTGTTGCCCTTGACGTCTTTGGGGAAGTCCTTGAAACGCTCACCCCGGTAATCGGCCTCGGTCAGTTTGAAGCGCTGGATCATGGTGCCCATCGCGCCATCCAGGATGGCGATGCGGGTTTTCAGGATCTCGGGCAGCGCCTGGGCGCGGGTGTAGGTCAGGGGTTTCATTCGGTGTCGGCAGAAAAAACAAGGGCTTGCGGTGTCTGGCGTTTGGCTTGCCAGGCTTGCAGTACCTGGGCGCGGGTGGCGCCGGGGTGCTGCGCAAAATGATCGCGGATGTGCTGGTTGAACTGGAATTGTCGCTGAATCGGCGTGACACCCTGCGCGCAGCTGTCTTGGTAGACAGCCAAAGCCTGCCCCAGTGTGCGGCCTTCAGGGTGTTTGAACAGGTCGCGCAGGGCCTGGTTGAAACGAAACGCGGGACTGGTGTGCGCCACAAAAAAACCGCGCAAAGCGGCATTGAGCCGCCAGCCGGGGCCAATCACCGTTTGCGGCGTGAGGTTGTCGGGCATGGCCCCCTTTGGGACCTTTGAAGCCGTGGCGGGCAAGGGCTGAGCCGACAGGCCCGCCATCACACGCGCCGTCAGGTCTTGCTTGCTGCCGCCCGTGGGCCAGTCTTGCGCGCTGCAGAAGTCTTGCAACTCTTTTTTGAGCCAATACCACGCCCTGAAGGTTTCAGGGGGCAGGTCGGGCGTCAGCAAGGGGCGGTTCATGCCGGGGATTTTAAAGACCCGAACCCCGCACGCCCGAGCCGCTCAGACCGCGCTGCCCACGCGGTAAAAGTGCTTGGCATAAATCATCCAGCGGCCTTCGTGCAGCATCAGGTTCAGGTGGTCTTCCATGATGTTGTCAAACAAACGCAGACGGACCTTGACCAGCGCCATGGTGGGCGATAGCACATCGACCAGCAGAATCTGCTCGTCACGCGGGTAAGCGCCCGAGGCGGGTGATTGGCGGCCCTGCACCATCTCGCGATACACCGCAAAGGGGCGCACGACCAACTGGCCATCTTGCTGGGAGTACAGCACGCAGTCTTTGTGAAACACCCGGTCAAACAGGGCCATGTCCTGGGTTTGCAGGACTTCAAAATAGTCGGCCAAAAAGGCGCGCAGGTCGTCGATGAGCATGGGAGGTTCCTTGTTAAACTTTGAAAGCCTGGTGGCTTGTGGGCCACCAGACTTGCCAGTCTAGGCAGCGCTGGCTGCGGCTGACCTCCATCTTTTTCGAGCATTCATCGAATTCCATTGACATGACCGGCCGCGCCCCGCCCTTGCCCGCTTTGCGTGCCTTTGCCGCCTGGGTGCGGCTGGGCTCGGTGAATGCCGCCGCCGAAGAACTCCAGCTCACGCCGGGCGCAGTCAGTCACCAGATCCGCGCACTCGAAGAGTTTTTGAACGTGCCCCTGATCGAGCGCAACGGCCGCCGCTGGACGCTGACCGACACTGGCCGCATTTACGGTTACCAGGTGCGCCAGGCCCTGCAGGACATCGTGGACGTGACCGAACGCGTGCGCAGCCAGCGGCATGCTCAGGCCCACACCCAGGACCTGCGCGTGGCGGTGCTGCCCTCGTTTGCCAACGGCTGGTTGTTGCCCCGGCTGGCCGACTTCACCCGCTGGCACCCACAGGTGCGGCTGCAGCTGCATGGCTCCATGGACTATGTGGACCTGAGCGAAGGTCAGGTGGACTGCGCGATCCGTTTTGGCCATGGCCGCTGGCCCGAAGCCGAAGTGCGCCCCCTGATGGGCGACAGCTTGCTGCTGCTGGCCTCACCCACTTTGCTGGGGCCCGAGCCCCCACAAACCCTGCAACAGCTGCTGCAATTGCCTTTGCTGCACGCCAGTGAAAACTGGGCCACCTGGCTGGCCGATGTGCCCGAAGCCCACAGCGGCGTGCAGCGGCCCGCCAGCCACATGAGCTTCACCGACTCGACCCACTTGCTCGAAGCCACCCGCCTGGGGATGGGCGTGGCGCTCAGCCGCCGCTCGATCGCCGACCAGCTGCTGCAACGGCGCGAGCTGGTGCAGGCCCATGCCCACGAATGCCCGCACGCGTCGGCCTATTACCTGCTGCTGCCGCAGGTCAGCGGCAAGCACCCGGCCCGCGATGCCTTTGCCGACTGGCTGCAAGGCGCGTGTGCGCGCTTTGCACAGCGCCATGCGCTGCCCACGGGTGTGCTGAACGGCGGCTGAGCCGCTTGCGTTTCAAAAGCCTCACATCTGGCGGTAACGCGCAAAACCCGAAGCCCTGAGCTGACACGCCGGGCACTGGCCACAGCCATAACCCCAGTCGTGGCGCTGCGTGCGCTCGCCCAGGTAGCAGGTGTGGCTGTGCTCCACGATTAAGTCCACCAAGGCCTGGCCACCGCCTTGTGGCACAGCCTTTTGGCCCAACTCGTGCGCCAGCTGCCAGGTCTGGGCCTTGTCGATCCACATGAGTGGCGTTTCGATCAGCAGCTTGCGGTCCATGCCCAGCGACAAGGCCACCTGCATGGCCTTCATGGTGTCGTCGCGGCAGTCGGGGTAGCCCGAGAAATCGGTCTCGCACACGCCCGTGACGATGACCTGCAAGCCCCGGCGGTAAGCCAGCGCCGCGGCCAGCGTGAGGAACAGCAGGTTGCGCCCCGGGACAAAGGTGTTGGGCAGGCCCGAGCTGGCCATTTCAATCGCGGTGACGCGGGTCAAGGCGGTTTCGCTGATCTGGCCCAGGATGCCTGCGTCCAGCAGGTGGTCTTCGCCCATCTTGGGGGCCCATTGCGGGAATTTCGCCTTGATGGCGGCCAGCACGTTCAGGCGGGCTTCCAACTCGACTTTGTGGCGCTGGCCGTAGTCAAAGGCGAGGGTTTCAACGCGTTCGTATTTGGACAGCGCATGGGCCAGGCAGGTGGTGGAGTCCTGACCACCGGAAAACAGGACGAGGGCGGAGGTGTGCATGGGCTGGGATGGTAACGCTTGGGTCTGCGCTCGGAAGCTTTCATCGGAGGGGCGCGTTTGGAAGGGGCCGGCGGCGGGCTCCTCATGAGGCGGGGGTACGCCAAAATCGTCGCCCGCCGCCGGCCCCTTCCAAACGCTGGTGGTGACCGCTTTCCTTGCTGGCCATGCGGGTGCTGACTGCGCAGCCCATGGTGTTGTGTGGGTGGGAGGGGGCGGGCACGGTGTGACGAATTAAGTATCACCCCGGAAAGATTTGAATTTGTCACCCCCGACTTGATCGGGGGTCCAGGGCTTCGTTGGCCATGGATACCCGCGTTCGCGGGCATGACAGGGTCTCCGCTCATCCCCGAAAATACCGCTTCACGATAGCGGACAATCAAGCCTTCAAAAAGCTGTCCAACCCCACGTGTCCCCCCACCTCCCCATCCTGCGCGAAGTATTTGGCTACGACGCCTTTCGCGGCCCGCAGCAAGCCATCATCGACCATGTGGCCGCCGGGGGTGATGCGCTGGTGCTCATGCCCACGGGCGGGGGCAAATCGCTGTGTTACCAAATTCCAGCCATTGCACGCCAGCGGGCTGGCCACGGCATCACGGTGGTGGTGTCACCGCTGATTGCGCTGATGCACGACCAGGTGGGTGCCCTGCACGAAGCGGGGGTGAGTGCCGCTTTCCTCAACTCCACTTTGACCAGCGAAGAGGCCAGTGACATCGAACGGCGTTTGCTGCGCGGCGAGATCACGCTGCTCTACGCTGCGCCCGAGCGCGTGACCAACGGGCGATTTTTGGCGCAGATGGATTCGCTGCTCGAGCGGGGGTTGCTGAGCCTGTTTGCGATCGACGAAGCCCATTGCGTAAGCCAGTGGGGCCACGACTTCCGGCCCGAATACCGGGGCCTCACAGTCTTGCACGAGCGCTACCCCAGCGTGCCGCGTGTGGCGCTCACAGCCACGGCCGATGCGCTCACGCGTGCCGACATCGTCGAGCGGCTGCAGCTGGAAAGCGCCAAGTTGTTCATCAGCAGCTTTGACCGGCCCAACATCCGCTACACCATCGTCGAGAAAAAAGACGCCAGCACCCAGCTGCTGCGCTTCATCGAGCGCGAACACCCGGAAGAAGCGGGCGTGGTCTATTGCCAGTCGCGCAAGCGGGTCGAAGAGGTCGCGGCCATGCTGTGCGAAGCGGGCATCCGTGCCCTGCCCTACCACGCGGGGCTGGACGCGGCCGTGCGCCAGCGCCACCAGAACGAATTTCTGCGCGAAGAGGGCGTGGTGATGGTCGCCACCGTGGCCTTTGGCATGGGCATCGACAAGCCCGATGTGCGCTTTGTGGCGCACCTGGACATGCCCAAGAACATCGAAGGCTACTACCAGGAGACAGGCCGCGCCGGGCGCGACGGTCTGGCGTCTGACGCTTGGATGGCCTATGGCCTGCAAGACGTGGTGAACCAGCGCCGCATGATCGACGAAAGCCCGGCGGGCGAAGAGTTCAAGCAGGTCATGCGCGGCAAGCTCGACGCGCTGCTGGCCCTGGCCGAAGCGACCGATTGCCGCCGCGTACGCCTGCTGAGCTACTTTGGCGAGAGCTACGCCAGCCAAAAGGACAGCGCGCAGGGCGTGTACATGCCCTTTTGTGGCAACTGCGACAACTGCCTGAACCCGCCCGAAGTCTGGGACGGCACCGACGCCGCACGCAAGCTGCTGTCCACGGTGTACCGCACACAGCAAAGCAGCGGCCACAGCTTTGGGGCCAGCCACACCATGGATATCGTGCGCGGCAAAAAAACCGAGAAGGTGGTGCAGCGCGGCCACGAAGGCATCAGCACCTTTGGCCTGGGCGCGGAATACAGCGAGCAGCAGTTGCGCGCCGTGATGCGCCAGCTGATTGCGATAGGCGCTTTGCATGTGCACACCGAAGACGGTTTCAGCACCCTGCATCTGACCGAGGCGTCACGCGCCGTGCTCAAAGGCGAGGTGCCCGTGCAGCTGCGCGAGAGCACCAGCCAGCGCAGCGACAAAAAAAGCCGCACCCGCAGCGGTCCGGCACCCGCAGCCGCCAACTTGGGGCAAGACGCGATGGTGCGTTTCATCAACCTCAAGGCCTGGCGAGCCGAGGTGGCCAAGGAACACAACCTGCCCGCGTATGTGATCTTCCACGACGCGACGCTGGCCGCCATTGCCGAGGCCGCACCCCAAAGCCTGTCGGGCCTGCAAGGCATCAGCGGCTTGGGTGTGAAAAAGCTCGAAGCCTATGGCGAGCAGGTGCTGAAAGTCTGCAAGGGCTGATGCCCTGCGGCTGGGCCGGCCCGGCCCATTGAGAGCGCCAGCGCACGGTCCATCGTGCGTTCACCGCCTAAGCTGTTCCCTGCAGACATGACCGTCACAGCAGGAGGACCCCCATGAACCAAGCCACCCAAACGCTCAGGCACGAGCACGAAGCCATCACACTGGGCCTGAAAATTCTGGCCCGGATGGAGCAACGCGTGAATGCCGAGCAGATCACGGACATTCAGGACTTGTCCACCATGACGGATTTCCTGAAGACCTTTGCAGACACCTGCCACCATGGCAAGGAAGAAGGCATTTTGTTTCCGGCCCTGAAAAACTTGGACCCGAAGCAAACACAAGGGCCGATTCAGGGCATGCTGGACGAACACGCCCAAGGTCGCCAGCTCCTGGCCGACATGCAAGCGGCTTTGCAGCACACGCTGAAAATCAACGCCTTCCATGAGGCCGCCAGAGCCTACGCCCAACTGTTGCTGGCCCACATCGAGAAAGAAAACACCGTCCTCTTCCCGATGGCCGAGCGCCTTTTGTCACCCGAGCAACAAACCCAGCTGGCCCATGCTTTCGATGCGCACGAAGACCAGGTCATGGGCCCAGGCCAACATGAGGCCCTGCACGCCACACTGAAAAAGCTGCTGGCCAAATACCCGGCTTGATTGGCCCGCGCTGCCTCAGGAAGGGTCCACCGCGATGGCACCGCGGCGGATCTGGTCGCGCTCGAGCGATTCAAACAGCGCCTTGAAGTTGCCTTCGCCAAAGCCTTCGTCGGCCTTGCGCTGGATGAACTCGAAGAACACAGGGCCTAGCAGCGTCTGGCTGAAGATCTGCAACAGCAACCGCTTCTCGCCATTGGCGGTAGAGCCGTCCATCAAGATGCCGCGCGCCTGCAACTCGGGCACAGGCTCGCCATGGCCCGGCAGGCGCTCTTGCAGCATCTCGTAATAGATGTCGTTGGGCGCGGTCATGAGTGGAATACCCGCCATCTGCAAAGCGTCCACACTCTTCAAAATATCGTCCGTCAGCAGCGCGATGTGCTGAATGCCCTCGCCGTTGAACTGCATCAGGAACTCTTCGATCTGACCGCCCGTTTTGCCCGACTCTTCGTTGAGCGGGATGCGGATCATGCCATCGGGCGCGGTCATGGCGCGGCTGGTCAGGCCCGTGTATTCGCCTTTGATGTCGAAGTAACGGATCTCGCGGAAGTTGAAAATCTTTTCGTAGAAGTTGCCCCAAAAAGCCATGCGGCCCTTGTAGACGTTGTGCGTCAGGTGGTCGATGATCTTGAAGCCATGGCCGGGTGGATGGCGGTCCACCCCCTCGATGAATTCAAAGTCGATGTCGTAGATGCTCTTGCCGTCTTCAAAGCGGTCGATCAAATACAAAGGCGCGCCGCCAATGCCCTTGATGGCGGGCAGACGCAGCTCCATCGGGCCGGTCGGCACGTCCACGGGCTGGGCGCCCATTTCCAAGGCGCGCGCATAGGCCTTGTGCGAATCCTTGACCCGAAAAGCCAGCGCACAGGCGCACGGGCCGTGCTCGGCAGCAAAGTAACCAGCCAGGCTTTTGGGCTCGCGGTTGACGATGAAATTGATGTCGCCCTGGCGGTAGAGCACCACGTCCTTGGAGCGGTGTTTGGCCACCAGCGTGAAGCCCATTTTTTCAAACAGGGGCTCCAGGGTGTTGGGCACAGGGGATGCGAACTCGACGAACTCGAAGCCGCACAGGCCCATGGGGTTGTCAAACAGATCGGTCATGAAAATCTCCAGCAAAAGGCGGGGCCGCGCTGCATGGTGAGCATGGCCCGAATTGAAATCGGTCAAACACAAAAGGGAGTCTGTAGGTCAGCCCTTCAGGTCCGACATGGCTTTATGCGCCAACATGTCGGTGCTGAAGCCGCCGGCCTACAAAGCGCGTTTACAAAGCCTGCGGCGGCGCGCAAGGCTTGCCCCGCGTGCTGCGCGCGAGGTGAATGCCGAAAATCAAAACCTGGATGGACATGGGGGGTGATGGTCGTCGCCTGAGCGTCAAATGTCAAGGCAAGCAGACGCCGAGCACTTCAGGCCACCGCTTGGCTGGCGCGCAGGCGCTTGATCTCAAGGGGGCTCAGGCCCAAGCTGGACAGCAACGCGTCTGTGTTCTCACCTTGGCGGGGTGGTTGGTGACGCACCCCCAAACGCTGGCCGCCCATGGTGAAGGGCAACAAGGCAGCAGGTGCGCTTTGCCCTGCCTTGGGACCATCGGTCAGGCGCACATCGGCCAAGCCGCCGGTGGCCTGCAGGTGCGGGTCATCAAACAGCTCTTCGGGCTTGACGATGGGCGCAAAAGGCAAGCCAGCCTTTTCAAAAATGGCCGACAGCTCGGCCGCCGTGAAGGCGGCCAGGCGGCGGCGCAAATCGGGTATCAACTCGGCACGAAGCGACACGCGCGCGTTGTTGTCAAAGTAACGCACATCGGCTTTCAGGTCTGCAAAGCCCAGCACGTCGCAGAAGGTGGCCCACTGCGCGTCGCTCACTGCCGCCAAAAAGATTTGCTCGCCGTTTTTGACGGTGAACACGTCGTACACCGCCCAGGCCGAGATGCGGTTGGGCATGGGCTCGGCCGCTTTGCCGGTGATGGCGTACTGCAGCATGTGCTGGCCGACCAGGAACACGTTGTTCTCAAACAAAGCCGACTGGATCTCTTGCCCACGCCCGGTGATGCCGCGCTGGATGAGTGCACCCAACACGCCAATCGCCCCGAACATGCCGCCCATGATGTCGTTCACGCTGGTGCCCGCACGCAGCGGGTCGCCCGGACGGCCGGTCATGTAGGCCAAGCCGCCCATCATCTGCACCACTTCGTCAAGCGCGGTGCGGTGGTCATACGGGCCAGGCAAAAAGCCCTTGAGGCTGGCGTAAATCAGCTTGGGGTTCTTGGCCGAGAGGCTGGCGTAGTCCAGGCCGTACTTGGCCATGGTGCCGGGCTTGAAGTTCTCGGCCACCACATCGGCCGTGGCACACAGGCGGCGCGCGATCTCAGCCCCCTCAGGGCTTTGCAGGTTGATCTGGATGCTCTTTTTGTTGCGGTTGAACATCGGGAAAAAGCCCGCACCCGAACCCAGCAGGTGCCGGGTGCGGTCGCCCTCGATGGGCTCGACCTTGATGACCTCGGCCCCCATGTCGGCCAGCACCATGCCGCAAGTGGGGCCCATGACCATGTGGGTGAACTCGACGACGCGCAGCCCTTCGAGTGGGAGTTTCCGAACCGATTCGGTCATGCGCGCACTCAGCGGTAAAACGCTTCCACTTTGCCTTTGAGCTTGATGAGCAGCGGCTGGCCTTTGCGGTCAAGCGTTTTGCCTGCAGGCACACGCACCCAGCCTTCGCTGATGCAGTATTCCTCGACGTCGTTGCGGTCCTTGCCATTGAAGCGGATGCCGATGTCGTGCTCGAACACGGCACGCACATGGTGTGGGCTGCGGGCGTCGATGGACAGCCGGTCAGGCAAGGGGGGGCGCTCTGTGGCAGACGTTTCGGGGGTAGAGGATTCGGTCATGGGATGGCGAGTGCACAAAAAATAAGGAACAGCGGCGATTCTCCCCGATTTGCGGGGCCGTCGGTGGCAGAATCCCGGGTCCTTCGACGGCCAGCGCTTTGGTCTGTCCCGTCCGCTTCAGCTTCACCCCCGTCCTCATGACCTCTTCCCCCGCCGGCACGCTCGGCATCGATTTCGGCACCTCTAACTCGGCCGTGGCCTGGCTCGGCCCAGAGGGCAGTGCCCGCCTGATTCCGCTGGAGGGCGAGGCGCTGGCCATGCCCACGGCCGTTTTCTACAACGCCGAAGACCACAGCACGCACTTCGGGCGCGATGCCCTCAAACATTACCTGGAAGGCACCGAAGGCCGCTTGATGCGTTCGCTCAAAAGCCTGCTGGGCAGCCCGCTTTTGCTGGAGACCACACAGATTGGCCACCAGCAGATCAGCTTTCAGGACATCATCACCACCTTTTTGGCCACCCTGCGTGAACGCGCCACGCAAAGCTTGGGCAGCGCCCCACGCCGCGTGGTGATGGGCCGCCCGGTGCACTTTGTGGACGACGATCCCGCGCGTGATGCGCAGGCCGAGGCCTCACTGCGCCAAGCGGTCGAGGGGGTAGGCTTTGATGAGGTGTCGTTTCAACTCGAACCCATTGCCGCCGCGCTGGACTACGAACGGCGCCTGACGAAAGAAAGCACTGTGCTGGTGGTCGACCTGGGCGGCGGCACCTCGGACTTCACCGTGGTGCGCCTGGGGCCTGGGCGCATTCAGAGCCTCGACCGCAGTGCCGATATTTTGGCCACCACCGGCGTGCACATCGGCGGCACCGACTACGACCGGCAATTGAATCTGGCACAGGTCATGCCGTTGCTGGGTTACAAACACCTCGGCCCCGAACAGCGCGAGGTGCCCAGCCGCGTGTTTTTTGACCTGGCCACCTGGCACCTGATCCACTGGCAATACCAACCCAAGGCCATCGCCCACGCCCAAACCCTGCGCAGCAACTACAGCGAGCCGCGCCTGCACGAGCGCCTGATGCGCGTGCTGACCGAGCGGCACGGCCACCACATGGCCCACGAGGTGGAGCAGGCCAAGATCCGCTGTTCGGTGAGCCGCGCCGATACAGGCATTGATCTGTCGGTGATCGCGCGTGATTTGCAAGCGCATCTGGGCGTGGCCGACATGCAGGCGCATTTGCACGAGTTGCTGGCGCGCACCCTGGCCTGCGCCCGCGAATGTGTACAAAGCGCAGGGCTGAGTCACGCTTCGCTCGATGCGATTTACCTGACTGGCGGCTCATCGGCCTTGAGCACTTTCCAACAAGCCTTACAAGCCGAGTTCGCGGGCGTGCCGCTCATCGAAGGCGATTTGTTTGGCGGCGTGGCACTGGGCTTGGCCTACAGCCGCTGAGCTGAAAAAAAAGCCACTCAGGCATGACCTGAGTGGCTTTGGGTGCGAGCGGAGCCGATCAGCTCTTCACGGCAGCCAGAGCGGCATTGAAGGTGGCACTGGGGCGCATGATGGCGGCCAGCTTGGCCTGGTCAGGCATGTAGTAGCCACCGATGTCCACAGGCTTGCCCTGCACGGCGTTGAGTTCTTCCACGATCTTTTTCTCGTTCTCGGTCAGTTGCTTGGCCAAAGGCGCGAACTGGGCCGCCAGCTCGGCGTCTTCGGTTTGCGCTGCCAGCTCCTGCGCCCAGTACATGGCCAGATAGAACTGGCTGCCACGGTTGTCCAGCTGACCCGTTTTGGGCGAAGGGTTCTTGTTGTTGTCGAGCAGCTTGCCGGTTGCGGCATCCAGCGTTTTGGACAACACGACGGCCTTTTTGTTGCCCGTCTTCAAGCCCAGATCTTCCAGCGACACGGCAAGCGCGAGGAATTCACCCAAGGAGTCCCAGCGCAGGTGGTTTTCTTCCACCAGCTGCTGCACGTGCTTGGGGGCCGAGCCGCCCGCACCGGTTTCGTACATGCCGCCACCGGCCATCAAAGGCACGATGGACAGCATCTTGGCCGAGGTGCCCAGCTCCATGATGGGGAACAGGTCGGTCAGGTAGTCGCGCAGGATGTTGCCGGTGGCGCTGATGGTGTCCAGGCCGCGGATCACGCGCTCCAGGGTGTAACGCATGGCACGCACCTGGCTCATGATCTGGATGTCCAGACCGGCCGTGTTGTGCTCGTGCAGGTACATCTTGACCTTGGTGATGAGCTGGGCTTCGTGGGGGCGGTACTGGTCGAGCCAGAACACCACGGGCATGCCGGAGTTGCGGGCACGGGTCACGGCCAGCTTGACCCAGTCGCGGATCGCCGCGTCCTTGACCTGGCACATGCGCCAGATGTCGCCCTCTTCCACGTTTTGGCTCAGCAGCACTTCGCCGGTGTTGAGGTCGGTGATGTTGGCCACGCCGTCTTCAGGAATCTCGAACGTCTTGTCGTGCGAGCCGTATTCTTCGGCTTGCTGGGCCATCAGGCCCACGTTGGGCACCGTGCCCATGGTCTTGGGATCGAACGCGCCGTGCCATTTGCAGAAGTTGATCATCTCCTGATAAATGCGGGCAAAGGTCGACTCGGGCATGACGGCCTTGACGTCTTTCAGGCGGCCGTTGGCGTCCCACATCTTGCCGCCGTTGCGGATCATGGCGGGCATGGAGGCGTCCACGATCACGTCGTTGGGCGAATGGAAGTTGGTGATGCCCTTGGCCGAGTCCACCATGGCCAGCTCGGGACGGCCTTCGTGGCAAGCGTGCAGGTCACGCTTGATCTCGTCTTGCTTGGACTGGGGCAAGCTGGTGATCTTGTTGTACAGATCGGCCATGCCGTTGTTGACGTTCACACCCAGCTCTTTGAACAGGGCACCGTGCTTGGCAAACGCGTCCTTGTAGAAAATCTTGACGCAATGACCGAACACGATGGGGTGGGACACCTTCATCATGGTGGCCTTGACGTGCAAGGAGAACATCACACCGGTTTTGTGCGCGTCTTCGATTTCTTTTTCATAGAACTCGAGCAAGGCTTTCTTGCTCATGAACATGCTGTCGATGACTTCGCGGTCAAGCAAGGAAACTTTGGGTTTGAGGATGATGGTCTTGCCGCTCTTGGTGATCAGCTCCATCTTCACGTCACGTGCGCGGTCCAGCGTCATGGACTTTTCGCCGTGGTAGAAGTCGCCCGCGTGCATGTGCGAGACGTGCGAGCGCGAAGCCTGGCTCCACTCGGCCATGCTGTGAGGGTTCTTGCGGGCGAATTCCTTGACCGCACGAGGAGCGCGGCGGTCCGAGTTGCCTTCACGCAGCACCGGGTTCACGGCAGAGCCTGTGCACTTGGCATAGCGGGCCTTGATGGCTTTTTCTTCGTCGTTTTTGGGGTTCTCGGGGTAGTCGGGCAGGGCGTAGCCTTTGGCCTGCAGCTCCTTGATGGCAGCCGTCAGCTGACCGACAGAAGCGCTGATGTTGGGCAGCTTGATGATGTTGGCTTCGGGCTTGAGGGTCAACTTGCCCAACTCGGCCAGGTTGTTGGTGACGCGCTGCTCAGGAGGCAGCAGATCCGAAAATTCACCCAGAATGCGGGCGGCCACCGAAATGTCGCTTTCGGCCACGTCGATGCCGGCAGGCGCTGCAAAAGTGCGGATGATGGGCAGGAACGATGCCGTGGCCAACAAAGGCGCTTCGTCTGTCAGGGTGTAAATGATCCGGGATTTGTCTGCAGCCATGGGTACTCTCGTTGTCAGGGATATGAAAAAAGAATCCGGCGCTCGGCGGTATGTCGAGCCGATTCAAAAATCGCCCTTTTAAGGCGGTTTAGCCCATGACTTTATCTCAAATACCCCCCCGTTTTGCTTACTGGGGACCCGCCGCCGTCTCCTGGTGGGGGCCCTCCGACCGGCCGGGCGATTAAACTGACACCCCTTCAAACATGCGTCAGCCCCACGGGTGGGCGCTTTTTTTACAGCATCTGCGCCTTTGGGGGCAGACCACCACCAAGGAAAACCGCCATGGGCGCGCAATGGAAAGCAAAAGGCAAGGCACAGGCAGCAGACGCCCGGGGCAAACTGTTTGGCCGCCTGGCCAAGGACATCATGATCGCCGCCCGCAACGGCGCGGACCCCGCTGCCAATGCCCGTTTGCGCCTGGTGGTCGAACAAGCCCGCAAGGTGTCCATGCCCAAAGACACCCTGGAGCGCGCCATCAAAAAAGGCGCGGGCCTCTTGGGCGATGCCGTCAGCTTTGACCGCGTCATTTATGAAGGTTTCGCGCCCCACCAGGTGCCTGTGATGATCGAAGTGCTGACCGACAACGTGAACCGCACCGCGTCCGAAATGCGCGTGTTGTTCCGCAAGGGTCAGCAGGGCACGTCGGGTTCGGTGTCCTGGGACTTTGACCATGTGGGCTTCATCGAGGCCGAGCCTGCCCAGCCCGGGGCCGACGCCGAACTGGCCGCCATCGAAGCCGGTGCGCAGGATTTTGAACCCGCCGACGAAGACGGCGTGACGGTGTTCATCACCGAAGCGACCGACCTGGATCTGGTCAGCCGCGCCCTGCCCAATTTCGGCTTCACCGTGGTGTCGGCCAAACTGGGCTACAAACCCAAAAACCCGGTCGACCCGGCCAACTTGAGCGCCGAGCAACTCGAAGAAGTTGAAGCCTTCCTGGGCGCGATCGACAACAACGACGACGTTCAAAACGTGTTTGTGGGCTTGGCAGGCTAAGCCCCGCCTATTCCGGCCATGGGCCTGACGGGAAATTTCCGTCAGGCCCTTTTGCTTGGGGGCTGAGACACAACACAACGCAAATTGGTGCACAACCGCGCACCAGACAAGGGAAATCCATGAGTCACAAGTGATTTGCGCACACCTATGATGCACAAATCTTGCATACAAGATGTCAAAACAAGTGGCACGGTATTCGCTAGAGGTTCAAGCAAAGGAAGCCTTGGTTGTGAACTCCAAAGACATTGCCGACCGGATCGTGGAAGCGATCCTGGCTCAAAAGCTGATGCCCGGTGCACGTCTGGGCGAGCAGGCTTTGTCGATGTTGTTTGACTGCAGCCGCACCCTGGTGCGCGAAGCACTGATGCAACTGGCCGCACGCGGCATCGTGCAAGTCAGCTCGCGCCGGGGCTGGTTTGTGGTGCAGCCGTCCAAGACCGAAGCTCGCGAGGCCTTTGAAGCCCGCAGGGTGATCGAAACCGGTCTGATCCGCAGCGCTGGGGCCATGGACAAAACAACACTCAAGCGCCTGAAGCAGCACATCCAGCAGGAAAAGACTGCGCTCAAACAAGACGACGTGGGACGACGCAGCTTTTTGCTGGGCGACTTCCATGTGTGCCTGGCCGAGTGTCTGGGCAACCAGCTGCTGGCCGACACGCTGCGCGACTTCACGGCAAGGACCACGCTGATCGCCATGCTCTACCAATCGAGCCACGATGCGGTGAAGTCCTGTCAGGAACACATCGACATCGTGCAGGCGCTGGAGCGTGGCGACAAGGAAACGGCCGAGCGGCTCATGGCCGAGCACATCGGCCAGGTGCAATCGGCCTTGCAAATCAACGCCGCGCCGGCAGACCCGCTGGCCGAGTTGCGCCTTGCGCTCGCACCCATGACCCCTGCCAAAGCGGCAAGCCCCAAACCGGGCAAAAGCGCAGCCGGCAACACCTCTTCATCCACCTCACCTTCCACTTACTTAGGAGCCTTGCTATGAAACTCTCGAAACGCCTTGTGTTGTCCACCGCCGTGGCCGCCAGCCTGTTGACACTGGCAGGCGCCAGCCACGCCCAGAGTGCACTGGACAACATCCAGAAAGCCAAGTTGATCAAGATCGCCATCCCGACCGACTTTCCGCCCTACGGCTTTGTGGGCATCGACCTCAAGCCCCAGGGCCTGGACATCGACATGGCCAACTACATCGCCACCAAAATGGGCGTGAAGATCGAGCTGATGCCCGTGACCAGCGCCAACCGCATCGCCTACCTGCAAACCAAGAAGGCCGATCTGGTCATCTCCACGCTGGGCAAGAACCCCGAGCGCGAAAAAGTCATCGATTTCACCTCGGCTTATTCACCGTTCTTCCAGGCCATTTACGGGGCGAAAACCCTGAACATCAAGTCGATGAACGACCTGACGGGCAAAACCGTGGCCGTGACGCGGGGTGCCATCGAGGACCAGGAGTTGACCAAGGTGGCCCCGGCAGGCGCCGAGCTCAAGCGCTTTGAAGACAACAACGCCACCGTGTCGGCCTATGTCTCGGGCCAAACCCAGCTGCTGGCCACAGGTGCATCGGTCGCGGGCGTGATGATGCAGAAGAACCCCCAGCTCAACGCCGAATACAAGCTGTTGCTCAAGGACAGCCCCAACTTCATCGGTGTGGGCAAAGGCGAGGACGCGCTGCGCACCAAGGTCAACGCTATCATTGCCGAAGCCAAGAAATCCGGCGACATCGACAAGATGGCGCAAAAGTGGCTGGGCCGTCCTGCTGGCCAGTTGCCTGAATAAGCCCGACAAGGCCTGACACCATGGCGATTGAGCTGGACTTTGCAGCGGTATTGACCGAATGGCCCTTGCTGGTCAAGGGCGTGGGGTGGACGCTCGGCCTCACAGCCGTGTCTGCAGTGCTGGGTGTGTTGCTGGGCATTGGCTGTGCCTGGGTCCGCACCCAAGGGCCCGGCTGGAGCCGCCCCGGCGTGGCCGCTTATGTGGAGCTGATCCGCAACACGCCTTTCATCGTCCAGCTCTTTTTCATTTTCTTTGGCCTGCCTGCCATGGGTGTGCGCCTGAGCCCCGAATGGTCGTCGGTGATCGCCATGGTGATCAACCTGGGGGCCTATTCGGCCGAGATCGTGCGGGCCGGCATCCAGACCACCCCCGCCGGGCAGATCGAAGCGGCCATGAGCCTAGCGCTCTCGCGCATGCAGACCTTCATCTGGGTGGTGCTGCCGCCCGCACTGCAACGCGTATGGCCCGCCTTGGTCAGCCAGATCATCATCGTGATGCTGGGCTCGGCGGTGTGCGGACAGATCTCGACCGAAGAGCTGAGCTTTGCCGCCAACCTGATCCAGAGCCGCAACTTCCGCGCCTTTGAGGCCTTCATCGTCGCCACAGCCATTTACCTGCTGCTGTCGATCGCTACCCGTGCCACGCTGAACTGGCTCGGCCAACGCTTCTTGTTCGGAGGCCGCCGTGGTTGAGTTTTCACTTTGGGACATCGTCAGCAACTTGTTGCTGGCCGCGCGCTGGACGCTGGTGCTGTCGCTGATCGCTTTTGTCGGTGGCGGGCTGGTGGGCCTGGCCTTGCTGGTGGTCCGCACCACGCCCAACCGCAGCCTGCAACAAGCCGTCGCGCTGTATGTACAGCTCTTTCAAGGAACGCCTTTGCTGATGCAGCTGTTCCTGGCTTATTTCGGCATGGCCATGCTGGGTGTCGAGACCTCGGCGTGGACAGCGGCCGCCGTGGCTTTGACGCTGTACAGCAGCGCCTTCCTGACCGAGATCTGGCATGGCTGCGTCAAATCCATTGGCAAAGGCCAGTGGGAAGCTGCCCAAAGCCTCGCACTGAACTTTGGCGAGCAACTGCGTTACGTCATCTTGCCGCAGGCGGCACGCATTGCGGTCGCGCCCACCGTGGGCTTTCTGGTCCAGGTGGTCAAGGGCACGGCACTGGCCTCGGTCATCGGCTTTGTCGAGCTGACCAAGGCCGGCACCATGATCACCAACGCCACCTTCAAACCCTTTGTGGTCTACAGCTGTGTGGCACTCCTGTATTTTCTGATCTGCTACCCCATCAGCCTGTATGCCCGCTCACTCGAAGGTCGCCTCCATGTCCAACGCTAACTCTTCTACTGCCGCTGTCGCGATCACGGGGCTGCGCAAGTCCTACGGCAACAATGAAGTCCTCAAAGGCATCGACTTGCAGGTGCAAGCGGGCGAAGTGATTGCCATCATCGGCAAAAGCGGCTCGGGCAAAAGCACGCTGCTGCGTTGCATCAACGGGTTGGAGACTTTTCAACATGGCACGTTGACCGTCCAAGGACAGCCCTTGGTCTATTCAGACCCCACGGCGATGCGCAAGCTGCGTCAGCAGGTCGGCATGATCTTCCAATCCTTCAACCTGTTCCCACACCTCACGGTGGGCAAGAACATCCAGCTCGCACCGGGTCTGGTCAAGCAGCTGTCCGCCGCCGAGACCGAAGCCACAGCGCGCCGCTTGCTGGCCCGTGTGGGCCTGGCCGAAAAGTTCGACGCGTTTCCCGATCAGCTCTCGGGCGGGCAGCAACAGCGCGTGGCAATTGCCCGGGCGCTGGCCATGTCGCCCGGCATCTTGCTGTGCGACGAAATCACCTCGGCGCTCGACCCCGAGCTGGTGGGCGAAGTGCTGGCCGTGGTGGAGTCTCTCGCGCAAGAAGGCATGACGCTCTTGATGGTCACGCACGAGATGAACTTTGCCCGCAAGGTCAGTGACCGCGTGATCTTCATGCACCAGGGCTTGGTGCATGAGCAGGGCGCACCGGCTGAACTGTTTGCCAACCCCAAGACGCCCGAATTGCAGCAGTTTCTGTCGTCTTTGCACTAAAGGCGCGTACCGCGCAACACTGCTTGCGTGCATCGGCTCACTGAAATCATCAGCCCACCCCACTAAGGTGGGCTGTTGTCATTTTCAGGAGCGTTTTGCCATGAACCTGTCCCAACTTTGCCAGCGCGACATTCTCACTGTGAGCGCCGAAGCCCCGGTGCGCAAAGCCGCGGAAATGATGCGCGTCCACCATGTCGGTGCCTTGGCCCTGACCGACCCCGAGGACGCCACACGCGTGGTGGGCGTGGTGACCGACCGCGATCTGGTCATCAACCTGCTGGCCCAGGACCGCTTGCCACAAGAGCAGAATGTGGGCGCTTTCAGCACACCCCACTTGATTCGCGTGCCCGGCACGGCCAGCGTGCACGAAGCCGTGCAGGCCATGACCCAACATGGGGTGCGGCGGCTGTTCGTCACCGAGGCCGATGGGCGGCTGATGGGTCTGGTTTCATTGGACGACCTGCTGGTCCACTTGGCCGATGAACTCGGTGGGCTGGCGCAGGCCTTGCGCATCGGCATCGATCTGGAAAGCAGCCGCACAACGCCCATGTTCAACCCAGCAGAACTGCCCGGGGGCATGTACCTGGCACAACACGAGCCTTGATGTGGGCACAGGGTGGGCCTGCTGTGTGACACAGGCCACATGGAAAAAGCCAGACCCCCAAATGACAAACCCGACCGGCGAACCGGTCGGGTTGATGGGCCGTCACGAGAGGATCGTCCCAAGGATTGCCCAAAAGAAGAGTTGTCGTTCTGATGGGCGGGGCACAAGCATGTGCCCCAGAGGATGCTTCGATCGGTCTCCCGATGTCAGCGATTTCACTGTAATCCCGCCGAACGATGGCGGTCAAGGCCCTGTTACAAGTTTTACAGGGCGCCAACGCGACTGCGCCGCTTTTGCACCGCTTGCGCCAGCGCTTCGAGCACCGGCACCGTCTGCGCAAAGCTGATGCAGGCGTCGGTGATCGACACGCCGTACTGCAAGGGCTGGCCGGGCTTTTGGTCTTGTCGGCCTTCTTGCAAATGGCTTTCGATCATCAGGCCCATGATGCGGCGGTCACCCGCGTCCACCTGCGCGGCCACGTCGTGCGCCACCTCGATTTGCTTGGCGTGCTGCTTGCTGCTGTTGGCGTGCGACACATCCACCATCACCTGCGGCGCGATGCCCGATGCCTCCAGGGCTTTGCAGGCGGCATCCACATCGGCCGCCGAATAGTTGGGGGTCTTGCCACCGCGCAGGATGATGTGCACGTCCTGGTTGCCACGCGTCTCGAAGATCGCGGCCTGGCCCATCTTGGTCATGCCCATGAAGGCGTGCGGGGCCTTGGAGGCCACCACCGCATCGGCTGCGACCTTGACGCCGCCATCCGTCCCGTTCTTGAAGCCGACTGGGCACGACAGGCCGCTGGCCAGCTGGCGGTGGCTCTGGCTCTCGGTGGTGCGCGCACCGATGGCGCCCCAGGTCACCAGATCGCTGATGAATTGCGGGCTGAGCAAGTCCAGGAATTCCGTGGCCACAGGCAGGCCCAGGTCGATGATGTCGAGCAACAGTTTGCGGGCCATCTCCAGGCCTTCGTTCATGGCAAAGCTGCCGTCCAGGTGCGGGTCGTTGATGTAGCCCTTCCAGCCCACGGTGGTCCGGGGCTTTTCAAAATACACGCGCATCACGATCTGCAGGTCCTTCGCATGCTTGTCCGCCTCGGCCTTGAGCAGCCGGGCATAGGCGATGGCCTGGTCATGGTCGTGGATCGAGCAGGGCCCGACCACCACGACCAAACGGTCGTCCTGGCCTTGCAGCACGTTCGAGATGTCTTGCCGTGAACGCTCCACCAGCGCCAGGTGCGCGGGCGATGCGGGCAGCCGCTCTTCGAGCAGCGCGGGCGTCATGAGGGGGCGCACCGAAGCAATGCGGGTGTCGTCGATGCGGGTTTTGTCTTGGGTGGAAAGCATGTGTGAAGTCACCTGATAATTCAGACCCAGTTTAAAGGGAACCACGATGACGCTGCCCGCCCCCCAGTTGGAACATGTTTGCGATTTGGCCGTGACCATCGCACCACCCGTTGAAGTCGGCCACACGCCCGCAGGCCTGCGCCGCATGATCCCGATCACCGGTGGCACCGTGACCGGCCCGCGCCTGAATGGCAAAGTGCTGGCAGGTGGTGCCGACTTTCAGCTGATTTTGGGTGGCGGCACACAAGCGCACCTGGATGCGCGCTATGTGATCGAACTCCAGGATGGCACACGCGTGTTCGTGCAAAACACCGCCCTGCGCGTGGCATCGCTGGACAATTCACAGCGCATCATGAACGGCCAACCGGTCAACCCCGACGAGATCTATTTCCGCTGCCAACCCAAGCTGGAGGCCACGACGCCCCAATGGGCCTGGCTGAGCGAGAGCCAATTCATCGGTACCGGGCGACGGGCACCCGACGGCGTGTTTCTGAGTTTTTACCGGGTGCTGTGAACGGGCCTGAAGGGCCTGCGACATTGCGCTGGAGGCGCACTCACATGAATCGCGCGGGCGCGTAAGGGGCTGGGTCAATCCAGGTGTGTCGGCCATCGACCATCTCGGCAAGCAAGCGTCCGGCCACAGGCCCCAAGGTGAAGCCCTGATGGGCATGGCCGAAGTTGAACCACAAACCCTTGTGGCGCGGCGCAGGCCCCGTCACAGGCAACATGTCGGCGGTGCAGGGGCGCGCGCCCAGCCAAGGGGCCTCGGGCAAAGGCTCACCCAAATCCACCAGTTCACGCGCCAAGGCTTCGGCCTTGGCCAGTTGCACGGGCGTGGGTGGGGCATCGATGGGGGCAAACTCAGCCCCGGTGGTCAAACGCAGGCCGCGCTGCATGGGCGCCAGCACATAGCCGCGCTCGGCATCGAGCACCGGTTGAAGCAGCTGGGCGGGCGAGGTGTAGTGCTGGTGGTAACCGCGTTTGATGAACAGCGGGAAACGGTAACCCAGCGTGCGAATCAAACCGTCGGCCCAGGGGCCCAGCGCCAGCACGGCTTGCTCGGCATGCACACGGCCTTCGGTGGTTTGCACCGACCAGCCCAAGCCTTGCGACTGCAAGCTGGTCGCGTCTCCCGTCAACAAGCGCCCGCCCCGCGCCACAAACAGATCCGCATAACGTTGCACCAAGGCGCCGGGGTCGTTGACCGCCCACGGGTCCAGCCAATGCACGGCGCCCGCCAGTGGCAAGCGCAAAGCAGGTTCGGCCTGCGCCAGCTGGGTGGTGTTTTCGGCCTGATAACGCACACCAAAACGGTCATGCAAGTTCGCAGCCCGTTCAACCGCCTCGTCCAGCGCCTTGGAGGTGCGGAACACAAAACGGAATCCTTCATGGCGCGCCAGATCCTGTGCACCGGCAGCGGTCATGAGCAAACGGTGTTCGTCGGTGGCATGGGCGATCAGGCGGCTGTACGCGTGGGTGGCTTGCGCATGGCGCTTGGGGTGTGAATGGCGCAAGTAGCGGAGCAACGATCCGGCCATTTGCCACAAACCCCGCGCATGCCAATGGACCTCGGCCCCCCGGCCCATGGCCACATTCAACAAGAAACCTGGCTCACGCGGAAAAGCATAAGGTTCGACCGCTTCGCGCTGAATCAGGCCGGCATTGCCAAAAGACGTTTCCTGCCCCGGTGCACGGCGGTCCAACAGCACCACGTCGAAGCCACGCTGCTGCAAATGCAAGGCGGTGCAGGTGCCGACCATGCCAGCGCCCAGAACAAGGATGGAAGAAGTCATGACGTTTCAAACGGTGTAGCGGGTGTCCATGGATCAAGGCCTGTTGTCAAAAGACAAACCTTGGGTGTGTCCAGTATAGAGACGGTCAAGCGTTCGCCGGCCCCCCGTTTGCGGCGGATGGCACTGAGACCTTTTGCTCTGTTTAAACTGTTCGCATGAGCACCACCACTGAAAACCTGCAACAAGCCTTGTCCGAGCTGTTTGCCCCCTGGGTACAGGCCTTGAACCTGACCGTCGAAAGCACGCAAGCGGACAGCGTGACTTTGCGCCTGCCGCAAAGCGATCAGCTTTAGCGCGTGGGCGGCATGCTGTGCGGGCAGGCCATGATGGCCGCGGCGGACACGGCCATGGTGCTTGCGCTGATCCAGCACTTTGGCCAATTCAGGCCCTGCAGTACGGTGCAGCTGTCCAGCACCTTCATGAAACCGTTGTCGGGGCAGGACGCCCTCGTCACAGCACGCGTCTTGCGGGCAGGCAAAGCCATGGCGTTTGGCGAAATCGACCTGGCCGGGGCCGATGACGGCAAAAGTGTTTTCAGGGCCAGCACGACTTACGCCTTGATGTGAAGGGGTCGTTTTGCCAGTGGCAACCCACGCGACGGCTTGATCGGGTCTTCACTGTTAATGTGTTGCATCTGTTGATTGGAGGTCCGGCATGAAACACATGGGTTGTCTCTCTTTTGCAAAGCCACAAACTGCGCGGCGCGCGCTTTTGCTGGCCTGCTCCGGTATGCTGGTGGGGGCCCTTGGCCTGCAAGCTACCCAGGCTTTGGCGCAGGATTTCCCGCCCAAGAAAAACATCACCATGGTGGTGGGCTTTGTGGCGGGGGGTGCGGCCGATACGGGTGCGCGCATCATCGCCAAACGGCTGGGCGAGAACCTGGGCGTGTCGGTCACGGTCGAAAACAAGGCAGGAGCCGGTGGCAACATTGCGCACCAGTTCACCGCCACCGGCCCTGCCGACGGCAGTGTGCTGCTGCTCGGCTCGGTCGGACCGCTGGCGATTGCGCCGCACATGATGAAACTGCCCTATGACCCGGTCAAGGATCTGGCGCCCTTGACGATGGCCATGAATTTTCCGAACGTGTTGGTGGTTGACCCGGGCGCGGGCATCAAGACCTTTGCCGACTTCATCGCCACCGCCCGCAAGAACCCCGGCAAGTTGACCTTTGCCTCGACCGGGCCAGGCTCAGCCTCACACCTGTCGGGCGAACTGCTCAACGACATGGCCAAGCTGGACACAGTGCACGTGCCCTACAAAGGCGGTGCAGCGGCGCTGCAAGACGTGCTGGGCGGCCGCGTCACTGGCTGGTTTGCCACGATGGCCACGGCCGCGCCCCACATCGAAGCGGGCAAACTGATCGCCTTGGCCAGCACAGGTACGCAACGGCTGGCGGCGCTGCCCAAGGTGCCGACCGTGGCCGAGTCGGGCTTTCCAGGTTTCAATGCCACCAACTGGTACGCTTTTGTGGCCTCGTCCAAAGTGCCCAAACCCGTGCTGGACCGCTGGAACACCGAACTGGTCAAGGTGCTGACCACCCCCGACGTGGTCGAGCAACTCAACAAGCACGGCCTCACCCCCATGCCAGGCACCCGGGATGAGCTGGGACGCTACATGGCCAGCGAAAGCGCGATGTGGGGCCGGGTGATCCGTGAGCGCAAGATCGTGGGGGATTGAGCTGCAAAAGTCAGCGCTTGCCCCCTGTCAGTCTGGCGAAACACCCGATTGGCTACAATAGCGGGCATTACAGAGTTTGAGGTTCACCATGTCTGCTCACAACGACACACACACATCTGACGATCCCGTGGAAAACGTGGTCAAGCACATTCCCGTGGTCATTCCGGCCGCTGGTGCGGTGTTGATTTTCTTGTTGGCCTTCATCGCCGTGTTCATGGCCTGAGGCTTTGACCGTCTGCGGTGCTGGTCTTTGGGCCGCACCGTTCAGCCCAAAACCCGCTACAGCTTCGGCTTGGCGGGTTTTGTTTTGGGCCGAAGATCGTGCCCGCGTGTCAATTGGCTGCGTCGCGCACGGGCATGATGTGCAAAGCCTGCGGGGCGATCAGCAACTGAACCCAACCACCGGTCTCCACTTGCAGGCGCCGCAACAAACGCGTGGTCAGGTTCAAGGTGAGGGTCTGACCGGGCAGGTCTTGCGGCGACACAGTGCACAGGCTGATTTCGCCCAGCGACAAAACCTCCAGCAACTGGCAACGCAAGCGGGTCTGCCCAGCGACGGTTTCCAAAGCTTCGCCATCGCGCAGCACATCGACCTGCTCCCCGTTCAGCACCCAGGTCACGGGTGTATCGTCCCCGATCTTGTTTTTGTCGATCACGGCCAGATCGATGCTTTGTTCAGGCCTGGCCGCATCGGTCCAACGCAGACGGCCCCAGCCGGGCCGGTCCTTGAAAAAACGCCCTGCAAAATGGTTTTGAATGCCCACCAGTTCGGCCACCCGGGCGTTGCGCGGGCTGGCGAACACGCGGGCGGGCTCGCCCGTTTGCAGGGTTTGACCCGCGTCGACGATCACCACCCGGTCGGCCAATCGACGGGCTTCAGCCAAATCGTGCGTCACCAGCACCATGGGCACCAACACCTTTTGGCGCAAGGCGGCCAGCTCGCGGTAGAGCGTCTGGCGGGTGGGCGCGTCCACCGCAGAAAAAGGCTCGTCCAGCAACAAAACGCCAGGCAAGGCTTCAGGCACCACAGCATGGGCCGCCGTGGGCTTGGCCATGACGCGCACCAACGCCCGCGCCAGCGCCACACGCTGCTGCTGGCCACCTGACAATTGAGACGGCCTGCGACCACTCAAAGCACCCAGCCCCAGGCGTGCGAGCAAACCTTGCACGTCGTCTGGCGTCCAGCCCGGCCCAGCCGCCAGCGCCACATTGGCGTGTGCCGTCATGTGCGGAAACAGCGCGTAATGCTGGAACACCAGACCTGCCCGGCGCGCTTGTGGGCTCAGCTGCACGCCCGCCGCTGTGTCCAGCCAGGCCTGGCCCGCCAGCCGAATGTGGCCCTGCACATCGGCGGGCGTCCACAAGCCCGCGATGGCGCGCAGCATGCTGGTTTTGCCGCTGCCCGACGGCCCGACCAGCGCCACCAGTTCGCCCGCACCGCAGTCAAACTCGGCCTCCAGCCGGATCGGGCTGGCCGAGCGCAGTTGCACTTGCAAGCCCGTCATCAGCGCTCCTGCAGGGCACGGCCCAGTGGGCCCACACGGTCAAACGCCAGCACCAGGCTCAGCGCCAGCAGCGACACGCCCACCAGGGCCAGCGCCATCACATGGGCCGCCTGCAAATCCATGCCTTGCACCTTGTCGTAGAGCGACACCGACAGGGTACGGGTTTCGCCCTCGATGTTGCCGCCCACCATGAGCACCACGCCAAACTCGCCCAGCGTGTGCGCCACCGTCAGCGCCATGCCGGCCAGCAAACCGGGCCAGGCCAGCGGCAATTCGATGCGACAAAACGTCTGCCATGTCGACAGGCCAGAGACCCAGGCCGCCTCGCGCAGGCTGTGCGGCACCGCGGCAAAGGCGCGTTGAATCGGTTGCACCATGAAGGGCAAGTTGACCAGCACACTCACCAGCAGCAGGCCTTCCAGAGTGAACACCAGCCGTATGCCCGAAGCCGCCAACCACGCGCCCAAGGCGCTGCCTTGGCCAAAGGCCACCAAGAAGTAAAAGCCAATCACCGTGGGTGGCAACAGCAAGGGCAGCAGCAGCAAAGCCTCGACCACAGGCCGCCCGGCCCAGGCCGTCACCGCCAACCAGCGGGCCAGCGCCAAGCCGACAGGCAGCAGCGCCAAGGTGGTCAAAACCGCCAAGGTCAGCGAAACGTGAAGGGCGGACCAGTCCATGGGTGGAATGTGTGAGGGTTGAATTGAAGGAGCTGTCTGGTTTTGAAGCGCCGCGCCAACTCAAAGGCCACAGCGCACCGCCTGATTATTGCGGCAAGGCATAACCATGGCGCACCCACAAAGCCTGTGCCTGCGCACTGAGCAAAAAACGCTGCCAGGCCACGGCCGCCTCGCTGGCGCCCTTGAGCAAAACCATGCGCTGATGCAAAGGCGCGTGCAAGTCGGCGGGCAAGGGCCAGACCTGCAAACTGCGGGCAATTTCGGGGGCCTGTGCCAGCGCCAGCGCGGTGATGCCCGCCTGCGCCGCGCCCGTGGCCACAAACTGGGTGGCTTGGCCGATGTGGTCACCCAGCACTTTCTGCGCTGTCGGCAACGGCCCGACACCCGAGCGGCGTAAAGCCTCCTCGGCCGCCACGCCATAAGGGGCCAGCGCCGGGTTGGCGATGGCGAACTTGTCCCCCGGCTTCAAGGCGCGCACGACCGCAGCCAGCCCCTGGTTCAAGGGCAGTGGAGAATTTTTAGGCACGATCAGCGCCAACCGACCGGTGGCGTAGCGGTATCCGGCGTCCACCGTGCGGCCCGCCTTGACCAGTTCGACCACCCGGTCTTCGTCGGCTGAAATGAACTGCTCCACCGGCAAGCCCTGCAAAATCTGCCGCGCCAGGTTGCCTGATGCGCCCAGATTCACATCAATCCGAATCCCGGTTTGTTGTAGATAAAGGGCCATCAGGTCAGCCAGCACAAACTTCAGATTGCTGGCCGCGGCGATTTTGACGGGTCCCGAGCTGCGCGTCTGTGCCCCCCATGACGTGCTCAATGGCCAGCCCAGTGCAGCCATCAAGCAAGCGCGGCGCCCTGCTTGGGACCCAGACGCCACAAGGACTTGCATAACGTCATGCATCTTTTGCATAGATTTAAGGGGGTTTAGAACCGATCTGACAGGCACGAAACAGGCAGTCTCCCTAAAATCGAGACCCGCTGGTTACGAAGCGGTTACCGCCGCCCTTTTCTCAACCTGTCACAGCCCCCTCAGTATCTCAGCCCCTCAGCCGTTTTTTCAAAGCCCCTGCGCAGAGGTTTTGAAAAAACGATTTTTAAACTTGGAGCCAGTCATGAACTCACCCGCAATGCAGGGCCTGAACCTGAACACACCCGCGTACGTCAAAAACGCACGGCTGATCGCCTGGGTCGCCGAAATGGCCGCCCTGTGCAAGCCCGACAGCATCTACTGGGCCGACGGCTCGCAGGAAGAATACGACCGCCTGTGCGCTGAACTGGTGGCCGCTGGCACCTTCAAGAAGCTCAACCCCGCCAAACGCGCCAACTCTTTCCTGGCCTGCACCGACCCCTCGGACGTGGCCCGCGTGGAAGACCGCACCTACATCTGCTCGGCCAAGAAAGAAGACGCCGGCCCGACCAACAACTGGATGGCCCCGGCCGAGATGCGCGCCACGCTGCAACCCCTGTTTGATGGCTGCATGAAGGGCCGCACCATGTACGTGGTGCCCTTCTCCATGGGCCCGCTGGGTTCGCACATCGCCCACATCGGCATCGAGCTGACCGACAGCGCCTACGTGGTGGTCAACCAGAAACTCATGACCCGCATGGGCAAGGCGGTGTACGACGTGCTGGGCAGCAATGGCGAGTTCGTGCCCTGTGTGCACACCGTGGGCGCCCCGCTGGCCGCTGGTGAGAAGGACAAGACCACCTGGCCCTGCAACCCGACCACCAAGTACATCGTGCACTACCCCGAGACGCGCGAAATCTGGTCTTATGGTTCGGGCTACGGCGGCAACGCGCTGCTGGGCAAGAAGTGCTTTGCGCTGCGCATTGCCTCGACCATGGGCAAGGACGGCGGCTGGCTGGCCGAGCACATGCTGATCCTGGGCGTGACCAGCCCCGAGGGCAAGAAATACCACGTCGCAGCGGCCTTCCCCAGCGCCTGCGGCAAGACCAACTTCTCGATGCTGGTGCCGCCCAAGGCCTTTGACGGCTGGAAAGTCACCACCATCGGTGACGACATCGCCTGGATCAAGCCGCACGCCGACGGCAAGATGTACGCCATCAACCCCGAAGCCGGCTACTTCGGTGTGGCCCCCGGCACCAACATGAAGACCAACCCGAACTGCATGCTGAGCCTGCACAAGGACGTGATCTTCACCAACGTGGCCCTGACCGACGACGGCGACGTGTGGTGGGAAGGCATGGAAAAAGACACCGGCAAACTGCCCGATCACCTGATCGACTGGCAAGGCAAGGACTGGACACCCCAGATCGCCAAGGAGACCGGCGCCAAGGCCGCACACCCCAACGCCCGTTTCACCATTGCCGCCACCAACAACCCGGCCCTGGACCCGCAGTGGGACGACGCCAACGGCGTGGCCATCGACGCCATGATGTTCGGCGGCCGCCGCTCCACCACCGTGCCGCTGGTGACTGAAGCCCGCAGCTGGACCGAAGGCGTGTACATGGCCGCGACCATGGGGTCAGAGACCACCGCCGCGGCCTTTGGCGCACAAGGCGTGGTGCGCCGCGACCCCTTCGCCATGCTGCCGTTTTGCGGCTACAACATGAGCGACTACTTCCAGCACTGGCTGGACATGGGTGCCAAACAGCAAGCCGCCGGCTACAAGCTGCCCGCCATGTACTGCGTCAACTGGTTCCGCAAGGACGAGAGCGGTTCGTTCGTGTGGCCCGGCTACGGCGACAACATGCGCGTGCTCAAGTGGATCATCGACCGCCTCGAAGGCAAGGCTCAGGGTCAGCAGACCATGTTCGGCGTGGCTCCGCAGTACGCTGAAATCAACTGGACCGGCATCGAGTTCAGCGCCGAGCAGTTCGCCAAGGTCACCAGCATCGACAAGGCCGCATGGTCTGAGGAATTCAAGCTGCACGACGAGCACTTCGCCAAGCTGGCCCAGCGCCTGCCCAAGGCACTGCTGGACACCAAGGCCGATCTGGAAAAGCGCCTGGCGGCTTAAGTTCGGTATCCCCGCGCAGGCGGGGGGCTCGCCATGAATTCATGGATGCCCGATCGAGTCGGGCATGACATCTCATGAATGCCGGGTCCGAATGCTTGAATGTCGGGCCCGTACCCTTGAATGTCGGGCCTGCACCCTTGGTTGTTGGGACCGCAGCCTTGGTTGTCGGGCACGCAGCATTGAATGTCAGACTCCACCCCTGGATGTCATACCCGCGCATGCGGGTATCCATGGTGAGCAAAGGCCAAGTCGACTCATCTTGTCTGATCAGGGATCAGGCGAAGACCTGATCTGCACAAGGCCCCGGCTGCGCGCCGGGGCTTTTTCATGTCAGCGGCACTGGCGACTTACTGCCGGAAATAAAACTCGCCAATCGCCTGGTCGTACAGCGCCGGGGTTTGCTCGTGCCCCACCGTGCGGGCCAAACGGACGACCTCATTGCGAACATTACGCAAGACCCGGTCCACCGAAAGACCGGGCTTGACCATTTCTTTCACAAAAATACGGGTGAACAGGCCGTTCTTTTCCTTGTCGTTGTCACCCAAGCGGTCGAGCGCCTGCTGCCCCGAACCCGCCGAGAACATGATCATCTGACCGGTCGCAGCCGAAGTGGGGGCCAAGCCTCGGCCACCAATGGCGCGACCTTTGCTCTTGAACGGGTTGTCGCGGCAAGCATCGATCACGGCCAGGGCAAATTTGGTTTTTTTCTCTTCCAGGTCGTCCAGCACCTTTTGCAACAAGATGGCATCGTCCTTCACTTGGTCTTCCTGATCGCCTTGCACATCGGTGGGCAACAAATAATTGGCGTTGCCCAATTGCACGCCATGACCGGCGTAGAAGAACAACACCTCATCGCCGCCGCTCAGGTTTTGACGAAAGTCCCGAATGGCCTGCTTGAATTTTTTCTCATCCAGGTTCAAGTGCTTGAATACCTTGTAACCCACCGCCTCCAATGACTTGGCCATGGCCTCGGCGTCGGCACCCGCATTGTTGAGTTTGGGCACATGGGTGTACAAATCGTTGCCGATCACCAAGGCCTTGCGGTTGGCATAAGTCACAGGCTGACTGGGTTTGGCTGGCGGCTCCGGCGTTGCTGCTGCAACTTCCTTGGCTTTCGCCGCAGCAACTGCTGCTGCATTTTCTTGCTGGAGTTTGGCGAGCATCTGCGTCATGGCTTCGAGCTGCTGCGCCATCTTGCGCTTTTCCTCATCCATGGCGCGACGCTCCTGCTCCAACTTGAGTTGGGCGGAATTGTCAGCAACCGGAGCAGGCGCTGGCGCTACGGCCACCACAGGCGCGGGGGCAGCGGCAGGCGATGCCTGGACAGGTTTGTTGACGGCTTCAATCCTGGTCGCTCCGGTGACCACAACAGGCGTAACAGGTGCAGGTGCAGGTGCAAGAGCAGCAGTAACCGTTCCAGCAGATACGGAGGCCTCGGCCACCGTGTTCACCGGATAAGCCAGCGCCATGATCGGCTGAGGTTTCTTGTTGAAATAACTTTGTTGCATGGACTCGATGTAAATCGAGGTCCAACCCGACAAAATTTCATGCTCAGCCAAAGCTTGACCCGCCTTGAAGTCATCCCTGAATTTACCGGAGGTCAACCCTTTGGGAGGCTGCACAAAGGCTTCGATCTGCAATTTTTTTCCATTGAATTGCTGAATCGACATTTCGATCATCAAAATGCTTGGTCTTATGGCAACGAGTTTCTCCGGCATGCCCTCGACCGCACCTGCCCACCATTTTTTGTCATTGGGATTCGCCCAGCCCAAGGGACGCCAAGTGTCAAAGTTGAACGCAAATGCTCTTGAACATTTGTTCAATGTCTGGTTGCTCGAAGTGCCATGCTCATTGACCATGAATTGGGCTTTGCTTTGGGACAAGCAAGTCGTGTTTCCCCAACGACCTGATGTCGTTGTCTGCCGAACCACCAGCAAAGGAACTTTGGCATTGGCTTGCTGATTTTTAAGTGTATAGACCTCCCAATTGGTTCCGGGGTAATCCAGTGAACTGATTTGAGTTGCTTCCCACACCCCTTCAGGCAGCGCCACACTGGCACCCGAGCCCATAGGTAAGAAGTCCTTGTACACCGAGCCCTTGACAGGCTGGGCCATCGCCGGGAAGACCGCGCAAGCCATCAACCCCAAGACCACCAAGAGCAAACGCCGTATGGATTTGAAAATCAAATTTGTAAAAGCGAAAGCAACTTGCTTGGCAATGCGAATGGTCGACATGTTTGTTCCTGAAATCTCTTGGCGTTCATGGTTTGACAGACTCAGCACAAAGCGTCTGCGCAAAAACCGTTCCAATTGTTACACTGATGACCCGGTCTACACCACTGTAGGAAACACCCAACATGCGCTTCCTTTTCTCGACCACGATCATGGCCCTGGTGCTTTCGCCATGGGTTGCCGTGGCTCAAACCCCATTGATCACCGAAGCCGAAGCACAAGCTCCCAATCTGCAAGTGCCCGCCACGCGGGCCATCACCCGGGGTCCGGGTATCAACTTGCTGTCGCCGACAGAAGTCACGGGTAAATCTTTCGCATTCAGAATGGTTTTTGAGCCCCGAGGCGGCGCCAAAATCGATCCGGGATCGATCAAATTTGAATACTTAAAGCAACCTGTCGTCGATCTAACCGCTCGATTCAAAACAGGTTTGAACGGCAATCAGCTTGAATTGCCTCAAGCCAGCGTGCCCGCGGGCACGCACCCGATCCGCGTTTCCGTGCGAGACAGCGAAGGCCGTGAAGGCAAGACCATCATCCACTTGAGCGCCAAGTGAGCCACATCACCTTCAACTGTCCTTACTGCTGGAGCAGTGTGCCTGTCCAGGCATCGGTGTGCAGCCATTGCACGCGGGATCTCACACTCTTCAAACCCCTGGCGCTCCAACTTCAAACACTGAGCGATGAACTGACGCAACTGAAAGCGCTGGTGCAGCATCAGGCCGAGACACTCACGCAGTTGCAATCGCGGGACATCCAGGCCGCCGCGCTGAGCTATGCCGAAAAGCACGACACTTCACCGCCATCACCAAGCGACTTTGACACCATCGCGCCCCAACGGTCCTGGCTCCATCTGCTGAGCATGGTGGTAGTGACCATTGCCACCATGGGACTTTGTCACTGGGTCCTGCTTTTTGTCTACGACGCACCGCCTTTGTTTCTGCGTCTCTTGACCATCACACTGCCCGCATGGACCGGCTATGCCTGTGCCCGTCGCAGTGGTTTCGGTGGGTTCACACAACTCCTGGCCGCTTTGCTGGTGGGTGGCTTGTCCGTCACCTTGATGCTGACCATCACAGCCCGCATCGATGGGGTGCCACTGTGGCCCGAGACCGCGAGGGATTGGCGCGAAACACTGGAATACACCGCCGCCATCGCTTTGTCATTTTTCACAGGCTATTTGACCCACCATCTGTTGGCCCGATGGGCGCGCCAGCAGCGCAACAAAATCAGCCTGCGGGTTTTGCTGGCGCGCGATGAGTCCGGTCAATTCAAGATCACGGAAATCTCCAACCAGGTTCAAAGCCTGATCACGGCCACCGCACCTTTGGTCTCTGCGGGTGCGGCACTCTACTCCGGACTCAAGGCCTTCACAGGCTCATGAACGGACCCCATTTGAATGCGTTTGCGCTCATGAAAATAAACACCGCCCTCATCCTGACGCTGGCCTTGCTCATGGCATCGCCAGCTCAATCACAGACACCCGCTTTGCGTTCTGCAGTGATCATCGGTCTGAGCCAATACGGAGCCAACACTGGCGCAACCACGCTCGAAGGTGTACCCCATGACGTGGAGAGCGCCAAACGGATTGCCGCCGCCATGGGCATTCCGGCCAACCAGATCCGCCTGGTGCGAGACCAGGATGCCACCAAAGAAAGAATCCTCCAGGAAATTCGGCAATTGGGAGAGCGCACGCGGGATGGCGGACGCAGCTTTATCTACTTTTCCGGACACGGCACGCGGTATTGGGACCCATCGGTCAACGGTTGCGTGGAAGGCCTGTTGACCCACGATGGACAAGCCATCACCAACGCAGAGCTGGCTCAGGCCACACAAAAAGTCACCGCGGGTGCGGACAAAGTCATCACCATGATCGATGCCTGCCACTCCGGTGGTGTGACCTCCGGCAAGGCGGGCACACGGTCGATCGGCGGCATTGAATTCAAACCCAAATTCACCTTCAAGGCCAGCAGCGCTGCCGACGCCTGCAGCCAGCCCTCGAACCTCAAAACCAGAAGCCTCTTGGGTGAGGCAACACGCTTGGGCGCGCTGCAAGAAAACGTGGTGCAAATCACATCTTCCCGGCCTGAGGAAGTCAGTTTTGACGAACCGGGCAAAGGTGGACTGGCGACGCAAGGAGTACGGGATTGTTTGCTCGGCAAAGCCGTCGACAAGGACGGCTCTGGTGCGGTCTCGCTGGCAGAAATTCAGCAATGCGCGCAAGCATTCATTGACTTGAGGCTCAAGGGGGTGAAAGACCTGACACCACACCATGTGTCGGTGTCGGGTAACCGGAACCTGATTCCTGTGGCTTTGCAACGCCCGGCCGCAACTCAAGTGGCATCGGCCACCCCTAGTACGATACCCTCAGTGACGACGTCCGTGACCTCTGTGCCCACTGCGACAGCGACTGCAGCACCGGCACCGACCTCACCTGCCCGACCACCCGCCAGCATGACTGCGAACCCGGCATCTAACAGCACGGCTGCACCTGCACCTGCACCTGCACCTGCACCCGCAGCCCCGCCCAGCACAGCATCACGGCCGCCTTCCAACCCCGTCGCGCCAGTCACCCAAGCGCCTGTAGCGCCAGCGGTCACTGCATCAACCATCCCCACAGCCAGCCCACCAAGCGCCGTCAGTCCAAGCCCTGCGGCCCAGCGCCCCGAGCCTGCTGCGACTGCCCCAACTGCGGCACCCACGCCACCGGCCGCCAGCACCCCAGCACTGGCGCAAGCCGCACCTGCACCCGCAGCACCCGAGCCGATGCTGGCATCACTGGCCACATTGACCGATATCGAGCAGCAACGCGATCCACGCATCGTGCTGGATGTCAAACTGAGCAAATCTGTGCTGAAAATCGGTAAAGACGCTTTGGACCTCAGCATCAAATCCAGCCACGATGGGTACATCTATCTGGTCTTGCTGGGCAGTGACCGCAAGAGTTTCTATGTGCTTTATCCCAACGGACTGGACAAAGACAACCGGATCAAGGCCGGTCAAACGCGTCGGCTGCCACGCCCTGACTGGCAACTGGAAGCTGCAGGCCCCCCCGGTACAGACCACCTGTTGGTGATGGTGTCTTCGAGCCCACGGCAAATCGACCGCTTGACCATGGCCGAGCCCTCTGCCACCAACCCGTTCACTTTTGCCTTGAATGAAATCGGTGGCCGTACTGCGCTGATCAACTTTTTGGTTCACAACAAGGATGGCGAGGGCTCCGAACGCTTTGGTGCCAAACTGCTGACCCTGAAGGAAGTCTTATGAAACAGTTCACCCTGGCTTTGGCGTTCGCTCTGATGGGCGCATCCGCATCGGCCCAATTGGTGCAGCAGGCCTCCAAAGAAGCCCTGATCGAAAAGCTCACACCACCTGCGCCACCCACCACGCGCAGCCTGCGCAACCTGGTGCCCAAACCGGTCAATGTAGATCTGTCGATCAACTTTGACTTTGACTCCGCACGGTTACAGGCCAGCAGCAAGCCTTTGCTGGACAACCTGGCCCAGGCCATGAACAGCGAGCGTCTGTCTCAACTGAAATTCAAGGTCGAAGGTCACACCGATGCCAAAGGGAAAAACGAATACAACCAGGAGCTGTCTGCACGACGGGCCGCAGCTGTGCAGGCGTACCTGATCGGTCAGAACGTGCCTGCCGAACGCCTGCAGGCCGAAGGCAAGGGCGCCAGCGAATTGCTGATCCCCGAAAAGCCACTGGCCAGTGAAAACCGCCGCGTGCGGATCAGCCTGCTGCCATGATGCGCTGGTGCTCTTGGCTGCAAAAATCAGTCCTGGCTTTGGGACTGTGCGCATCGGCCATCCATGTGCAGGCTTTTGAGCTGGTCTCTGTGCAAGAACTGCAGGCCTCTTTGGCAGCAGCTGAACCGTTAACCGCCAAAACGGCTGCGGTGCCGGGCGCTCCTCAAATCGAGATCGTGTACCCCAAACTGGACACACCTGTGGCCTCGCCAACAGCCATTCAGTTGATGTTTGTGCCTGCTGCCTCCAGCGTTGTCCGTCCAGAGACCTTCAAAGTCCTGTACGGCCGTCTGCGCATTGACATCACGCAGCGCCTGATCAACGTGGCCAAGGTCACCGCCGAAGGCATCACCGTCAAAGAGGCCAGCCTGCCCAAAGGCACGCACCGGCTTCTGATCAGCATTGAAGACCTGCAAGGCCGCCAGGGCATCAAGTCACTTGACTTTGAAATCAAGTGATGCTTGACGTGATTTCGTGGCGCTTGGACAGGCCCACGAAACCATGTTCGAATGCCTCAGTCCAACCACTGCTTGAGTGTGCCGGTCATCTTCTCGACAGAGATACCGTAGCGGTCATGCAGTGTCGGCAGAGCACCGGCATCGAGGAATGCATCGGGCAAGCCCAACATGCGGAACTTGCTCGGCACCACACCTTTACGCAGCAACAAGCTGGCCACGGCTTCTCCCAAGCCACCGATCACCGAGTGGTTTTCCGCCACAACGACCAGACGTCCGGGCTTGCGCACTTCGGCCAGGATGGTCGCGTTGTCGAGCGGCTTGATGGTCGGGCAGTGCAGCACGGCCACATTCACCTTGTCGGCTTCAAGTTGTTTGGCTACTTCAAGCGAGCGCATGGTCATGAAGCCACTGGAGATCACCAGCACATCCGCACCTTCTCGGAGCATCTTGGCCTTGCCCAATTCAAACGTGTAGTTGTACTCGTCCAGCACCAGCGGCACATTGCCTCGGAGCAGACGCATGTAGACCGGACCAGGGTGGGCGGCGATTTGCGGCACGGCCTGCTCGATGTCGAGCGCGTCGCAAGGGTCCACCACCGTGAGGCCAGGGATGGCGCGCATCATCGCCAGGTCTTCGGTGGCCTGGTGGCTGGGGCCGTAGCCGGTGGTGAGGCCTGGCAGGGCACAGCAGATCTTGACGTTGAGGTTTTCCTCGGCGATCACCTGGTGGATGAAGTCATAAGCCCTGCGCGTGCCGAACACGGCATACGTCGTGGCAAAAGGCACCAGACCGGTCTTGGCCATGCCACCGGCTGCGCCCATGAGCAGTTGCTCGGCCATGCCCATCTGGAAAAAGCGCTCGGGGTAAGCCTGCGCGAACAGGTGCAGGTCGGTGTACTTGGCCAGATCCGCCGTCATGCCGACCACTTCAGGGTGCTCTGCGGCATAAGCGACCAAGGCCTTACCAAACGGCGCGGCCTGCACACGCTGGCCTTCGGTCGCGATGGAGGCGATCATGGCCGAAGTGGTCAGCCGGGGTTTTTTCTCGGCAACGGTGTTCATGCGCGGGCTCCTTCAGGTGCATTTTCATCGAGGATGGACAGCGCCTGCTGCCACTCGGGCGGGTCGACACGGATGAAGTGGTTCTTCTCCCGCGCTTCCAGGAAGGGCACGCCCTTGCCCATCAGCGTGTCGCACAGGATCACGCGGGGCTTGGACTCTGTCAATTGGCGTGCCGTGTCGAAGGCGCGCAGCACGGCAGGCAAATGGTTGCCGTCTACGCGCTGTACATGCCAGCCAAACGAGGCCCACTTGTCGGCCAGTGGCTCAAAGCCCAGCACCTTGGTGGACGGGCCATCGGCCTGCTGGTTGTTGATGTCGACCATGCAGATCAGGTTGCCCAGACCATGGTGCGCCGCCGACATGGCCGCCTCCCACACCGAGCCCTCATCCAGTTCACCATCGGACATGGAGTTGTAGACAAACGCCGGGTTGTTCTGATGGCGCAGGCCCAGCGCGATGCCCACGGCAATCGGCAAGCCCTGACCCAGCGAGCCACCTGACATTTCCATGCCGGGCGTATAAGTGGCCATGCCCGACATGGGCAGGCGGCTGTCGTCGCTGCCGTAGGTTTCGAGTTCCGACTCGGGAACGATGCCCGCTTCGATCAGGGCCGCATAGTGCGCGATGGCGTAGTGACCGTGCGACAGTAAGAAGCGGTCGCGCCCGGTCCACTCGGGGTCGTCGGCGCGGAAGTTCATGGCGTGGCCATAGGCCACGGCCAGCACGTCGGCATAGCCCAGGGCCTGGCCGACATAGCCCTGGCCCTGCACTTCGCCCATGCGCACCGCCAAACGGCGGATGCGCCAGGCACATTGGGCAAGGGAGGACAGTGTGTCCTGAGCGGAATTCATGGCGTTTCTCCCAACAAAAAAAGAAAGTCAATCACTTGAAAATGGCTGCAGGCACGTACGACACGAGCAACAGCACCCCAAAAGCGACGAAGTAAAACGGACCCAGTTCGCGCACCGTCTCACCCACCTTGACCTTGGCCAAAGAACTGGTGATGAACAAAGTGGTGCCCACAGGTGGGGTGTACAAACCAATCGCCAAGTTCACGGTCATCATGATCCCCAGCTGTGTGAGGTCCATACCGATCGAATTGGCCAAGGGCACAAACACCGGGGTCAACAACAGCACCGCAGCAGGCAGGTCAATGAACATGCCGCAGACCAGCATCAACAGGTTCATCAGCAAGATCACGCTCCAGCCGCTGGACAAATTGGCTTGCGCCCAGCCCACCACGCCATCGGGCATGCGGTCAAACGTGAGCAGCCAGCCAATCGCAGCCGAGGCCATGATCACGAGCAGCACCACACCGGTGGACAAACCCGCTTCCATGACGGCTTTGTGCAGACGCTTCCAGCCCAGGTCACGGTAGACCAGCACCGATACCAGGCCGGCATACAGCGTGGACAGCACACTCACTTCGGTCGGGGTGGCGATGCCAAAGCGCAGGAACACAATGATCAGCACCGGCAACACCAGCGCGGGCGTGGCGTACAGCAACTGCTGGCTGAACACGCCCCAGTCGAGCTTGCGGGTGTCACGCGGAAAGTTGCGACGCCGTCCCACCCACCAACAAGCGGCCATGAAGCCCCCGCACATCAACAAGCCCGGCAAGATGCCCGCCACAAACAGTGCAGCGACCGAGGTGTTGCTGGACAGGGCAAACAAAATCATGGGGATCGAAGGCGGGATCAGGATGTCGATGGTGGCCGCTGCAGCCAAGGTGGCTGCAGAAAAAGCAGGCGGGTAGCCCAAACGCTTTTGCCAAGGAATCAACAAGGAGCCAATGGCCGAGGCATCGGCCACGGCCGAGCCCGACACCCCACCAAAAATGGTGGACGACAGCACACCCACCTGACCCGGGCCACCGTGGAAACGGCCGATCAGGGTGGACAAGACCCCAATCAGCGCTTCGCCCAGTTTGCCGCCCATCATGAGTGAGCCGGTGAGCATGAAAAACGGAATGGCAATCAGCGGAAAGCTTTGCACCTGCGCCACCATTTGCTGCACCAGCAAGTCTAGGGGGACACGGTCAGACGTCGCGGCGGCCGCCATGGCGGCCACCAGCAAGGCATGCGCGATCGGAATGGCGATCACGGCAGCGCCCAGAAAAACAAGCAAGATCAATGCGGTCATGATTCAGGTCCTTCTCACCAGTGAACCGGTGCAGGCTCGGTGGAGAGCGGGGTGTGGGGGTCGGCTTGCCAGGCGCGCCAGGCAGACACCAGGGCCAACACAGCGAGCAAGGCCATGCCGGTCATGACACAGCCATACGTGACAGAACCCGGAATTTGCAAGATGGGCGACTTCTCGTCGTGCACGATGTCCAGCATGCGCCATGTGGCGACTGCCAGCGTGGCATAGAGCACGCTCACAACCGACCAACCCAGCACACCCCAAAGACGACGCACAGACCCGGACAATTTGTCCATCAAAAAGCTGGTGGTGATGTGCGCACCATGCTGAGCTGCCAGAACCACCCCCGCCATGACCATCCAGGGAAACAGCAATTCGGGCACCTCATTGGCCCACTGCAAACTCGCACCCGTGGCATAACGCAAGATGGTGTTCGCTGCCAGGATAACGAAGATGATCACGGTGCTGATCCACAGCAACACCTGACACACGACCGAGATGGCCCGTTCAATAAAATTCATGGGTTTCTCCAGCCCGCACGCCTCAGCGTGCGGGCATCCAGGCCTCACGGCCTGTGTCAAAGACAGGGGATCAACGGGCTGCCGCGATCACTTTTTTCAGGAAAGGCCCAATGGGGGTGGCCAACCACTTGTCATCCACATTGGCAGTGGCTTTGGCAAACGGGGTCTTGTCCACCGTGTTGATCTGCACGCCCTTGGCTTTCAGGTCGGCCAACAATTTGTCATCGCTTTCCTTGGACAACTTGCGCTGCAATTGCGTCGCCTCTGTCGCCGCTTCCTGCAACACCTTCTTGTCGGCATCGCTCAGGCGGTCCCAGCTGCGCTTGCTCATCAGCAAGGGCGTCATCTCGTACTTGTGGCCTGTCAAGCTGATGAACTTGTTCACTTCATAGAGCTTGCTGGCATGGATGTTCATGAGCGGGTTTTCCTGCCCGTCGACCACACCCTGCTGCAGGGCCACATACAGCTCGGCAAACTTGATTTGCTGGGCTTCGGCACCCAACGCCTGCATGATGTCCACGGTCACGGCATCGGGTGGTGTGCGCATCTTCAAGCCCTTGAGGTCTTCAGGCTTGGCCAGAGCACGTTTGCTGTTGCTCATGTGGCGGATGCCGTTGTCCCAATAACCCAGCACCACAAGACCTTTTTCGGCGGACTTGTCAGCCAGCTCCTTGCCCAGGGGACCATCCAGCATTTTCCAGACTTGTTCCAGACTGCTGAACAAGAAGGGCATGCCAAATGCCGCGTACTCGGGCACCGCGTTGGCCACGGCACCTTGCGAGTTGGCGCTCATGTCCAAAGCGCCTGTGCGCATGGCGGTGACCATGGCCGCGTCATCACCCAACTGGGCAGACGGGGCCACCTGGATCTCGATGCGACCACCGGATTTGGCCTTGGCCACTTCGGCCATCTTGACGGCCGCTTCATGGCGAGGGTTACCAGGGGCAGCGCCATGGCCCAGCGTCAGTTTGACGGCCTGGGCATGTGCCAACGAAGTAGCGGCCAAAACGGCTGCGGCCAGCAAGGTGCGGCGCAATGTGTTGAATCGTGTCATGAATGTCTCCTTGGTTTTAGGGTCATGGGTCAAACCCATGGGTTGAGAAAAATCAAATGCGGGTCAGTGGATCAACATGCCGCCGTTCACATCGAGCGTGATGCCGGTGCAGTACTTGGACAGGTCGCTGGCCAGGAACACCACGCAACCGGCCACATCGTTGGGCTCGCCAATGTGGCCCAGCGGGATGCCATCCAGAATGGCCTGGCGTTTGTCGTCGGGGATCTTGCCTTTGTTGATGTCGGTGGCGATCAGGCCGGGCGTGACGCAGTTGACGCGGATGTTGTTACCCCCGTATTCGCGCGCCATGGCACGGGCCAAACCCAGCACGCCCGCTTTGGCTGCCGAATAGTGCGGGCCGCCCAGAATGCCGCCGCCACGCTGCGCCGACACCGACGAGATGCACACGATCGAGCCGCTGTTTTGGGCAATCATGGTGGGCAGCATGGCTTGCGATGCGTACAGCGTGCCGCGCAGGCTCACGTCCAGAATGCGGTCGTAGTCCTGGCCGGTGATGTCCAGGAACTTGACAGGCTGGGTGATGCCCGCGTTGTTGACCAAGATGTCGATGCGGCCCATGGCGGCCTTGATCTGGGCGGCAGCGGCTTCGCACGTCGCCTTGTCGGTCACATCGGCCACCAAGCCCAAATGCTGTGCGCCCAGGCGGGCGGCGGCGGCTTGAGGGTCTGCCACGGCCAAATCGAGGATCACGACGCGGGCGCCTTGTTCGGCCATCATGCGGGCAGTGGCAAAGCCCAGGCCGTTTTGGCCAGCGCCACCGGTGATCACGGCCACTTTGTCTTTGAGCAACATGCAGGGTCTCCTTTGTGTGTCTGCGTTGAATGAGTGGCGCGATTTTGGAGACCCCCTTGCATGAAGACAAACGATATAAACTCACCAGTGGTTTAATTTCATTCATGTTGCACTGCAACGGTTCAATTTCCTTCACCCGGCATGATCCCTCCGCTCACGGCCTTGCAAGCCTTTGAAACCATTGCCCGTCGCAAGAGCTTTTCACTGGCGGCCGAAGAGCTGCACCTGACGCCCTCGGCGGTGAGCCACCAGGTGGCCAAACTGGAAAGTCTGCTGAATGTGCGCCTTTTCGAGCGCTCAGCGCGGGGTGTGGAGCTGACTCCTGCTGGCCAGCAATACCTGCAACGCGTGGCCAGCGCATTGGGCGCCATCAACACCGCGACCGAAGACCTGCGCCATGGCGTGCAAGACACCTTGTATGTGCACAGCAGCCCCAGCTTCGCCAGCCTGTGGCTGATGCCGCGCATCGCCCGCTTCACGGCTTTGCATCCCAACATCTCGCTCATGCTGTCCGCTTCGCATGTGCATTCGGACTTTCAGTTAGGTCAGATGGACATTGACATCCGCTACGGCATGCCCAACTGGCCGCACCTGGAAGTGGAGCCGGTGTTCACCGAAAAAATCCTGCCACTGGCCAGCCCGGAATTCATCCGCACCCACGCGCTGCACACCCCGCAAGACCTGCTGCGTGTGCCGCTGATCCAGTCCAGCGTGAGCGTCGTGCAGTGGCCTGAATGGTTTGCCCGCTTTTGCGCCGATGAACGCCCCGAACGCATGGGCCTGCGCTTTGACCGCGCCATGATGAGCCTGGACGCCGCCGTGCAAAAGCTCGGCGTGGCGCTGGAAAGCACCAGCATCGGCCAGTCCCTGATCGCCAGCGGCAAGCTGCAACCCGTCTTTGAAGAAGAGATGTGCATGCCCGTGCGGGCGCACTTCATGGTCTAGCCGGCCAGGCATGCGTCAAGGCCCGAAGTCAAGAGCTTCATGACCTGGTTGCGAGAAGAAGCCCAACCCACACGGGCATGAACCGCTAAGCCCCGGCTTGACCGTTTGGCAAAACAACCATTGACCTCAGGATGGTTGAATCACGCTCATCAAAACATGAGTTTTCTTCGCTTGTATTCATGTGAGGTGGCCGCAAAAATCGTGGCCACCCCATTGAATCCACAGGAGACGGGCGCTCTGCTTTGCAGCAAGACCGCCACACCCCATGAGCGCACACCCTCAACAAGCCCTGGCCCACGCCATCCGTTTTCTCTCGATTGACGCCATCGTCAAAGCCCAGGAGGGCCACCAAGGGGTGCCCCTGGGGATGGCCGAAATCGCCACGGCGCTGTACACGCGCCACCTCAAATTCAACCCGGCTGATCCTGCTTGGTGGGACCGTGACCGCGTGGTGCTGTCCAACGGGCATGGCTCGATGCTGCTGTACGCGCTGCTGCACCTGACGGGCTATCCGGACTTTCCCATCGAAGCCATCCAGCGCTTTCGCGAACTGGGCTCAGTCTGTGAAGGCCACCCCGAACGACCCCACGGCCAAGCCAACGGCATCGAAGTGACCACCGGCCCACTGGGCCAAGGGATTGCCAACGCCTTGGGCATGGCCGTGGCAGAGGCCTATCTGAATGCCCGCTTTGGCAGCAAGCTGGTCAACCACTTCACCTACGCGTTTGTGGGCGACGGATGCCTGCAAGAGGGCGTGGGGCAGGAAATGATTTCACTGGCAGGCCATTTGCAATTGGGCAAGTTGGTGCTGCTGTGGGACGACAACCAAATCACCGACGACGGCAGCACCGCGTTGTCGATCAGCGAAAACGTGGCCGAACGCTTTCGCGTGGCAGGCTGGCATGTGATGGAAGTGGACGGCCACGACATCGAGGCTGTGTCGGCTGCACTCGATGCTGCGCGCCTTGATCCGCGCCCCTCCATGCTGGCATGCCGCACCGTAATTGCCAAAGGCATTGCACGCTTGCAAGGCCAGCGCGGCGGCCACAGTGGCCGCTTGTTTGCCGAAGACGCCCAGGCAGCGCGCGAATTGCTGGGCTGGAAGCACGGCCCGTTTGAAGTGCCTACCGAGGTGCAGCAGGCCTGGCGTGCAGCAGGCGAGCGCAGCCATGGCGAACACACGGCTTGGCATTCACGGGTGGCCGCGCTGTCTGCGTCCGAGCGCGCTGAATTTGAGCGCGTGATGCGCGGGGAATTGCTCGCCAACTGGCCACAAGTCTTGCTGGACTACAAACAAAACGCACTGCACACCCCCCCTGCGCCCAGCGGCATCTTCATCTCGGCCGAAATCAACGACCTGTTGACGCCTTGGTTGCCCGAGCGCATGGTGGGCTGCGCGGATCTGGAAGCACCGACCAGCCACAAACGGGGCTTGACGGCCTTCACGGTCGTCGACCGGCAGGGCGCCTATGTGCATTGCGGTGTGCGCGAACATGTCATGGGTGCCATGGCCAACGGCATGGCCGCGCATGGCGGTGTGTTGCCGCTGTCGGTGACCTATCTGGCTTTTGCCGACTACCAGCGCCCCGCCATGCGCATGGCCGCACTGATGGGCTTGCCCGTGAAATTCGTGTTCAGCCACGACTCGATCGGCATCGGCAAAAACGGCCCCACACACCAGCCTGTAGAAATTCTGGCATCGCTGCGGGCCATGCCCAACATGCTGGTGATGCGCCCGGCGGACGCGGTCGAGGCTGCCGAATGTTGGGAAGCGGCTTTGGCCCACACCAGCGGGCCTGTCAGTCTAGTGTTTGCGCGCCAGTCACTGCCGCTGGTGCGCAGCACGCACATGCCGGCTAACCTGTCTGGCCGTGGCGCTTATGTCTTGCACGAAGCGGCCTGCGGTGCGCGCCAGGTCACGCTGCTGGCCACAGGCTCGGAAGTGATGCTGGCGGTGCAAGCCCGCGAAAAGCTCGAGGCGTCAGGCATCGCCACTGCCGTGGTGTCTATGCCTTGTTGGGAACTTTTCAACGCACAAGACGCCAGTTATCGCCAAAGCGTGTTGGGCACAGGCGTTCGCGTGGGCGTGGAAGCCGCAGTGCGCCAAGGCTGGGACGCGTACTTGGGACTGGAAGGCGGCTTTGTGGGCATGACCGGCTTTGGTGCCTCGGGCCCGGGCGAGGCACTCTACCAACTTTTCAACATCACCCCTGACGCGGTAGTCGCCGAAGCGCTGCGCTTGCTGGACCCCAGTCACTGAGTTGACCGGGGTGGTCCTCCAGCGCCGCCCATGAATGTCACGGCCGGATTGACCGGGTGTCCGTGACTTCTGGATACCCGCATTCGCGGGTATGACAAAGAAATTGATCGAGGGGGGCGACAATCGGACCATGACTTTGCGCAATGATGCCTCGTCCAGAGAACGCCGGGCCCTTTGGCTGCTCTGGATCACACCGGCCCTGTGGTCCGTCAATTACATCGTGGCCCGCACCGCACCCGGGGCGGTGGAACCGCACATGTTGGCACTGGGCCGCTGGGCTCTAGCGGGCGTGATCCTGGGCTTCATTGCACGCAGTGAACTCTGGCGCGAACGCCGCAGCAGCCTGCGGGTGGCTTGGCAATACCTGGTGCTGGGCGCTTTGGGCATGCTGATTTGCGGGGCCTGGGTTTACCTGGGCGCACAGACCACCACCGCCATGAACATCGCGTTGATTTACGCCGCCTCACCGGTACTGATCGCGCTGGGTGCCGTGCTGTGGCTGGGCGAACGGTTTTCCTGGCGACAAGGCTTGGGCGTGCTGGTGGCCATGGCGGGCGTTTTCCATGTGGTGGTCAAGGGGCAATGGGCGGCGCTGGGCCAAGTGCAATGGGTGGCGGGTGACGGCTGGATTGTGGTCGCCATGATCGCTTGGGCAGGCTTTTCTTTGCTGCAAAAAAAATGGCCCTCGCCTTTGGGTGCCACTGCGCGGCTGGCCACGATTTGCATGGGCGGCGTGTTGGTGCTTTTGCCTTTTGCAGCCTGGGAATGGCAGCAAGCCGAAACACCCCCGTGGAGCATGCAAGCCACCTGGCTGGTGGTGGGTGCCGGGCTGGTGCCCGGCGTCGGGGCTTACTGGGCTTATGGGTTTTGCCAGAAGGTGCTGGGCGCCAGCCGCGTGGCAGCCAGCTTGTACCTGGGGCCGCTCTATGGCGGCTTGACCGCCTGGGTGGTGCTGGGCGAATCTCTGGGATGGCACCACGTCATGGGCGCGGGCCTGATCTTGCCCGGCATCTACCTGGCCTCACGCCAAGCCCCCGCCAGCCCAGAGATCTAACGCCGCTTGGCGTTCCACAAGCGCGGGTCTTTGCGGACTGCCGGCACAAAAAAGCCTCCCGAAGGAGGCTGTTGGGTTCTGGGCATCATCGCCCCTGGCAGAAGCCTCAGATGTAATACATGCGGCTGTTGACCATGCGGGCAGCGCGGCGGGTCATGTAAGTGGTCAAGTCGGCGGCTGGGGCAGAAGTGTTTTCGGCGCGGTCCATGGCCGTTTGCAGCTCGGTCATCAGGCGGCTGTCGGTTTGGGCCATGGCCCACAGTCGCTGGTCCGCACGGTTGCGCGCCAAGTTGGCCGACCAGGTGTCCAGATTCGCCATCACGGCCTGCGCCAACAGACGGCTCACGCCGCGCAAGGCGGCAATGGCGACCACCGCCACGGCCCAAAGCGCCATCCAGGCCGCGATCACATGTGTTTCGGCCCAGTCGTCAATCAGGTGGTCGGTCACCACCACCAAAGCTGCAACGCCAGCGGCGAGCATCCAGGTGGCCAGGGTTTTGGTCGAGGTCGTCGGTGCTGACGGTGCAGCAGAGGGGGCGGGCATTTGGCCCAAGACAGATTTAGAAGTGGTCGTGTTCATTTTGAGTTCCCTTGATTTGATTTTGTATGCTTTGGCAATCCAAACCAGCAAAACCATGACTTGAATCATAGGGTTTTTACTCATGCGATTCAACTTTATATTCATGATGTTCATCATTCATAATCGTGATATGTCACCGGTATTTGCATGAACTCCCCCATCCCGGCCTCATTTCGCACGCTCGACCTGAATTTGCTCCGAATCTTTGACGAGGTCATGGCCGAACGCAGTCTGACAAGGGCTGCACGCAACCTCTCGCTGACCCAGCCCGCCGTGAGCAACGCCTTGCGTCGCTTGCGCGATGCACTGGGCGACGAACTGGTACGCCGCCACGGGCACGGCATTGAACCCACCCCACGCGCCTTGGTGCTGTGGCCCAGCGTGCGGGAAGCGCTGCGCCAGCTGCAAGAAGCCATCGTGCCCCAAACGTTTGTCCCCCAAGAGGCCAGCAGCACCTTCATCCTGGCCATGGCCGACGCCACGGCAGCAGAACTGATGGGCGGGCTGGCCCGTCAAATCCAGTCCGAGGCGCCGGGCGTCTCGCTGCGGGTGGTGCCGCTGACCACGCGGGACCCCCGCAGTCTGCTCAGCGATGGTGCGGCCGACATGGCACTGGGCTACTTTCCCGCTGTGCTGACCGACTTGACCGGGCGCGCACAAGCGGGTGAAGCCGTGTCCTTTGAACACCAGCGCCTGTATGCCGGTGAATATGTATGCGTGATGCGACAAGGCCACCCACTGGCCAAGCAGCCCATGACACTGGACAGGTATTGCGCCGCCCGGCACCTGTTGGTGAGTTTTTCAGGTCGGCCCTATGGCTTTGTCGACGAAGCGCTGGCCACGATTGGTCGACAGCGCCGCATCGTGATGACGGTGAACCAGTTTTTCACCGCCGGGCAGGTGGTGGTCAACTCCGACCTGCTCACCGTGCTGCCGCGACACTTTGTACCGACCACCGGCATGGGCGATCAGTTGCTGCTGCGTGAGCTGCCGCTGGACGTGCCCCCCGTGCATGTCGAGGCTTTGTGGCATCGGCGGCTGCAACACGACGGCGCGCACCAATGGCTGCGTGAGCAGCTGCTGCAAGTGGCGAAAGCGGCTTTCGACACCGAAGCCACGGGGGTAATGGCATGAACATCCAGCTCCTGTCGGACCTGCATCTGGAGTCCAACCCCGGCTTCATGCCCACGCCCGCGCCGGGTGCCGATGTGCTGGTGCTGGCCGGTGACATCGGCTCGTACCAAACCGGCTCAGCACTGGCCGCGTCCGGCGATGACGACTTTGGCCTGGCGCGGTTTTCGCCGCTGCACGGCTGGCCGACGCCTGTGCTGTTTGTGCCCGGCAACCACGAATACGACGGCCTGGACTTTGACCAAGCCCACACCCGTTTGCAGGGCACCTGCCAACGCTTGGGCATCACCTGGCTGGAGCGCGAAGTGCTGGAGCTGGACGGTGTGCGTTTTGTCGGCACCACGCTGTGGACCGATTTCGATGCACTGGGACCGTTGGCAGGCCAGACCTTGCCAGACCCCACATCCGCCAAATTTCCAGCCCACTTTCACCATCCCAACAGCCAGTACACACGCCAGCTCAAGGCACGTGACAAGGCTTTTCGGGCGGCCAACTATTACCTGCGCAAAACCCTGACCACACGCCGTGGCGAGCCCTGGCTGGCCGAGGGCCTGCGCGAGCAGGCCCTGCAATGCCAAGTCTGGTTGAACCAGGCCTTGGCCCAGCCGTTTGACGGACCCACCGTGGTCATCACGCACTTTGCGCCCAGCCTGCACAGCGCTGATCCGCGTTACGGCCACGTGCCGGGCACGGCCGGTTTTTGCAATGCACTGGACCACTTGCTGCCACATGCCCAGTTGTGGCTGCACGGCCATTTGCATTGCGCCAGCGACTACACCCAACACGGCTGCCGCGTGGTGGCCAATCCGCTGGGTTATGCGCACAAAAACGAGCAGCTGCAATTCCAGCCTGGCTGCCTGCTCGCACTCTGAATGAATGCCAGATCACATGGGGTCACACACGCCCCGGCATCCCGTCAAATTTCATGACCCAAGTCAAGACAGGGCTCTGAGGCTGCGGTTAAAGTCAAGACTTCTTTGATCCGCAACAGGAGACCTTCATGAAAATCTTATTGGCCGTTGATGGCAGCGAATACACCAAAAAAATGCTGGCCTACCTGACCACGCATGACGAACTGTTCAGCGCGAACAACAGCTACACCCTGCTGACGGTGAATCCACAACTGCCCCCCCGTGCGCGCGCAGCCGTGGGCAAAGAAGTGGTCGACGCCTACCAACGTGAAGAAGCCGAAAAAGTGCTCGGCCCGGTCACCAAGTTCCTGTTGCGTCACGGCATCGACGCCAAGACCGTGGCCAAGGTGGGCCATGCGGGCGAGACCATTTCCAAGACCGCCGACAGCGGCAAGTTTGACCTGGTGGTGATGGGCTCACACGGCCACGGCACGCTGGGCAACCTGGTCATGGGCTCGGTCGCCACCCAGGTGCTGGCACATTGCAAAGTGCCCGTGCTGTTGGTGCGCTGAGCATTGGGGTATCAGCCCGGCCCTTAGCCAGCATTCGCGAGCAGGGGCTCGCTCCTACAAAAACCAGTGCCCTCCCCCTGTGGGAGGCTGCCCCTGCGGCCGAATGTGGGCCAGGGCACTGGCCTAGGCCGAACCCAGCATTCGCGAGCAGGGGCTCGCTCCCACCGGGAAAAGCGAACCTCAAACTCAGCGGGCGCTCAGGCCGTCGAAACAGGTGCTCATCACCAGGTCGAGGATTTGTTCGTCGGTGTGTTGCTCGCCCATTTTGAGGAACTCCAGCACCGGGTCGCAGGCCCGTGCAAACAGGGTGTAGAGCACAGCCACCGCAGGCAGGGCTTGGTTGATCTGACCTTGCGCCTGGGCTTTTTCAATCCAGCCGCCCAGCGCATCGCTGACTTCCATCAAGCCATCCATGTAGTCCTTGCTGGCCATCAAGGTGGCGCGCAGGCTGGAGTTCTGGCTGGGCAAGGAAGGCATCAGGCCTTGCAGTTTGAGGGTCATCGTCCAGCGGGTCACCGCCTTGAGCTTGTCGATGGCCGCCTGTTCGGCAGGCAAAGTCGAGATGAACTCTTGCGCCTTGCGCATGGCCGTCACCATGGCCGCGCAGGCCAGCTCTTCCTTGCTGGTGAAGTGCTTGTACAAGCTGGCCTTGGCAATGCCCACCTCGGCCGCCACTTCGTCCACCGTCATCGCGTCAAAGCCTTTTTCGGCCAGCAATCGGTTGACCGACTGGATGATGGCCGTCTCTCGGGCGGCGAGCATCTGGACCTTGAAGGATTTTTTGGGCGGTGTACGGGCTTCTGTATTCATCGGCGGATTCTAGCCCGGCAGACCAAAAAAAGACCCTGCGGTCATCCCTAAGCCTGTTCAATTCAAACCGCGAGAGTCCCGTTTATCCACACGGGCCGGTGGGCGTCAGGCTTTTTGCAAGCCTGGCACCCCCGAGCGAACAACCCACTGCCCCTGCGAGCGAAAAACCCCGTCCGCCTGGGCCGGGTTGGGGGTGGTTCTGAACTCTGCCGCCACGCCCTCGGGCCGCACATCCAGCACGGTGTAACCGCGTTCGTCCGAGCGGGCATGCAAGATGTCCGGGTTGCTCTCGCGGATTTGGGCCAACAACTTCTCACCCAGACCGCGTGAGGTGACCGATGTGGTCACGATCTCGCTGGCCACCACAGGCGAGCGCTCGTCGTTGGCTTGCACGCGCAATTGGGCTGCCACGTTCATGTGCACATCGCCGCCCAACAGCACCACATTGGACACCCCTGCCTGCGCCACCGTGCCGAGCAGTCTGGCCCGGGCTTGCGGGTAGCCGTCCCAGCCATCGGTGAAGGCACTGCGCCCCAAAGGCGTGTTGACGCCACTCGAACTCATTTGTGTGGACTGCGCCACCAGTTTCCAGCGCCGGGTGCTGCGCGTCAGGCCCTCGGTCAACCATTGCTCTTGCGCCGCGCCCAGCATGCTGCGCGCCGGATCGCTCAGGGCATCACAACCCACCACCACCCGACCACCGCCCCGGTTCGGGTCCAGACAGGCCTGGTGGTCGCGGTACTGGCGGCAGTCGAGTGTCCACAGATCGGCCAGTTTGCCCCAAGCCATGCGGTCATGGATGCGCATTTGGCTGCCGTTGACCGGGTCTGGCCCCAGGCGCAGCGGCATGTGTTCAAAATAAGCCTGGTAAGCCGCCGCGCGGCGGCGCAAAAACACCTGTGGGTCGGTGAACTGGCGATCGAGGTCGTTGGCGTAATCGTTGACCACTTCGTGGTCGTCCCAGGTCATGACCCAAGTGTGCGCGGCGTGGCAGGCTTGCAAATCCGCGTCGGTCTTGTATTGCGCGTGACGCTCCCGGTATTCCTCCAGCAACTTGGGCACCCCCCCTTGGTGCTTGCGCAACATGTACTGGGGGTTGGAGCTTTCGTAAATGTAGTCCCCCACAAACAGCACCAAGTCCAGATCGCTTTGGGCCATCTCGCGGTGGGCGGCAAAAAACCCCTGCTCGTAATGCTGGCAAGAGGCCAGGCCCATGCGCAAGCGTGCCACGGCCTCCTCGGCAGCAGGGCTGGTGCGTGCACGGCCCACCGGGCTGATGGCGTTGCCGCAGACAAAGCGGTACCAATAAGGCCGCCCGGGCTGCAAACCACTGGCCAGCACATGCACGCTGTGGCCACGGCTGGCATCGGTCTGCACGCGCCACTGGCGCACAGGCTGGCGCAATGCCGCATCGGCAAACACCTCGCACACGACGGGCACGCTTTGGCTCTTCAGCGCCGCATCGGCCTCGCTGATGCGAAGGCGCGTCCACAGCACCACGCTGCCCGGCTGGGGCTGCCCGCTGGCCACCCCCAAACCGAAGGGGTCCACTTGCCAGCGCAGCCCGTTGCCCGAAGGCGAGCCCTGCAACAACTGCGCTTGGGCTGCGGCGCTCAACCAGGGCATCAAGGCCAGGGCCAAGGCCCGGCGGTGCACATCACGGCGGGAAACAAGGGGGCGGTTCATGTCTGCAAAGCGTTCAGGGCGGGATGACCAAAATTCAGCAGGCATGTTAACCGGGGCGCTTCGGCTGGCCTGCGCCAGTGGCCGCTTGCCAAGCGGTGACAGGCAGGCACGCCAGACGGCGGCACAATGAACGGCATGACCCCGCCCGAAAAAATCCGCAAAGACCACCTGGACACCCTGGCCGTGAGCATGCTGCTGGTCTGCTGCATGTTCTGGGGGTTTCAGCAGGTCCTGGTCAAGGCCACGGTGGCCGAATTGCCGCCCGTGTTCCAGTCCGCAGTGCGCGGCGTGGGGGCCACGCTGCTGCTGTGGCTGTGGTGCCAATGGCGCGGGGTGCGCCTGTTTGCACGCGACGGCAGCCTGTGGGCCGGTTTGCTGGTGGGCTGCCTGTTTGCTGCGGAGTTTGCTTTCATCTACATCGGCCTGCAGCACACCTCGGCCTCGCGGCTGACGGTGTTTTTGTACACCTCGCCCTTTTGGGTCGCGGCGCTGGTGCCTTTGTTCATCCGCACCGAGCGGCTGCGCCCTGTGCAATGGCTGGGCATGGCCTGCGCGTTTGCCGCCGTGGTGTTTGCCTTGCGCGAAGGTTTTGGCGGCGGCGGTGCCACGGGCGACCTGATGGGCCTGGCGGCCGGCGCCTTGTGGGGCCTGACCACCGTGGCCATCCGGGCAGCCAACCTGACGCGTCTGGCCGCCGAAAAACTGCTCTTCTACCAACTGGCCGTCAGCACCGTGGTGCTGGTCTTGCTGTCACACCTGATGGGTGAGCCCTGGGGCGGTGACTGGAGCCACTTTGCCATCGGCTCGGTGGCGCTGCAAACCGTGGTGGGTGCATTCGCCAGCTACCTGGCCTGGATGTGGATGCTGGGCCACTACCCGGCCACCAAAATTTCCGCCTTTGTGTTTTTGACGCCGCTGTTCGCGCTGCTTTTCGGCATGCTCTGGCTGGGCGAAGCCGTAACCCTGACGCTGGCGCTGTCCTTGGCGCTGGTGGCGGTCGGCATCGTGTTGGTCAACCGCAAACCTGGCTGAGCGCGGCATGGGTTTTTCGCTCTGTCAGCCGTACCCGCCCGATCTGTCATCCCCGCGAAGGCGGGAATCCATCTTCCTTTCCCCATCGGTAAAAAAACCTCACACCAATTCCACCCCTTGAACCTCCTTTCTGAAAGACACGCATGACCTACCAAGCCCTCCAAATTGAAAAAGACGACGCCGGTTACCGCTGCACCCTGCAAACGCTGGATGACAGCGCCTTGCCCGAAGGTGACGTGACCGTACAGGTCGACTATTCCACCGTCAATTACAAAGACGGCTTGGCGATCACCGGCAAATCGCCCGTGGTGCGCAAGTTCCCGCTCACGCCCGGCATCGACCTGGCGGGCACGGTGACCGACAGCCAGCACCCGCTGTTCAAAGTGGGTGACCCAGTCGTGCTCAACGGCTGGGGCGTGGGCGAAAGCCACAGCGGCGGTCTGGCGCAAAAGGCACGCCTCAAGGGTGACTGGCTGGTGAAGCTGCCCACCGCCTTCACCCCGCGCCAGGCCATGGCCATTGGCACGGCCGGCTACACCGCCATGCTGTGCGTGATGGCGCTGCAAAAGCACGGCGTCACGCCAGACAAGGGCGACATGTTGGTCACGGGCGCGGGCGGCGGCGTGGGCAGCGTGGCGATTGCGCTGCTGGCCAAGCTGGGTTACCGCGTGGTGGCCAGCACCGGCCGCCTGCAAGAAGCCGACTACCTGCGCCAGCTGGGCGCGGCCGACGTGATGGACCGGGCCGAACTGTCGGCGCCCGGCAAACCCCTGGCCAAAGAGCGCTGGGCCGGCGTGGTCGACACCGTGGGCAGCCACACCCTGGCCAACGCCTGCGCCAGCACGAAATACGGTGGCGTGGTCACCGCCTGCGGCCTGGCGCAAGGCATGGACTTTCCGTCGAGCGTGGCCCCCTTCATCCTGCGCGGCGTGACCTTGGTCGGCATCGACAGCGTGATGGCCCCGCGTGCCGTGCGCGAAGCGGCCTGGGCACGCCTGGCCCAAGACCTGGACACATCGCAGCTGGAGCACATGACCCGCGAAGTGGGCCTGGCCGATGCCATTGGCTTGGGCGCGGAGATTTTGGCGGGCCAAGTGCGCGGTCGGGTGGTGGTGAACGTCAACCGCTGAAAGACCCTGAGGATTGTCAGCATGTCACCGATAATCACGCCTTCTGATTTCCAACGGCTTGCACCTTCGCAGGCCCTCTTCCCGGAGCAAACATGAGCACTTTCCAAACCACCGGCGCACGCGCCACGGGCCTGGCCACCATCGCCGCCGACGGCACCGTGCTGGACACCTGGTTCCCGGCCCCCGAACTGGCAGGCGATGTGGCCGCCAGCGGCAGCACCCGCCTGACCCAGGCCGAAGCCGTGGCCGCCTTGGGCGCTGACGTGGCCCAGGCCCTGGCCCCTTGCGCCGTGCGCAACGTGACCGTGGTGGCCGTGCGCACCGAAATCAAAAGCCTGGCCGACGCACCCGCCGACACCCACGACGCTTACCTGCGCCTGCACCTGCTGAGCCACCGCCTGGTTTTGCCGCACGGTGCCAACGTGACCGGCATCTTTGGTCTGCTGCCCAACGTGGCCTGGACCAATTTCGGCCCCTGCGCCCTGGCCGATGTGCCTGCCGCCCGCCTGAAAGCCCGTGGCACCGGCCGCGTGCTGGAGGTCAAGGGGCTGGACAAATTCCCGCAGATGACCGACTACGTGATCCCCTCGGGCGTGCGCATTGCCAACGCCGACCGCGTGCGCCTGGGCGCGCACCTGGCCAGCGGCACCACCGTCATGCACGAAGGTTTTTGCAACTTCAACGCGGGCACCTTGGGCGCCAGCATGGTCGAAGGCCGCATCAGCGCGGGCGTGGTGGTCGATGACGCCAGCGACATCGGCGGCGGCGCGTCCATCATGGGCACGCTGTCGGGTGGCGGCAAGGAAGTCATCAAGGTCGGCAAGCGCTGCCTGCTGGGCGCCAACGCCGGCATCGGCATCTCGCTGGGCGACGACTGCGTGGTCGAAGCCGGCTGCTACATCACCGGCGGCAGCCGAGTGCAGCTGCCCGACGGCAGCGTGATCAAGGCCAAGGAACTGTCCGGCAAAAACGGCATCCTGTTCCGCCGCGATTCACAATCCGGCGCCTTGCACGCCATTCCGCGCAACAAGAGCTGGGGCGAGTTGAACGCCGAGTTGCACAAGAACTGATGCCATGCGCCGAGGCCTGCCCTTGAACTGGAAGTTGACCGCTATGGGCAGCTTTTTGCTGCCTGTGGTGATGGTGCTTCTGCGCCAACTGTGGCCAGATATTTCATGGGGCTTTCTCTTGCTGTTTGGCTTGCAAGTGATGCTGTTGCTGGCGGCACTGCACTTGGTGGTGACCAGCATCTGGGGGCCTGGAAGCCATTGGAATTTGCCCAGCCCGTCGGGCCATTCACAGCGCCGCATCTTTGTGAAAAGAGGGGCTCTCATGGCCAATTTACAAGCCATGCCGCGCCGTGTCAAAGCGGTCGTTCAAGCGCCGCTTGGGCGTTTTTTGAAACGCAAAGCCCCTTGATACCGGGCACCGAGCTTGCCCCACTGCACCACGAATTCAAAGCCCCTGAACCAGCGCCCCGTTGATTCGGGCCAATTCACGGAATTCAGCACTGATGCGGCCATCACCCGCTGCGCTTTGCCAGAATTGGATCGCCAGCGTCCGCGCATGCGGCCACACACTCAGGGTGTCCGCATTGGGACGTGGCAGTTGGCGGGTCCAATCGCGCACCACCACCTCGCCCGCCACAGGGGCATAAAACATGGGCAACATGTCGTAGGCCGGGGCCAACTGCCAACGGTGCTGGTGCAACAACAGTGAGACATTGCCGTGGTGGCGGTCGGTGTTGGCGATCAAGGCGCCAAAGGCATCGAGCAGGCACAGCGTCTGGATGTCGGCAGCGCTCAGGCTTTCAGTGCCTGCGCGACCGGTCTGCATGGCCGTCGCCGCCCACTGGGAACCGATGCCGATGTAGTGCGCGTCGTACATCTCCAGCGACACCATGCCCACACGGCCCTGGGGAGTGCGGTCAAAACGACGACTCTGCAAAAAGACGCGGCCACCGGCCTGCACGATGTCGGTCTGCGCAGCGGCAATGCCTGCGGCTTGCAGTGTTTGCAAAGCCAATTCCTCGCACACCAGCAGGTCGCGCCAGCGCTGGTCGGCCGGGGCGTCACCTGCGGGCGAGAACTTGACCAGCACGGGCACGCCATCCGTCACCGCGCAAAACTTCGGCTGCTCGCCACCTGCGCTGGAACCCGGAGCAGCGCTGCCCAGAGCCTGCAGGGCCAGACGGGGGTAGTCTTGCGCCGGATCGCTCACCACCGGAGCAGCGCAGCGCCCGGGCGGCAAACTCAGATAGCGGTCCAATGAAGCGCCGCCCACCAGCAGGTTGCCCGGCAGGTCTTCACCTGCGCGCACCAGCGCCAGCAGGATGTGGTCGTCGCTCCAATGCGCCAGATGCGGGGGCAGGGCCAGTTCAGCATGCGCCTGCGCAAAGGCGCGGCCCAGAAAGCCTTGGGGCCGGGTGTCCATCAAGAACCAAGGCAGGCTGGGGTGATACGCGCTTTGGCCGTGGGCCTTGTCGGCTTCGTCCATCCAGAAGCCGCCACCGGCCAGTGGGTAGAGCGTGCCAAAGCGTTGCAGCTCACCACTGGGCAGCACCTGATGCATCAGGACCTGCCGCCCTACGCCAGGCACATCACGCGGCAGCAAATAGCGTTGCGCCCTGGCCGCCCCCACCTTCACCACCTGCCCCGACGCCAGCAAGGGCGCCAACAGGCGCGACACCGTGGGTTGGCTCACGCCCAGCTGCGCCTGCAGCTCAGGGCTGCTGGCGTGGCCGTTGTGACGGCGCAAGGCGGAGATCAGGGCTTCGGTGGTCATTGAATGGATATCTGAATAGATATGCTGATAGTACAGACATTCTAAGCTGTTGTCATTCAACGATTTTTTAATATTTTCGCTTGTCTAACGCTTTTCCCGTGAATGGTTACAAGTGATGCGGGATCCCAGGTTTTCCATCCCGCGGCCAGTTCACGCCTTGGCCAAATGCCGTTTGGCCAGATCCACATACCAGTCCAGACACCCCGGGTTGGCCATGGCGTCTTTGTTGACCACCTTTTCCAGCGGCTGGCCCAGCATGAGCTTCTTGATCGGCAACTCCTGCTTTTTGCCGGACAGGGTGCGCGGGATCTCGGCCACCTGGAAGATGTCGTTCGGGATGAAGCGCGGGCTGAGTGCCACTTTGATGGCGTTGTTGAGCTTGGCCTTGAGCGCGTCGTCGAGCGTGGTGCCCGGGCGCAGCACCACAAACAGCGGCATGTAGCTTTCCTTGCCCAGGTACTCCAGGTCCACCACCATCGAGTCCATGACTTCGGGCAGGGCTTCGACGGCGCTGTACAGCTCGCTGGTGCCCATGCGCAGGCCGTGGCGGTTGATGGTGGCGTCGCTTCGGCCAAAGATCACGCAGCCTTCGCCCTGGCCCTGTGCATCCCCGATGCGCAACCAGTCACCGTGCCGCCAGACGCCGCCCATGCTGGCCGGGCCGTCGCCACCGCCGGGTTTACGGCCGTGGCCAGCAGGGTACATCTCGAAATAACTGGCGAGATAGCGGGCGTTGTCCTTGTCGTTCCAGAAATACAGCGGCATGGACGGAATCGGCTGGGTACAGACCAGCTCGCCCACTTCGCCCAGCACGGGCTCGCCCGCTTCGTTCCAGGCCTCGACCGCGCAGCCGAGTTCGCGGCACTGCATCACGCCAGGCTCTTGCGGCAGCTCGCGATGGCCACCCACAAAGGCGCCCGCAAAGTCGGTACCGCCCGAAATGTTGCACCACCAGATGTCGGAGCCAATGGCCTTGAACTGCTCCACCCCCCAGGTTTGGGTGTCGGCCGACAAGGGCGAGCCGGTGGTGCCCAGGGCCCGCACCCGCGACAAATCACCACAGCGCGAAATGTCCAACCCGGCTTTGTGGCAGTTGGCAAAGTAGGCCGCGCCTGCCCCAAAAAACGTGACTTTTTCCTGCGCCGCCATGCGCCACAAAATGCCCCAGTCCGGGTGTTCCTTGCTGCCGCCGGGGTTGCCGTCGTAGATCACGCAGGTCACGCCATTGAGCAAGCCCGCCACCTGCGCGTTCCACAT
>VFQS010000085.1_pt1 | contig 123777 bp, 112 predicted proteins | sample 3512361 | NCBI WGS metagenome assembly VFQS01 (sample SAMN10412375, study PRJNA504923) | tailings metagenome | isolation source: Relicate 1 Philex TSF3 active mining | place: Philippines | reverse complement strand
TGGAAATCAACGTAATGGAAATCAACGTAATGGAAATCAACGTAATGGAAATCAACGTAATGGAAATAAATCATCTTTACATTCACCTACTGGAAATAAATCATCTTTAAATTCACCTACTCGAAATAAATCATCTTTAAATTCACCTACTGGAAATAAATCATCTTTACATTCATCTACTGGAAATCAACGTAATGGAAATAAATCATCTTTACATTCACCTACTGGAAATCAACGCAATGGAAATAAATCATCTTTACGTTCATCGAATGGAAATCATAATAATCGTTTCGTTCAATAATAGATATTTAATATAGAGAAAAAAGTTTATAAATAAAAAGAAGTATGTTTCGTTCCATCTTACGAAAACCTTTACAAGGAGTTCGCTCTTTTTATACCATGCCTCCCAATCGCGAACCTGATTACGCATTATATGGTTTAATTACCATTGGATTTGTCTATTTATATGATAAATATAAAAGAGATTGAAAAAGTACGGAAAGAAGAGACCTCTTTTTTCTCTCTTCAAAGTAAGAGATTGATTCCATATGGAGTTCGAACAACATATTTTAGTCCATATTCATTATGATGGAATTATTTTATTAGAAGATCGCGAAAAGTACTTTCAACTCAAGTTGAATGTAAGCGAGTTTGCGAATTATGTCAATGAAACGTGCGAAGTCTTTAAATATAAGATTGAGAGTTCCATCAAATCGGATTTAGTTACAAAGTTAAAGTCAAAAATTGAGAATGTTATTGAAATTTCACGAAAGTATAAAATCCCTGTTAAACATTTACTTCATACACGTTTTATGAATCACCAATCCAACCAGATTGAGATTGTATGGAGTTCAAGTGCGTTGAAAGAGTTTCAATATGTACCCACTCGACACTACTTTCAACACCGCGATGACTCTCTTACACTGCGCGTCAAAGGGTTCCGTTTTCGTTATACTTAAAGAATTCTTATACTTCTTATTTTCTTCTTTTTATTTTTATATATCTTTTTATCTCTTCATAAGTGATAAAAAAGGAAAGAAAAGAAGAAATAAAAGAAGATAAACGAGTGTAGAGAAGAAAATCGAAGAAGAGTGTAGAAGAAGAATGCCCTTTTACGCCGTTCATAAAGGACGTCAAGGCCCAGCGATCTACCAATCATGGCCGGAGTGCTCCAAAGCCGTGAAAGATTTTCACGGCGCCATTTACAAGAAGTTTGACTCCATCGAAGAGGCGGAAAAGTTTAAAGCTCATGGATTTGAAAATAAGCCGAAATTTCTACAAAAGCGCGAAGATTACGAATCCAAAAATCAAGATGAGATCAACTCCGTCTTTACCGACAATGACGCTTACCGGAATCTAATCATCTACACCGACGGGAGCTGTATTCGCGACGGAGAAGCCAAACGCGTCTATTGTGGATATGGCTTCCTTATTCCCGAATTGAATATCAAAGTATGTGAGCCATTGAAAGATCCAAAGCTTACCAATAATCGCGCCGAGTTGCGCGCCATTCTTCACGCCATTGAAACCGTTGATGAGGAATCGAAAAAGAGCCGACGCCTCTGTATCTTTACCGATTCACAATATTGTAAATATATCTTTCAAGGTACCGGAGCACGTTATGAGAAGACAAACTTTATCAAAGATGGTGAAGAGGTTCCCAATAAAGATATGATTATTACTGCTCTCTCTTACATACGAAAGTATGAGATTGTCATCTTAAAAGTAAGGGCTCATACCAATGAAACCGATATCCACTCCAAGTACAATGATTTGGCAGACAAGTTGGCAAATGAAGGCGCCATGAAGATGAAGATGGGAAAAAAATACCAGGAGAATCGGATTTTGGAAGGAGTACCCATTTATCACGATAGCATACTACATCCTTTTGAAAAACGTGAAGTAAAACGCGCATATACTCCTCAGGTCGAATATAGTAATGATTCTAATCAAGAAGAGGAGAGTGAAACAAAGGTTTATCACGATACTTCATATCGATATAATCAAAGACGCGATTGGAGAGAAGAGGAGAAGAAGAAGTTTGAAAATAGAACAAAGATGAGCGACCTCTTTGATCTTACCGATGTAAAGAGTGGAAAAGAGAGAGAACCCACTTATACCGTCAAAGTGGTGAAGAATAAAGTCATGAAGTTTAAAAATAGTACTCTCTTCGATTTTTTATCCCCTAATGATGATTAACTACCGAAACCTGCTTGGCAGCCACTTGAATCGTCTTTAAGTACTCTTCGATTTGCGTTACCGGATTTTTCTTGTAAATTTTAATTGACATCGATTCATCCATATACTTCGTCACCACATATGTACTCTCCTTTCCACCATCTTTCACCGTCTCCATGGAGAGCACACTCTTTAACATTTTTTATTTTTCTCTTTTTACTACTCTTTTCCAATATATTTTTTTATAAATATTTCGTATATATTGGAAAATTTGCGAAAATAATAATGATATATTTATTTTTTTTATTCTATTTTTTTATTCTATTTTTTATTCTATTTTTATTCTATTTTTTATTCTATTTTTTATTCTATTTTTTATTCTATTTTTTATTTTATAACTCTTGATCTTCATTTTGAATGGATAGATAAAGAGTGAATCCAAAGAGAATTGGATCTTGGAAAGGCTCCATCTTCTCGTCGATGATAAGTGAGTAGGTACGGTCTTTTGGATTTTGTGACTTTTCTAAATAGATCATTCCCATCGGCTCCGCATAATCATAGATTTGATAAAGAGGGCTCTTCTTTCCCGTATGTGTGCTCTTATACAAAGTGCGCTCCATATAAAATACATGCTTCTCACCTTCATCATAAATCTTTAAAAATCGCGGCTGTGAAGAGCGATGTTCCACATAATATTGTGTCTCTACACCATCGTTTAATGAATAAGAGAATACATATTGATTATATATCTTATTCTTTATTACCGATACCGTCTCTCCACCTTTACTCTTGATTTGATGTACCCATTCGCGGTCTTTATATCCACGAATCATATACTCTAGATCATGATGACTATTTTGAATCTCATATTGATAACGACCCTTATCAATCAAATAACGACTTATCTTATCATCACTTTCACTATTTTGATTTTGATTTTGATTATGTATGTACTCCTCTTTTACTTTCCGACGTTCCGCCTTCTCATTTTTGGGATGAGTGAGTTCTTTAAGCTCTTTTTTTGGTTCTTCATTCGAATCAGTGGCGGAATCAGATGAGTCATTCATAATAAAATCTTGAAGTGAGTAAAGATTGATAAAATCCTCTTTTTTATTATCCTCTTTCTCATCACTTGTTTCATTTATATACTTCTCGGGGAAGATGCGTTGTATGAAAATGTACGAGTAGTAGAAGAGAGTAAAGAGGATAATAAAAAAGAGGAGTAGAAAGAATAAATTTTGAAATCCATGGGAATAAGAGATCATCTTTATCATAAATCATCTACTCTTATATAATATAAAAAAGAGAAAATATTGCCTACTGGATCTGTTTGAAGATATTTTGAGAAGAGATCACTTCATCTTGTATCACTCCCACCTTCTCTAACATATGCGTTTGGACGATCGTCTTCATCTTCTTGTCCTCCTCATCACGTGCGGACATATCCGGCCCTTTGTTGACCTCTAATAAGTATGGTTCTAACTTATCATTCATAATCACATCGACACCAAAGAGCTGGAAACTAATGGCATTGCGCTCCCGAATATTCTTCGATTGATAAAAGTCATTGGAGAGTGCCATACACATCTTTTGTAAAATTTGATGAATCTTTACAAAGAATAGCGACGGATCATCTCCACGCGAACTCATATACGTACGTAACTCCTCAAATGTTCGAGGATTCTCTTTATATACAGACATATCTAAGTGATAAGATGTAATATTGGATTCAAAATCCAAATCATTATCATTATACTTCTTATTTGTATAAATACACTTTCCAAGATCCGAAATATAAAACTTCCTTTCATCACCGCGTAACACAACTAATAAGTAAATACGCAAATTCACTTTGCGACCATTGATTAAGTATAAGTTTCGAATATAATTTTGAACGACTTTATAATCTTCTTTTGCTGCCTTTTTTGTAATATACTCATAATCTTTGGTAAGTTTTAATCCCTCTTTTCGTTGAACGTTCTTCTTTAAAATATAAATAGTGTCGCTCTGATAATCGCGTTTAAACTGTTTCATATCAGCCTCATCTTCTAATACATAAGAGCTTGGCATGATCTGGGAAGCTTGATCGAATCCATAATACTTCTTTAACGTCGCCCAAATATTATTTTTACTTACCATCTTATCACAACCATTAATACCAAAGATATAGAGTTGTGATGGTGAGTTGGATAAAGTGATTTGAGGCAACTCTTGCTCGACGTAATTATAACCACATGGAATATATAACTCCCATTGAGGATTGGATGGATCCGTATATTGGTTATTTTTTGTAGAAGAGGAGCTGATCTTGTACTTCTGGAAGATTTCGTTTAAAATGGGAGATATGGGCTTATCGGCACATTTGTAATAAGAAGATGCTGATTTTTGATTTTCAAAAGCCTCCATCTTACTCCTCTTTTGAAAGAAGAAGAGCAGGAGGAGACCCAAAACAAAAATCAGAATCCATAAAGTGATTTGTTTCATTTATATCAAAATATCATACTATTCAATCTTGATATAAATATTTACACTTTGTAAAAATAAATCTACTATTACAATAGTAAGATTTGTAAAAATAAATCTACTATTACAATAGTAGATTAGAATAGTACGATGAACACATCATCCAATTTTAAAATCAATTCAAAAGTCAATTCTAATTCAAAATCAAATTCAAATGTAAATCAGAAGAGTAAAGAGGTTAAACAATGGAAGCGATTTAAATCACAATATACACTCTTTATCATCTGTCTCTTTCTCTTTGTACTTCGTCCCTTTCATGTAAATGCTTCACGCGGTGAAGAGGCAACATTACAAACAATTTTATCAAAATCTTTTACAAAGAAAGGTTATAAAAGTGAGTTTGAGGAGGTTGCAAAGATAATAAAGAGTAATCTTCTATCCAATAAGAGTTCAAATAGCCAACACTCCATCCTCTCATTGATTCAAAATTTACTCTCTTTGAGAGAACCCATTACATTTAAAAAGTTATATGAGAAGATGAGTATATATGCCCCAGAAGTAGTCGGAAATAAAGAGTTCTTTACCTTTTTTAAAAAGTGCGTCTCCTTTGAAGGTCAATCGAATACATTTGATTCCAATTCAAGAGCAAAATATATTTCAACTCTTTTACAAAAAAAATCAAACTCACCCTCACTCTTTAATGTATCCAGTATGACAAAAACGGTTAATGAAAAGTTAAATCAAAAGAAGAACACAATCAATTCAAATCAACTCTCTGAAATTCAATCCATTTTACAAAAACTTTCCCAGAAGTTCTTTGAATCAGCTACTCCCAATTCCAATGCCATAAACGGATCTAAAGTCACAAACGGGTCTAACACCACAAACGGATCTAAAGTCACAAACGGAACTAAAGTCACAAACGGATCTAAAGTCACAAACGGGTCTAAACCCGTAAATAATGCGAATGCTCCTAAACCCGTAAATAGTACAAATGCTCCTAAACCCGTAAATGGTACAAATACCCCTAAACCCGTAAATAGTGCGAATGCTCCTAAACCCGTAAATAGTACAAATGCTTCTAAACCCGTAAATAGTACAAATGCTTCTAAACCTGTAAATGGTAAGAATGGTACGAATAGTTCTAAACCTGTGGTAAATGGGTCTGTAATCACGGGAGGAAGTAGAAATGATTTTTGGTGGTTGCGAAAGTATAGATAGTCTTTTTTATTGAAAAGTTTAAAAAAGTGAATTGAAAAAGGAGTATAAAGAAGAAGTGTATTCTTTATACCAGTTATCAAATCAAAAGATGGAACACTCTTATTTTGAACTCTTTGAGAAGAGTAAGACGCACCGTCTTACGGAAGAGGAGAAGCACTATACCTTTCCCTACCCTTTGGATGACTTCCAAGAGGAGGGAATGTATCGCATTCATCATGAAGAGAATATATTGGTGACAGCTCATACGGGTTCAGGTAAGACAACATTTGCTCTTTATGCCATCGCTCAGGCGTTTGCTCGAAAGCAGAAGGTTGTTTATACAAGTCCGATTAAATCCCTTTCAAACCAAAAGTATGCTGAGTTTAAGAAGATTTATGGTGCGGAAAATGTGGGAATCTTAACCGGTGATATTAAGATGAATCCCAACGCAACATGTGTGATTATGACGACGGAAGTATTGCGAAATATGCTTTATAAAACGGATGAAGAGAGCCAAGCATATCTTCAACAGTTGGGTTTGGTTATCTTTGATGAAGTCCATTATATCAATGACAAGGATCGGGGGAAAGTGTGGGAAGAGGTTATCATTCTTCTTCCCAAACATGTGCTACTTATCATGTTATCCGCAACGATTGAAGGAGCACCTGAGTTCGCGCAATGGGTGGGAAAGATTAAAGAGCGCAATACGGTTTTGATTCCCACATCACATCGCGTAGTTCCACTACAACATTATCTCTATGATTACCAAAAGGGTATGGAGTATCAAGCGTTTCGGAATCAGCGACGCGAGAAACAGAAAGAGGCACGCAAAAATGGAATTCTAACCGAAGAAGAGGAGCAAGAGCAAGATGATTCGGAACTCTTTGAATTTCCGTGGAAGTTGGTAATGAGCTCTTCGAATGAGATGGTACCAGTAGAGATGATACGAAAAGAGTATAAAAAGCATAGTACTTTGGAGATTTTACAGAATGTCGTCACTTCACTTCACTACTTAAAGAAGACACCTGCGCTCTTCTTTGTCTTCTCTCGTAAAGAGTGTGAATATTTGGCAAAACAGGTAACTATAAATCTTGTTGATCACAATACTCGAAGAAGTATTATCGATACCTTCCATCATTACATGCATCCTTACAAAACGATTTATGAGAAGTTGCCTCAATATGATGAGATTTATAATTTGATTCAATGTGGTGTTGCGTATCATCATAGTGGTATGATCCCCATTTTGAAGGAGATTGTGGAGGTGCTCTTTGGTCTTGGATATATCAAGATCCTCTTTGCGACTGAAACCTTTGCGGTAGGTGTCAATATGCCAACAAAGACGGTGCTCTTTCCATCTTTAAAGAAGTATGATAATGAAGGATTGCGTTATTTGAATCATGCAGAGTATATGCAAATGAGCGGTCGAGCGGGACGACGTGGGTTGGATAAAGTGGGAAATGTCATACTCCTTCCGTGTATGGATCTTCCATCAGATGCGGAGTGGAAAGATATTTTAAGCGGAAAGAGCCCACGCGTTTCATCGAAATTTGTTCCGACCTATCAATTCGTACTGAAGAATCTTTATCAAGAAGAAGAAAAAGAGGGCAAACTTTCTGAACGCGAAGAGTATCCAGAAAGTAGTAGCGATTCAAAAAATCGCAAAGAGATTCAACATGCAAGTCGCCAACTTCAATCCTTTCTCAAAAATACGTACTTTATGGACGCTCATGAGAAGACGGCAATCGAGAAGATGCGCTCGATTCAACGGCTTCAAGAGCAGTATCAACAAGAAGAAGCGCTCTTGCCAAAGGTGTCAAATGAAGATCTTGCTTCTTATCAGAAGATTCAAGAGAAGTTGAGTGGAAGTATGTTGGGAGTTGGTTTTTTTGTATCACTCAAGCCGAAGGATAAGATAAAGCTTGAACGCGAATTGGATACACTTCGGAAGAAGTACTCCAATCCATCATTGGAAGAGCGAATTCAAAAGTATAACACATGGCAAACATTGGGAAGAGAGATGAAGAAGATTGAGGAGGATGTGAAATGTACTTCTACCTTCTTGTTTCAAAACATTCTTCATATGAAAGCATTGATGAAAGATCACGGATACTTGGACGGATCCGAACATCTCACTAAACGCGGACTCATCGGAATGCATATCAATGAGTGTAATGAACTTCTCTTTGCCTATATGCTGGAGCGTTATATGGAAGATCCATCCATCACCTTTGCCGAGTGGATTGGACTCTTCTCTCTCTTTATTGAAGGAAAGGAGGAGCGTCGCGAACTTTCAGAATTACACATTTCACCCCAAATGAGGCAAATCATTCAAGAGCTTGAGAACGAAGCTATCCACTTGGCAAACGAGGAGCTACAGTATGAGATTTATATTGGAACCAAATATGAGCTCAATTATGAATTTGTAGAAGTGCTGTATGAGTGGGCGCAAGGGCACTCGTATGAGTCGATTCTTCAACATCATTCGATTTTTGATGGTAATTTTGTGAAAGCTGTATTGCGAGTACAAAATATTGTAGAAGATGTGAAGAATATTTGTAAGATGACAGAAAATTATGTGTTACTTCAACGTTTTGAAAATTCCGAAGTGGCACTTCTTCGAGATATAGCACAGATCAACTCGCTTTATATCAAGATGGTATAATTCGAGTAAAAATAAAAATATAAAAAAATAAAATGTGAAGATAGAAGATGGAGAAGGTAAGTGATGAGTTAAAGATTCATATTCAATCGTATTTGGATTATGAATCCATTATCGAATTATCGAAAACAAACAAACGCAACCACGATTTATATCAAATTGTAAAGAAAAAAGAACTCTTTCCACTCCTTTCAACACAAAAGTATTATATTTATCGAAATTACACTTACAAAATAAATAGTTATTTTTTTACAGCCATGTTTGCCAAAGTAATATCCTATGATCCAATCACAAAAACAGTCGTTTATATCAATTTACCTTATGGACGAGAAGAGAAGAACCTATGGCCTGTAGATGGAACGTTATTCTATTGTATAACACATGATATTACTTATCCACATTATCAAGGATCACAACATACAAGTATAGTAGAATTTAAGAAGGAGTATCGACTTTATACTCCGCACTCTTCACTCTACTTTCTCTATATTTTTCATAAATCACTCTTTATCTATCTATTTGTATATACACCTATTCTTATACTTGTGGTTGTATGTTATCTCTTCTATTATCTTCTTTTACCACTTATCACACTCTTTTATTTTATGATACTACTTCTATTAGCAACCACTTTTGTAGAAATGCTCTTTCACTCCGTCCATTGGAGCGAACAGAGCTGGATATAAAGGAAGAGCTCTAAAAAAAGAGTATAAAAGATGGATCATACTTTTGATACGTTTCAAGAGTTAAATATACGTCAAAATCGGTGTTGTGGATATACAAAGAGTGGAAAGAAGTGTAGAAGTCGTTTAAAAGAAGCGCAATATTTATTCTGTTGTGAAGATCATAAACCATATAATGCGGAGATCATGGAAGATGGGTGCTTCTGTTGTATGGAGAAGATCATTAATCATAAAGATAGTCTCTTTTTTAAATGTAAGCACTTAGTACATAAGAGTTGTTATTTAGATTGGCTCAAAAGTGAAAATAATACATATGAAGAGCCAGTGTGTTTGATCTGTCGGAATACTGTTTTCGAACATGCCCGTCAAAAGAAGAAGAAGGCGATTCCATATACACCGAATTCATTGAATGATGAAGGGAAGCCGAGTATTGAAAGTATGATTGAAGAGAAGTTATTAGATATTCAAATCCATGATGAGAAGAATCAAAAAGAGGTCAAGAAGTTTCTCTTTGGAGATCAACTCCTTCTTCTGGAGTAGAGAGTAGAGAGAAAAAGTAATAAGATAGAGTAGAGAAACCATTTATAAAGATGCGTATGGCAATCGCAATCACAATGAGTATAATCACTTCAATTTGGGGAAAGTCGATTGAAGACCCTGTGGCACGACATGATGCGAATCAATGTGGAACCTACTTATGTCCGTCTATGCCAGCATACGCAACCGAATATTTACAAAGTGGATGTGAAGGAGAGTTTCAGGAGTACATGAAGATAGAAACAGAAGTAAAGAGTAGTGCTCTCTATCGTGTGGAGAAGGAAGAAAGAGAATACGCTCCTTACTCCTTCTTCCTCTTTACAGGAGTACTCTCCGCGTCGATCGGATACTTTTATGGAAAGTATGAAGATTCAAAAAGAGAAGAAGAGAAAGATATCGAATTATAATCATTTTTTTTAATAATATTTGTATCAATGCGTTGATATTAAAGAACTTTTATGATAAATAAAGATAGAGTCTTTATTTTTCGAAATCGAATTCAAAATAAATGGAGTCTGTGGATAACTTTCAATTAAAGTCAAAGTGGATATTGTGGTATCACGCAACGGATGATAACAATTGGAGTATGGAGTCATACAAGAAAGTATTTGAGATCAAAACGTACTTTGACCTACTCTTTATCATGAAACACTTTACCAATGTAAGCAGTGGAATGTTCTTTATTATGCGAGATGGTATCAAGCCCATTTATGAAGACCCGAAGAATATGAGTGGTGGATATTGGTCGCTCCGTTTAATGAAACGGGATTCATATGAGTACTTTAAAAAGCTTGTTTATTACATTGTGATGGAAGATATGATGAAAAAACAAGAGCATAATCAAAAGATCAATGGAATGAGTATTAGCCCTAAAATCAATAATTGTATCTTTAAAATATGGAATAATGACTTTGTGGGATTAAAGACGGGTGATATTCGCAAAGATATTGATGGACTTAGCACACATATTGAAAATGCGTATTACCTTCAGCACAAAGAGTGAAAGAAACCGCTTCGGGCTCACTCTTTGAATGAGCTGGAACTTTGTTCTCTTTCGAACTTCCCGCTTTTTATAATAACTTTTTTATAATAAAAATATTCTTTTGGATATAAAAGAAAAAGAATATAGATTAAAAATAGAGATTCAAAATGCCTTCTGAAATGGATCAAGAGATTCAAGAGCTTTATGAAGAGGTTGTGGACGATTTTTGGGAAGCTTTAGAAATATTCTTTGATTCAATGTATGGAAATATTTATGATTTGGATATGGATCCACGTGATATATAATAAAAATTAAAATTAAAAATTGCTTTAGATGAAGATATATCCATCTCCATCTTCATCCTTTTCTAACATTTTATGAATGGATGTTTCTACTTTGGATACCATGGTAGCATCATCTAATAATTCAATATCTACTTTATTCTCTTTTGCGCTTGCGTTTGTATCTATATCATATTTTGCTTGATAATTTTCAAAGTGATGAACGACCTTTTGATAAATCTCATCTAATTGATGCGGTTTATAAGACTTATCAATAATCAAATCGCGGAAGTGAATTGCCATAAACTTCGACCCTTCATATCCATGTTTATTAATGCTAAATTTTCGATAAATCTTATTTCCGAAATAATCTTTACCGCGAACTTCCCAATAATCGTAATTACCGCACTTTCCGTAAAAGACACCGGCTTTACCCGAACTATTATTGGTTCGTAATTTGGCATCTCCCACTTGGGATTTCCACGCATGTTGGCTTTTGGTAAGAGAGCCCATATTGGCAGCGCGATTATCTAATTTATTTTTGTTGATAAAATCGACGTGCTCTAAACCGTATTTGAGAAGGTGAAAGGGTATATAATGTCGCTTTTTGGTCTCATTGGATGGAGTGGAACCTATTTTTTGATTGAAAAGTTCGATCATTTGGTCGAAAATATATTGAAGCTCACCATCTTTAATGGATAAGAGGTGTGAGTGAAACCTTTGGTACTCTTCTTCGTTCATATAACAGGTGGCGTACTTGGAGTTATTTTGAATGCGCCAGTCGAACTGTTCGATGAGTGGAAGGTCGCTCTTATCAACAAGTAAATAGGTATCTTTCACATTTAAAGATACGCGGAGATACTCGTTTCCATCTTCATCGGTTTCTATGGTGTAGCAGTTGAGAACGCGGTGATTTTGAATGGAGTAGTCGATCTTATATTGTACGGCGCATTGATAGGCGTGAATGCGGGAAGGCTCGTCGAAGTAGGGAAACTTCTTCTTCTCTTGAATAGATGCTTCTTTATTTTGATAAGTATATGAGTAATAACACTTATCAATATTCTGTTTAATCACACCGACGTATTTATGTAAATTTTCTGGATAAAGAGTACTCATTTGAATGAAATTGAACTTCTTCTATAAAAAGATATATTTTTATATAAGTTAAAACGAAAAGAGGGAAAAGATATATTATTTTTATATTACAAAAGTAGATATCACATATTTATTTTACTAAATGAATAAAAATCAATCAAAAGTTTCATCAAAACCACGTATCCCAAATGAAAGTAAAATAACAAAAGCAAATATGATTCATACAAAAGAAAATCAGAAAAGTGGTCGAAATATATTTCAAAAAGTTCAGTCAATAATATCATCGAATCGATCATTAAATAAATCATCGAATAAATCATCGAATAAATCTTCTAATAAATTATCCAATAAACTACAAAATAAGAGTGAATATGATTTATTTATTAATTTTTTAGATACTCGTATCAAAAATAATCACAATATAGATCTTGATTTATTACGTGAATTATATCAATATATTTACATGATTTATAAAGATACAAAAAATAAAAATCAAATTCACACTAAAACCAAATTACGACTTATTCATTTACTTACCGATACTACATTATTTTATGATGAAAACAAACATATTTATATATCGTCGTATAATCATTATTTGTATAATTATTATTTCGGAATGGATACAATTGAAGAGTATGATTCTCTTTTTATGGAATTAAGTAAATATCAAGTAGTAGAGAATCCGTATCGAATAGATCCAAATAGGAGTGATTTACATATATTTCAATATATTCAAGAATTATTTGAGAGTACTTTACAAAAGGGTGGATCTATTAATCAAGAGAAATTTAAAAATAGATTAAATGAAGAGCGATTTATCATCAATTCTATACATAATTTTACATTTAATAAAAATAAAAATAACAAAAGTAAATATGACAAAATGATAAAAATATTAAAAGAAAAATTTCAAAAATTACATAATTCAATGAGTGGTTTATTATGGAGTAATGAAAAAATAAAATTTTTAAATATACGAAAACATAAAAGTGTATCAAATAAAACAAGTGGAAAAAAAGAGAAAGAAAAGAATCAAAATCAAAATCAATCTGGATTTATATCTGATATTGAAAAATCATTCTTTCGTTATTTATTATATTTACAAAATAAAAGCAAACTTAAAAAGATATGTATATATCAAGATTATTTATATGAATGGAATCATCATATTGAGAAGAATAAATTACTACTGATTGAATTATTATATAAATGTATTAAAAATCATTCTATCTTAATAAATGATGCTGGAGGATTATCACATATTATATCTGAATTATTAAATATTTATAAAGTAAATAATGCGACTCGAATATCAGAATATAAAAAATTTATATCACAATATAATTTAACAAATGAAAGTAATATTGAGAGTATTATAAATAATATAACTTATTTATATCATAATGTTAGTTATTTTAATGAGTTAAGAAGTGTAGGTAATATATTAGATCCAAACGCAAGTAAGAATTATTTTATTATGATTTATTCAAAAGAGTTATATAGTAAAATGATAAAAAATATGTTTGTTGATATTTTTAAAATATCAAATCAAAATAACTTAATGGAATATATTGATTTCTCAATTGATTGTGAAGAGATTGAAGATATAAGTACTCTTAAATTAAATAATTATACTACATCTATTTTATTACCGCGATTAAAGATGAATCATCAAAATATTAAAATATATAAAAATATAAAATTAAATATTCATATCAATGGTAAAATCATTACATTTCAACACATGGATCGTAAAAAGTTTAACACAATTTCAATGTTAAAAAATTATATCAAAAATATACTTAATAGCGATTTTAATTTTATAACGTACTCAAACATTGAAAATATACAAAATATACAAGATATTCATAATTCATTTATAATACTTATTTATGAATTAAATGAGTTATATAAAAAATATATTAAAAATAATATAAAAACAATAAAAAATCCAACAAAAATTACTATAAATACACATTCAAATATACAATTTATTCTTTTATTTTTATTAAGACTAAAAGCAATGGGCGATAAATTACAATCACTTGAAGCAATAAATCAAATAAATGAAGAAACAATAAATACAAAAAGAATTTTAACTACACAAGATATACTATTAGGATCCGCATGTATAATGGATGAAAATATTAATTTTATTTCAACAACAGAGTATTGTGATACTAAATATTTAATTTATCAAATAGATGGTATTACTTGTTGATTTTAGTCTCATTATAAAAAAGTATATTTATATGATGTAAATAATCATCGCAATAATTATTACATGATTTTATAAAATTATTAAAAAATAAACGATTGATAAGAGTTTTATTATTTTTTTTTACTTTTTCTAAAAATATTGATTTTATAATAATACAATATATTTGATTATCTATAATTTTATATAAATCATAATAAGATGATATATTTTCATAATCCATACATGATGAACCATTTGAATGAATCAGATTATCTATAAATACCTCTACCGAACATCTTTGAATATACATTCTTTCTGTCGAACAGTAAAATAAATATAATATCGGAAAAATATAATAAATATAGTGTAAATTAGAATAAATATTATATACAAAATTACATGACAATTTATTTTTAATACATTTATATGTATCTTTTTTATTTAATGATGGATAATAGCCGTAATTATTTATTCTATATTTATTTATTTGATTATATTTTTGTATAATCTCTTCTCTTACCCTCTTTTTGTTATTTTGAATGTGTCTTTTATTTTTACTTTGATAACTCATTTTTGTACTCTTTTTTTTTTGAAATACTCTCTTATTAAAAAAAAATCGTCTATTTTTAAACTTCCATAATATATCATACTTTTGTTTATCACTTTTACTTAATAAATTTTTAATTCGATCATTATACCTAAAATGATATGTTATCTCATCTTTTGTATCTCTTTTATAATCTACATTATATAAATTTATAAAATTTTTACGTATACTCTTATAAATAAATTTTTTATGATTTTTTTTTATATGATTTTTTTTTATATGATTTATTTTTCTTTTCTTAATACGCTGATTGATTTTATTTTTTAAGGTTAATTTATCTAAATTCTGAATCGGAAAATTATACAATATGATTTTACTTCGCATATTACATTTCATAAAATACATATGATTTTCAATAAATTGAATAGATTGGTAAATATATTGAAATATATTTCGATGTGAAAAGGATAAATCAAATTTTGTAGGTATATCTTCATGACTTACTCTTTCAGGATATTCAAAATTATATTTGTAATGTATGATATTATCAATCATTACAATAAAGTATTGAGTGGTATCTTTATACTCTTCTTCTAATAAATGGATATACTTTACAAAAGATTCATATAAGCTATTTTTAAGAAATAAAGAATCATCTTTAAAATCACTCTCATAGGATTCAAGTAAAACCGTATAAATTGCGTTTATATGTTTTTCATTATGTATAAAAGGGAATAAATGAGTTATACATTGAATATCATCTTTATGTTCTAAAAAATAGAGTACAGGCTGAAGGGAAAATTTCATAAAAATATGGGCGCACTCTTCTCTTTTAACTTGTTCTCTCATTTGCCTTCCTACAAAAGGATTATCCAATACAAACATATTTTTGGTAAGATGAATAATAAATACTTGTTGGATCGCATCTGCTAAAAAATAATGTTTATATAAAATACACTCTGGATCCCATTCTATTTTTTTAATATCATATTCAACTCGCATGGGACTCTTTGAGTCCTGCGAGTCGCAGCGCAAGTCGCTGACGTTTGGATTAAATTTCATTATTTCTATAAAAAGATATATTTTTATATAAGTTAAAACGAAAAGATGGAAAAGATAGAAAAGTAAAAAAAATGGAAAGAAGAGATTCCAAAACGAATCATCCTCTATAAAAGAGAAGTAAGAAAAGTTAAAAAGATTTTTTGATTATAAAATGGCAAAAGTGCGTGATTTCCCGGAGTTAGTGAAAGAAATTCATCCAACGCTCAATGATGATATTCAGAAGATATTGAATCTAAGCATTGGTTCGCATATCAAAGTATTTTGGTACTGTCCTAAAAAGTGCGCTCAAGGATGCGAGCATGTGTATGAGATGATAATACGGAATAAGGTTAAATCACAAGGATGTAAATATTGTACGAAAGAGTTAATCTGTAAACATGAATCTTTTGGAGGTTTGTATCCAGAGTTGGTTCAATATTGGCATCCTACCAAAAATGGAAATAAGAATCCTTATCAAACTTCACCAGGAACACATGATAAAGTATGGTGGATATGTAATAAAGCACCGTGTGGTTGCGTACATGAATATATACAAGAAGTTCGAAAGCGAATTATAACACCCGATTGTTTATACTGTTCGAAAAAAATGGTAGATTATCACGATTCAATTCATTATTTATATCCGGAAAAGCTAAAAGAGTGGCATTATGAGAAGAATAATGAGTTAGGTTATGACCCGAAAAAGATATTACCGAATTCACAAATAATTGCTTATTGGAAATGCTTAGTTGGCTGTAAGTACAAAGATGATCCTCCATGTCATGAAATGGTAAATCAAGAAGAGTGCCAACATATCTTTCGCTCATCCGTCCAAAATCGTATTATCAATAATACTCAATGTATCTATTGTATAGCTACTCCTCAGAAGATATGTTATCATCAATCGATTGACTTTTTATATCCAGAATTAGCAAAAGAGTGGGATCATGAGAGAAATGGTGATCTAAAACCATATCATGTAAGTAAATGTTCGGATCGAAAAGTTCATTGGAAGTGTCATGTAGGATGTCAATATAAAGATACTTGTAATGATGATGCGTGCCATCATCGATGGATTTCAAATATTATTACACGAGCATTTCATAAATGTAAATGTCCGTATTGTGTCGGAGGTACAGATAAAGTATGTTTTCACCAATCACTTGCCTTTTTAGGTGAAGAGCATCTCTCCGAATGGGATTACGAGAAGAATGAGATTTTACCAGAAAATATTTCATATAAATCAAATAAAAGCGTACATTGGAAGTGTAAAGATAATCACTCATATATGTGTATTGTAAATCAAAAGGTAAAAGGTACGTATTGTCCGGAGTGTAAATATACAACGGAAAGAAAATTGATGGATTTTTTGGAGAAAAATTGTAATTATACAGTTGAAAAGGAGAAGAAATTCTCTTATTGTAAAAATCTATTTACAAATTATCCATATCGATTTGATTTTTATATTGAAGAGTTAAATTTGATTATTGAATTAGATGGAGTACAACACTTTACATTCGTTTCACATTGGGAACATAATATAGAGTTATCTATATGTACGGATGTTTATAAGATGAAGCGTGTAAATTCTCGAAATATACGCGTGATTCGATTATTGACATCAGATGTGTATGGAAATAAGAATAAATGGGATGAAAAGCTCTCATCAGCAATGTATGAAATGGAAGTTTGTAAAGATGTCAAAAATGTTTATATTTGTAATGGTAATGATTATGAGATTCATCAACAATATTATCATGAGAAGAGTGAAGAAGATTGTTTGAAAATACTTTATGAGAATTATAAAGATTCAAATAAAAAGATTGCCTATCCACATCTTATAGAGATGATTGAAGAGTGGAAAGATGATGAATAAATATTTTAAGTTTTTATATTTAAAGTTTTAGTTTTTAAAGTTTTAGTTTTTAAAGTTTTAGTTTTTAAAGTTTTTAAAAAGTTAATTTTTAAAAATTGCGAATAAGTGAAAAATAATTTAATTAAACGTATTCGTAAATTCACGATTAATCTTGACTCTTCGGAGAGAGAGCCAATTTACAACCGCCTAGTGAACCAACCACAAAACCAAATATAATCAAATAATTATTCTTCATATAAATTTCCACACTGGGGCTTAAATTTGTGCACTTTGTAAAGAGAACGAGATGTTTTAAATTATAGTATCCTTGAATAATCTCTGTATTCTCGCTCTTCACGAAGTTGAGACCATTTGACTTTTCTCCCATGACGGTCTCTTGACTGGCGAATTCGCCTTCACATGAGAACATGAGATGATTATCAATCGATTTAATCTCGATCACGTCACCAATATTATTCATATCACGGCAAATCTTATTAAACTCGCTGCTTGGCATGGTAATAATGGAGGGGAATTCAATGGGAGGAATATTGAATTGTGTATGATCGACATCGATGAGATTCATATAGTAGGTGGTGATGGTATTCTTATCCGCATTTTCAATACGAATGCCTAATTTATGATTCTGTCCCTCTTCGACGAAGAGGGTGAGTGTATCATTTCCGGAAAGGACACGAATAATCTTAAAAAAGTTAATCATCAGCACACCCGCGGAAAACTTATGCTTACAATAGTACTTCTCAAACTTATCGGCTTCTAACTTGACACATACTAAAATGGTGGATGCGGGATTTGCGGAAACAATACGAATGCCTGTGGGAAGAAAGTCGATATTGGTCTCTGTAATAATCTCTTTTAACGCTTCAATCAACGTCTTAAACGCCCAAATTTGGACGGTTTTAATTTCAACGATATAATTGGGGTTGCTTGGAGCATTCATTTTTAAAATGTAAACGCGCTACTATACTTCTTATAAAAAAGTTCTCTAATATGAACGAAATGATATCATTTTATTTTTTATAAAAATGATATAAATAAAAAGATATATAAAAAAAGATATATATAAAAAAAGATATATATAAAAGATAAAAATGATATATGACGACTCCCCAAGAAGCGCTGCTACTTTCCGCTCATCCGATGGATGAGCCAGGAAAGTTGAATCAAATTTCCTAAGCTTTCTTTGCCACAAGCTTACACTTCATTGTCGGTTTGGGTAGATCCTTGATAATCAACGTTGATTGTACGACTGTACTCTCCTCTTTTTGAGATGGAAGAGGAGCTTTCTCTTCAGCCTTCTCTTCCTTTACTTTCTTACCCTTGGAAGGGCTCTTCTTCTTCTTGACAACCTTCTCTTGTACCTTCTCTTTAGGCTTCTCCTCTTGCCACTGTAATCCCAAGCCGAGTTGTGTGTCACAGCTCTTAATCACCTCCATAATCACCTCATCCTTCTTTTCGCGCTTCTCCTTCAAATAGTCATCCAACGATACTTTGACAATGGATTTGTAATACTTCGCAAGTAGATAATTGACAAAGTGGTAGGCATCTTCCGTATGTTTCGGGTCGGTGCCTCCAATCAATCCAATCGACCCACTCTTAAAGATACAGATCTTCACCTTCGTACATGTGTCATAATTATTCATCGAGTTCTTAATCTCAAAAGAGGAGTACGACTTCTTTCGCACCTTTTTGGCACTACACGCCTTCACACATCGGCATACACCATCTTGATGAAGTTGGCAGCACTCGGGGTCATCATTTATGGTTCGCGCATCATTCTTCTTATTCCAAAAGTAATTGATCTGGACGCCACGATGCTTCTCGGGGTCATATACAATAAAGAGATCCTCCTCGTGTTCGACCAACTGACGATTCAGCTCTTTCAAATCAATATTGTAATTCGTATGGAAGTTCGCGTTAATCAGTGTAATACTATACTTCAAAATCTCGAGATTCTGAATATACTCTTCCGAAGGCACCGGATACATAATCTTATTCTTTCGACGCGCACTCTCCGTCGGAGCATCCTTATCCAAACGCTTTACACCTTTGATAATCCCACCATGTGCGCGGAACTCATCCAAGAGAGCCTGAGCTGATACCAAACCGTCATAATGCTCTTTATTTCCGGAAATTGTCATCTGGGCGTTGCTAAAGAGGGAAATATTCACCGCTTTAATCGTCTTCGATGGTTTGATAATAATCGAGCAACTGTTATACATGTGTTCGTACTCTTTCGGCTCAGCACGCGACTTGACACTCTTCTCGACGCTCTTCTCATCATTCTCAATGATTTGGATCTCGTTCTTCGTCTTCTCCTGCTCCTCCTTTGACTCATACATGTTATACGTGGTGACAACACTCTTCTTCTGATAATCTTCAAAATCGCTCTTCTTCTTCTTTTCGCGCTTTTGACGACCATTCTTCTGAACGTAGTGAAACGTGTGATTCTCAATCAATTGTTGAAGTCGCTCTTTCGTACCCTCCATATCCTTCTCATCAAAGTACTCCTGAATCAACGGTTTATCCGAACCTTCTACAGCCCTGGTTACCAAAACACTATTGGGTTTATACTTCTTCTTCCGAAACATATCATCATCAAAGCGGATATTGATATGATCGGTAACAATACCTTGAAAAAGGGGCGTCTCCACCGGGTTCAAAAAGTTATCCTCAATCACTCGACGCGTGATATACCGAATAATCTCACCAATATCCAAATAGAGCTCGCAATCGAGCATATCTTTATTTCCCATAAAACAGGTGGTCGTATGGGTGGCAACACGATAGGCGGACGGCTCCGGCATCTTCTCGGCACTACTCTTCTCCAGATTCTTGATGAATTCAATCACCTCAAAATCCATCTCATCCAAATAATCATTCTCATCGATCTCCTCGGTTTGTATATAACTTCCCATTTTTGATTTTTATAAAATTCGATTGTGACTCTTCTAATTACACTTATTTCCTCTATATCCCTTTTTGCTTCTATACTTCTGAGATTTCATTTTTTTTAACTTGTTTATAAAATCCTTTATTTATAGATAATGATAAAGATAATTGTAAAGATAAATAAAAGAAAAAGAAATATAGATTATAAATATATAGATTATAAATAGAATTCAAAATAAAATGAATAAACCTTATGTACACGGTTTTATATCAGGACATGGCTTAATTATGAATAAAGAGTACATTACCATTCCGTCAAATATGGATATATTCGTTCATACAGAGCATAATACTCCTTTTCATCCACGAGGAACACCATTTTCTTCTGTTGATAATGCTATATTATCAGAGCAATCAAATGCTAAACATCTTATTAAAGGGGGGAGTTTAATGGAAGATATGATAATATCATTACAATCGTTTTATGGATTAAATAGTGAATCAGAATCCAAAGATAAAAATATAATTTTATCTGAAGTAAGAGATCTTAAAAATATAGCTTCTTTTAGTTATTCTGGAATTATTTTAGAAGAACCTACACAGAATAGAAGAAAACCTCTCTTTTTTTCAATGAAAAATATTCAAAATTTTATCAATAAAGGAAATGTAAGAAATATAGAAGGAAATCAACGTAAAATCTTTGAAATTGATACAAATGTATATGGATTATGGGATGAAATCAATAATTCCACATTTATAGATATAATCAATACATATCCATCTACACCTATGATAAATTTTGTAAAAATACGTTTTCCTGAATTCGGATCATTACCTAAAAAATTATCTGAAAATTCAATTCAAAAAATAATAAATATATCATTTATCCATCATAATACAAATATTTTATCCAAAGAAGAAGCAATTCATGGGTTTGACCCCATTGAACGTGGAAGATTTCGTTTGGGATTTCTCTTACGTAAAATTGAAAATTATATTTACTCTAAACCATCTTTTCAAAATTATCGTGTTCTAATTCATCTTTTTGTTTGTCGTAATTACTATAATGAACCAGATAAAAGTATTAAGAGAATAAAATCTTTGAATCAATTGTATCAAAATACATTTGGAAATTTTTTAGTACAAGTAAATGAAAAGATGAAAAGTTCAAAAGATATTCATATAAAAAAAACATTTTCACTTCTTTTACGTTCATATCATACGAAATATTATTTTATAGAGGATGAGTATCAATTTCTATGGAATTTATTACATGATTTTGATAAGGCTCTGATTCAATCTCAAGATATGATATTTCAACGAAATATAAGATATTATATATACATGTATAAACAAGAAGATGGAAAAGTATTACGTATAAGATATGATATTCAAAAATACTTTGATTTTGAAATTGAGGAAGATGTTGAAAAAATTATGAAAATAATATCTTTTTTTATGAAAAATTCAACAAAAGATGATGAAAAAAAATATGTATTATTATCTGTGATTTATTATTATGACAATTATTATAAAAGAGTAAATAAAAAAGATTTACTCCATCTTTTGTATATACACATGTGGAATGAATATCGTTCTATTTTAGATACAATTCAAGCTCCTCCATAAATATACATTTTCTGTTGAAGAGTATGAATAAGATTCTCTGGTCGAAATCGTTCATAAAACGCATCCACATCAATGCGATTTCCAAAGTAGAAGAAGAACATACTCGATGATTTACTCATAAAGAATCCCACAAAATCGAATGATGTTGTATTGATCTTCATAAATGTATCAAAGAGATTGATTGTTTTTCCGTCACTATCGACCACGTCAAAGAGACCATGAACGAATGCGTAAAATTGGGGGCGCGCATTTTTAAAATCTTCTTCATAAAAGTGATGTAATAAAATGGAGTATGCGAGATAAAAGAGGTCACTTGAAAATGCGTGATTCTCGTTATGAATCATCCTATAATCCAGTGTCTTACCTTTACAAAAGGGCGCAAATGTTTCATTTAACATAAAGGATTCAAAGGAGAGCGATAAATCGGCTCCAATGATCTGATGTTGATGTATAAAGGACGAGTATCCAAAATCAATAAAGTGTATCGTTGATTTATCTTCGGAGACGCAAATGTTATTGGTCTTTAAATCCGCGTGAATAAAGGAGATACTCTTTTGAAAAGATTGGAGTGTCAAACAGATTTGATACAAAATGGAGTAGTGCTCCTCATCGGAGTACTTCTCAAAATTGTGAAAGTATGTGCCATTCGAGTAGTGTGTTTGGGTGAAGTAAATATACTTTTTTGCCATACATCCCACTCGTCGCTCAAACTTGGTAAAATCGCCCACTTTTGGCACGTGTTGAGGAAAGTATAAGTATAACATATATCCCACAAATGCCTCTTGAATCACTTCTAAGAAGTATTTGGAAATATTAAATACTTTATAGATCTTCTCATCATCTGCGTAAATTTTGGCAAAGGACGAACCTTTGAGAATCTTCTTCTTCTGTGAAGGAAAAGGTTTCTCACGCATCGTATCTAATAGCATATTTTGATGCGCGAAATAATCGCGAATCAATTCAGGGTTATCCCGTGATTGAAGTTTATCCAAATCAAAGAAGGTAAAGTCAAATGAGAAGGGGTAGGAAGGTGATTCCATAAAGCCCATTTCGCTCATAAAGATTTGAAAGTGCTCCTGAATACTCATACTCCGATGTATCATATACTTGCTTAAATAGCTCTTTAACATATGTGATGACTCCTCTGTCTTCTCCATGGTTCTTCGTCTCTTTGAATGATACGTAAGCATTGAATCTTTATGTTGATATATAGAGATACTCTACATCCTCTTTCCAAATTCATTTTTTATTTGCTTTTATTTGCTTTTTTAAAAATAAATCAAAATGATTTACGTTCATTGATTTTGATTCCAGTGATCGGGATTAAATGAGGCAAAGCGATCATTGGTACTCTTTCCATCACACTTTGCTTTTGCTGTTTGATTTTGCTCCTCTTCGGCTTCATAACGTTTTTGTGCCTCACTCTTCTCACACTCTGCTTCCTTTTCACGGACGCTCATTCCCGCTGGCTTTTTACCAAAACAGGTGGCACCTAAACGGACATTGCGATTATAGAATTTGCCACCTTGTACTCCTGACTTGGTACCACATAATTCATGACGCTCCATCTTATTTCGAGCCTCATTTACCATATGATATGTGTACTTTTTAGGATCTTCATAATGTTTCTTGAGTATCTCATGATATTCACGAATGGCTTCAGCACGTTTATCTAACTCACACTGTTGGACGGGATAGTAGGCTTCACCATCTTCGATCCAGCCGTATTGGCACCAGTGGGCTCCTTGATTGTATGCTTCGGTCAATTCGGCTTTGGTGGCTAATCGAGCGCCATAGGATTCACATTTACATTTGGCCTCCTCCCACGTAAAGGTTTGATTGGAGATTTGAAAGATTTCATCATGTAACGAGGTCTTCTCAGGGGCTTCTTGTAAAGACGCTTCTTGTAAAGACGCTTCTTGTAAAGACAATTCACTCTTTAAAGGAGTAACATCTTCCCCCACACAAAACCCTTTAACACCAAAGTTGGTTAAATAGTGGAGTAATGATATTTTTTGAGCGCATGGAATGGAGTAATATTTGTATGTATAATAGAGTATATAAAGAAGTAGAAGAAGAAGAGTAAAGAGTAAAATGCTCTGTCCGAGTGATGAAATAATCTTTTGTGTTTGATTCGAAGCACTTTTATAAAAATTTTGTTTAGGAAGATTTGTAGCTCGTATATCCATTTTTTGAATCACTTCTCTACCTTATAATAATAAATAAAAATGATAATACCAAAATTTTTATAAATAGATGAAAAATAAGAAGTAAGAAACAAGTGAATACATACATACATACATATGAACGATTAGGAAACATTTACCTCTTCGGTGTACTTTTTATAGATAAACAAGTATCCTTGGCGATAAATATCCGACTCTCGCTCTTTCAGCCGAATTTCGGAAACATCCCTATCATTATACTCATAAAACTTATCATTATCCGGATTTTTACAATACGCATAATAGTGCCCTCCCCCCATATCTCCGCTATGAAGACCAATTGCGTGAAGGTCATACACAGCTTCATCCTTATCATACCCCACCGTATATTCGGAGAGGTCTAATAAATCATTCCCATAAGGAAGAGCAATGGGTGTGCTATTCTTCTGATAATGTCCCCCCATATATTGTTTAAATCGCTTTAAAGCAATAATCAAATACTCCGGGGTATGAATCAATCGTTTCCGAATATCACTCTTTACGCGAGATTTACTCTTCTCGTCGAAGTAGAGATTCTCCTCATCCAGCGACTCATCACAGAAGAACTCTTCAAAACAGTCATATAAATCCGTAGCACCGTGCGGAATCTCAAGCAGTGTCATCATATAAGGTTCAAATCGACGAGAGAGCTCTTCGCCATCTCGACCATGCTCCTTACATATCACCGTTTGCATAATATCCGCATTAAAGAGGTCATAAATCTTCGAATAGTTTGTCTTATAGGTCTCCCGAATAGAATTGACATAAGAGATCATCAAGAAGTCGTCGGGTGTTTCACCGCTTCCTTTATATGAGATCCGCAATTTGTGCTTCAAACTTTCATGAAATGCGTCCAGAACCAATGTTAAGGCCTCTGTACTATCTTGTTGATGAAGACCTTGGAATTGGGGATGAAGTTTCTGGAAAAACTCATGAAATGCCTTGGGGTCGAAAATTTCGACCTTATTTTGATGCAACTCTTGAAGCATATTTCCATATTCGCGCGTGATTAAAAGATTCTTAACATCACTTTCACGCTGATCCTCCATCACCCGTTTCACTCTTCTGGAAAAGTCACTCATATACTCATCGGAGAGAAAATAACTGTTTAATTCGGGAATACTCATTAAACATTGTAAAAATGTATTCATAAAACAAGTATTTCCGCGATTCTTCAATCCACAATGGTTGATCTTTTTACTCATTTTTAGTAAATAAGTACTCTTCTTTTTAATTTCTTTTGCTCTCTATACTCACAAAATATTTTAAAAATCACTTTTTTCCAAAGATGAACGTAAAGAAACTTTTTATAAACGTAAATACTCTTATATGAATAAGATAAGAAAAAGATAAAGAAGATGAAAAAAGTGATTTGAATGGATATAGAAGAAGAACGGGTCTAAAAGAGATGTAAAGAACTTTTTATAAAACGTATTATAAAAAGTATTATCCAAATGTTGCGTCCTGAGCTCCCTAAAGATTATTTCCGCGGAAAACGCGATTTGCTCTTTCAAATCATTGATTGGCAAGAGTTTGATGCTTCTGTGGAAGTACGAGATGAAGATGCTGAAGAGAGTGATGAAGATCAGGATTATTCGTTTGCTTCGTATGATAACAAGAGTGCTAAGAAACCTTATAAGAAGCGTGAGTTTTTGAAGAAGCAGATGATTCGTGGGTATGGAATTACCGAAGAGGGGTACTCCATCTGTATGAATGTATATGACTTCCAGCCGTACTTTTATCTCTCTCTTCCGGAAGAGTTGAGTACGCCGTCGAACTTTGATACCTTCGTTCAACAGCTCAAGAATAAAGTAGGAGAGTGGCACAGTAAGGGTCTTGTATCTGCGGAGATCGTTGAACGTAAGCAATTTTATGGTTTTACAAATAACGAGCTCTTCAAGTATGCGAAATTTACTTTTCATAGTAGCATGGCTTATAATGGATTTAAGATGAAGATTTTGAAGGAGAAGTTTAACTTCATCAAGATGCGTCGTGAGTTTGACTTATCGAAGAATATTTGTGAAACAAAGGTGAAGCCGATGCTGCGCTTCTTCCATATGCAAAATCTTGACCCTGCGGGATGGATGAGAATCTCGCACGGTGATTATACCCGAAATCTCTTTCCCAATCACGAGGATAAGTTTGATGTAAATCATAAACATTCGCGTTGTCAAATCGAGGTGAATTGTAAATATAATAAAGTTCATAAAGTAGAGAAGAGTGTGATTGGAAAGGTATTGATTGCTTCGTTTGATATCGAATGTGTCAGTGAAGATGGTAGCTTTCCCAAGCCGACAAACCCAAATGACCCGATTATTCAAATCGGTACCACGGTCAATCTCTTCGGCGAAAAGGAGTGTAAGCTCTCGTATATTGCGACATTGGGAAAGTGTGACCCCATCGAGAATGCGATTGTGGAGAGTTTTAAGACCGAAAAGGAGCTGATTCTGGGATGGGCGAAGTTTATGGCAAAGATTGACCCGGATATTCTTACTGGATATAACATTTGGGGTTTTGATTGGAAGTACCTTTATACACGAGCGGAGGTCGGAAATTATCACGAGCAGCTCTATAAGACGCTTCAGCGAACGAGTACGGAGCGAAAGGTGGAGCTAACGGAGCAGAATCTCTCTTCTGCGGCGTTGGGTGATAACTTCTTGTACTTTTTGGATATTGAAGGCGTCGTCCAGATTGATTTGTTGAAGGTAATGACGCGTGATTATAAGTTGGATTCGTATAAACTGGATAATGTGGCAAAGCACTTTATGAAGCAGCAGAAGGTGGATCTTTCGCCCAAAGAGCTCTTTGCGAACTTTAAGCGTGGAACGCCGAAAGATATCCAGGAGATTGCGATTTACTGTATTAAGGATTGTGATTTGGTAAATCGTCTTATGGATAATCGTCAAGTACTTGTAAGTAATATTGGTATGGCAAATGTATGTGTAGTGCCCTTTTCGTACCTCTTCTTGAAAGGCCAAGGAATTAAGATCTTTTCGCTGGTGGCGAAGATTACAAGTGAAGAGGGTTTTGTCGTCAAAGATCTGAATGACGATGATATTGATAAAGCGTCGTATGAGGGTGCGATTGTCTTCGTTCCCACCCCAGGTGTCTATTTCGAGCCGGTGGTAGTCATGGATTATAACTCGCTCTATCCTTCGTCGATGATTGCGGAGAATATTTCTCACGATTCGATTGTGGGATATCGCGAATATCGTCTGAAAGAGGATGAGAAGAGTAGTGGAAGTGGTGTCGATGTAACAGCACTTTTGATGAAGAGTGGTGGAGGAAAGAGGACGACAGCGACGACGGTGGGTGGAAAGAAGAAGGTCACCAAAAAGGGGAATCTTCAGGATGAGTCAAATGTGGTTTGTAATGAGACGAATTGTACGCTTATCAAAGATACGATTGTAAAGAAGTATGATAATCTTCCTCAGTATAATTACATTGATATTGAGTATGATGTTTTTGAAGGAGTGGGAAATGAGAAGCGGAAGGTGGGATACAAGGTGTGTCGATTTGCGGAGTTAAAGAGTGGAGAGAAGGCGCTACTTCCGCGAATTCTTCGTGTTCTTCTCAAAGCGCGCAAAGATACGCGAAAGAAGATGGAGTATCAGACGATGTATATGCGCGATGGAAGTGTGAAGATGGGTATTATCACCACATCGGATAAGCGTGCGGTGGTAGCGGAGATTGACCCGAAAGAGGATCCGAATGACTTCTGTATCTTCTCCGCGGATCCTTCGAGTGGGGAAGAGTACTCCGTATTCAATGTACTGGATGGAACGTATAAGGTAAAGCGCTCTGAGATTACACGGGTTCATGACACTTATTCGCAAGGTGAGATTGATGTATTAGAGGGTCTACAGCTGGCGTATAAGGTGGTGTGTAATTCACTTTACGGACAGGTGGGCGCATCGACGAGTCCCATCTGTTATAAAGAGTTGGCCGCTTGTACGACGGCAACAGGACGAAAGATGGTGATTCACGCACGGGATACAACAATGAAGCACTTTGTGGGTGCGAAGCTGACTTATGGTGATAGTGTTACAGGGGATACACCAGTGCTTCTTCGAAATACAAAGAATCAAAAAGTGTATAGTAAACCGATTTCAGAATTATGTAATGAATGGGAAAGTTATGAAGCATTTAAACCTTGGGATACAACTTTGAAAGAGAAAGAAGAAGGTGTATATAAGAATGCGAAAATTTGGACTGCTAATGGATGGGCGAAGATTCATCGGGTAATTCGTCATAAAACAGTGAAGAAGATTTATCGTGTATTAACACGTACTGGATGTGTGGATGTAACGGAAGACCATTCACTCTTATCTCCAAGCTTGTCACAGTTGAAGCCAAAGGATGTATCTGTGGGAACGGAACTAAGACACGGATTTCCATATGAATTGAAAGAAGATCAAAATTATAATTATGTAACGTCTATGGATTTTGATTTTAATGAAAAATCAATGAGTGAATTACAGAAACTTTTTATTGATTTACGGAAAAATGGTGAATATGTTTGGTTTGAAAAATCGTCAAGTAATCAAAATATGATTACTATTTCATCATCGAAACATAGTTATGGTGGTAAAATGGTTGAGCGACCGTTTAATCCAAATGAAATTATTGATATTCAATATGTAAGAAATACATCAGAAGATGAGTATGTATATGACATTGAAACTTCCGATGGAACATTCCAAGCAGGTGTGGGACAGATGATTGTAAAAAATACGGACAGTATCTTCGTCAATTTCACGGATCACATTAAGCAGAAGTATCCGGGTCGCGAATTTACGGAGCAAGAGTTGTTGGAAGAGTCGATTAAGATCGGTCAAGAGGCGGCGAAAAATGTGAATAAAGATGTGAAAGCGCCGCAAAATATTGAGTATGAGAAGACCTTTTGGCCGTTTGTCATCTTCTCGAAGAAGCGATACTTTGGAAACAAGTATGAGAAGAGTATTGAGAAGTACAAGGAGACATCGATGGGGATTGTACTGAAACGTCGAGATAACGCGCCGATTCTCAAGACGATTTATAAGGGAATCATTGATATCATCTTGAATAAACGAGATATGGAAGCAGCAAAGCTCTTCTTTCGTGAGAGTACGCGAAATCTATTGGAGGGTAAAGCGGATATATCTCAACTGGTGATTAGTAAAACGCTAAAGGCGGAGTATGCGAATCCAACGCAAATCGCTCATAAGGTATTGGCAGACCGAATGGGGGAGCGAGATGAGGGAAATAAACCGCAATCAAATGACCGGATTCCGTACTGTTATATTGATGCGTCGAATTGGAAGTGTATCTTGTGTAAAACGAAGGTGAATGATAAGAATTGTAAGTGTAATACATGTATGGGGATGTTCTGCTTCCAACATATGGGAAATCACAAATCATGTTGTAAGCCGGTGTGTCGCTTCTGTAAGAAGCCTGATTCGGTTTCTGAAGATGGAAGTCATGAACTCGAAAAGTGTGCTACATGTACGGCGTATTATTGTGGTAAGTGTTTTGAGAAGCACAAGATGAGGAAGGATAAGTATGGGACGATACATCACGACAAGTGTAAAAAAGCGATTGTTCCGAAGTTGCTTCAAGGTGATTTAATCGAACACCCGCAGTACATTCAAGAGGCGAAGCTCAAGATTGACTTTATGTACTACTACGAGCATCAAATTATGAAACCGGTATTCCAGATCTTTGAGTTGAATATGTCGAATCCAGGATCGATTGTGGCGGATCTGATTACCAAGTATCATAATCAGAAGAGTGGAGCTCAGCCGATCTCCAACTTCTTTATGAAGAAGGTAGTCGAGAAGAAGGTGGAATCGGTAAAAGATGAGGATACACCGGTGATTGAGAAGTTGAAACCGAAGACGAAGAAGAAGGAGGGAGAGCTATCACCTGTATCACCTACTCTTGAATTAAATGAGATTCGAGTCAAAGATGATGTAAAACAGGAGATTCTGAAGACGATTGAGATGACACTGAAGAAGAAGGAGACGATGACAATTGCGGATGGGGTACCTGAAGGCGGAAGTGATGATGAAGATGGAGAATCAGGAAGTGCGGAAGATGTCAATTTGGCTCTTGATATCTTTGAAGAGATTGAAGATATACGACGGGATATTAATGAGATCGACTAAAGAAAGGAACCAGTAGGAACCTAAGGTTCCTACTCTACCTCCTCTTTATTTTTTATAATTATATATAACTATATTTGTTCCCCGAACAATGTGATAAAGATAATATTTCAATTCTTGAAGCATTGTTTTTATCACATTGTTCGGGGAAATATCCATATAAATACATTATTTTTAGCGGGGAGGTAGAGTAGGAACCCGAAGGGGGTTCCTACTTTTGGATAATCTGGTAGAATACCGCCAACCATTGCCGTATCTTCTCCTTTTGTGGTGGTAACTTCTCTACAAACGCAATCAGCTTCTCTCGTTTTGCTTTATTGGGATAAATATAACATAAATCTTTTAACATATTCATTAATTCTTTATCTTTTTCAATACCTTTATTTAAATTATACATTAAATAATCGTTAATAAAGGAGTACATTTTACTATTTTGAAAAGGTGCTTCATATAACTTTTTTGCCTCTTCTACAGAATAGACCTTCTTTTGATGAGTCTTATTGACAAAATTATGTAATCGTACCGTCCATGGAAAGATTTGAGCTTCTGAAATATTCTTCTCGATCATATTCTCTTCAATCCCTGTATTTCCAATAAAGTGATTTCTACATGTTTTACAAGGAATTATGGTCTTCATACTTTGAAAGAAAGAGATATAATGTGTCTTATAACTTTCACTTTCGGCTTCAACATCTTTATACTCATAACTTAATTTATGAAACATATACCATGTTAATGGCGCCCATCGAGGAAATCCCATAATAGAGTCATATACTTCTATTATTAGAAAATATAAAAAATAATATGCTTCTGTTTATTTTTCGTGAAAAATAAAAGGTCTTACATGGCTAATTTGGGAATATACGTTGTCTTATTTAAACCGTACTTATTATCAAATATTTTCATACTTTGAACGGGAATAAGAAGAAGTGGTGAGAAGGCGTGATGATTGGGGAGAGAGCATAAGGTGTAAGAGAGGTTGGAGAGGTGGATGGTATTTCCAAGAGTCACATTTTCAAATGCACGAGTGCTAAGATTTTGAACCAAAAGGGTCTCTTGATTCACGCGGACAAATAAGTACTTTTGATGTTGAATATTCGTAATATAAACCTTCTTATCTTCAATCAACAAACCGTGATTTGTCTTTTTATTCTCATGGAAAATGAAATTTTCAGTAGGAACTGTTTCATTCATGATCTTCATTAAACTCTTCTCAACTACTCCTTTCAGAATGGATACTTGCGTTTTATAAATCTTCTTTTGATAAACAAAGTTCATCGGAAGTGATAAAGGCACACTCTTCGAAACCGTCGTCTCTGCTTTAGTACTCTTAACTTCAACTTCTGCTTCAGCTTCAACTTCTGGTTCAACTTCAGCCTCTACTTCTGGCTCAGCTTCAACTTCTGGCTCAGCCTCTACTTCTGGCTCAGCCTCTACTTCTGGCTCAGCCTCTACTTCTGGCTCAGCTTCAGCTTCAACTTCTGGTTCAGCTTCAACCTCTACTTCTGGCTCAGCTTCAGCTTCAACTTCAGCTTCAACCTCATCTTTAGTTACCTCAGCTTCAGCCTCAGGTTCAGCTTCAGCCTCAGGTTCAGCTTCAGCCTCAGGTTCAGCTTCAACGACTGGTTCAACCTCGGCTACATCTGGTTCAGCTTTAGCTTCACTTTTAACTTCTGATACCTCTTCTTTGGGCTCTGCTATCTCTACTTCAGTATGAACTTCCGACACATTCATTTGTTGAAGCATAGGAGAGGCATCTTTTTTGGAGGCGCGCTTCTTCTTGATCTCTTCCGCAAAGTTGGAGATGGGATGTTCGAAGAAGGTGTTATTTTCGGTGGAAATAAAGTGGAACTCATCATCTAAAGAGTAGAGAGTCTTTTCATCATCATTGCGTAAAATATAGGTGGGTAATTGATTGTAGTGGAGTTCGTACTTTTGGGTATCTTCATTAAAAAGAATTTTAAAATCGTACGAAGAGTACTTCTTTTTAATTCCTAATGAAAACTTTTCGCTACTCTCCACTTTTACAAAATCATCACTTGAAGCATTTGTAGGAGATACGAAGAGTGGAGTGTACTTCTTTGAATCCGTATCAAATGAGATCGATGTTACAAAGAGAGTATCATCCTTTTGATAATTACGAATCAGAGATAAACGTTGGATAAAATAAGTACTCTTCTTTTCACTCATTTGATTTATAATAAAAAGAAATATATTTTTTTATTATTTTTAGCGTAAAAAAAGAGAGATAACATTTATTTTTTATTTTTTATTTTTTATTTTTTATTTTTTATTTTTTCTATATACAAAAGGATACAAAAATGTTTCATATTTTTACAATGTTCGGGAGATGGCTTCCATGACGCGTGCTTCTTCATTCTCATCTCCAAAGAGCTTCTCGACACCTTCCAGTGAGTGGAAGAGAATCTTGGCACTATCGGACTGTCCGGATCTTCCGGCACGTCCCATCAGCTGATAAATCGAATTTCGGGTCGAAGAGCTGCTTGCCGCATAATCCGACGTTACGGAGATACAATTCACACTCTTGATGTTTGTTCCATATACGATACTCGAGTCGGAAATAAAGAACTTTGCCATTCGTGTCGACCGCTCATACAACCCCTTCTCAAATCCATTCATACGAGCTACATCGCGAATCGCAACGCCTCCCATAAAGAGCTTTACAAGGGTTTCATCCATTTCGCGTTCAACACACTTCTGAAGAGTATCCTTTGACATCATCATGTTGGAACTATTTGAAATCTTGGCATCCACTCCTTCCGGAACAAATCGCTGATAATGTGCCAATGAATTTACCAAATACTTGCGAGGATAGCGAAGTTTTGGAGCATACTTCTCTTGAATATCCGCCTTTCGCTCCTCCAACTCCTTGGTATCTGCCTTAAAAGAGCCCATCCGTCGTGTATCTTCCTTATCACCCTCCGCATGTCGCTTACCTCCCTCCTTCATCTTCACTTGTGCGAGCTTCTCCTCGAGAATACGCTCCTCCTCTCGATAATTCGCAAGAAGTGTCTCCACGGACGGCGATCCTTCCAAAAGTTCCGCTGAAATCGTTTGGATATACTCCGGCATTCGCGACGATGTTGATACTTGAATCACCTTACCACTATCATACATATACGCATTATATGTGAGAATCTTCTCTTGTGCCACAGTGATTCCATGTTTTACCTCCTTTTCAGAAAGGAGTGGCTTCACATATGTACGCAGTGCGTCAAAGAGTTCTACATTTTGTGTATCCAGTATATTTTGGAAGAGCATATAGATATAATCCCTTATGGATGCATGTTTTACCATACCATACTCTTTGAAGTATGTATCAAATTGAAATGGCGTGGGAATCAATTCATTGAACTCATTTACCATATGATAAACCGCTTCCGGTGAGTACATACGAATCAACGCTGAATCATCCTTCAACTTCTTCAAGAACGCATCCAACTCATCAATGGATTTCAGCCGCATGTGAGGCATATACACCGTTAGAGTATCAGAGCCAGGGCGTGGAGCATATGCGGTACAGCTAATGAGAAGACGAGATGACTTTACCTCTTGGACGATGGGTTCTTGAGAAGTAAAGAAGAAGTTTGTAAAGTCCATCTTGCGAATCTTTGAGATCGTCTTCGCATAGGATGTGCTCCATGGAAGCGTCTTTGTAAAGACGCGATCCGCATACGGTGGAAGTGAAGTTTGATGGCGCTCCATAAAGGGCTTTCGGCACCACTCCAATTGCTCCATATTCTGAAGCGTTGCGGAAAGGAGAATCGTTTGACGTGGTGCTTTCATCAGAAGAGCGCATGTATGACGAGCAAATGAGCTTGTGATACCCTCTTCCGCACCGGCAGTCACCTCATCAAAATATCCGACAAATCGTTCTGGATATGCGTCCAGAAGAACAGAGCACGACTCCGGATCCGCAATGATAATGGCCGGGTCGCGGTTGGTATGTTCGAGATTAAAGATCCACTGCTCGTCCATACTTCCTTGACGCATCGGGTCGCTGCGTGACTTCAAATAGTGTTTGAAATCCTCATACATGCTGCGATATGGGCGAAGGGTCGTCTTCATCACATGACTCTTTTCACAAAGGTAAGAGGAGGCTACCCAAAAGGGAACATCGGCGTCGCGACAAAGTCCGGAGACCATGTTTCTTACTTGTACGTTATAACAGGAGTAGAGCAAAATCTTTTGACATCCTTTAGGTACGTAATTCTTGGGAAGCGTAATCTTATCACACTCTTTCCGCTCATATGCATGAATGGCTTGATTCAGTGTTTCATCCAACTTATTTTGGGCGTGTCCCGCAGCCATCAACGCACCCAAAACGGCGGCAAGAAAGGTCTTTCCTGAACCGGGACTCACCTTATACGTCGCAAAAAGTGGTTGATTCTTCCCGTTTTGAAGCGATTGCGAAAGAAGACGATAAACCTCCTTCTGTTCGCTATACAATTCGCGAGAAGAGGGCTTCATCTTCTCCCACGAGGATTCAATAAAGAGGCGCTCATGAGAGAAGAGCGCACTCATAATCTTATCCATCTTATTTTGGTTTCGTTTCAAAAATCGCTTCTTGAAATCATGGATAAAAGTATCGATGGCACTCAGTACATATGCTGGAAAGTGAGAAATATCCGCACGCATTCGAGAGAGCGAGCAAATACAGTCCAAAAGAGTGGGTACAAGAGATTCCGCAAAAGATTCATCGATGTGTCGATAAAGTTGAATCCCCCACTTACAGAGAATAAAGATGGATAGAGTCGCACTTCCATACTTTCGCGATGAGTTCAGTTTAAGTTGCTCTTCATCCTCAAAGTACTCGTCAATCGAATCAATTGTCTTTTCACGGCGCTCGCGGTCTTTTCGCTCAATAATCTCGGCGGCAGATTCGCTACTCTTCTTATTTTTGCTCTTACTCTTCTTTGAAAGATCTTCCTTCTCCTCCTCTTCGGGGAAAGAGATATTCAAATACTTCGCTCGTTTTTTCAAATAAGTGATAAAATACTTCCACTCTTTTACATCATATGGAATCTCTTCTTTCTCTTCACCGCACTTCTCGGATAGGTAGAGCTTCCACGGTTCATTTGATTTCAGAGTACGAATAATATCCGCACACGGATCCACTGGCATATCATCCACCGTCTTCCAATCATTGGACTCACCAAATGTCGCCAAAACGGACGCGTCCCTCTCGACCTCGTTACCCTCTGTATAGGAAGCCATTTTATGTGATGAAAAGATCAAAGAGTATGTGTTCGATGAGAATTCCTTCTTATTTCGCTCTTCTCCTTTAAGACGAATGAGAATCCTTTTTTTTATCTTTGATATAAAAAGATTTTTATATCAACATTTATCTATTTCATATTTATCTATAGAATCGATAGAATTTCTCTTCTACTTCGTTAATTTTTGATAAAGTAAGTGAGCTAATTCGTGATAAATATAGTGACGACTAAAGTGGAATAGTTCATCATTTAAACGATAATGATTTCGGAAGTAAATATAATCTTGAATATATTGTGAAAATCCATAATCAATAATTTTAAGATCTACCATCTCTTTTTGGGAGTTCAGTAGTACAAATACATTATCACTGTGTAAATCGGAGTGTAAAATGTGATGTTGATGAAGTTTTGCGATCTTCTCATCTAATAGAGTTCGTACTTTACCATATTGATTTTTGGGAGTGTTATCTAAATATTTGGATAAGGTGATACCTTGGAGATACTCCATATAAATAATACCATAACATGTACTATCCGCATCATTGACGCAAACATAGGCGTCATGAATCTTAGGGCCGACGCCGATATTTCCAGCAATTTTGGAGATCTCCATCTCTTTTAAAAAGTCGATATATTTGAGATTATTCAGAGTACTTGTAATATTGACAACTTTAATACATACATTTTCGTTGAGTTGATAGACATAACCATACTCACCAGAGCTGATGTACTTGAGTGATTTGGAATCTTCGGGATTTTTAAAACATTTTGAAAATTCGTCTTTATTGGGTATATGTGTATAAATAAAGTTGCGTAATTCATAGATTAAAATGCGACGGAAGATGAGGTCATATAAAAATTCGGTAAAGTCGCGGCTTTTACTTTTGCTTGTGGAGTGTGGTTTTGGAATGATAAAATCAATCGCACTTTCGGCTAACTCTTTGAATGAGCGATTTACATTTTTGGAACGCATTTGATAAGAAGTCGTCATCTTCTTCGAAGTAGTAATATCTCTTTTTGAGCGACTCTTTTGAGGAAAGAACTTTTGAATGTATGCGTCAATCCGCTTTCCGTATTTCGGAAAGTATAAAGCATAATATTTATCATAATACGATTTCATTAACTCTTTCTGTTTTTCACTTGTTAATTGTCCCATTTTATAAAATCATCTCTATTTTATAAATATATTTTAAATTATTCTATTTTTATACTCAATGTTTTTAAAAGATTTACCAGCGGAAGAGAGACGAGACCATAGCCTTAACCGACTTCTTGGACTTCTTGGACTTCTTCGACTTCTTCGACTTCTTCACCTTCTTACCACCCTTCATGGTGCGACGGCGCTTTACCACGCGGCGCTTCTTGAGAGAGCGCTTCTTGCCCTTGGTCGAGCGCTTAGCCTTCTTACCACCCTTCATGATACGGCGCTTCTTCATCGAACGCTTCTTCTTAAGAGCTTTGCTCTTTGAGGAGCGCTTCTTGCCCTTTGTGGAGCGCTTCTTCTTGCCACCCGACATCTCGGTGGGCTTAGCAGCTCCGGCAAGAGCAGCCTTGACCTCCTCACCCCAGTTGGCAAGGTCAAAGCCGGTAGCCTTCTCGAAACCTTGGAGCTCGGCATCACCACCACCGCGCATAGAACGACGACGCTTGACGACCTTCTTCTTCTTAAGAGCCTTCTTCTTGGAAGAGCGCTTCTTCTTCTTTCCGCCCTCTTGATCCTCATTCTTGTCGCCACCGCGAACGCGCTTCTTCATCGAACGCTTCTTGGTAGAGCGCTTCTTGGTAGAGCGCTTCTTCTTCTTTCCACCCTCTTGCTCGTCCTCCTCATCTTCCTCCTCGTCCTTGTCACCACCGCGCATCTTGCGCTTCTTCATCGAGCGCTTCTTGGTAGAACGCTTCTTCTTGAGGGAGCGCTTCTTCTTCTTTCCACCCTCTTGCTCCTCCTCATCCTCGTTCTTGTCACCACCGCGCATCTTGCGGCGCTTCACGGTGCGCTTCTTCTTCAGAGCCTTGCTCTTCAGAGTACGGCGCTTCTTACCACCTACAGCATTAGGGGTAGAGGTAGGAGGAGCATTGGTACCAGTGGGTACACTATTGGTCTTCTTAAACATATTTGCTAATGCTTCCATTTTCGTTGTTCTTATAATGTATCATAAGAAATTTTTTTAGACGCACCCCTTTAAATTCATTTTGATTTTAAAAAGGAAGATAAAAACAAATCTAAAAATGATCTTTTACTTTTTACTTTTTACTTTTTACTTTTTACTTTTTTACTCTTTACACTCTTTTTAATAGATCTCTTCTTTTTTGAATCTTTACTCTTTACCGATCTCTTCTTTTTTGAATCTTTGCCCTTGATCGAACTCTTCTTTTTAAGACTTTTGACTTGGATCGAACTCTTCTTTCCTTGATAATTCCGCATCTTCTCCAAATCTCCTTTACGTTCCCCTTCTTTTAACAAATTCATAATATCATCCTCATGAATCTGGTAATAACGACGAGCTACCATATGATTTTTACGCAGTGTTTGTAATATATGGAAGAGAGAGGAGTCATTTTTGTTAGAGACTCCTTCTACTTTTACCATCTTCTCTCCATCGCCTTTCACAACTTTAAACGTTTTGCGAACTGCTCCGCTACTATTGGAGACAAACTCGGTTTGATGTTGAAAAAAACGCATTTTTTTCTATATTCGAAATAGAAAAAAAGATTTTCCTTATAAATTAAAAGTTCCTATAATAGAAGTAGTTTCCTAAAATGAGTGAAACATTGATTCTAAAACGCATTTACGCAAATCATGATAAAGCATCTACCCATATTAACTCTTATTTTGATAACTATTCCTTATATAATTACTCCTTATACGATCAATTAAAACATATTTCCCAAGAGCAGATTGTCTATTACATCTTCTTTGGGCTTCTTCTCTTTGCCTTCTTTCATCGACTTGCCATTCAACCATCTCATATTCTTGCCTTCTTTGTACTTCTCCTTTTCTTATACTACTCGATTCAAAAAGAGTATGGAGATTTTATTGGTTATACCAAAGATAAGAAGTCACAACTTCAATTCCTTAATACTTTACTTATGAACTCGTCGTCGAAGTGGAGCACTCACAATAACCAAGATCAACTCAATGTAAAGCCGGAAGTACGTCAATCCTATTTACATGAAAATCCTTATATCGTCCAATTTTACTATAAGAATCGCGAAATGTCCTTCTATCATATTCAATCCTTTGTAGACTCGTTAACGCATTGTAATAATATACTCTCTTTATTATCGCATATGCGAAATGGTTTAAAGAATCCATTCCTTGATTATCAAAACGCAATTGAAGAGTCCAAGAAGTGTATTAATGCTTTCCGCTCCATTGTCTTTCAATCACCCGAAGATCAAAAGTTTAACGCATCGATTCAAACATTACACGAATTACTGATGGGGATATTGAAGGAAATGCGAATGATATGTAAAAATGTAAATAAAGTAGATGGTATCAACAATCATTCAATGCCAGATGATGCTTTAGAAATTCATACATTGATTGATGGGAACGCAACACCATTATCGAAGGCTGGATTCAATTCGCAATATGATCTTTATTAAATTAAGTACGTTGAGTAAGTAAGTCACCAGTGACCGATGAGATGGATTGGTATTTGGAAGCATCGGCATAAAGACCGTTGGGTACGCTCACGGGTTGGGAAGATTGGAGTTGGAGAGAACCTTTGCGAAGAACGGAGTTGGGAATGTACTTTCCAGACTTCTCGAATTGAGAGTACCACGTGGCACCATCTACGCCGCGATAATTATCGGGAGCCGCAACATTTCCGCGAGAATTGACAGTATTGAGCCAATCACTTCCACCGCCGCCGCGCATGCTCTTCTTTCCCTTCTTTCCTTTTGTACTCTTCTTTCCACTCTTACTCTTCACACTCTTACTCTTCTTCTCTAACTGCTTGGCGTACTTTTCACGAGCTTGGACGACCTTTTCATACGCAATTCGTGCCTTCTCTTGGGCGCGAATTAACGCAAGACGTGCCTTCTCACATAACTGAGCCACAGTACTCTTCTTTCCTTTACCTTTCTTTGTAACACTCTTCTTTGGAGGCATTTTCCTAATTTCTAATCTATCATTATATATTTATATTTTTTTGATATAAATATAAAAAATTTATATATTTTAATTTTAATTTTAATTTTAATTGATTCTTACCAATTTTCAATCGCATTGATCTTTCCTTGAATGGACGCATCAATGGAAGCCGATTTTTTTTTCATTAATTCATAATATCCATTTAACGTGGCAGATGTATAATTCACACCATTATTCATCTCATTGACAAGATCCAATCCACCCATTTTAGGAATAATTCCATCTACTTTATTCTGTTTCCAATAGCAGTTTAATTGATTAAACGCACTGTCCCATGATTTTTTGCTTAATGGATTATTGACAACGGGTTTCGGACACTTTTCACTACCTCCGCCACGCATTACTCTTTTTTTTGACTCTTCTTTCCTTTCTTTACACTCTTCTTCACAGTACCCTTCTTCTTCGTAGATGAACTCTTCTTCTTCGTAGATGAACTCTTCTTTCCTTTCTTGACACTCTTCTTCTTTGTAGAAGAGCTCTTCTTTGACTTCACAGATTTAGTACTCTTCTTTCCACCAAAGATTCGTGATAAGAGACCACCGAAGGGGCTCTTCTCCACAGGGGCAGAGACAGAAGCAGAGGAGTCATAGCCGGGAAGAATGGGTGAGTCCATCAGCTTCTTACCACTGTGCCATTGAGGAGGTAAAGGAGTACCACCACCGCTTACGGTTTCGAAGGTGATTCCGAGGTTTTGTTTAATAAAATCCTCATCCAGCTCTACTTTGCTACCACCGCGCATTTTACGCATTTTACGAATTCTGAGTTTCTTCGTAGATGTACTTGAAGTGCGCTTCTTCGTAGATGTACTTGAAGTGCGCTTCTTCTTAAGAGCTTTGCTCTTAGTGGAGCGCTTCTTCTTACCGGCACCCGTTTGTGCTTGTGCCACCGAAGCATAATCCGTCGAAGAACGGCAAATACCGCATCCACTTTGGAAAGGTTGGAATGACATAATGAATGTAAATGATCTTTATACTTTAGAGTGAGAAAAAAAGGTTTCATGTAAAGGGGGTAAATTCTTATTTTCAGAACGCATTACTTTTAAAAAAGAGATATTTCGACCAAAGAGATCACTATGGTTCTTTATCTTCTCTTGAATATAAGATGGGTCATGAAATAAAGGTATATTCAACTCTTGATGGCTAAAGTGTATAAGTTTATTTTGAATAAAGGATTCATCTCCAAAAAAACTTAAATGCCATCCTCCCTTATCAATCGTCTCATCTACAACGAGTTCATTTCGTATCTCTTCTAACGTTTTATCTCCATAACGCTCTTTTAACGCTTGATACAAATGATATCGCAAGATCTTCACTCGATACCACTTTTCACTATACAACGTCTCCAAATTATAATAGTACAGATCCTGTTCGAGCTTCGCAATATGATTTTGAATCACTACTTCTCCACACTTGATCTGAGATAAACGCAATGGATTTGGAATCTCATCTACATCGGAAAAGAGGAGATAATCACACTCTTCTAAAAGATGTTCGATCTTTTGAACTCCGCGCATCATCGCACTTCTTTGAAATCGCTCATTATACCATTGATGTGCTTTGTATATATCTACATGTGGTTGTTTATGGGGGAAGTCATCCACAAGAAGATGAATGATCTTCTCTTGATACTTTGTAAAGAGTGATTTATGCTCCAAATAGTAGATTGGCTTCTCATATCCCATAAAAGTGCGGGTTGATTCTACAATGATAAAGTAATCGACAATATCATATAAGATCTCAAAACGATACTTTAATAGATCGATTTCATTATAAAAGATAAAAGCATCGATGATCTTTACCATACTATGAATTCATATTATCAAAACTATATATGAATTGTATAAAAGAGAAGAGTAATAAACGAAAAGGTTCTTAATTAAAAGAGACGACAATGGATGTATTATTCTTATTTACCGTTTTAATCGCAGATACAGATAATTGACGACGCTTCTTGCGCTTCTCTTCACCATCCTTCTTCTTATACATATTCTTTAATGACTCATTCATATCCTTCTCAATGTCATCATAATTCTCATCAATATACTTTAATACCTTATTCTCAATCGCCCAACGGAAGAAGTTCAATTGACCCACCGTAGTAATCACCTCCTTTCCTCCATGAACCACAAACTTAATACGCTCTCTGCGACAAAAGGGGTCAAATTGCTTCTTTTGATATCCCTTTAATTGCGATTTATACGCAATATAAACGGAGAAGGTTTTGGGTAACGACCCTTTCTTACCTTCCAATACATAACTCGTGTTATACTTCTTACTATAATTGGTAACAAACCAATCCAGAATACGGAGCGAAATCTTTGATGTTCCTTCAATAACAGAAAGAAGATCATCAATATAATCTTTCTTACCAAAGAAGACCATTAAAGATTGCATTAAAATATCTTTTTGAGATGTTACTTGAAGAGAATTTATGGAATTGACATTCTTCTCTCCTTTTGATATCGACGATGAAGAAGAAGAGAGTGCTAACATTTTTTATCCAATTAATCTCTTTTAAAGAATTTCCTTTATATCCAAAAAATAGAAGTATATATTCTAAAATATTTTTGGAATATAAATATTTTTTTTTGAATGAGCTATTTTTTTCCTATAGAAATGGTGATAAAATAGAAACATTTATTATAAAAGTTGATTTACGTCTATTGAAAAGAGATAAAAAAGGAGTACGTAGAAGATAAAAAGAGAAGAGTAACTCTTTTTATGATAAGGTAAAGTAATATTGATTTTATTTTTATAATTTTTTATTTTACATAAAATATTTACATAAAATATTTACACATCGTATTTTTTACGCACTCTCTTCCGCTTTCACTTCCTTAGGAAAAGCGTTTGCCATAAAGGTATCAATGGTTACCGGAGACGAATCATTCATAATCATCTTATTGTAGATAAAGCACTGAAGATTCAGATCCTCTTCAGCCAGCTTGTGAAAGACCTTCTCCAGAGTGGTATGTACCTTACTACTCTTGAAGTCGCTATGGAGACCATAAACAACCTTCTTGAGGTAATAGGGAACAGGAATTACCAGTTGATTTCCATGTTCGTCCTTAGGACGCTTCACAAACTTCGTCACATACAGCTTATGGATTTGGATGGCAATTTGGTAAAAGTTATACTCATAATTGCTAAACTCTTGCGTATCTTGAGGAAACATTTGCATGTACTCATTGAGCTTTTGAACGTCTTTGCGAAGTTGGAAGAATTTATACATCTTCGAATTCGTATTTCCAAAGAGCTCCTTGGCTCGCGCATACGACGGTGCCACAAACTTCTGACGACGGAATGATGAATCCACAATCACATATCCTTCGATATTGTAAATCGGGTTATTCAGCAAAAAGTTCAAATACTCCAGCGCGTTTTCGCGCGTAATCATTTGAGTAGGAACACGTTGCGTATTCGGAAGAATTACATCCTCCTCCATCATACTACTCATATTTCGAGTACCAATATGATACGAAACAGCCTTCTCATACTGAACGATCTGATTATTCTCAGGGTGCGTCAGTAGAAAAGAGTACGTGTATCCAGGAAGAAGGGTATCAAAGTTGAAACCCTCCATACTCTCCATAAAGAGTTCACGGAAACTCTTGGTACTCGCCCACTTGGCGCGAATCGCATCTATACAACGTTTTGTCGAAATCATCAACTTCGGCTCCGATGACCCCTCTGGAATATACTTCCAGACGCGAATCAGGGTTCCTTCCAGCGCATACTCAAGTCGAGCATGGTCGAGATCAATGGACGTATCCAGAGTATATGACTTCTTATTCTCACTCAGCTCCGACTCCTCCATCTTATTGAAGGAGTAGCATAGCGGCATACAATCACTCTTCCGAGCAATCAAACCGTTCGTACAGTGATAAATGGGAGACGTTTTTACCGTCTCTTCATTATGACAAAGTACAAAGAGGTCGGGAAAGCTCTTATCCGTCTTTACACGGATTTTGATGGTATCCTGATTCAGATGCTCCATCAGAGCCTCGTAGCTCTTGATATTTTGGGTTTGAATGTAATGAAAAAAGTCCATATTGATTTACGTTATGTGAAAAATAAGTAATCTGTTTTTTTACTCTTTTTACTTCTTCATTCTCCTCTTCTCTTTATATCCACGAAAAAATCATTTTTTTTCTTGATTTTCTATAAATAGAGTATTTGTAAAGAATAATAAAAGATAAATAAGTTTAAAAAAAGGATAGTAAAATCGATATAAAAGATAGATAGGGAAAGAAGAAGAAGTAAGAATGAAGAATTCTAAAGGAGTTAAGAAAACTGACGACTCCCTGCTGCCTTCTGGCCTTTTAAGCCCCAAGAAGGCAGAATTGGGTCAATTCTATACAACGAATTATGAGTATATTTTTAAATCATTTATCATTCCTGATAATATAAAGAAAATTATTGAACCGTTTGCGGGAAATGGTGATTTAGTCAAGTATATTGAATCATTTGGAAAGTCATATGAATTAGAGTGTTATGATATTGACCCAAAGAGAGAGTATATAAAAATACGTGATACATTGAAAGACCCTCCTAATTATAAAGATGCTTATGTAATAACCAATCCACCGTATTTAGCACGAAATAAGTGTGCGAACAAAGAGTTATTTGACAAGTATGAAACGAATGATTTATATAAATGTTTTATAGAGATTTTGATAAAAAGTGATGTGGAAGGTGGAATGATAATTATTCCATTGAACTTCTTCTCGTCAATGCGTAAGAGTGATATTGATTTGCGCCGTCGTTTTGTGGAGCGTTTTACAATATTACTTGTAAATATTTTTGAAGAGCGAGTATTTGATGACACATCCTATACAGTATGTTCTTTTCAATTTGTACAGAAAAAAGAAGCTCATAAAAAGATTAAAGCTCATATTTATCCATCCAAGTCAGAGATCTTATTTGAATTGAATGAAGGCAATGATTATACGATAGGTGGTGAAGTGTATCATCTAAAACAAAGTGGTGTGTATAAGGTGGAACGAGCTACTCGAAATAATAAAACCAGTTCATATATGACTTCTATTTTAGTAAAGTGTATTGACGACAACATCAATAGTAAGATTCAATTAAAGATAGTAGATGAGAAAGATAGATATATTGATTTAACTCCTGAACTTTCGGCACGTTCATACGCAACATTGGTGATCGAACCGAAGTTATCGAAAGAGGAAGAAGAGACATTAGTTTATAAATTTAATGAATATTTGGATAAAAAAAGAACAGAGTATAACTCTTTATTTTTAACGAATTATAGGGAGAGTAATAGTATTGCTCGTAAGCGTATCTCTTTTACATTAGTATTTGAGATCTGCTCTTATATACTTTCTGAAATGAAAGGATAATTGGATACAATGTACTCTTGAAATTGAATATGATTCGTAATTAAAAACAAATCATACTCTTTGTACTTCTCTTGTAATTTTTTCACTTTTATATGATTATCACCATCGATAAGAATGATGAATATTTCATGATTCTTTCGTTTATATACATGAATACACCAATCGATAAGAACTTCAACTTCTTTAAATACATTATCTTGGTGCCCTCCGACACCAAATACTACTTTAGCAAAGAGCCATCCTTCCATTTTTCCTGACACCCTTCCGTCGAATGATTTAAGGCGTTTATCGAAATGTTCTGACTTTTCCAAAATTTCTCCGTCAGTTGTTCCTCGATATTTATCAACAGAAAGTTTTTCAATCATAATTCCATACTTTTGTGAAGTATTATGGCATGTTTCTAATTGAATCTTTTCATCCATTGATCCTTGTCGGGTACTATTTTTGGAGATCCTACCAGATAGAACTTTATTTAATATCTTATTTTGGATACATTCTTGAAGAAGTGAATCAAGAGATATATCGAGTTCAATCAAAATTTTATCAACCTCTTTTTTATTTGTATATTTTTCAAACTCTTTTTTATCATGATTGATAATCGATTCATAAACTTTACGATTATTTTCAAATTGCCTATTTTCACGTAATTTGAAAAAATCGATATGAGTAATCATTGATTCTTTTTTCGAATGATCTTCAATCGAATGATCTTCAATCGATAGGTTTTGAAAAAAGTTTTCAAGAGATGTTGGATAACTTTCAACTTTTTTAGCTTCTAACTCTAAAGAATTTTGTTCCATTTTATTTTGATTGAATATTCTATTTATTACGTTATTTTTAATAATAAAGAATAACGAAAATCATTTTTTATTAAACAATATAATATATCGTAAATGATATTTAATATCAAATATATTATTTAATATACGTAAATTCATATTTACGTATATTATAGAACAAAATGTATGGGCGTTTTTTTTGAGATATATAAAATATATTACTTTATTATATAGGTATATCTTAAAAAGATGGAGAATGAAAATGAACCAAATGAGCTAAATAGTAAAAATAGTTCGATAGAAACATTAAACTTTGGTGAAGAGGAGGAGGAGAAGATGGCTCCAGAGATGGAAAAGGGTGAATCATCGTCGAATGATTCCGTTTTATCATTTAATGATTTTAATGAAATCGGTGATTTACAAAATATTCAAAATACACTTCAAGTGGAAGAGGAGGTATTTGTAAAGGAGGAGGAGCGAATTTATCAAAATGACCTCATTTACCTGAAAGAGTTAGAGAGTATGATCTTAGCCACTTATCCGGTAACCAAACAAGCTCTCTTATATATTCAACAAGAAGCATCTACCAAAGCCCAACTTATGATTGATGCCAAAAATGATGGTTTAAAACGTTATTTACAATACGAAAATGGATTTGAGTATCCTACCGTAGAAGATGCGTATAATCTTGTATTTAGTAATCGTTGGATTATCCCTGTGATTATGGATAAACATAAAATCTTCTCCATTCTTCAAGAAGATACGGAAGTTGTTCAAAAGGAGGGGAACGAAGAAACATTCATCGTCCAATCGTTGGAAGATGAGTCAGGTATTAAAAAAGAGAGTCAAATCGAACAACAGATCTTATTAAAACGTGTAAAGCACGACGCCGTTCTTGGTAAAATCTCTTTTAAAGATTATATTCGGATTTTTCACAAAATTCAAGCCCCATACTTGACCGAGCCTCCCAATGCTGAATCAGAAGTTAGCCAAATTGGTTATTATACCAAACTTCAAAATAATGCGCTGGTGCTCCGTTATCATGATATCGACACCGTCCATTGGAACAGTCGCAATCTAAAGAGTGATTTCATCAGCTATAAAGACAAGTATGATGAGGAGACCGGCCGTGTTATCGGTTTAACTCCATACACATTAGTAGGCGGTGAGAACGTACAAATGGTAGGATTCATGGTAATTCCTCAGAGTGACGACTTCTCGGGACACGGTGCCAGTAAAGTTGAAAAGAGCGCACTCTCCAAGAAGTTAGTCTTATCTTCGAAGATTACAAAAATATCGCAAATAGGTGACTTTATCAAGATCACTGCCCCCAATCACGGTTTAACTGCTAAAATGCGAATTTACATCGACCATACAAATTGCGTACCCAATATCAATGGTATGAAAGAGCATATGACAATTACAATTGAAAATGAGAATGAGTTTTCGATTAAGTCATCGAAGAAGTTGAATGTAGATGGTACATATGGTGAGATTTTCACGGTCAATCGTTTAGCATATGACCGTTATCAAGTGAAGTATAATCCTCAAATCGATGATTATATGACGGAGTTTAAGAGTTCGACTTATGGGGAAGAGAAGTTAGACCATCATAAATTATACTTATTTGATGAACTTCGTATTGAAAATAAAGAGCAGTTCAGGAAGCTTTTAGTCAAGATTGTTCCTACGTTGGATCAGATTATGGAACTGGAGACAGATAAACTCTCTCAATGTTATACATTCCAAGAGGTGGAACATATTTTTCAACATTATGGTATTAAGGTAAATGACTTGAAGATCGATCAACTCTCTTTCATCAAGAGTATTTTAAAGTCGAATATTGAAAAGTTGCGTTTAGAAGAGGAGATTCAGAAGCGTGATACTCTTCCTATCTTCCATATTCGTAATAAAGAGCGCTTTTCGGATAAGAACTTCTTCTTAGCGGACTATTATATTACCAACCCAGAGGTAACTAAATATTATGGAGAGTATTCACACTTACAAAAACCCGAAGATTGTGTTTCTGCGCGTTTAATTTGGTTAATGGAGCAGCGCGATCATGGAACCATCTTCTTTTCAGAGATGATGAAGCTCTCATATGGTTTATTTAAAGAGTCACAAGATATGGATTTGATTCAAAAGAAGATTCAAGAGTATGACACATTACAAAAGAGTAGTGAAAAGCAACTTCATAAAGAGTCACAAATGGAGAATCAGTTGCGAAAGGGAAAGAATAAGAATAAAAATAAGTGTTGTGAGTTGTATCGTTATCAAGTAATGCCAGAAAGTGAGGTAAAGTATCGTAAAAAAGAGAAGTTATCGTATGTGGATGGTACAATCAAATTGGAAGAGAATCAATTACAAGAGTGGGATGGTGAAGATGAGAAGTGGAAAGATGTGAGTGGCGAAGTGGAGAGTGGAATGTTGATACTTATGGGAAAGGAGGTGTATCAGTGGGATGCGGCTGCGGAGAGTTGGACTTTAACGGAGATGGTTCCGAAGTATGATAAGATTGAGTATGTATGTACCTTCCGTAATACGGAGTTGGAAGAGTTAGATATTGAAACATTGGATTCGATTTATCGGAAAGAGTATGGTTGTCATTCAAAGTTGTATATTCGTTTTAAGGAGCGTTTAGAGTACTACTCGGAGGTATATCAAAATTTTGTTTATTTGAAAGAGTATCTTCAAAAGGATGATTATGTGACGTACTTTGAAGATCAGATTCAACGGTGCGTTCAAAAGTATTATGTGGAAGGAAAAACGGGAGAAGAGGAGAAGAAAGAAGAGGAGAAAGAAGAAGTTGTTATTGAAAAGGTAAAGTATGACGAATTGGATCTCTTTATTCGTAAAATCTATGGATTAAAAGATTATGAAATGCTTCTGAATTACATTTATCAATGGATTGATAAAGATGGATTATTGATTGGTAAAGATTTATATTCGAAAAAGTATAAGAAGCGCGTGGATCCCGCGTATATATGCGGACATTATGTGTATAAGAATCGCGAACGCAAAACAGCGGATCCAGTGAAGAAGAGTGCGATTGTAGAGGAGATGGTTAATCTCTTTGGAGATCAAGGTGAAGCGTCAGGTGACGTTCAAACATGTACGCATTGCGGGCAAATTTTAACAAAATTCAAAGATGATGATGTGGAAGGTTATACGGAAAACGGACAACAGATTCGTAGTCGCGATGTATGGACGAAGGATGAAGAGGAGGAAGCACCTCAAACGGTAATGGAGTTATCATCGTATGAATCCGAACAAATGATGGATTGTGATTCGAAGGAGTTCCGAAAGATCTTTTTAGATAAAAAGTTTAGCACGGAAGATTTTAATAAAGCACAAACCATGTGCACCTTTATTCAAAAGAACTTATGTGCGAAAACGGGTATTACATTACGCAAAAATGATTTAGTTGCCATTATTATCGATTCCCTTATCAAACATCGTAATATATTACAATGGAAGGAGTACGCACAACAAGAGGTTAAAAAGTTAATTGATAAAGGGTTTGGTAAAGAGATGATTTCAAAAATGATAGCACCTGGAGGAAAGTTACAAGAGATGCATAAATTTTATGAATTTTCTCAATTTTATTCGATTATGGCATCTCGCTTCTTAATTAGCATTCAAACTGCTATTCCTGCGTACTCCTTCTCTTCTAAACTCTCTCCATGTGTATTTACCTCATTTGAAGGAATTGACGGAATTCAATATATGGCTTGTTTACTCATTGAAATGGGTGCGATTCAACGAGAAGGCTCCCGTGACGAGACAATGGAGCTCTCGATGAATGTAATCAATGATAATTACATGGAGTTTAAAAAGAGTACATCGATCCATCAACTGTATATTCAAAAGCGTGAGTATCAAGCGGAGTTGGCAAAGAAGATGGCCTCGTTTAATACCTCTTTTGTGGAAGATGTATCAGTGGTGTATGAAGACCGTGGGCCACTACCCGAGAATTTCATATCTGAACTTTCCAGTGGAAAAGATATTGGGAAGAAGTACAACGCATGGAAACATCGAATTCATTACTTGAATCAGGAGTTAAAGAAGATTTATATGGAAGTGTATAATCAAGCAGAGTTGCGCGATGTTAATCCGGAGAGTAGTATTGGTGTAAGTATGATTGAAAAAGCATGCTGTGATGAGTATATTGATAATTATCTTGGTTTTATCTATTATGTGGAAGAGAAGTCGGGAAATGTATCCTTCTCCTCGATGATCGAAGAGGTTCGTGCTCTTTACAAATTGCGATATCTCTTCCATCCTCGTGGTACTTATCATCGCGCGATTACGACGGGTGAAGTTTCGGATTCGTACTTTACCCATAATGACCCAGTATATGTGAATACAGAGCACACTTCACAAGAGATCATTCAAGAGAAGTTTGCGATGTATGTGGATGAAGGAGCGTTGCGTGGAACATTACGCTTTTATGTGGGAAGTGGAAAGGAGCGTATCGATAAGAAGAGTGGTAAAACGTATGATGAGATTATTTCGAAGACGTATAGTGTAAAGGAGTATGAAGCGTTATTAGATGCGATTGCGTCGATAAAGCAGAGCGCATTAGATACATATATCTATTCCATTTATTTGAAGGAAGAGTTATTAAAGTTAAAGAGTGACGTTCAAGCGTTGAAGGATAAAGAGATTATGAAGCTACTCACTTCACTTCAAACGATTTTACATAAAGGGGGAGATAAAACCTTTTATGAAAAGTATGATACTCTTTTACGAAATATTGGATATTATCAATATTATATGACCTTTAATGAAAAGGAGCGAAAAGAGAAGAGTAAAAAAGAGTTATTAAAGAACGACCAAAAGTTAGTTCATGTGCGTCTTCAATACTTAAAGAAGTGTTATAATGATTATCTTCGTAAATATTTGGCTATGATTAAGAATGGAAAGTCCCGTATTCAAGAGTTACAAAAGTTAGAAGATGCTTCTCTATTGCCGTTTGAAGAGAATGATATCATCTCCCGTGAAGTTCAATCCTTTATTTATCAAGCCTATGAATCCTTTGAATCCTTCTATGATCCCACCGTTCGCTCTTACTTTATGCGTGCCAAGTTGAAGAAGGATGCGAAGATGATCCAATCGATTCACGGTGAAGATGATTTATATAATTCGGAGTATAAAGAGATTTTGAAATTCGCCGACTACTCTTTCCAAAATGCTGCGGAACTTCTCCACTACTTCTTTGTCAAAGAGTTAAATGACCTCATCTTATGTAATCAAAGTCCAGAGGACGAAGATGCGGACGAGATTGATGAAGGCGCGGGTGAAGAGAATCTAACCATGAATGCGGCAACGATGAGCGAGCAGTGTAAATACCGTTGTCTCTTTATCCTCTTTATCTTAGATAAGATCGCAGGAGATAGTGAGTGGTTAGATGAGGCCACGTTGGATATTGAGCGAATGAAGAGTGCAAAGAGTTACGCATATTTGGAAGAGGTTCAAAAGGCAATGGAAGCTGCGGAGTCAGACGATTACACAGATGCTTTTACACGCCAACTTCAATATACTCTTACCGGACGTACTCAACCCACAACAAGTGTGGTTGAAGAGGAGGATGGAGAAGAGGGTGGAGAAGGGGCTGGAGCCGAAGCAAAAGAGTCATTGGATATGTTTGTAGAGAAGGCAAAGGCGGATTATTATGAGGAGTATGGTATGGAGATGCCGGCGGATATGTTGGAAAATATGAAAGAAGAGTATTTGGATAAGATGTATAATGAAGAGTTAGCAGAACAAGAGAATGAGAACGTTCAAGATGGAGCTGGTGAGTATGGCGGTATTGAGGTCGATGCGGACTTCACGGCGGATGAGTTGGCCTTTGCCGCATTGGGAACCTAAGGTTCCCAATAACCCTCCTCCTATAGAAAACGCGTTCCAGCTCGAATAGACATCCAATGTTCCAATTACAATCCTTATTTATATTAAAATATGTAATTTTTATATTTGATTATATATTTTTATATATAATCAAAAAAGTGATTTTATAGGATGTACTTAAAGAGATGAAGAGGAGATAAATAGAAGGCATACTATTTTTATAACGAAAAATAAAGATGAATATGGATATTGAAGAGAGTGATTCAAAGCAAATCTCCATGCGGGATCGTCTTATCTTTTACACAAACGCGATGCTCCCATCTTTTACCCCCAGTCGCATTGAGTTCAATCGCGCGCAAGTGGAGCGTCTGAAGATTCTTCCTCAACCCGCTCAGCGCTCTCCGGAGTGGTATGAAATGCGTCATAGCATGCTTTCCGCTTCGGATTGGGGTACGATTTTGGGAATGAGTAAGTATGGAGGTGGAAAGAATCAAGTGTTACTGAAGAAGTGTTGTGATGACGTCCCCTTCTTTACGAATGCGGCAATGCAATGGGGAATAAAGTACGAAGCCGTAGCCATTCAGATTTACGAACATCGGAATCAGACGGAGGTGATTGAGTTTGGTTGTATTCGCCATCCGATTCATCACTTTTTGGGAGCATCTCCGGATGGGATTACGGCGGATGGAGTGATGGTGGAGATTAAGTGTCCGAGTAGCCGGGTGATTGATGGGGTCATTCCGGATGGATATTACTGTCAAGTTCAGGGGCAATTGGAGGTGTGTGAGTTGGATCGGTGCGACTTTTTGGAGTGTAAGATTATGGAGTATACGGATGAGGAGGATTATTTGACGGATTGTGATAAGCAGTGCGATTTTCATAAAAACCATTATGGTGCGGAAAAGGGATGTGTTGCGAACTTTATTGATATGGTGGAGAGTAAATCGCATTATGAGTATAGTCCGATTGGATTGATTGGGGAAGAGTTGGCGGCGTGGAAGGAGACAACTTTGGCAAAGTATCGGAATCAGAGTCGATATGCGTTTGAGAAGTTCACCTATTGGTATTTGGAGCGTGTTTCGTGTATTCCGATTTATCGAAATCAAGAGTGGTTTCAAAAAGCATTGAAGGAGTTGGCGACTTTTTGGGAGCAGGTCTGTTATTATCGTAGTGTTGGTGCGGAACGGTTAAAAGAGGATATTCAAAAAGGAAAGGATGAGAAGGCGGCAGTCAAAGAACGAGTAAAAGAGGAGAAAGAGAAAGAGAAGAAGACAAATAAAGTTCGTAAAATCACGGAGTTTATTGGGAAAGTAAGTTCAGATAGTGATGAAGAGATCAAGAAGATCGACCCTTTTTCTGTCTTTAGTGATGAAGTGGAAGAGGTCAAAGAGGTCAAAGAGGTAAAACCGGTAAAAGAGAAGAAGGTAGCCAAAAAGAGTTCCAAACCAAGTTCTTCGCAGCCACAATCAAAGACACGCGATATTTTTAATATCTTTACGGATGAAGAGATCCGTGATTTAAAGAAGTAATGTAATCTTTGTTTTATTTTTATTTTTATTATTTTTATTATTTCATTCTTTTTCAACTTAGAGGAAAAAAGAAAGTATAAAAGAAGAGTAGATTCGATAAAAAGACAATAAAAAGACAAATGTTCTGCTTTCCTGGAAAGCAAGATCTTTCTTTGACACAACTTCTTGAAAAAGTCGAGTATATACATAAACAATTTGATGCTTTTATCGAACATCAAATTGAAGTTGAAGAGGAGCGGAAAAAGATGGTCTCCACCATTCAACAAAATCATGAATTATTACAAAAGATATTTCAGAAAAATGAACGCATTTTACAACAAAATGAACGCATTTTACAACAAAGTGAAATGATTCTTGATAGTCAAAGAAAGAAGATGGAAGAGAAAGAGGTTCAAACAGAAGAGGTCAAAGTGGAAGAAGTAGAAGAAGTGAAGGAAGAAGTGAAGGAAGAAGTGAAGAAAGAAGTAGAGGTTAAAGAAGAAGTGATTAAAGAAGAAGTGGTTGAAGAAGAAGTGGTTGAAGAAGTGAAAAAGAAGAGAAATTATCGTAAAAAGAAGAATTAAATATACTTTTATTATTTTTATATCATTGTATATGATATAAAGATTATTTATTAAAATAATAATTAAAGTTGGTAAATCAGTTGATATCCATCATAAATCTTCTTCACACCAATCATATCAAAGTACTGTTGGATATACTGTCCCTTTCCTACTCCACCCTTATTATCATCAATGGCGATAATGGTTCCAGGTTTGGTATTTTTATGAAGCACCGAGCAGAGTTCGAAGACATGATGAAGGGAGGAGGGATGAGGCTTGTCAAAATCGACATCAAAGCTATCCAGATAAATCAGATCAAACTTCTCCGACTCAGGACGTTCATGCATAAATTGAACGCTATCACCGCAACGAAAAAAGACACGAGGAGATACAACACTTTGAGCCGTCTCACACGCATCCTCAGAAATATCGACCGAATAGACATTTCCTTGATAAAAGTTGACAAACATATCAAAGAGACGAGTGCTCTGACCGTCAGACCACTCATTAATGGTACGAACAGTTCCCGTCTCCAGAATCATGTAATTCTTCACCTTCTTCTCTTCCAGAAGTTCGAAGATTTTGCGGAAACCTTCTGCGCGAATCTGAAGAAGGGGCGCAAGTTGGGCGTCATAAAATTCAAGAAAGTTCTTTGGCATCTTTCGCTCTTCGCTCATTTTGGTGGATAAGTTGATTGAATCGTACTCTATCTTTAATTATTCCAATTCCTCTATATCCATTTTTATTTATATCTTGCTCTTTTTTATCCATAAAAATGGGTATAAAGAGAAATCGTATTAAAAAAGATAATAAAGAAGGAAAATGTCTCTTCTCTTTTGGGGTATTGTTTCCGTCGTACCTCTTTATCATATTTCACAAGAGATCAAGAAGAAGGAGCAACAGAAGATTGTTCTTGAACTCTTATATCGCGACCATTTACGATGTATTGAACGTAAAGGATTTACCAATACATATACAAATCCAAAGGTAAAGTATGAAGCCATTGTGGAGAATAAGAGTGTGGATGAATTGGAAAGTTGCAAAAGTACATACTTTGCCTTCCTTTCTGCTTACTATAAAGACCAATTTTAGTGAAAATAGATATAGAGAACTTTTTATAATAAAAATATATTATAAAAATAAATGAGTGTAAAAGCATACTATCCACTATTTGGAACTATTTCTGTGATTGGCTTCTCCTCTTATATGTATGAAAATATGAAGATGAAGAAGTTACAAGAGTATCACGGTTTAATGATGGAAGATTATATAGAGTATTCGGATTGTAAAGAGATAAATCGTGAATTATCTTCTTCCATATGTGATGACTTATATCAAAAATATTTGATTTCAAAAAAGGAGTATATTCGATTAAAATATAAACCATTTTACCCTTAATTTTAACGCTTACCGCCACCAAAGAATGTACCCATGGCGCCATTGTAGTTGCTAAAGAGCCATGAGTTAGGGCCACAGTTGATACCGGTTCCAGCTTCGGCGTAATTATTCACCCAGAAGTTGGGTTGTAATGGAAGAGGTTCTGTGGATGATCGGGTGCCAACACACACTTCATAATTACGTTTTGCCTCTTTTTCTTGGCCTTCGCGCTTTTCGCTATAGTAGTAGATACCATCTTCATCCCACATTTCGGGTGGAACTTTACAAGGGTACTGCCCCATATACGATGGCTTGTCCGAAGTTTCAATCCAGCGATTCGCTTCACGTGCAACGGGTTGAATGGGATTTGACTTTTGTCCCGGTTTAAGGTGAGAGTACTCTAATTTGTTGTCAATAACGCCTCCGTCGCTGCCAACATCCATAATAAATTGCTTATCTTTTTGGATATTTGCGTTAATCACAAGCGTGCTATTTTCAACATCAATTTGATTCAGATACATATACTCCGTCTTCTCCACATTATTCGGCTTTACACTCTCCGTAGCGAGTACAACGTTTGCGGTGGGAATCACCTCATGCGGCGCGGGGATCATCTGATCTTTACAAGGATAACCGTTATGATAAGTAGGGAAGATGTAAGGGGACGATTCAATACAATATGGCTTCATATCACTCTTCTTCACAAACTTAACGACATGAACGTAGAATTTGAGTTGGAAGTAATGTTTCAGCGACCAAAGGAAGAGTTCGTACTTGTACTCTTTATTTCCTTGAGCGTCGCACCAAACATGAATATCTCCATAATTGGCCTTTTGGAAGTTATAATGACTCTTCTCATTAAAGATGGAGACGACGTGAGTGGAGATTTCGTCTAAGGTACGGCGTAAAAGGTCGTCAGTGGTGGCGTGATTATAAAACGTGTAAACACATGGAGAAGTAAGACGAATCGGTTTTTTATTTATCTTCATTAAGAGTTGAAGTAACTCCTTTTTGGCATATTGGGTCTCATCTTCAACATGATAATTGGGTTTATCCTCAATATGGTAGGAAGCCTTCTTGGGGCTTAAAAGTCCAGAATGGAGAAGAGAGTTTCCAACCTTCTCTTTCTCCATTACATTTTCAATTACATTTGCGTTTTCATGGTCGTGTATATAGAGGGGTTTTGAACTCTTTTCCATCTTTTGACTTGCCACATAAAAGAGTAAAATAAGAAGAATGAATAAAAGAATATACTCCATCATCATTTATACCTGTTCTATCTTTATATATTATTTTTTATGAATGAATTATTTATAAAAAGAGTAATAAAAGAGAAAATAATAATAAAAATAAAAAAAATAATGATAAGAATAAAAAATAATGATAAAAAAGAGTAATTTACTTGAAGAATGATTTTCGTACATACTTCTTCTCCTTCTCTTTTGCTTTTTCGGTCTCTTCAAAAGAGACTTCATAACAATCTTCACTCTTTTTATGAATAAACTCTAACTTCGAGATCATTCGAGTACTTTTTGAAAACTTAATATACTTATCACGCTCAAAGAGGGGGGTTTCAAGAGTCTTTTCAATATGTGCCAGCTCTTCTTGTGAAAGAAGAATATTCTTCTTCTTTAAAAAGAAGTGGATCCCTTTCATTAACTCTTTGATACTCATCTCATTTACATTGATACCTTCTTTGACTGTTTCCGGATCCGGATTTGTTTCAAAGATCGCATCTTTTAAAAGATCTACCTTGGGAGCATCTTCATCCTTTTCATACTCAATCATACGCGCATTTCCGGGTTTCGTCTTCTCATACTTTGCTTGCTTCTTGAGATCCGAATGAAAAGATTTAAAATCCTTGGTAGGTTTAAACTCATGGATCGAATAATCGATTTGATCTTCTACCTTCTGATAAATAGGTTCTACATACATGTGCTTTGTATAATTTGTATCTTTATGATCTTTCACCTTCTTTACAAAGGTTTGGATGTAAAGATTTGTTTCTTCTGGATCTTGAAAAAAGGTAGCACTCATTTTCACGTTGTTACCTCTTTTTACTTCTACTCTTCTTTATCTCCTCTTTAAATCCTTTTTTTCATCTTCTCTTTGATTTCAATTTTTTACATCAAAAATATAAAAGATAAAAAAGAAAGATAAAAAAGATAAAAATATTTTATTAGAATGAGGGATTAAAAGGAGGGTGACGACTTCTTAAGAGGCGCTGCTACTTTCTGCTCCTCCGATGGAGGATCCAAGAAAGTTGTAAAAGTGTAATACTTACCATCCTTTTCGAAGGCATACTTATTTTGAATTACGTTAGATAGACCAAGTAGTTTGATTTGACAGAAGTCATAATTCCACATTTCATCCTCCTCTTCTTCGATCTTTCGTTTTGAACTCTTCTCAAAAAGTTCAAAAGTATCACTTTGGCATGTACCCGAAAGTGGAATGGTATAATTATGCTTTCGAAGATAAAACTGTTTTACATGAAGTTGAACCATTGGATGAAGTGTATATACATTTTCTACCTTCGAGTGGTATTGTGAAGGTTCATGTGGCTCGCATGTTGGAAGAAGAATATGTCCGGCAAGTGGATTATGAAGATGGGTAAAGAAGACGTGCTTCTCTACATTCTTTCCCATCTCTTCAACGCTCATGTATAAATAGACATGTATCGGATGATACAAAGTAAGAAGAGCATCTAATGGCTGAATGGGGAGATGGGATGTAAGTCGAGTGGTTACGTTTTGAAATAACTTCCATACATCACCTTGAAGCCTCTTATCTACCTTCTTCTCGACTTTCTTCTCGACCTTCTTCTCTTCAAATCGCACTTGTGTGATCTTCATCTTCTCCAACTCTTCACATATCTGCTCCTTCTCCTTCTCGAGCTCATCAATCTTTACCTTTCGGACATACTTACGCTTCGGTGCGGGGGCAAAAGATTCAATTTTGACAGGCATTTTTTGTTTTAGTACCAGAGCTTCCCCTTTCAATCCGTTTTACTTTCATTTTTTTATACTTTTCTATAAAAAATATTTTTATAGAAGATAATGAATATAAGATATTATGATATTATTTTAGTTAATATCTTCTTGATTGGGAAGATGGGCTATACCGGTTCCCAACTCTGTGCGACATACCGGGCACTTTTTACTCTCATTTAAAAGCCATGGTTTTAAACACTCGTTGTGAATCACATGAGCACACTTTGTGATCTTTACAATATCATCTTTTTGAAATTCATCATTACAAATAATACATAGCGTAGAGTTTGTATTCTCTTTACACTCTTCAAAACGTTGCGTTGGAATCGATTCATACTCTTCATTGGTTAATGTTACTTTAATATCACTCATCGTTCCAAGAGTTTGATTTTGACTTTGACTTTGATTTTGACTTTGATTTTGAATCTCTTGAAGCATATTTAATATTTCACTTCCACTATCAAAGAGATACCGTATCTGAAAGGGTTGAAAGCCTTGAGACCCTTGATCTCCTTGAGATGGTAATATATCTTCCATCATCGATGATAAAATCTCCTCTTCACCGATGGATGAAAGAATTGGATCTTCACCTCCTGATGTATCTTGGTTCCCGATTGGATTTAACAAACTGGAAAATGGATTATTTATGATTCCCAATAGTTGATTTTCGAATCGAGATAATTCAGGTACTTGAGTACGACGATACTCGTACGAGGAGTATTGAAAGTGCGTCGGTTCCCGAATGACTTCTCTTTCTCTTATCTCCTCTTCCTCTTTTGTCTCCTCTTCCTCTTTTGTCTCCTCTTCCTCTTTTGTCTCCTCTTCCTCTTTTGTATCCTCTTTTGTCTCCTCTTCTACTTCTTCTGTCTCCCTTGTCTCTTCCACATCCTCCTCTTGCTGGATTTGATTCATAAAAATTCGAATTAATTCATTTCCAAATTGATTTCCAAAATGAATCATTGAAGGTGGTTCAACAAAACGCGAAAAGTATGCATCATAACTCTCCTCTTCTTTTTTAATTAAAAAGAGTTTGAAATTTTCAATATAAGGATTCTCCTTAATTACATTTCCCTTTTCATCTCGATGACGCTCTTCCATTTCAAAATAGAGGATATCTTCTTCTTTGATCTGATTTTGTGTCATTATACTATCGAAATATGCGTTATAAGAGTGCTCTTCACACTCTCCAATATAAATCTCTTTGATAGAATCAGTTGTTTGATACACAATCTTGATATATTCAATATTATAAATGATTAATGAAAAGAGATGAAGAAGCTCTTCTTGAATATATCCAAATCGTTGATGTATATTTCTTATTTCAAACTCTTTGACCTCATCATGATACTTCACTTTAACTCTCATAATAATGTAAATGATCTACTACTCTTCTCTTTGAAAATCTTTTCCTTTATATTAAAAATATAAATTATAGAAAGATTTTAATCTTCTTCATATAGATAAACTTCACATTCAACATCTTCTTCTTTACAAATCTCTGTAATATCTTCGATGAATTTATATTTTTTAATATGCGGTCTTATATTTCGAATAATGATCTTTTCGGGTGTAATTTTACAAATTCCTCCTCGAAGTGTATCATGAAACGCATCTAAATTTCTTCCAAACCATTTGGGTGTATACGTAGCATTTGAATAAGATGTATAAAAATCTTCTATACTCTTCCAATTTGTAGCATCCAATTCAATTTTATTTTCATTCATTTTATACTTTTATTTAATATATCAATATATGAATATGCCTTTATATTCATATTTTAGTTCATATTTGAATGTATATTATATTAAATCATTCAGATCATTACAAAAGATGCACTCTTGATTTATATTCTGCCCTTGTGTAAAGGTTGTTTTTATCACATAATAAGGGTCGACTCCATTTTTGGATGAAAGATTTGCCGGATTTACGCATCCAAATTGTGATACATCATTACATTGTACTTGCTTCTCTCCATCTAAACAATCTTCACAATTACCACCGGTGATTGATTTCCGATAACACTTTCGCGGATTTTGATGACACTTTTGACATGCTTCTAAATTTCTCTTCATTTCGTACATTATTTGACACTCTTTGGATCCACACTTCTCATCGCAATCGCTGCGACGGATATCTTTCGGTTGAATTTGTAATTTTGTTAATCTTCCACTCTTTAAATTTTGAAGTAATCGATGTAAATAAGCCACTGGGTTTGATATCTTTGATTTCTCCTCTTCCTCTTCTGTCATACCAAATCCTTCCTTTATTACAATCATCAAGATACGAGAAAAGAAGAAGAGGAGAATAAGAAGGAATATGAGTAGAAGAATGATACTCTTCTTTCTATTTTTATAGATAAACTTCATTTTGAACTTCTACTTATATCATGGATTATTTATGGTTCGTATCTCTTCAACCTTTCGAATCTTTAATAATTCGGGTTTCGCTACCCAATAAGAGTATCCCAAAAGTGAAAGGAGAAGAAGAGCTACTAAAAAGAGACTAAAACGAAGATTCGAACGCATATTTATCTATCTATGATTCAATAATACTCTATTTATCTCATAGATAATTTTGATTTTTGATTTTTTATTTTGATATCTATCATACAATATATATCAAAAAATAATAATAAATCTCTTTATGAAAAGAGTTTGCGAATTAAGAACCGGTTATAAATAAACTTTTTAACCAAATACTCATCTTCTTTCGTGATACATACACCTTGAATCAACTTCTGAAGCGACATATGTTGAATACCTTCTAATTCAGGTACATAAGAGTACTCACTACTTCCATAATCAATCGCTTCTGACTGGTCTTGAATAATGGCGCGAACATTATGGTCGTTATGAGTAACCATGCGGAAAATTTTACATTGAATATTGTCATTAATCATATCATATTGATAATACTCCGCAATTTTATTAAACTTTAACATATCACACTTTTTATAAAAGTCATAACGATCGATCCCTTCCATCGGGATCTGAAGAGGTAGCTTCACAATATACATATCTTGAGATGAACCATAAAAGAGCTGTGTCAGTTGTGGATCTTTAAAGACGGTTTGGTTTAATCGCTTCTCGATACGCGAAATCGCATAAATACGTTTATTTTCAATAAAGTGTGATTGAATATTTTTCATCAATGGTTGATTTGGAATACAAATATCACTTCGTGTAAGATATAAGATGTGATTTGGATACATCGAATTCATCTTCTCAAAAATAGTGGAAAAGAAGAATTCACCGCGTTTTCGCGGATTTATCATACATACAAACTTTTGTAATACGGTCTCATCAAGATGATTTTTCATTTGAGTACGTAAGATCTCATAGACTTCATTACTCTCTACATAAAGAGCAATATGTGTAAAGAGCGGATTTTTAGCGTTTTCAATGATACAGTAGAGTTGAAGATCATTGGTGGTAGAATCCTCGGTAATACAATAGTAGGTACATAGTATATGCTTTGGTTCCTCCTCTTCACATAACTCTTTCACCTTCTCAATGACAATATTTTTTAAAGGGAACCCAGGGCTCATTGAGCTGGATGTTTTATCTAACTCCTCATTCTGCTGAATGAGGGGTTGATAAAACAAGCATTGCGAACTTTCGTTCTCCCTTTTAATCCCTCCTTCTTTTACTTCTTCTTTTACTTCTTCTTTTACTTCTTCTTTCACTTCTTCTTTCATCTCCGTTTTTTCAAAAGTATTCTCTTCTTGGCACTCTTCTAATAGTTGATAATGTGCGTAAAACTTATCGCCTTTATGTTGGTACTTATCATTTGCCATTCGTTTAAGAACATTGATTAAAGCTTTGCTCTTCTCGGTAACATGGTACAAAAAGAATCGATGATACAAAGATAATTCAGCCATATGTGCATTCAAAAGAGCACTCTTTTTTTTTGAAAAGTAAAAGATACCTATCGCACTCTTTAATATATCAAACGCATTATCTTCTTTTAAAATATCTATATGACTATCCATTAACGCGTTAAAGATAATATTATTACTCGCAAATAGTTCAACAATATTATCATTCTTTTCAATATTCGAGTCACTTAGATAAATCATTACATTTTGAGAAATCGCCTCTTTACATATATTTTCAATATATGAATGATTATGTGTATCGTCAATATCAAAGAAGAGTACAATATGTTCTGTAGTTAAGTTCATTGGATAAGATTATTAGTATTCTCTTGCATGATTCTTCTATAATCACATAAAGTAACAAAGATAAGATAAAAAATTATAAATAAAAGATTATATAATAAAAGAGAGAAGAATGAATTGTTACTCTCTTTTGATTTAGAGGAGTTTCAACATAGAGTAGTAGAGCAAATTCATACTCCATATTTTATACTCTACAATGGCATCTCGTAACACTCCCAACAAGGCAACTGCTTACCAACAACTGGCTCAAATCGTCGATGGTATTAAGCAAGAGAAGATCTCCGTCAAGGAGGCGATGAATAAGCTTCAAATCCGAGATGGCCCTCAACGACCTTATGCCAAGGTCTCTCGTAGCGGTGCGGTGGCTCTCTTTGGTATCTCCAAAGATCCCATTGTTCTCTACGAATCCCAATGGAATCGTCTTCAGAAGACGATTGAGAGTGGATACCTCCGTAAGTACATGGAGCACAACAAAGACCGTATTAGCCATGGTCGCAAGAAGGTAGAGGGTACCGCCAATACTTCGGGTGTTTCTGATGTTGTTGCTTCTGTGGAGACCGAGAATGTATAAATAAGAAACCTACCGAAGGGTTATTTAATCAATCCTCAACTTGTTGAGGATTAGATTAAAATATCGGTTTCTTATGAACTTCCCTTATTATTAAATATCGGTTTCTTATGAACTTCCTTTATTATTAAAATAAAGGTTTCTTATGAACTTCCTTTATTATTCGAAACGTTCTCTTTTTGATTATAGAGAATACTTCCATTATACTTTATAGAAAAATAGATTTTTCTATAAAATGATTAAGCGTACTTATGATGAGTTTATAGACAATAACGAGTTTGATGCTTCTTTTTTTGAAGAAGCATCGAAAGCGTGGCGTTCCAATAAAGTCGAAAGAGAAAATGGAACTTTTGAATATAAAAAAAAGTTTCGTGGATTCGTATTTGAGGAGAATCAAAATTGTAAGTGTATGTATGTAAAGAGAAGAGGTAGGAAGATAACTCCATGTACCCGCGTTATCTATGAGTATGAATTGATAGCAAAAAAGAAGCCACTACTTCCAAATTGTGACATCTTATGTAAAGCTCATATTTACAAAGAAATAAATCCAAAGGTAAAGTAGAGAAGAGAAAGTAGAATATGAAATTTCCCCAAACGTTTATTTGGGTCATTGTACTACTCTCCATTATCTTAATTGTCAGTTATCCACTACTCCTTTCAGGAAATGCCGAGTATCTATGGGGGCCGATACGAGGGAATCTTCGCAAACTTTATTATGTATCCATCTTCTTAGTACTTCTTGGATTTATTCCATTTGCTTACTTTCTGCTTCAATGTCGTCAATGGTCGCAACGTGAGGTAAATCATATCTTTTATGCTCTCTTAACACTGATTATTGCCTCATGGCTCTGGATTATTTTTGCAGTAGCCTTTGCCAAGAAGAGTATGAACCTAACCTTATTACGAATGATTATTGTAACTCTCTTACTCATCGTCTCTTTATCGATTCTTTATCTTCTTTACATTGTCAAACAACATCAACCTTTACATCGTCAAATGCATGACTCTATACGAATCGCCGTATATGTTGGATTAGCATACGCCTTCTTTCATACCTTCTTTATGGACTTTTTGTTATGGGCTTATTTAGTGCTGAAGGGAACCCCTTCGGGCTCATTCTTTGAATGAGCTGGAACTTCGTTCTCCCTTCTAATCCCTCCCGCTATGTAATATATTATTATTTGTTGAATTTATATATAAAATAGTTGAATTTATATATAAAATAATACATTTCCCGAACATTGTTTCTGGGATAGATATAAAAATATTATTTTTAAGAATTAAGAATATTTTTTATATTATTTTTACAGATGAAAATGCTCGGGGAACAAATAATATAAAATGTGAAAAAATTATAGAGGGGTTGTTAGGGGAGATTTCTCCCCTAACGAGGAGGTTCAAAAGGAACCTTAGGTTCCTTTTTTAGAAGTCATCGGTCACCTCAAACTGATCCGTCTTCTCATTCACATTAGACTTGACATACTCTCCCACACGTACTTCAAAGAAGTTTGATTTGGGACGAAGTGAAATCAACTCCATCCACTCAAACGGATTCTCCGCATGTGTATATAACTTCTCGTAACCGAGTTGTACCATCAAACGATTTGCCACAAATTCAATATATTGACACATCGATGATGCATTCATTCCCAGAAGATGAACCGGAATTGAGTTGGTTACAAACTCCTTCTCAATCTTTACCGCATCATCCATCATTTGATGAAGCTGCTCTTGAGGAATGCGATTCTGAATCTTGGAGTAAAGAAGTGTCGCAAATTCGCAATGAAGCCCTTCATCTTTGCTAATCAACTCATTACTAAAGGTAAGACCTGGCATCAATCCGCGCTTCTTCAGCCAATAGATCGCACAGAATGAACCCGAGAAGAAGATTCCCTCCACAATCGCAAATGCCACAAGTCGCGTCGCAAAAGAGACATCACGATTTTCAATCCATCGTTGCGCCCATTGCGCCTTTTGCGAAACGCACGGAATCGTTTGAATCGAATTAAGAATCTTATGCTTCTCCTCCGGATCTTTCACATAAGTGTCAATCAGAAGAGAGTAGGTGAGCGAATGAACGGCTTCATTATAGATCTGATACGAGTAGAAGTTTCGCACCTCGGGAATCTCAATTTCACGCAAAAAGCGCTGTGCCAGATTCTCCATCACAATCCCATCACTTCCAGCAAAGAATCCAATTACGTTTTTAATGAAAAAACGCTCATTCTCATTCAACTTTCCTTCCCAATCACTCATATCCTTTCCCAAATCAATCTCATCCGCTCTCCAAAAAGTAGACTCCGCCTTCTTATACATCTCAAAGATGTCATGATGAACGATGGGAAATAGTACATAACGCGACTCATTCTTTTCAAGAAGCATTTCGCCACGGTCGTGTTCCTTACCATGAACGGCAAGAAGAGCAACGGAAGAAGTAGTAAAAGAGGACATTCTTGTTTTACGGATGCTTCTACTTTATACTCTTATTTTCTCTTTATGCTAAAGAAGAAAAAATAAAATCACTTTTTTCTTTTTATACTCTTTTTTCTTTTTATACTCTTTTTTCTTTTTATACTCTTTTTTCTTTTATACACCATAGGGTTGATAAAATAAATCTTATTTTATTATAAACTTTTTATTTTTCCGCACACTTTTGAATAAAACGTTCCATATCCTCCTGTAAGATATACGGCAAATACTCATTGATCTTCTCATCACTCCAATCCCACCATCGAATCTCCAATAATTGCTTGATCTGCGTTTCCGTAAATCGATACTTGATAATTTTTGCCGGATTTCCACCCACCATTGCGTACGGTGGAACATCTTTCACAATATGTGAATTTGCGGCAATGACTGCCCCATCTCCAATCTTAACACCACTCATGATTGTTACGTGACTTCCAATCCATACATCTGAGCCAATATGAACGTCCCCTTTACAATAAGATCCGTTCAGATTTAAATTCGTAGGTATGGAGGTTGCGTTGGTAAAGATCTCGTTCTTTAGAATTCCAAATGGAAAGGTGGTCACAAGTTGTGTATAATGATTCCCACCCAAATAGACCTCCAGATCATCCGCAATCGATGTAAAGTTTCCAATATAGAGATTATACTGCTTCTTCATCTCATTCCATCGACGGATCTTCACATGCTCCAATCCATAAGTATGACGACCCACATACATCATACTCTTCTTTTGTTTGTTCTCATATATAAAAATCTCTCTATATTGAAGAGAAGATGGTAATCTCTTTATTTCGCTCGTTCTTTCAGAAGAGTGACAGAGTGGATAAAAGAGATATTTTATATCAAAAGTATATTGAATCACTGGTTCGTTATGAAAAGGAGTGGAGCGCTTTGGAGAAGATTAGCTCTCCTTTTTTAAAACCTCTTTATATCAATGAAAATTTAATAACGCTTATGATCGCAAACTCTTTGAAGAGCGTTGAGATTCAAAGAGCCATTCTTGAAAAGATGGTTTCATATGATGATTTTGAAACACTTTTTCAAACTTTCTTTAAAATCAATGATGATGATATTACTCATATTCAATCTTTTGTAAAACCTTTTTATCAAAAAGGAGTAAAGGAGAAGAGCATTCTAAAGTGTATTACTACGATCTTTACCTTCTTTATCCACTACTTCCACTTTTATATGATTTTACACGAATTTTTAGAGATTGATACAGAAGAGCTCTCTTCTTACTTTACTCTCTTCTTAACAAATCGCGATGAAGAGGAGAATGAGAAGAAGAGACTTCTTAACTCTTCCCTTTCCTATTACTACTTCTCTACACATCTATCCACTCTCTTTACTCTCTTTTATCAAACCATTCATCTTTTACAAGATGTGACAACCATTCGATATGATTTTGATATTCATAATCTATATGAGATGAAGAAGCACTTTTATCAATCCATTCATAAAAGAGATACAAAAAAGAAAAATCAAAAAGAGAAATAAAAAAGAGTAGTAGCTTACTCTTTGTTTAACCAAAGCGGATTGATAAAGATCCGTGCTCCATACTTCTTCTTTAATTGCTCGTGAAAGTGAACGTGTTCACATATCTCACCATACTGACACAATCCAATATATTTAAGCTCACCATCTCCCTCCTTTAACTTCTTCATCTTATAAATTCCCGCTCCACCAAATGCTGAGATGACCGGAATTAATCCACGCTTTAACGCAAATGGTTTCTGATAACGTGATATATGCTTTTGGTGCGATACTTCATATGGAATTTGATTTGCTAAATCCCGTTTTACTTGAAACCAGCAATCATACTCTATATATCCAGCTTTTCGCAACGCCCAAACATCATAATACTCTTTACTCTGATGAATGGTTTGAACGTCCCAAATAGATGGGTCATACTCAAAGATTTGAGGAAAGGTATCTACAATCATTGATGTTGAATTCACATCATCCATATCTATATTTAGTAAATAATCATAATCAGAGTGATGATGAAGTACATAATAGAGAAGAATATTTCGAATATACGCAAGTCGCTCTGTTCGATATATATACTTTTGGTCGATCTTATCTTCTAAAAGAAGAATCATATTCTTATCTTTTTGAGCGTACTCATTTAGAAGGTATCGACTATTATCCGATGAGTCATTCTCGTAAATCACGATCTTATACTTTTCAAATATACAAGTGATTTGATATATATTTTGAAATAAGGCATGTATATACTTCTCCCCATTTCGCAACGCTCCCACAATCACAATTGATTCACTCCGTTTTATCATTTCTAATAAGCTTCTTCTTTTAAAGAAAATCTCTTTATATCCATTTTATTTTTTACTTTTACTTTTTATTTTATTTTATTATTTGAAATATAAGGAACGAAGAGAAAGAATTATCTCATTTTATAATATAGATTCTAAAAGATGTACTCTCTTTATCACGATAACCGCAATAAGTGCGTTTCACTCATTCCCCACTTCGACGACTGCTGCAACTACTATATGGATCGTGGTCTCCATGTAGAAGGCAAGCTCTTCGACGAAGTCGGTTTAGTCTCTGCGATTATTGGTGACCTCAAGATGTCGATTCGCAGCACCGATTATGAAGGTTGGCTCGTATGTGATGGTCGCGCCGTAAGTCGTGAGACCTACTCGGCTCTCTTCGCCCTCATTGGCACTACCTTTGGTAGCGGTGACGGTGAGACCACCTTCAACCTTCCCAACGCCCAAGGCAGGGTCTTAGGCTCGGTCACTTCCAATCTGGCTACCAACTCGCTCTCTCTTCGTTGTGTAGGTGATCTTGTCGGTGCGGAGACTCATACTCTTTCGACGGGTGAAATGCCTATTCACAACCACGGTGTAACGGATCCTACACACAATCACGGTATTACTGACCCGGGACACTCACATACTTATGTAAACGAACCAAATAATCAAAATGTATATGAAGGTTTAACACCGGATGAAACAGCTGCCGATCAAGCTGATGTCACTCAAACTACTTCTGCTTCTACTACAGGTATTTCAATTAATAATGCATCTACTGGTATTTCTATTCAAAATACGGGTGGTAGCCAACCCCATAACAACATGCAACCTACTCTCTTCATTGGTAATACTTTCATCTATTGTGGTGTCAAGAACGCATCGAGCGAGTATAACACTCCTTGCGAAAATACCTATGTCATCCCTCCTTGCCTTGATTAATTCTTTTTGAAAGGTTAAGTAAAAGGTAAGTAAGATAAAATAAAAATAAATAAAATCTTTTTATGATATAGATATATTTATAAAAAGCTAAAATGTACTCCTTATATATGGATAATCGGAATGATTGTGTACGACTGATTCCTCATTTCGACGAAAATTGCGACTATTATATTTCACCCAATCTTCACGTACAGAATTACATCAAATCACTTCATAGCAATATTTATGGAAATCTTCAAGTCGATGGTTTTGTCACCATTTATCAAGATCTTACCTTATACGGAAATCTCAATCTAATTCACGGAAATATTGTTGATTACAATAGTGAATTAAAAGTTTCCGATTCACTCGTTGTCACAGGTGATGCCATCAACGACTCATTCGTCGTATGCCAAAATTCCAATGTCAAGGAGATTGCTGTTTTTAAAAATGCATCTTCCAATGTACTTGTCATCTCTCCCGATTATCAAACATCGATTACCGGTAATACATCGATCTCTGGAAATACTTCTATTTCGGGAAATCTGAATGTTTCAGGTAATATTGTTATTACATCACCTTCTCGTATTCGCAACTCCATTGGAAATATTGACCCTTCCGTAGGTGATATTAAAATGTCTGTTCGAAATAGTGATTTTGATGGATGGCTCATATGTGATGGACGTGCTCTTTCTACAACCACATATAACGCACTCTTCGCTCTCATCGGATACACCTACGGTGGAAGCGGAGGAACCTTCTACTTACCCAATGCTGCCGGACAAACCTTAGGTAGTGCGGGTGGCTCCTACCCTTTTGGAAGTTATGTCGGAAGTGCCACTCAAACACTGATAACTGCGAACTTACCCGCACACACACACTCTGGAAGCACATCTACGGTTGGAGCCCATACTCATACTCATAATGCTAATGGAGGATATGGTGGTTATGGTTTAGTAACCGCAAATGGTTCAAATACTGTTACTGACACAGATAGTTCAACGAATGAACTGAATGTTTGGACAAATCCTTACGCACTTTCAATTGACGGCGCCGGTAGTCATAATCACTCTTTTACTACCGATAACGGAACCGGTTCTTCCACCGCATTCTCCATTATGCAACCAACCCTCTTTATCGGATATACTTTCATCTATGGTGGTGTTTAATTTTATTTTTTTCTTTTTATCATTTAATCACTTTTTATCAACCTTTTTTGATAAAAATAAACAAATAAGTAAATAAAACAATGATCTTACATCTTATACTTTCCCCAAGAGATCCCTCGACCACGCATATAATCTTTGCGACCTATTTCTATAACCTTTCCCGAAGATACAGCTTCATTCCACGCTCGCGTTGGGCCTCGAGTCCAGATCGCATCCCAATTTCGCGTATATATAGTATCATCCATAATCACGATGGTATCTTTATGCGCCAAAGAGGCACAATTCTCTAAATCACTTCGGGCAATAGGAAGGTCATGACCTCCGTCAATAAAGATGATATCAAATGTAGTAGATGGATTTTCACGAATATATTGAGGGACTTTGATAGTGCTATCTCCAAGAATTAAGGTATGGCGCCCTGGAAAGGTAGTATCGATATACTCTTTGGCAACGCGTACATACTCATGAGAACCTAAATCAAAAGAGGTGAGCGTTAAAGATGGATTATGTGATAAGAAGAGCTCGGCAGAGTGACCGGCATTAAACCCTATCTCCATCACCCGGATGGATGGTTTCTGCGAAAATGCGATTAAATCCGCAACTTGCCCTGGAACTTGCTGACTATATCCTTCAAATACTTGAAATCCACGCTTATGTAAAAAATCGGTAACTCCCATTTTAATCTCTTCTCTGATATTTATCTTCTTTTTATAAATAGAACATATAATATATGTCAAAATATATCGCACCTTACATTAGAGAAGAAGAATGCCAACACCCTCCAAAAATCTCTCTATATCCAAATTAAAAAAGAGTATTTCAACCTCTACCTCTTCGAAAATGCATCCGATTGTGATTTATGCGCTTTCTCAATGCCCTTATTGTAAATCTGCTCTTGAACTATTGGATTCATATAAAATGAAGTATCATAAAGTGATTGTAGAAGCGGAAAAGAAGGAGGAGTATAAAAAGATGTGTGCTATGGATACCTTCCCGATGATCTTTATTCGAAAACGCGACCAACCCGAAAAGTATACCAAAATTGGCGGGTTTAGTGATCTCCAAAAGTATATTCAACTCTTACTCCAACTTCGTTCCAATGATATTCATATGGATGTACTCGAAGCACTGGATGATCTTCTTTAATATTTAATATTTCCATTAAGATTCTATATTACGATTCCGTAATGCGACGCTCTTTCCGATTCACGTACTCGATATAACGATTTAAATCGGCAATTTGTTGATTTCGGTCTTGAATCGTCTTCTCTAATTCGCGAATTCGACGCTCTTGGATCACATCCTCCTCTTCCAATGCTGCGACTTCATCTTTTAAATCCACTGTACTTCCATAAAATCCACCCTTTTCATCCACACACACTTCACAATCTCCATCTACTTTACACTCTCCACTTCCAACCACACACTTCCCCTCTTTACATCCACTTTTACACAATGCCTTCTTATTTGACTCATCATTTGCATTCAACATATAAAAAGAGGTGGTAAATAATTTTGACTTCTCTTGAATCTCATTCCAATACTGATAAATAAAGTAAAAGATTCCTACCACAATCATTAAAAAGAGAAGAAAGATCATTGATGGAAAAGAAGAGGATTGATTTGCTACGTCAACTACATTTTGAATATACTCTTCTCTTTGATTTCGTCTATTTTGATTTCGTCGATTTTGAAAAGTAGGATTTACGACTTGTTGATTACGATTCAACATTTGATTCATCTCTTTTATATAATACTTCTATATAAAAGATATATTTTATTTATTTTTATTTTGATGATGGCGCCTCTCTTTACTTTTTATACACACCATAACAGAATAACATTGCACCTAATACACCTACTACGAAACCAACGTGATAATAAAAGGTCATGTGCTTATAAATCGCTAACCACGCTTCACGATCTTCTTTATCATCTAACTCTGTAATCATATACGATGATTTGGGATAAAATACATAAAAGAAGTATTGGAAGATAAAGACAATAGCACCTACTAAACAAACATTTGTAAAGAGATTCTTCTTCAAATACCATACAACAATAAACGCAAGAAGAACGGAAAATATAAATCCTTTGATAAAGATAGATAAACGCTCCTTCCGTATCTTCTCATAATGAGTTCGCTGCTTTTCATTGAGTAGTGAAATATACTTCTTCTCTAAAGCAACTTTTCCAGGAGAGAAGTTTACAAATAATATGGCAGCAATGAGTGCCGTCGCAATGACGCAACTTGTATAACAAGGCATTTTTGATTTATCTTTTTTATTCTATCTTCTCTTTGGATTTTTTATCCACGGATTCAAATGATTTACCCTACTCGTCATCCTCCTCCTCTTCTCCTTCATCCTCTCCCTCATCCTCTCCCTCATCTACATTGATATTCATATCAATGTTTGTGGGAGATGGTGGAGTGATTTGCATCTCTTGAATATCATCTTTATCAAAGAAGTAGGATGGAATCAGACGATTTACATTTAACGCATGATGGCTATACGATTGTAAATCCACTTTTACTCCATACTTCTTTTGAATATTCTTCTCAATCTTCTCCATATCTTTTACGACTTTATACGGAACAAGTGATTTGCTAAATGTGCGAAAGATTTTGATTAACATATGTAAATCATTACGATTGGAGATAATATAAACATGTTGAACGTACAATAACGCGTGATGGACGATTGATTTATAAAAAGCGGTTTGTTTTAAAACATTTTCCATTTTAAAGGTGGCTCCATCACAACCAATCAGATCTAATAATATAATCATCTTCTGCTTCTCACTCTTGGCACGTAATAGAAGATGGATAAAAGAAGATTTATAAACTTCAAAACTCTCATCATTAAAGTATTGGGATTGAATTTGAATATACACAATCGGAAACTCGTCAATGATAAATTGTGCAAACATATTGGATTTGATTTGCTCTTTTAATTTTGTTTTTGGCTCTTTAAGCTCTTTCAACGAAATCTCCTATCTACTCCTTCTATTTTTTCACTCTTGATATATCCGCGCATTCGCGCATTTTTACTTCAAGAAACATATTTAAAAAAAGTAGATGATATAAAAAGATGGATCCTTTCTTAAAAGTTTCCAACAAAAAATATGCTGTGGTCTTACTATGTCGCAATATATACGAAGTTTCCCTACGCATCTTCTCCATGATCTCTCTTCTTGAAAAGTACGCACATTACGACTTTTATGCTATCATTGATAATAATCACCAAAAGATAGACTCTTATTTATCAAAATATATACGAATCAAATTACTTCAGATCCAAGATGTAGAGTGTTATCAAAAGGGTTATCATCATATGACCTTCTCCATTCAAAAGACGCCCGTCTCTTGGGATAAAGCGATCTACTACTTCTCCGAAGTGTGCCTCATAAACTATGATTATTACTGGTTTATTGAAGATGATGTTCTCATTCCAGATGTACTTACCCTTTATCATATCGACCAGAAGTATGAAGACGGTAATTATCACCTCCTCTCTCAAAGCAATCGCATTTGCTTCTCCTATGATGAGCCATCATGGCAGTGGTATGCTGCTAAAGGGCACGTCGATTTACCACTCTTCTCTTCACTTCTGTGCGCGTGCCGCATATCTCAGAATCTCCTTCATCTTTTACGCGATTATGCGCGAAAAAATCAAAAACTCTTCTTTTTGGAAATCATGATACCCACATTATGCTGCCAAAATCAATTACCCAATAAAGTAATACCCGAATTAAGTACCATTGTATATCGCAAAGATTGGAAGGTTGAAGAGGTTGATAAAGCTCATTTATATCACCCCATGAAAGATTTAAACCTCCAAAAGAGTTACTTTCAAAAAGTAAGTAAATTACTTTTATGAAAAGGGTCTTAAAGGAAATCGCATGTAAAGAGAGGAAGAAAAAATGGAAAAGGCTTTTCGATTTCGTTTTCAAAAGTTACGGGAAAGTTTAGGAGACCTCTCCCATATCAAGATTCCGACAACAAAACCCAATCGCAATTATATTCAAACTCTTTTTCATGAGAAGAAGAGTCAAACTCTATATGACATTTGGGTTGGATTAGGATGGAAGAGTCAAATAAGCGCGGAAAATGGACGTGCGATTGGAATGCTTATTAATTACTACTTACCCAAACGCGAATTTATAAAGGCGATTCATGGAGAGAATGAAGTTCGCCTTTATCACTATTATGAAGTCCCTTTTATTGTATCACTCATCTTTACCTACTTTGGACTCTTTCAATATATTCCCCACCATTGGCAATATGCATTTTATGTAAATACAAATATTTATTATATACTCTATCATATGCTTCACGTACATGCTTTTGCGCCATATGTTTCAAAAATTCAAGAGATTCTTCAAGATGGTGAGCTATTAAGCGCTTTACAAGATAAGATCATTCAAGAGTTTTCGCCCTATAACTCACATGTGATTAATACAAACGAAATTATTCAATATTATCACAAAATCCCACTTTATCAAATGAACGCAAAGTATGGAATCAGTGTGGAACTCTTTATTCTTCAACAACTCGCTTAGGACTCAAAGAGTCAAGCGAGTAGCAGCGCAAGTCGTCAACTTCATTGATGTACGTTCATTTTTCTTTATTTACGTTCAGCCTTTTTATCTTCAATAAGATGATAAAAAATATGATTGAATATGAATTTACGTTCATAACAATTTTTTTGAAAAAAAAATTACGGATAGATTCTCATATATCTTCTTTCTCTTTTAAGTAAATACGAACAAACAGGACTTCGATATACTTGACTTTCTGTTACAGCACAAAAATGGCTTCTACGATTGCTTACGCTACCGCGCCGTTCTTCCACGAGGAGACGAACGAGGTCGAATTTGACAACTCTGTGGAGTACATGACCGTTTTCAACGACTATGTGTTTGATGCCGAGGGGCTGGAGATCCTTTGGGAGAGGTATGGTTCCCGTGAGCGGGAGCTTTGCGCTCGCCACCTGGTGAACCCGCCGCAAACCACAAAGTACGACAACGAGAGCAACACGCTCAACGGTGTCGTCACTTCCATGGGGCTGCGCGGGAAACACAAGGACGGGCGCAGGTTTAACTACCTGCCCGAGCCCATTGCCATCGAGCTTGGCATGTTCATCAACTACTTCCTGTCCAACCGCGTCTTTCAAACGACGTGGATTGTGGTGGGGGGCAAGAGGATGCGGGTCAAGCTCTACGATGCGCACGAGCGCGAGCTCATCGAGCACCTGGTGAAGATCTTCTTCGGTCGTCTCGACTTGATTGCCACCCAGCACTTGGTGCTCTACCGCTTCAACGTGGTCGAGCTCATCGAGAGCATGGTGGCGTCGTCGGACTATTCGGAGGAGGTCAAGGCGACCCTTACGGGGTTCTTCCTGGGCGCGAGCCCGCACGTGGCGAACAACATCGAATCGTTCTTGGAGCTTCTGCGCGGCAACTTGCCGGAGGAGAGCGTAAGCGAGGACGGTATGGTGGATGCGTGCTGGTGGCTTCATGCCGAGAAGCTCGCACTTCACGCCGCGTGGAGGGCTACGCCGCCCGTGTGCGACGCAGTGTAGGTGTCACTGCGTGCGTTAGATGATTATATTTCAAAAAGAAAATAAATATTTATAGCAAAAAAAAAAAACAAAAAAGTACCCAAAATAAAAAAAAAACAAAATAAAAAGGGGAAATCATAAAAATCAAAAATAGAAGACGTTTAGCCAATCCCGCATCTACCGATATGATCTCGAAATATCGGATCTGCTCTTTTGGCGATTACTTCGCCAATCCCGCATCTACCGATATGTAATTATTATACTTTGCCGGTTGATTCAACATATTCAAACGCAGTACCAACATATGATCTTCACCCCGGAACTCAAAGGGTGTTCCATCCGGATTACAGAACTCCAGATCAATATAAGGTAAGCGCGGGAGTGGGGGGTTAAAGTTCTTTGTTACACCATCGACAGGAATCGTCCCTTGATTAATAATTGTGCACGGATTATTATTCAACTGAATAATCGTATATGAGTTCTCTGAAGCATTGTTGCTATTATAATTGTGGAAATCACGAATTTTAAGAACCACATATGGATTACACTCAATATGGAAGATGTTGGGAGAAATAAGTACGCTCATATTTTGAATCAATCCCGCACCGGATAAGACGGTAAGATTCGCAATCGGTGTACCATCCGTGATTTCAAACGTAAAAGTGGATGCATTTTTTACTTCATAAACACGTATTTCAGCACCATTGATTATAAGCGAATCTCCGCTTTGAAAAAGGCTTTTAAAATCACCCGACGCACTGGTAGCTACCAACTTTAATAGTGGGTACCCATTTACACTCTCCGTGGATAAATCCGAGATATATGAGATATTGATAGCCGAGAGGTCAATCTCAGTAGAGCGATATAAATTATTTTTAAATCCAATCACCTCATCAATCGAACGATACGGGCACGGAGAGCAACTATCTGTAATTAAATAGTTGATATTATACTCAAAGTCCGTATTCGATTTTCGATTACTCTGAATCCGTAATGTATTATTAATTGGATTCTTTGTAAAATGATATTGATTGGTTAAACCACTAAATAAATTACCATATACTCCATTGAGTGTATCTAATAACTTTTGATTATCATATTGTCCCACCGGAAGTTTAATCGATGTCAAATGAATACTATCTTCCGTAATATAAAAAGTATTATTAAAATCAGTGACATTATAATATGTGTTTGGAATCGAACCATAAATCAACTCCGCACTTACAATATCCCTCCACTCTTGAGGAACATCAAGGCGATAACGATTTGCCTCAGGATACTTGTTCTTATCACGGTCGCGACTGTCAATCACGAAATATTTGGAAGTGCGTCCATGTGTAATATTGCGATCCGGAGGCTTCGTAATATATTGAGTATAATCATCTTTTACACTTTGAATGGACTCTGTAATAGATTGTGGATATTGGCTAAATCGAGACATTTGAACGACTTGAATCGAATCTTCTTCTATCTTTATCTAAGATTTCTTTTTTCTCCTTCTTCCGAAAAGAAGATTTACAAAATGGATATAAAAGAAAAAGATAGAAAGAGTAAAAGATATTATACATATTCCAAATGAGTGATATATTTAAACTCTTCTCCTCCAAAAAAAATATTGAAAATATTCGAGACCATATCACAAATACCATTCAAAATGAATTTCAGCAAAATATTGGATTGCGATATGATCCACTCATCGAAACCAAAGTGAAAGAGGTGGCTTCCAAAGTTTCCGATCAGCTTCCTGAAGGAAAGAGTTTAAAAGATTATGTGATATTAATGAATAAGAAGGTGATTTCATTGGTTTTACCAACCATTCGAGCCAATGCTCTCAAAGAGAAGCCTAAATCGAATAGTGGAAGTGGAAGTCGTCGCATCTTTGATGACCCTCAAGACCTTTTGAAGCGTCGGGAAAATCCAGGCATTGAAAAAAATGATTCCATTCGAGAACAATTTAATCTTCCTTTAGACGATATGAGTCGCTTTCCCGTTGCTCCCTACGCAAATAACGATACTATGATGCCTCCTCATATGACAAAAGTGGAAGAAGAGAATAAAGGTCAAAAGACATTGGAAATGTTTAATCAACTTCGTTCTGTTTATGAGCGCGAACGTGAAGAGAGTGGATTGGGAGTAAAAGAAGAAAAGATCTTAACACCGCCTCAAATACAGGGACAAGGAAATAAGAAGATCTTGTTTCGAAAGGTAAAGATGGAAACACCGATTCATGATTCAAGTGATTCAGGTGATTCAAAAGATAAGATTATGGAGATGATTCGCCCACATTTTGAAACTGAGATTGTTTCGAAGAGTGATGTTGACGACTCCCCTAACGCTAAAGCGTTTAACGTGTTAAAGGGCGCTGCTACCATCCCACTGGGACACACCGTCCTACAGGAAGGTGCCAGGAAAGTTGACTCCTTGATGCCTCTTTCCAAAGAGGAGAAGATGGTCGTACGTCCCAAACATAAAGCACGCCTTCACTTCTCATCCAATTATCGCCACTTTAATTATCACAAATCGCCCTCTTCATTCCGCGTTTATTTAACCTCTTATTATGAGAAGAGTGACCCATATGCGTACTTTTATCTACCTGAGTATATCGATACACGCGGAAATAAAGTATATGACTCAATTCAAATAAGGAGTGAAGCGCTTCAACATCACTTTCATATTCCTTATTTACGAAAGTTGTCATATATGACAATTGATTGTGTGAAAGTACATCAACGCCATTTTTGCGAAAATCATCCTATGATCTATCTTCATGTATCACCTTTTTCGGAACAAGAGGAGCAAACTTTTTATCATAATCAATCACACTTACATCGCACACTTCTCTTATATGATGAAGTATCCAAAAAGTATGAACCTCCTTGCGAAGATCGTATCAACATACAAAAGATCATTCAAGAGGGATACTGTACCTTTCATCTCTATGACTCATATGGAAAGTATATTCATTATGAGAAAGATATTTACTTTATTGATTCGTTCAAGAAGTACGATGGCGAAGGGAAGATTCAGATATATATACCTAAACCAAAAGATCATTCAGTAAAAGAGGGTTCTACGATTCTTCTTTACTCTCTTACACCGGAAGAGAATGTTTATTGTAAATTTGGTGAATCCGTGTATGCCGAATCATTTGAAATCATCCATGATAAAGAGTTTTGTTTATGCGCTCTTCAAGTGATTAACGATGAGTTCAATTATAAATTAAACTTCCAAGAGTTATTTGAGAAGAGTATGGCACAACTTGAAGAGGAGTCTCATCAAAAGGTGGAAGATCTCTTTTACTTTGTTATTCAACAGGTAAAGGAGGGACGACCCATTTACTTCTATTGTAAGATTACCGGATTTGATAAAGTGGGAAATATACTCTTATTTCATGAAGATGCAGCAGTGATTGTAAAAGAGTTTGAGAATACAGAACAATTTGGATTTGTCAAGAAGAACTTCCAAGGAAAGAGTTGCGAACGAAGCTCATCACTCTTCCGAAGAGAGGGTTTTGTTATTCAGGAAATGTCACATAATGAGACACATATGATTCTTACGATCGACGGAAAAGAGATAGATGAAGATTTTCAAAAAGAAGACGCATTTTTACGAATTCAATCCAATCAAATTGATATTCAATTTTCTCTTGGCTAAATCTATGTTTTGATTTCATAAAAAAAAAGAGTGATAAAATAGAATTCTATTTTATCTTTTATTATTTAATCCATACTATTATGCCATCCTTTGCCATCTTAACATCCGTTTTACACGAACACGCATACATCAACGCCTTCCTTTCTCATTATCGCAACCTTGGCTTTGATGCTTTTTATCTTTTATGTGATAAGTTTCAACCCTCCTATGAACCGTTTATTGATAGTGAATTACGACCACTTGTACGTTTGATTCCAATGGATTATTCGATTCATCACTTATCGAAAATCTCTTTTGATGCGCTTCAAATTCAACAATATCGGAGAGCCATTCGCAACTATATTCGAGAAGAGTGGATTCTTTTATGCGATGTCGACGAGTTTCTCTATTTACCTTGCGGTAATATTCAAGAGTTTATGAAACCACTTCCCACGGATGTATCTCAAGTCTCTTTTCCATGGATGATGACGGACTCTTTAGGAGAAGATTATATTCACCTCTTCGACCATTTGCGTGAAAAGAAGTGGTATATCAATCCACATGTGAAGTCCATTTTTCGAAAAAGTTCAATTGTTTCAAAAGCAGGAGCACTTGTGTTATCTACCCATTGTGCGATGGTAAATGGACGAACATCACTTCAAAATGGATTTTTACCACCATTACAATTTAAAGCCATTCATCCAAATCGCTTTCATCCAGACTTTTACCAAAAACATGCGTGTATGATTCACTTTCATACACGGTCATTTAAAAATAATATTATTAAAATATTAACGAATAAGTATGCGGGAAAGTCCGACTCGTCACAAAAGGCAAAATTACTTTCCATGATTAAACAGAAAAAGTATGATTATAAAACACTTACGAAATTTTCACTCATACGCGCACATCGAACCGTCGAAATTCCACACTTTGAATTAACCGGATTCAATCAAAATATATTACCTATCCATCGCTCCTATAATGATGACCTCTTTCAAAGATTATTAGATGCTTACAACTTAGATGCGACTTACTTCGAACCCATTTGGGCGGATCCCGAAAGTATTCTAACATAATATAATGAAGATTACAATAATGAAGATGATTATGATGATTGTAAAACACTAAAGTTATTTCGTCCTGTAAATACTTCCATATACGGTTTTTGATACGATTTCGGATCACAATAAATATGATACGGATGAACGTAACTCTTATTATAATAGATCTCAAATCCACGCATATGTGGTAATGGTGATAAGATCCAATTTTCCGCACGACATCGCGTGGATATCGCATCTTTATTTGGATCGTGATTTAATAAAGGTAATTTGCGAATATGATCCGCACGCGCCCACCAAAAGTTTCCCGAGTAGTGAAAAAAGTGATTTGGACTTACCGCAAATAAGTACGCTTTCGACGAATCCGTCGATGGAGACATATTAATCACATTGGAACCCACGGTATCGTAATGGATTAAATATTGTAAAGAAATCTCATGATTCACAATCGTCCAATGTTCCAATAATTTTCGCCAACTGCGCACACATACTTCATCCCCGTTCTTTCGCACTCCTTTTGTATGAATGTATAAAATACGAGAGTTGGGATTGATTCGTTCTACAATATACTTCAAGTAATTAATTGTTTTCACTTCATAATATTTGGGATTATCATCTTGATATAAGAGGAGTAATTTGGGATACTGACTCTTCGGAATCTCAAAACTCTTCCCCACAATACATACTAAAATATTCTTACACTTCTCATATAAACCACACTCTACAATCGATTGAAGCTGCTCGTAAAAGATCTGTACTCCATTATGTAAATTACATACATGCATAAAAATATAAATAGGATTCTCTTTATAAAATTGCGGATTCTTCTCCATAAAAGTATCTTGATTATAAATTCGAGTACTCTTCTCTTTAACACCATAATGATTCCAATGATATACTAATTCATAGTTACTTAAATGTTTAATATCATCATTATTGTTTCGATAATAGTGAATATTAAATTCAGGATACATTTCAAATGTATTTAAGAGATATTGAATATAAAGCATTTGTTGATGAACGGGATCCAACTTTCGTTCCTTTTGATAGGAGACTAATTCAGAAGATGGAAGAGAGCGATTCTTCTTCTCCTCTTTTTGAACTCTCTTCTTCTTCTCCTCTTCATCTTTACTGGCACCATCCTGTAGGAAGGTGCGTAAAGATGCGCTAAAGGTGTCGTCTTGCGCTGCTACTCGCTGGACTCTTTGACTCCTAAGCGAGTTGTCACGGGTGTCGTCTTGCGCTGCTACTCGCTGGACTCTTTGACTCCTAAGCGAGTTGTCACGGGTGTCGTCTTGCGCTGCTACTCGCTGGACTCTTTGACTCCTAAGCGAGTTGTCACGGTTTGTTAACTCTTCACGGCGCTTTAACTCCGTTTCTCGATAATTCAGCTTTTGCCAATTTTTCACTTTTAATTGACGCAACTTTTCATAATAACGCTCCTTTTCTCGCTTTACTTTATTGTAATATGTTGCCGATTTTCGCTCTAAATCATTCATGTTAATTACTTTTCGCGAAAAATAAGATGATAAATATCTACTTTAGGATTCTATTTTTTCTCATCTCTTTTTCCTTAGTAAATCAAATTGATTTAATAAGTATTCCATATAAAAATTTTTATAAAAAAATATACTATTTTTCTTTTACTTACGACCCTTTACTTTCAACGAAACTCCAGTTGTTTTGGAAGCAACAGAATATACCATAAGAAGAATTGCAACCACAAAGGTAAGAAGAACAACCGTCATGATAATAGCTTGAAGATAAATGTAAAAACGAGGCCACTTCAAAGCACACTCACAATCACTTGGCATACTTTGATACAGTTTATACACATTCATGACAAAGATTACATAAACCGCAAGGGTGACAAAGAAGAAGAGTGTTGATAAGAGTGGAGTAAGACGCGATTGGAAAGCAAAGAGTAAATTGGCAAAGAGGAGAATGAGGAGAAGGATTTCAATACGCTTTAAGTGCTGAAGATTCGCCTTCTGCTCCTCCGATACCGCCTTACCTTGCGCGCAAAGACACTCCTCTAACTTCTGTAAATAATGAATCGCAAATCCAATAAGGATTACACCCACAAGAGCCGAAATGATAAAAGAAGGAACTTTCATTTTTTCTACTTTATGATGCGATAATATTTGATAAGAAAAGTAGAAGTATATTATATCATATCATACGTATTCAAATTATATTATATAAATGAATCAAAAATATAAAAGAGCACAAGAAGTTCAAAAGAGCGCATGGATATGGGCACAGAGTTATCATCCCGATCAACTTCAAAACATTCAACAAATACACTTCCTGATTCTCGATAAATATGAAAAAGAGACACAATATAAATATATACTTAGTGAAGTGATCTCTTTCCTTCGCTTCATCTTCTCTCATACACATCCAAATATACCTTTCGTCTCCACCCACCAAATGATACCATCTCCTCATATACTTTACGTCTTTTTAAACCATCCTGAATTACATCGCGCAATTCCACAACTTCCACCCATCTTTGTACTCTTCAATACTCTCGACCACCATAACTCTTCTTTCATCTTTCCGGAAAATATACTCTTATACTCGAAAGCATATAAGATCATCGATTGTAAATATAAAAATCTCTCCTTCTATATTCCCGAAGTACGGAAGAAGAGATACTACTTACCGTGGATTCATTCTCATGGAACACATGTAACGCCTTCTTCCTCAAAGAACAGCAGTCCAAAGAAGATTCTCTTTTATATGTATCACGGCAAACGGAGCGCACTACTCTCTCAACTTATCATTCAACGTTTTGAAGAAAAGTATAAAGATCATCATTATGAATTTTGCTTTTATGATCCCATGAACGAAGAGCTCTTTGAAGAGTGCGATATTGTATTACGTTTATATGATGAACCCAATCCATATTACGATAATATACTCTTTAGCAAATGTATGAAGTATCAAAAAGTATGTATTTCCGAAAAGTGCGATGACATATATCACGAAAATTACTACTTTGATAAAGTACTCTTTGAAAAATTAGATTTAATCACCCTTATCCCATTTGTTGATAAAATTCATCTCTACTTAACCAATGATACAAAGATTAAACAACTTCAATATGCAATGAAGGAGAATGTGGAACGAAACATTTTACAAGCAAAACACATTTTTAATTAAAGGGAAGTTCATAAGAAACCGTAGGTTTCTTATAATGAAGGAGAATGTGGAACGAAACATTTTACAAGCAAAACACATTTTTAATTAAAGGGAAGTTCATAAGAAACCGTAGGTTTCTTATAATGAAGGAGAATGTGGAACGAAACATTTTACAAGCAAAACACATTTTTAATTAAAGGGAAGTTCATAAGAAACCGTAGGTTTCTTATAATGAAGGAGAATGTGGAACGAAACATTTTACAAGCAAAACACATTTTTAATTAAAGGGAAGTTCATAAGAAACCGTAGGTTTCTTATAATGAAGGAGAATGTGGAACGAAACATTTTACAAGCAAAACTTATTTTTGATAAAATATAGGTTTCTTATTTTTGATATAGAGGAATTTCAATAAGAGATAGAAGAAGTATTATTAAAATTATATTTTAAAATGAAGATTGGACTGATTACTGGAATTACCGGCCAAGATGGCAGTTATCTTGCTGAGCTATTACTTGAAAAAGAGTACATTGTGTATGGTATGATTCGACGTGCTTCCATCATTAATACAGAGCGTATTGAAGGAATCTTCCATCATCCGCGTCTCCACCTCAAGTACGGGGATCTAACCGACTCTTCGAATATTCTTCATATTCTTCACGAGATTAAGACATCACATACCGATATGGAGCGTTTAGAGATTTACAATTTAGGAGCAATGAGCCATGTCAAAGTCTCATTTGAGATGCCTGAGTACACAGGTGATGTTGATGCGTTGGGAACGCTTCGGCTTCTTGAAGCCATTCGCTCTTCCGGAATCGCAGAGAAGATACGTTTTTATCAAGCTTCCACCTCCGAAATGTTTGGTATGGTTCAAGAGGTGCCTCAAAAAGAGACTACGCCCTTTTACCCCCGATCTCCTTATGGAGTGGCAAAGTTGTACGCACATTGGATTACCAAAAATTATAGGGAATCTTATGGTCTCTTTGCTTGTTCGGGTTTGCTCTACAATCATGAGTCAATGAGAAGAGCTCATAACTTCGTCACGCGAAAGATTACGATAGGTCTTGGAAAGATTTTGCGTGGAGAAGAGGATAAACTTGTTTTGGGAAATTTGAATTCACAACGTGATTGGGGACACGCCAAAGATTATGTTCGTGGAATGTGGCTCATGCTCCAACAAGAGAAGCCCGATGATTATATCTTATCCACCAATGAGATGCATAGTGTTCGCGAATTTGTAGAGAAGACTTTTGCGATTGCTGGTTTTGAAATCAAGTGGAAAGGAACGGGATTAGAAGAAGTTGGATATGATGCGAAGAGTGGTAGGGAACTCATCTTTGTCAGTGAAAAGTACTTCCGACCTGCGGAGGTAGAAGAGCTACTGGGAGATTCTACCAAAGCGCGAACACAACTGGGATGGAAACCGGAATATACTTTTGATGATTTAGTACGAGAAATGGTAAATCATGATGTATTCGAATATTAAAGTTTCTTATGAACTTCCTTCCCTAACAACTCCTCTTTTCATTTTACTAAATCTTTCGCATACACAACTGCGTACTTATGATATAACTCGTGGAGTAATCTCATACAATCAGCACGTGATGATACCATATGGGGAGTAAGAGAACGATATTTGAGTTCAAAGAAGAGCTTCTTAATCCAAACATGATCGAAATGATACGATGCGATCATAACACTACTTGGATCTTTCATCTCGCATTGAATTCCATAGGTTAATGTGCGTTGGACGTTATAGGTAATCATGGGTAAAAGATGAGTAATCTCTAAAGCATCCACAAATAAGAAGGTACAAAGACGTTGATGAAGATGAGCGATTTCACTCATCACAAACCCAATAGTACATTTTGATTCCATCACTTTGGGATCTTTCCGATAAAGATCAAAATCAAAGAACTCTATTTTCGATTTCGAAGATGAATCTATGAAAAGTGGATGTTGATATAAAGCACACTCTTCAACCTTCTCTTCAAAATAAAAGATCATCTTATCATAATAAAAAGTATGTTCAAATAAGAAGTTCATGATTTGAATCATCTTTGTCCCATATCCAGATGGAACAATCCAAATAAAGTGAAACATGATATGGTACGGTTGAATGACTTGTCTTTTTTCAGAATCTCTTATAGTAGAAGTAGAAAAAGAAAGATGGAAGAGAAACCCACTATTCATTTTATCATTACCACCTCACTCATTCCTATACACTTTGAAACCCGGAAAGAGGAGTATCTATCCTCCATCTCCACTCTCTTTCAAGAAGTATCTTCCCTCCTCTCCATATATCCCATAAAGAGTCGTTTTATTATTATTGAGAATAACGGTGCTCGAAGAACCTTTTTAGATGATCTTCCTTCATTATATCCACACTTATCCATCCACGTCATCTATACCAACCATAACCAAATTCACACTTCAAATAAAGGGCTTAAAGAACTTTTAGATATTGCTTTTGTATTACAACTCGCTGGACTCTTCGAGTCCCAAGCATGTAGCAGCGCAAGTCGTCAAGAGGATCGCCAGATTGCGCCACAAGATATGATTGTGAAGATTACCGGACGATATCGTGTGGGTAAGAATTGTACCTTTTTACATATTTTGTATCGTGATCTTCACTTATATGACGCATTTATTCGACATGGGGCATTTATGTATCCTTCTCAAAAGATGGAAGAGCGGGATAAGTATGATGCCATTACAGGACTCTTTGCCATTCGGGCAAATGTTCTTCAAAAAGATATTGGGTACTATATCCAAAATATACACGAATACGATTGGGTAGAGTGGGTTATCATGATGATGATTCAAAATAATATTACGGAAGAGCGAATTCATTACTTTGATTATTTGGGCGTTTGGATCAAGACGGCGTATATGAAAGAGTACCAACTCTTTTAAGAACCTTTTTCTTTTGAAAAAATAAAAATAAAATTCTATATAATTTTATTTATAATAATTACACTTTTCGTTATCTTGAAGTGAAAAAGAAAAGAAGAGATATTAGAAGAGAAGAATTTATAAGATGGAAGAGGAAGAAAGAAAAAAGATATTATTTATTTGTGATAAGAAGATATTTCACTTTTTTGAAGATTATATCAACACATTTCACCACATCTTCCACGTAGAGATCTACTTATATACAAAAGAGGAGTGGCTCTTACCCTATTTAGATTCTACTTTTGTGACTCATCCACTCATCATCTTTATTCAATCCATTCCATCCATCATTTATCATCATATTGACACGTATATAAAAAAGAAGTATAAGATCGGTCTCTTAAATACCGAACAGCTCTCTCGTAAAGAGTACGCACTTAAAATAAACTCCTATCATCCCCAAATCTACCGGATTGATTACAGTGAAATCAATCTCCTCATTGTCGCCAATGAACTCAAAAAGATATACTTACCTTACCAATTTCATCCACGCGAAATTATCAATCCCATAAAAGACAAAGATGTTTGTATGATTTATCCCCATCAATCTCAGCGACGTCTTGCGGTGGTCGATGCGTTAAGAAGCCGTGGAGTGGCCGTGGACTTTATCTCCGGCTTTGGCATATCCCGCGATCAGCAACTCTTTCGATATAAAATTCTCATCAATCTTCACTATGATGACGATTATCAAATTTTAGAAGAGTTACGTTGCAATCGATGTATCTTCAATCGCATGATCGTAGTAAGTGAAAAGTCGCTTTATGATGATATTCATATGTTAAAACGCCACTTTTTAAGTGTGCCTTATAACGAGATCGTGGATAAAGTAGTAGATGTGGTGCGAAATTATGATTTGTATTATACACACTTATTTGAATCCTTTAACGCACTCTTACCGATTTACCAAAAAGATTTAGAAAGATGTGCCATCCAAAATATATGCCTTATGAGTAGTGAAGAGTAAAAGAAGTAAATCGATAAAATGCATATCGGTCTCTTTCCAGGTAGTTTTAAACCACCACACAAGGGACATCTTCAAATGGTAAAAGATGCCATTCGTAAAGATAAATTAGATAAAGTTGTTATTATTATATCGAAATATCCACGATATTTAGATGATAAGATTCAAAATGCCAAAGAGTACTCCAAGCAAGAGTTGGAAGCACACTTTGAAAAGTCCTTCTCTACCAAAAAAGCGGCTCTCACATGGATCCAATCCATCAAACCCAAATCACCATCCATCGATGCCGTGACTTCAAAGAAGATTTGGGAGTTTTATTTATCCAAAATCAAGATTCCATTTGAAGTAAAGATCGGACTCTTCTTCTCACCGATGATAAATAGTAATGTTTATTTGGGGAAAGAGTTAAAGAGAAGCACGGAACATCAATATACTCTTTATAAGAGTAGCAAAGATGAAAGCAATCGTCGATTTGATTTTATTCAAACGAAATATGGCAAAAATGTTTATGTACGCATTATTCCATTAAAGTACAAGATCGATGGACGCGTTTTACGTCAAGCTATCCTCCAAAAGTATGGGACAAAAATTCCAAAAAATCCTCTTCTTTTGATATAGAGAACTTTATATGTTTCCCCCGAACAATGTTATCAAAAAATATCCATTCAGAATGAAGATAATGTATTGATAACATTGTTCGGGGATCAAAATCATAAAAATATTTATTTTATGATTTTATATAATATTACTTTTTATTAGCGACTATTTTTTTATTAGCGGGAGGTAGAGTAGGAGAACGAAGAGGTTCCTTTCACCTAACATAGTAAAGTAATCGTCGGAGGTTATTCAGGCTTCGCCGTATTACTTGCCTCGCCTCATACTATGTTAAATGAACGAAGTTCATTTAACATAGTATAAAAGACGACGTAAGTGATTCATCTCTTTATCCATAATCTTTGTCTTGGATATCTTCTTCATCGGTGTTCCATGTAATCGTTCTAAAATAAAGTTCATCGAATAAACACCACACTCACTATTTCCATATTGATGCCGTTTATCATTATATAAGATTTTGACCTTCTCTCCTGTTACCAAAAACTTCTCTCCTAAACGAAGCAAAAAGAGTTTGATAAGTGGAATCGGTGGATCCCCATAACTATCATAATAATTAATCTCTACCGGATCTTTGGGTGTCGATTTCGTTTTGCTCTTTAAATCAATAAAGGTTCCAACCCAATGGCTTCCCGACTGACCGCTCTTATCCAAATTAAAAACAATTCCGATCTTCGTCTTTCCCGATTTTCGCAACTCAAAGGGGTCGAGAGTCGATAAAGGACACTCCACCGAAACCGGACAGTCCGATGGACTCGAGTTATACGTCTTGAACTCCGGATATATACGCTCATACTGTTTTAGAACCATATCAATATCAAAATTACTCAACCATGTATTCTTATTCTTCTTCCACTCTTGCGGCATATGCGGTTTAAAGGTATATGCTTGAATATCAATATCTTTTAACTTTTTAATAAACTCTTGACGCCTCCAACACTCCTCATCATCATCACAAAAGGGTTTTAAACGCGATTGAATCGCTTTCCATAACTCATACTTCGAGAGCGCATCCACCTTGATCTTGACATAACCCGACTCACTCTTTCGCGCTTCATTCATGGCCTTCGCAATCTTTTTAAGCGATGCTAACGAGTAACACGTATATGATTCACGCTTCTTTACCACCTTTCCCCCCTTTAACATACTTCCATCCGAACATACCGCACATCGATCATTCACTAACTCATAACTCATTCGTTTTGTTTTCATCTTTAATTATTTTCATATCTATTGTATAGATCATATTTTTTATGATATTCATAAAAAATAAAAAGTTAAATAAAAGTTAAAAGTAAAAAAGTAAATAAAAATGAAAGTAAATAAAAAATAAATGAAAGTAAATAAAAATGAAAAGTTAAATAATGGAGGGAAATGGTTTAGAGGAAGGCATAAAGAACACCTTCCGACTTCATACGTGTTTTAATATCAGGTTCGAAACTTCGGATAAATTTCGAAAAGGTGTACGAAGGGTCATAACTCTTCTCCTGAAAGTGCGGATATACTTTTAGAATCTCATCTTTAATTTGCGAAATAAAGAGTCCTTCACTCGTCTTCTCTAAGAGAGAGCAGATTAACTTCTTGATGGCATTTCGGGAAGGATGCTTTTTATCCTCTTGAGGAGTCGTCATCGGAATCTCCTCTATCTCCATTCCAGACAAAATTTCATCCATTTTCGACTTTTTACTACCTTCAGTTGTCTTTGTATTTGGATTTGAATTTGAATTTGAATTTGTATTTGTCTTCTTCATCTCCTTTAACCGTTGAATTTCGTTATAAATCTTTGTTTTCAACATTTCCATGGAATCTTTATTTTGACGACTTCTAAAGGCGCTGCTACTTTCTGGACTCTTTGAGTCCCAAGAAAGTTGACTTTTACTCTTCTCATGCGTACTTTCAAAGAAAGATTCCATCGAAAAGTCATCCGAACTCAAACTATAACAATCACTCTTCTTCTCCTTCTCCTTTTTCACCTTTTTCGGCTCCTCTTTGACAACCATCTTCTTCACCATATTACTCCTCTTTTTCTTCACCATCTTCAACGTCCCCTCTTTTGTATCATTATCACCCTTCTTTCCCATTTGATACATATCCACCTCATGATTTCGCCGATTCACAAAATAGAACTCATCACACTCATTCTTAAAATTCACCGATGTCCCAAAGTAATTCGTCGATACACCAATCACCCGCTTTTGACGCGACTTAATCTTCTCAATCAACGGAATGAAATCCCGGTCTCCCGTACATAGTATATATACATCAATATTATACGGATCATAATACAAGTACTCCTGAATATCACACGTCATCTTCATATCCACCGAATTTTTAGAGTGTTTCGACCACGAGTGAATCGACGTAAGATTATGATCTAAACAGATTTCACGCCAATTCAACATTGCCGGCTCAGAGAAGTCACCATAAACGCGTTTGATAATGACCTTCATCTTCCAACTTCGAATGTGTTCGAAGAGCTCAATCACACCATTATACATAAAATTATCCCCATCAATAAAGATAGCACACGTCTGATTCTCCATCTTTAAATATATCTACTTTGATTTTTTCTCCTTCTTCTCCCTTTTAAACTCTCTCTCTCCGAAAAATCAATTTTCCAAACTTCTTTATCTTTACTCTTATTTTGTATTGATTCTTTTATATTTGGATAAAATAGAAGTATGAAAGAGAAGAAGGAGTTATCCATATCCATTGTAGGAGGTGGTATCAGTGGCATCTACCTTCTTTATCAACTTGTGCGAAAGTACGAGAATCAAGAAGAAGATATATCATATAAAGTCAATTTATTTGAAAAGAACCATTACTTTGGAGGACGCATTTACTCTTTCACCACCTTTCTTCAAAATCATCTTTATCGATTTGAAGCAGGAGCCGGTCGTTTCTGTAAAGAACGTCATAAGCGTTTATATCAACTCATATGCGACTTTGGTTTAACACACCATCTCGTCCAAGGCTCCGCAAACGTCCAATTTATACCCTCCTCTTCCAAATATAGTACAAATCCCATTTATCAAAAGATTGCGAAGAAGAGCCCATATGCCTACATTAACCGCGTTATTCGCAAAAGCCGCGCTTTAACAAAATCACAAAAAGAGAAGTACTCTTTTATGGATATGATTCGCAAATATCAACTTCTCTCCAAAGAAGAGGCTCAATACTTGCTCGATGCTTTCGGATACTCTGGAGAGATCCAAAGTATGAATGGCGCAAATGCTCTCCACATGTTTCAATACGATTTACATCAAAAATACACCTACTACTCCCTTTCATGTGGTCTCTCTCGTGTTGTGGATATGATGATAAAGTATATTCGCGATTCGCCGCTCTCTTCCAAGATCACGTTTCATCGCGACTGTGAAGTGAAAGATGTGATATATCATCGTGCGGAGAAGAAGTATGAATTAAAGTATATGGATCAGAAGAAGAAGACACATGCATCAATGACTTCTACATATGTAGTTTATGCGATTCAAAAGAGTGGGTTGCTTCAACAACGCATTCTTCGTCCCTTTTACCCACTTTTGCGTTGTGTAGAGGCTAAACCCTTATGCCGGATTTATATGGTCTTCGCACGCAAAGATGCGGGTTGGATGAGCGATTTAACAAAGATTACAACCGATAACCATAATCGATACTTGATTCCATTAGATGTAAAGAATGGGTCGGTGATGATCTCTTATACGGATGATAAGTATGCGACTCATTTACATCAATATGAAGAAGAGCATGGAACACAACGACTGAATCGTTATCTTTTAAACGCTTGGGAAGAGACATTGAATCGGAAGATACCAAATCCGATATATACCAAAGTATGTTATTGGAAAGAGGGAATTGCCATGTGGAAGCCTAAGGTGGATTCGAAAGCAGTGGGAAGAGCACTCTTTCATCCAATGAAACATATGTATATTATTGGAGAGAATTATTCACAAAATCAGGCATGGATTGAAGGTGGATTAGAACTCGCGGAGAAGGTACTTCACAAAATATGTTGATAAATTATATTGTTTATATAGAATATGTCTCATCTTAAAAACAATATAAGAAAATAGAGTAAAGTAAAATGGAAGAAGAATCACAAATTATAGAATATTCTTCAAAAATGAAAACTTTTTTACCTGATAAAAGAGGATATATTTATTTAATACGCCCGTATGCTTTTCGAATGGCTAATATAAATATTATGAAAATAGGTAAAACTTCATCTTATGACACAAGATTTCATTCATATGATAAATTTTCAGAAGTATATTCTATTTATTTGGTGGAACAAATGGATGAAGTTGAAAAAATGCTCCTTTATATTTTTAAAGGATTATATCATCAAGAAAGAAAACATGGTATTGAATATTTTCAAGGAGATCCTATAAATATGATTAGCACAATTGAATATTATATAAGTCGTGATTTTTTAGTTCATAAAGTTAATTTATATCAAGAATTGATACATAACAAGTTAAATCGTATAATTATCTTTAATAGTTATGATATCAACCCAAATGTTTATTCATATATTCAAGAAGTTATGAAAAAGAAAGATACAAAGATTCATATACTTGATATATTGAATTATAATGATTTCTATTATGAAAATATTATGGAAATAAAACATTCAGCTTCTATATATGAAGAGTATCAAAATACAATACAACCATATTCAATAAAAAAATATACATTTGAAGAGATAGATTTTAAAAAAGATGAAATTGAATCAACAAATAGTGAAGAAATTAAAAGTGAAGACGAGTATGAAGATAAAGAAGAACATAAAGAAGAGATTCAATCAATTGGAATAAAAACATGTGAATTAAAAATCAACATTTATAATAATTTATCAGAAGAATTAACTCAGACTCCGGTTAATAAAATAAATAATACATTAATGTCTGTATTACATATATGTCATTATTGTATTGATTACTCTACAAAACACAGAAAAGATATGTTAAAGCATTTTGAAAGAAAAAATAGATGTCAAAAACAAAATGAAATTTCGTATGAAGATGCTAAACAATTAACGATATCAAAAAAATTTTATTTTTATATTGATTTTAATGAAATTACAAAAAAAGATATAATTTTTATTTTAAATACAACTAATAAAAAAATAAATTATATTGATGATAATTATTTAAATCAAATTTATAAAATATATGAAATAAAGGAAAATGAAGATAAAAAAATGATAAAAATGTTATCTGACCCGATTCATACAAAATATTATAATTCTGAAACAGGTATGTATGAATGTAATTTATGCAATACATCTTATACAAGTAAGCAAAATATGAAAAATCATATAAATAATCGACAAAAATGTGAAGAACGTAAAGCTTTATTAAATAATATAGTTTCAATGAAATAATATAAAAAATACGAAATTCCCTAAAATATTAAACCTAATTTTTTATTTAAAAAAGATTTTTAACTCAAATTGGAATTAAAAATTTAAAAACTACGTAAAAAGTCCTCTCCAGGTTTTAAAAGTAGTATTATTTGTTTTCATTTCATTCATAAATATGGTGGTAAAAATTAATTTAGTTAAAAGTATCAAAAATATCATATTAATTAAAATAACCGGGAATCGAAAATCAGAGAAACCAGAAAAATAAAAGGCAAAATATTTTCCTTTTTGATCGAACTTGAAAAAGCAAAAGTTTACCCCAACTTGTTTTTGTGAATTCTCTAATTTTCGATTCCCGGTTATTTTAATTAATATGATATTTTTGATACTTTTAACTAAATTGATTTTCACTTACCATAATTATTAATAAATATAATATGTATTTTATTACTTTTAAAACCTGGAGAGGACTTTTTACGTAATTTTTAAATTTTTAATTCCAATTCGAGATAAAAATCTTTTTTGTATAAAAAAATAGGTTTAATATTTTAGGGAATTTCGTCTTTTTAATTTAAAATAAATAACATTTTAATATAAAGAACTTAAAATAAGAGTAGATAAAGAAAGATCCATAAAAAGAATGACATATCCAAAAAAGCTTTATATATGTCATTATTGTATTGATTATAAAACAGGTCAGCGAAAAGATATGATTAAACATTTTGATCGTAAAAAGAGTTGTAAATGTAATACATTACTTTCATATGAAGAGGCAAAAGAGAAGACATTATATAAAAAGTTCTACTTCTATTTTGATTTTCATCAGCTGATTCGAAATGACTTTATTCAAATTGTATCTTTTTATAATGAGAAGGAAAATTATATTTATGATAATTATTCGGATTTTATTTATGAATCAAATATGAAAAAAATGGAAGAAGAAGAGAAAAAAAATAAACATGAAAATGATGCTTTTGATAAATTGTATTATAATCATGAAAAAGAGAAGTATGAGTGTAAAATATGTAATAGTGAATATACATCTAAACAGAATATGAAAAAACATCTATTAAATATAAAACAGTGTGATGCGAAGAAGAAGTTAAATGATATGATTGAATTAAATAAAGAGAAGACAATGATGATTTTAGAAAAGAAGAAGAAGGAAGATGATCTATTACAATCATTTATTCTTCAAAAAGATAATTCTAATTCTGTTATTCAAAAACAAAATAATATTCAACAGATCAATCAAAATATTCAAAACTTTCATAATAACAATCAGAATAATCAAAGTAGTACCTTTCGCTTCTCTCTCAAAGATTTTGTAAATGAGAGGTATGACATTAGCCATATTAAAGATAACTTTTATTTACAAAAGGACTTCTTCTTGTATCACAACTTTTTAAAGGTAATTATGGAGAATGAGAAGAATCAGAATATCTTCTTTGCCAATAATGAGGCAATCGTTTATACCGACAATGAATTAAATAAGATGAGCTCTGACAAAGCCGGTTATTTAATCCTCGATAAACTAAGCCAATCCTTTAGCCAATTGCTCTATCAACAAGGTGAAGAGACACAAGATTACTTTGCGTTTATTACCAAATATTACAACGTATTAAAGGGACAGTATAAACATGACACAATTTATAAAGATTACGATGTGGATGAGCGTCGCTTTTACTACACCTCAAATAGCGGCCTATTTCGAAGTCGCGACAAGTATTTAAATAAAATGGTATCCACCATTAATAAGAATAGTGATAATGTTCGAAAACATATGAACTTTCACACTGTGGATATTAAAGATATTCCGACAATGAATCCAAATATTGAAGATTTCGCATCCATTAAGATGCGGTATCGCGATTTACGCGATCGGGATTAGTTTCAAAGTTCCAAATTATGTTTATTTTATCTATTTTTTTTCATCTGTGAATGTAAAAGAGTTTCTATTTACATTTTATTTTAAAAATGAGTCAATTACGATGTAATCCACAATATATTGTTTATGATATGCGTCAAGTACGTGATTTCAAAACAGTTTCAATAAGTGGATATAAGAAGTTGGATATATGTAAAGCATTTCAAAACGCATTAGCCAATAGCAATGTGGAGGAGGCGCTTCGTTGGGGTATTGAGATGCATTGTACGGGAATGAATCAAAAGTTATGGGAAATTTTATATAATGTGTATCTTCAATATATTCATATCAACAATCCCCACTTCTTCCGGTACTACTTCAAACGTCGTGAAGATTATTTTCGTTTAGTTCAATCCTATCCGAACGATCATGAACTCTTTTCGCGAAACGACCAATCACTCCGCAACTTATATGCGGAGTTAATTGCGATATGTGCCTTTTCAAAGAAGAGTCCGCTCTTTCAACCGAAGTGTATTCCCAAATTGACACAAAAGATGTTATATGACCGTAATGAGTTGAGAAAACGGATGATGGGATTGCCGATGCATCAAATTCATTCATATGTAGATCCAAATGATCCAAATGAGATTAAATTGGGACTCAATGAGATCTATAGTAATCTGTATGAATCCAAGGGAAACTTTCCACTCTTTGCCTTCTGGATCACATGGCTGGAACAGGTGAGTGCTTATAAGAAGCGCGAACAGAATAATGCGGAGATCTCACTCTTTGAAACACATCAAGCCTTTGCATGTATTCCGACGGTGATTGAAGGGATCAAAGAGGAGTATCAAACACATTGGGTTTGGAAGATATGGCACTTTATCTTGGATTATAAACAAAAACGTCCCTTGGATAAAGAAGCGTCGTATTGGATAGATGCTGCTTTTCAAAACTTTATTGAAGATTTTAAACCCGCACAATATCAGCGAAAGAAGTATTTACTTTATATCTCCTTTTATGCCATCAAGAAGATGATCAAGTGGGAACATACACTCTATCCTCGACTTCATCTCATTTATCAAAGTATTGGAAATATTAATATGATGTATGGTTATATCAATCAAGAGCTAACCAAGAATCTAAATAATGGTGATTTATGTCAATTAGAGAAGATGTATTTGAAATTATATCATCACTTATGCGCTCCCGAGAAGAAGAGTGTAATTCAACAATTTGTTCCTCAAATCGTCCAACCCTCGGAGTCGGTCGTCGCATTACCTATCAAAGTAAAGAGTCGAGAAGAGATGGTTCAAGAGCGGCGAAAGAAGACATTTGTAAAGAATGACGCACCTTTACCTGAAAATGTGGTAAATCAAATCGACTTCTCCGTCGGAAGTAATGAACCCAATCAATATAAGAGTATATCTTTATCGAATCATCGCCATAAAGCAGCGCCACTTGTATCACCGCCTCAAGTGGATACACGTGTGGAGAGTGAGTTGGTATCAAAGGTATTAAAACGCGAAGAGTTGGAGAAGTTGCGTGAAGAGCGAAAGAACGCAAAGATGAAGGCATTTATGGATTTAATACCGATGAAACCTGCGGAGAAAGAGAATAAAGGTATATATGCGTATTTAGAAGAGGAGCCAAAGACACCTGAAGTGGTAACCATAAATTTAACAAAAAAGTATCAACACTCTATGCGTGAGGATTGAGATAAAATATATCAAATAAGAGTAGTAGTAGTGATTATAACGATGAATGAAATAAAAAGGATCCTTCTTCATCAAATGGACACAATAGATGCATTTGGAAGAAGGAGGTACGCGCTTCTTCCTCCACTCCTCATCGTAAGTTCCGTGATCTTTATCTTCTTATATACTTTTCATACCCTCTTCCGCCTTCATCGAAACATACTTTTAGATGAACCCAGTAAAGTCGCATTGAGTGAAGAGCGCACAACTCCCAAAGTCGTCTTCTGGATCACTTTTATGATTACATTAGTCGGAATTCTGTTATTTTATCAAAAACTTCCATCTATGAGTGAGTATATGAATAATCTCTTTTATCTACTTCTTCTTCCAGTACTCTTCCTCTTTTCAATGATTGCTCTCTTCTTGTATCAAAAGAAGATTATGACTTTTGCGGACTCGTCGGATATGAAGCGCGCGATTACGGCCTTCTCTATCTTCATCTTCTTCGCACTCTTCTGTATGTATGCGGTCGAACGAAATAAAGTGGGTATTCATCCTGTGATGATGTATCTATTTGGATATATGGCTGTATTTGGTATCATTCATCTTTTACGACTGATATCAAACGCACATGCGTTCCAAACGAAAATGGAACAAGAGCGATTTGGTATATTATCGAAGGTGTGTCTTTTGGGGAAAAGAGATACGGTAGAAGAGAGTCCATCCACTTTATTCGAACATTTTGGGAATGAAGGGGAAGAAGATGATGAGGATTTAAAGTATGAGTATGAGATTCCAGTAGAATATTATAATAATAAAATGCAAAAGTACGCGCCATTATATATACGTGATTTTTATTATATGGGCTCTTTTGATTCATGTATCGCAGATGGAGTTGCGGATTTACAAGTATTAAAAGGAAATATCAAAGATTTTGAATGTAGAATCATTCATTTGGATGTGGATATGGATCCATCGGGACGTGTGGTGGTACCATCGAAGAGTTCGAAAGGGGAATCTATTTTATTGGAAAAGTGTTTAGAAGTACTTTCGAAAGATGCTTGGAGTAAATATGGAAACGAATCATTGCCACTCTTTCTCTATTTGCGATTTATTCAAAAAGATAAGAGTGATTCGAAGATTTATCAAAAGACATATGAATCCATCGATTATTACTTTGGAAATTATTTAGCAAATAAGTTATATGGATTTAATGAGCGAAATCATCTATTTCCGGTAAGTCAAATGCCAATTCGAGAGGCATTAGGTAAAGTGATCTTCATGACAAATGTGTATCCTACGTATACGGTTTTGGATGAGATGATTCATTGTAATGTGGAAGATCCATTAAGTTCAATTCAAATGAAACGTTTTAAAAAAGAGTATATCACTTATGATAAACAAGGATTATTGATTGATTATAATAAAGATGAGTTAATAAAAGAACATCGTAAAAAGATGAAATTTTATTATAGTGAAAGTGATAATGGGGAAGTGTTTAATCCCTCTTTCCAAGAGGTGGCAAAGTATGGAGGCCAAAGCGCTCTCTTCTATACGTATCTTCCGGATGAGAATATTCAGAGTACATTTGATTTTTTTAAGAGTCATGTGCGAAACATTGCGTTAAAACCGGTAGATTTGCGAAGTATAGAAGATAAGAGTCAGGATGAGGTAATTCAGAGTTCGGCAAGTGAGTTGAAGGGTGTTACGGAAACTCCGGCTTCGCTTCAGGAGTTAATCTCTTACAATCCGACATTTGGATAATCTTTTTCTCTTTTATCTTTTTATCTTTTTATATAATAGTAAAAGATGGAAGTAAAAGAGAAGAATCGTAAAAATAGGAATAATCATAATAACTTCTTTATTTCGGGGTCAAGTGAGCGAAATCAACCCAATCAACGTGGATTCTTTTACTTTTTAGGGAAGAAGAATACAGCTCCTAAGAGTACGAATACCACAAATACCACAAATACCACAAATATCACAAATACCACAAATGTAAAATCCGAAGTTACGAACCAACGAAATCAAACAAATAAACGTAATCAACCGAATCAAATGCATCAAATGATCCTTCAAAAGATGAATGAAAATAAGCGTGAGATTTTAGAGCGGATTACTCAATTAAATGTTGATTTACGAAATATGAAGAGTGAACGTCGCAGTCCATTCAAATTCAATTCAAATTCGACTCAAAATGAAAGCAACTTGAATTCAAAATCAACTTCATGGCGTAATCGATTCAAATCAAATTCGAATTTAAATTCAACACAAAATAAGAGAAATGTAAATTCAAATCGTTCCAAAACGGTGGAAGAGTTAAAAGATACAATTCAACGTTTATATCGTATTATTTATAAGATTTACAAAGCGCAGTTATTAAGCAATGATGAGAAGATGAAGTTATTAAATGAGATTAAGCAAAATTTAAATAAGAATAAACACTTTTTAAATGTGATGAATCAAGTGATTGAAGAGAATAAAGAAATATATCAACAAAATCAAAACCTCTTTAAAAATATAAATGAGATTCCTTTGAATGAAGGTGAATCGAAAGAGGTTTCCGTCGAAGAACCTCAAGAGGAGGAAATGGCGGAAGAGGTACCTGAACTTGTTTTATCGAATGAGAAGATTGAAAATATTATGGAGGAGTCAAATATGAAGTCAAATGTAACTTTATCGAATTTACTCCGCAAAGAGAAGGAGAACTCTTTAAAAAAGAGTTTACATCAAAACAAAACAACTCCCAATCAAAACCAAAATCAGAATCAGAATCAAGTTGGAGCGGAAGTTCAAGAGGAGAGTTTAAGTGAATCTCTACCAAAGAGCCGTTCCAAACGTATTAATCGTTCGCAAAAGTTAATGACTCTTCTAAGCACTGTGAATAAAATAACTGTAAATCAAGCTAAACAGAAGTTAAACGCGTACGCAGCTTAATTTTATGGATTATAATCATATGGATGATAAAAACGTTCTTTTTATCATCGTATTATTCAAATTATTTTTATTTTAATAATTATTCTCTTTTACTCTTTTGGGGAGCCGTTTTTTTACTCTTCTTCTCCTCCTTCTCTACTTTTTCTACCTTTTCGGACTCTTCATTTTCAAAATTCTCTTGTTTATAGTACGAAGAGATTGCTAACGCAAGGACAAGTAAGAGTGCGATGGTAACATTCTTTGAAGAGATCGCAACAATGATAATTAATAAAATCAATCGTAATATGGTATTATTAAAGATGGGAGAGAGTTGTAAGTTAAAATCGACAAACAATCCGGAGTTGTAGATGACAAGAATGGTAATAAGTACGAGTTTAATATATAAGTGATCGAAGAGTGTGTAAAGGGATGAGCCCACCTTTTGAATATTCTTTTGTATCGACTCCATGATATTGCTTCTATAATAAAGGTGAGATAAAAAACGTGAAAGAAGAAAAAAAATAGAATGATACAACAGAAGAGATACTATTTTACAGATGAATCAAAATATATGGGGACCTCACTTATGGTTTTCACTCCATACGATCTCCTTTCATTATCCATTAAAACCCAAAGAAGAGGATAAGCGCAATTATGCATCTTTTTTTACAGAATTACAACATGTGATTCCATGTTCAATATGTAAAAAGAATTACAAACGCCATTTACTGGAATTCCCAATACACTCACACTTAGAAGATCGTAAAGCACTTGTTTATTGGGTAATTGATTTACATAATATGGTAAATAGTGAAACGGGAAAACGTGTCATCAGCTATGAAGACGCATTAAAACGATATGAAGATACATATCAAAAGAAGATTATTCTCGATGAAGCGGAAGAAGATCAAGAGAAGAAGTGTATTGGAATCAATTGTGAAGAGTCTTATGTGATATCAAATAAGCTTCTATTCAATATTCTTATCATTCTACTTCTTTTGGGAGCTCTCTACATCTTCCACCGAAGATATAAAGTGAAGATCTCCTTACGGTAACTTATCTTTTATTTTGTATTTTTATTTTGTATTTTTTATTTTCCTAAAAACTCTTTCACTCGTTTTTGAAAGAGGAAGAAGAGCGATTTGATGTAAAAGTGGGTATTTGACATTACATTTCGCTTTTCAATATCATATTCACGAATGGCATCTAAACATTGTTGAAAGGGAAGCCATTGAATATCTCCAATCTCCATCTTTTGTAAATCATTCTCAATCTTTAACTCAATCTTACGACTTGTTTGCCCCATATAATATATATTTTTATATCTTATATGATTCATTCCCATAAACAACTCTTCCACAGGAGATACATTCATAATTTGATAATCTTGATGTGTTAAATTCGTCTCTTCTTGAAATTCACGATGAGCGCACTCTACATTCTTCTCCTTTAGATTTCGGCGACCTTTGGGGAATCCCCACTCGGGAACAAGATATGCCCGTTGTTTATTATTTCGAATCATATTCTGAAGAGAGTACTCTACCGTAATATCATTCTTTTTGATAAAGACACCACTCTTTAATAATTCAAACTTCTCCTTTGCTATATTCATATCCTTTTCACGTTGAATATACGTCGGTGTTTTATACCATAAATCATTCCATAACTCTTCAAAAGAGAGTTGAAGAATACGTCTCTTCTCATCATTTGTCATATATTGAATGGTATTGTAAATATAATCCATATGATCCAACTCGTACTTTCCACGAATTAACTCAACATAAGAGTATGTATGTTTTCTCTGAATCATTAAGTACTTGGCAATCTTATCATAATTTGTCTCATCAATATTTTTAATATTTTCGTATATTTTTTGTAATTTACAAAGATCATCCGCATGAAAACTCTCTTGATGTTGGGCTTGAAATCGTTTGATATAGTAAATCATATCATTGTAATAGAGAGGGGCGAATGAGACACAAATGATACCTACACTTGTGACGGGATACGTGCACTTTTTATAAATATGTCCGTTTTTACCACAATTCGTACAAAAGGTCTTCTTGTAGCTAAAGAATGAAGACTCTTTGCTCTCTTCTGGAGTATGAAAGGCTGCATATCGATCATTTTCACTTCTTCTCTCTTCACCTTTACCTTCACCTTCACTTCCATCTCCACTCTCATCTTGAAATTGATTCATATAATATTCAATATGATAATCGTCGGATTGATAGGATTGTATCATTTTTTTGCTATCACTCTATATCTTTTATAAATTCTCTTTATATCAAAAAGAGAGTAATATCTAAAAATAATATTATTTATAAATAGGTGAATCATTTATAGATATGAAAGTACGTCTTATTAAAAAGAGTGTGAAGAAGAATAAAAATAGTAAATATATAAACAGCTCTTCCAAGAGCAGTTCATCGAAGAGCAGTTCATCCAAGAGCAGTTCATCAAATAGCAGCTCATCGAAGAGCAGCTCATCGAAGAGCAGCTCTTCCAAGAGCAGCTCTTCGTTAAGTAAGCGGTTTATGTACTATCCTGAGATTGATGATACTGATTTTTATGAACGAATTTATAAAAAGAAGGAGTTCTTTACTCATATGGTAAAAACACGTCCTAAAGCAGATAAGTCTGTATGTAATCCAAAGAGTTTTGTTCCCAAGCCACATCAACAATTTTTGCGTAATTTTATATCTCCGGATACACCGTACAATGGTATCTTGTTAGTGCACGGAACGGGAAGTGGTAAAACATGTACGGCGATTACAATTGCGGAGAGTTTTAAGGAGATTGTAAAGAAGATGGGGAAAAAGATTGTAGTCATTACGACATTACCTAAGAATTTTCAAAAAGAGTTATTTAATGAGCGGAAGGATGCTCGAAAGGAGAGTCCGGAAGATGTGGTTCAATGTACGGGTCGTGAATATGAGTTGAGTTTAGAATCGCGGTCACTTACACGAGAACAACGACGAAAGGAGGTAATGAAGAAGATTTATAATTATTATAACTTCTTTGGATATAAAGAGTTTGCGAATTACATTACCAAAAATACGAACTATTGGAAAGGTGATGAGGAAGGTATTACAGATGGAATCAAACAGTTTATATCACAAAATTTCGATGATACGATTTTAATTATTGACGAAGTTCAAAATATTAAAACGGATGCAGGTGATTTGAAGAAGTCGATTCAACCTATTTTAAAGTCGATTATTAAATATTCACAAAATTTAAAACTTATTTTAATGAGTGCTACACCGATGTTTGACCGACAAGATGAGATTATTTATTTAATGAATCTTCTTCTCATTAATGATGGAAAACCCGAGATTGACCGCGATGAGATCTTTAATAAAGACCAAACGTTACGCGACGGTGCTGTTGAAAAGTTACGATCTGTCTTTAAAGGATATATATCGTATATTCGAGGTGAAAATCCCGACAGTTTCCCTATGAAGTTCTTTCCTGATGAAGCTGTTACAAATCCACCGGTGGAGTATGATATGACACATCACAAGATTGATAAGACGCGTCGTATTCAATATACGCCGATTGTACTATGTCCGATGAAGGGGGTTCAATATGATACGTATATGTATCAATTGGAGAAGATTACAAAAGAGGGAAAGTTGAAACGAAAAGAGGAGGAGATGAATACGGAAGAAGATTTTGAAGAAGATAGTGCTTCACAAAGTACCTCATCATCGTCCCGATCCAATCGAAATTCTGCTTCTAATTCAAACGCATCTGAGTCAGAAACAAGTGAAAGTATGGAGCGTAATTTGGGAAATGGTGCGGAGCTTGTCGATCAAGGAAGTATGAGTGTATATCGTGATATCTTTAATATTGCGAATATTACCTTTCCAGTGGAAGATTCTGAAATTGGCACATATGATAAAAAGGGATATAGTGAAAATGATGATGGAAGTGGTGGATTTTATAAAGTGAGAAAAGAGGGAAAGAAGAAGAGTATTGTAAAGTTCCGTTATCAATCGCACGCAATCTTTGATAAAGATAGTAAAGAGGAGGCGCCCTTTTTAGACGCCAAGCATTTAGAGAATTATAGTACAAAGTTCGCACAAACGCTTAACTCCATTATTCATAGTGAAGGTCTTAATTATGTATATACTACTTATATTGATTCAGGAGCCCTTCCTTTCGCACTCATGTTAGAACAGAATGGATTTGAACGTTATACCACGGATACGGAGACGGAACTTTTGGAGTACTCACCCAATCAACTTGGAAAGGGTGGTAAAAGACCACGTATATGTTATAAGTGCGGAAAGGAGGCCAGACATGAGAATCATACGAATACCAAGTTGGCGCATCATCATCTCTTCCGTGTGGCAAAGTATATTATCTATTACGGTCAATCCACGGATAATTTAATTAAAGTTCAAAAAGAGGATGCTGTTTCACACTTTATTTCTCCGACGAATCGTTATGGAGAGGAGATCAAAGTCTTTATTGGGACACGTGCGACGAGTGAAGGTCTTGACTTTAAGATGATTCGTCAAATTCATATATTACAACCATGGTATAACTTATCGCGTCACGAACAGATTATTGGACGTGGTATTCGAAGCTGTAGTCATATTGACTTACCTCCGGAAGAGCGAAATGTGACGATTTATCAATATGCGGTTGCACATGATAAACGCGATAAGAAGAACGCGCATATGGAGAGTGTTGATTTATACTATTATCGTATTGCGGAGAATAAGGATATTATTATTAAAAAGATTATGCGTATTATGAAAGAGAGTGCGATTGATTGCTTGTTCTTTAAAAAACAGAATGTGATTCTGGATGATGGAGAGAAGGTCAAACAGAAACTTCCGAATGGAAAGATGGTAAACGTCTCCTTTGCAGATAAAGCATACTCAGCTATGTGTGATTATATGGGAAATTGTGATTATCCATGTGATTGGATTCCCGATCCCAAGAAGAAGTATAAGATCAATGAAGATACTTATCAGATGCGTTTTGGAAAGCAAAATGTTGAAGAGGCGAAGATTTATATTAAACGACTCTTCCATACGGGATTTGACTTTATTTTGAAAGATATTGAGAAGTACTTGAAGGAGAGTGCTCCTCATATTGGAGAGATCTTTATTTATAAAGCATTGGATGAGATGGTGGGAAATAAGAGTGAAATGATTTTGGATATGTATAAACGAAAAGGATATATGATCTATCGAGGAAATCATTATATCTTTCAGCCATTTGATTATGAACGCGAAGATTTATTGATGTTATATCGCAAGAATCCTCAACCATACTTCCCATATAAGGCGGATGTAGATAATTATGAGTATGAGTATGAGGAGCGTACTAAAGAGAGTGAAAAAGAGGAGAAGAGTGAAACTGTTGAAAATGAGGTATCTATTTATCGGAAGATGATGACACAAATCAAGAAGATGGTTGATGAGTATTTATATATAGAACCGCGTAAATCAAGTGCGTATATGAATGCGGTGATTGGAACAATAATCGACATGATGAGTATGAAAGAGTTTCATCTCTTTATGAAGCACTTTATCTTATCTCTTCATCAAAATAAAGAGGAAGAGTTGGCAAAAGAGATTATTACGTATATGAATTCAAAATTAATATACTTTTATCGTGATATTCAACCGAGTAAGAGCAAAGAACATGAACGAAAGAGTATTATAGGATATACATATGACAATATGTTTTATGTAATGAAAAATATTGTAAGTGAAAATGTAACAAAGTTAGAGATCAAGAAGTCGCAATTGGATAAGATGGAGTTTGTATTGGCTTCGAAGGATTTGGCATATAAGATTGAAAAGATGAAGGAGATTCAAGAACGCGCAAGTAAAAGCGGTTCACTCAGTAAAAATTCAAAACAGAAGAAGCATGAGATTTATGGTAAAATGGAGTGGGATAAGAATAAAGAGCACCGTCTCTTCAAGATTGTGGATAGTTCGGCTCAAGAGATGATCTTAACAAAGAAGGGAAAGCCATCACAACGCGCAATTCCCAAAGGTATGGTATGCTCGTCATTTAAGATTCCTCGTTTGAAAGAGTTGATTGAAAAGTTACAAATTCCACCCAGTGATCGTACCGGAATTCCATTCTTATGTATGGTGATTCAAATCTATTTGCGGTACAAACAGGAGTTAGAGAAGTTGCATCCCACGGGGAAGATTTACTTCCAACGGTAGGAACCTATGGTTCCTACCCTACCTCCTCGAAGGGAAACCAAGGTTTCCCTTCACCCTTCCTTTTTGAATATAGAGGAATTTGAATATAGAGGAATTTGAATATAGAGGAATTTGAATATAGAGGAATTTATGATTTGTTGATATATTTCCCCGAGCAATGTTATCAAAACATTTTTTCATTCTGAATGATTTTTTTGATAACATTGTTCGGGGAAATATTATTATTTTTATATAAATTTGTATTTTTTATATAAATTTGTATTTTTTATATAAATTTGTATTTTTTTATATAAATTACAAATAAAAGAAATATTTTATTAGCGGGAGGTTCGAAAGGAACCGAAGCGGTTCCTTTCACCGAAGAGGTTCCTACTGAATATAAAGGGAAGTTCATAAGAAACCGTAGGTTTCTTATTCTTATGATGAAAACAATTTTGATTGCTGGTGGTTTAGGTTTTATCGGTATCAATCTGATCCTGCGTCTTCTGAAAGACGAAGAGAATTTTATCATTGTTGTAGATAATCAACTCTATGGAAGTCGTGAAAAGGAGATTAAGAAGAGCAAAATCTTAGAATCAGGTCGTGTAAAGATTGAGTATCGAAACATTTGTGACCGTTCATGGGTGGAAGAAGTATGTAAATATGAAAAGATTGACAAGATTTATCATCTTGCTGCGATTGCTTCTCCCATTTGGTATAAACAGTATCCTCAAGAAACATTGGATGTTTCGTACATAGGTACCCAAAATCTCTTTGAAATTGGTCGCAAGTATGACGCTAAGGTACTTATCTGCTCCTCTTCTGAAGTGTATGGTGATCCACACATCTCTCCTCAACATGAAGAGTACTTTGGAAATACGAATCCTTATGGGGAGCGTTCGTGTTATGATGAAGGAAAACGAATTATGGAAACATTGGCTTATACGTATCAGAAGAAGTATCAAATGAAGATTCATATTATCCGGATCTTTAACACCTACGGCCCTTATATGAATATTGAGGATGGTCGGGTGATTCCATCTTTTATTCGAAGTTATTTGAATCAATTACCCATTCAAATCTTTAATAATGGAACACAAACGCGTGCGTTTAATTACATTGATGATACACTGAATGGTATGGAAGCACTGATGAATAGTGAAGTATATACTCCTATCAATATTGGAAATACATGTGAAATCTCAATTATGGAGTTTTACTTACGTTTTATTGAAGTACTTCAAGTACACTTTGATGATTATAAACCGTTTGAGATTACGTATGGATTTAGCGATCATGATGATCCCAAAGTGCGAAAGCCTGATTTAACAAAAGCACGTGAATTGTTAAAGTATGAGATTAAAACAACATTGGAGGAAGGATTGAGAAAGACGATTGCTTACTTTCGCGAAGTTCATCACCTCTCAAAGCTTTAACGACGAATTCTTCTCTTCTTCCCACCTTTGTGCCACGCTTGAAGAGACTTGATATCTTTATCGAACTTCTTAAAGAGTTTAGGAGAGCGTTTATTATACGAACGGAGTACAACTAAACGCTTGATGACCGAGGAGTAGGTTAAATCACGGCAAATCTTCTTTAAGATCGAGTGGCGCTTGGAAGAGGGGAGCTTGGTCGAGTATCCATAACCGACGAACTCATTATTCTTTAATTTAGGTAAAACGCGTTTGCTACGAGGAGTGCGTCCGGGAGCACCGCGATCAGGGGTACAATGGGTGCGAACGCGAACTCCAGAACGCTTCTTGTAGGAGCGAATGCGAATGGTATTTTTAGGGCACTTGGCACCAGCGTACATCTTCTTTTTTCTTTCTATTGATAAAAGAGAATAAAAAGTGAAGAAGTAAAAGAAAGTGAAAGAAAAGGGATATAAAGGAGAACGGAGCTAAGAGTGAGTAAAGAGAAGAAGATGGAAAAGCGCATTTATTTTTGTAATCAACCCATGGTTGAACTTAAAGATGAAAAAATAAGAAGTGAGATTTTATCATCCATTCAAAAGATGGGAACGTATCATATGGACGCAAAGTACTCTCAATTTCTTAGTTTTAAAAATATGGGGGCTTTTAAAAATGGAGATTTTAAAGTGTCTCACACTTCTTATGGTAAAAAGTATCATCTTTATTTGAAGAGTATTGAGAATAAGAATTATTGCATTTTTTTGAATAAAAAAACGCAACAAATGATTTTGGGTAAATTCACATTTGCCATCTCTCTCTTTGCGGGAACCCTTTTGGATGGAGAGTTGATTAAGAATAGTCGCAATGAGTGGTTTTTTGAAATTTCGGATCTTATTTATTATGAAGGAGTAAGCCGAATTACTGAAAAGTTTGACACTCGCCAATTTGAACTGAGAGAGATGATGCGTAATAGCTACCGATTCGATCCTAAAACGAATCATTGTAAAATTCTGTTGAAAAAGTATGTAGATGTAAAATATCTTGGTGATTATGTAGAACGATACATCCCACTACTTAGCTATAAGTGTAGTGGCATGATCTTTAAGAGTCTCTATAATTTTAGTGACAATTATACCTATATATTCCCCGAGTGTCGCACCGATACTATCGTATTGGGTGGTTCCAACATCGCGGGAAGCTCCATTGTATCAACTGTATCAAGTGGTTCCAACGTAGTTGGAAACTCCATTGTATCAAGTGGTTCCAACATCGTGGAAAGCTCCACTTCATCCAAGGATTTGGTAGAAGATATTGGATTTTTGGATCTTTTGGCTTCTGAGTGTGAAGTTCATACATATGGTAAAAATAACGATAATGAAACCATTCAAACAGTGGATACATCTGAACGCAAATTCCAAATTGATGCGAATACTTATTGTAAATTCTTGGTAAAGAATACGCAAATTCCCGATATTTATGAGTTATATTGTAAGAGCGCATCGGGTAATATTGAAAAGTATGGATATGCGGCGATTCCGAATATGAGTTTGAGTAAAAGTATGAAGGAGTGGATGAGCGGTGGTGATAAGATTATGAGATGTAAATATCATAAAATCTTTAAAAAGTGGGTTCCTTATGAACTTCATCACAGAGAGGATGTAGAGTGTATCGATCTTCTCTTCCATATTAATAAAGTAAAGATTATGATTGAAAAGTTAGAAGAGGATGATCTATAAATCGAATCAATTACTCTTTATTATTTTTTTAAAATTTTTTTCTTTTTTCTCTCTTACAAGTAGTACTTATAAGAATGGATTATACAAAAGATACATTAAATCCGTCTCAACGAGCAGGCGCTTTGAAGTTACAGCCAGCGTCCATGAGTGGCGGTGGAAGATTACAGCCGGCGTCCATGAGTGGCGGTGGAAGAGCCTATGTAAGCCATGGTGGAGGATACACAGGTGTTGCATTCTTACCTCAACGTCCCATTGGAGGGATGATGGGAAGAATGAGCTATGGCCCACGGTGTGCTCCGGTCTTTAAAGGTGAGCTCTATCAAGGTGGTGGTAAAGAGAAAGATAAACGTTGTTCGGATTGTGAAAAGAGTGAAGTTCGCGAGTTGAGTGAATTACAAAAGTTATTTATGCGCGGTGGTGGAGCTCCAGGCCTTATCACCCCTTTTAGCGCAATATCCACACTCTCTCCGATGATTGCCAAATTGAGTATGACAAACATTATTTCCATTATTCTTCTTATCTTCGCACATAGTTATGTGATTCAATATGGAGAGAAGAAGAGTACAAAGAAGAAGATGTTGGGAGGCGGAAGTACCTCCTACGCACTCTTCTCTCAAATTTTGCGACCACTCGGTTCGTCCAACTTAATTGCCATTGCGACTCTTCTCTTATTACATTACTTTGCCGTACGTCATAAACGATTATCAACAATGATGAGTGGTGGCGGTAATGGATTCACTCACGCATTTGATGGAAGTGTCATTGAAAATGAGATGAAGATTAAATCGTATCTTGGAAAGTATCCGATGTATCAAGAGTTAGAATCCATCTTTTTGACACCTTCTGAAGGCCAGAAGGGTGGACAAAAGTATGAGAAGAAGAAGAGTGCTCTTCATGATTCAGTATCACAATTACCCAAAGAAGAGTATATTGCTTCAGGGCTCTTGCGATTATTAAAGAAGCTCTTCTCGAACTTTTTTGATTGTGCGAAGAGTCATGATAAACGCGCATCTTCACAAAGTGTATCTACATTTAAACGTATTTTTAATACCATTACACCCATTTCTGTAGCTCTTTATCTTCAACGCCAAAAGAGAAAGAGTAAAAATAAAAATAAAAGTAAAAAGTAAAAAGCGTATTTAATGATTTACATGATCTTGGATACTCTTGATACCTCCAAATACAGAAGATACATTTGCGATAGTACTATTTGAAATAATGGATGAAGAGACGGGACGTAATTGTTGAATCGCCTTCATCTTCTCTACAAAAGCACTCTTCTTATACTTCTCTTCCATCTCCTTTTTGCTACTCATAAAAACAGTATCAAAATTTGAATTATTTGGATATTTGGTTAATACCACAGATTGTGTATGTAAAACCATATAAGCCTCGCTATATTTATAATATTGTATGGTTACACTTTGGCCGGGCAACTTTTGAAAGAGCACACTATGAGGAGTGATTTGACTCTTAAATAAACCCAACTCTTGCTGATCCACTGATACAATAATATCATCCGCAGAGACATATGATGCGAGATTCGACGCCGGATCAACATCATAGACCAACGCTCCACGATAAAGGTCTCCATTGATATCGATATAGGAGATGAGCCACTTTGGCATTTGTGTAATAATACATCCTAAAGCACCATAATTGCTCGAACCATCATTAAAGAGGAATGGATGAGATGAAGAGGATGGTACCACATACGATGCATTGGAAGCATCATACCCACTTCGTACAGGACGCCCTGCTAGATCATACGCAATCATTCGATTGATAATCGGTTCCGCAACATATTGTGCTACACCACCACCGAGCTGATTCGTCGCACCAATACCATAATTCGATAAACCGATCACTTGACCGACGGCATTGATAAGAGGGCCACCTGAGTTTCCCCCAATAATTGTAGCATCGGTCAATATAGACTCAATATAATAAAGAGGGAACTCACCATTATACTTGTTATCACGAACAATGCCAGAGGCAAATGAATCTTCATCGACACCTGCGGGGTTTCCTAAGACAAAGAGACGAGAACCAATGGGCGTTTGACGCGACTTTCCCCAAGAGAGCGTCTGTTGATTCGTTAAACCATCGACCTTTAACACAGCAATGTCCGCAATGGGATCATATCCGACCAATCGCGCTTGGAAGACACGATTGACACCCACTACGCGATTTACATTCGATACAGCTACATGGAATTCAGTTAATGGGTCGTAACGTTGAGTATTCGCATTAAAGACGTCGCTCATTACACAATGTGCGGCAGTCGCAAGATAACCATTTGGAGTTAAAAAGAATCCACTACAACTATAAACGGAACCGTCAGCAGCTACCGCATTAAATGAAGAGCACGCATCATAGGATTGATAATAAATATTTGCATAGGTTGGCATCGGATAAAAGGCCATCGAACGAATCTTCTTATCAAAACCATATAAGGCTAAATCATTGATATCTTCACAAATTACCATACTATTTCCGGTTAAATTCACATTATCATAAACGACAATATATGAATTTTGATTAGTAATTTTGATAGAGGAATATTGGTTATTATTGGTACTTAAATTGTTTTGACGTGAGCTGTAAGATACACTTACTCCGCTAAAATTCTTACCACGATAAAAGGTTGCCATCTTTATTCTTTGTTTCTATACTTATCTTACTTGCGATTTTTTTTATCTTTTCTCTCTTCTTAGATTAGAAGAAGAGTTATCATGCGTTGTTCTATTTTATTTTTGTTCCTTTTGATAACTATATTTTTCACTTTTTTCCTCTATATTCAAAAGAGGGAAGGTTTTATTGGAAATTCGACACAAATTGAAAATAATATGAGCTACAATGATTCTATTCAAAATCAATGTAATGAAGAGAATCCAATCATTCGAAGATATGTTGCTAAATGTTCGAGACGATATATCGATTTAGATCGCGAACTCTTAAAAGTTCCACTTTACTTTTATCCTACTTTGGATTACCACCCTTTGGATGAACCAGAATAAAAATCATATATAAAGATAGAGTAGTAGATGAGAAGTTGATTAAAAATGAATATTCCATCAGAAATAAAAATACCAAATGGACTAAAAATGCCTAACGGAATGAGTATGCCTAACGGAATGAGTATGCCGAATGGAATGAAGATGCCGAATGGAATGAGTATGCCGAATGGAATGAAGATGCCATCAGGAGCACCCTCTTTGGGAGAGTTTGATAAGATTAAAGATATATCGAAAATTTTTGAAATATTTCAACCTTCAAAACTTCAACCACTGATCGCACCTATTTTAACAAAGATCAAAAAGCAAGTGCCAAATTTCCCGAATATATCATTGAATCGAAAGTTTCGATTACGATCGATCAAAGAGCTCGCACGTACTCTTTATAACCTCAAAGAGGAGGATCTTCAGAAGATGATTCCAAAAGGAGCTACCATGAATATGGATATGAGTATGATAAAAGATATTTGTTCCATCTTGATGAATTTTGAAGATTCACTCTTTGATTCCATTGAATCTTTTGTAAAAGATCAAAAGGCATTTATAAAGAGAGCATCAAACGAAGGAGATCTTACCCAAGCCATTGATGTCAAACTCATTCCCAAATTATTACATATTTTAAATCAGATTAAAATGTCGGATATTGACAAGATTGTGATGATTGCGACAACCAAATTTGGTCTTGTCATTCCGGTAAGTGGTATTCAATTCAAAACATTAATTCAAAGTTTAATGATTCTCTTTCCACTGAAGGAGGAGGCAAAAATGACCGAAAATATTAAAAATGAGTTGCGCTACTTACTTACGCCAAATAATCTTCCCAGTAATTTAAATCGAATTTCACTTACAAAATATAAAGAGCTCTTAAAAGAAGCAACTACCATGGAGCGATTAATGAAGTATCCTCCAATGATTCAAAATCAAAATCAAAATCATCAAATTAAAAATAAAAGTGAAAAAGAGATTTTACTTATGATCCTTTTGATTCAATCTTTTTATATTACGTATAATCCCAAATTATTAGATAAAGATGTACTTAAAAAGTTAAAACATAATGCTGAAAAGAGCGGTAAAGATGGAAAAGCACTTGAAGCAGAGATCAAGCGTGACGGAACAGAGATTTATCGTCAATTTGTAACTACCAAAGGTATCGTATTACTCTTAAGCAAATTAGCTCTTCATGCTTATCAGAAAAATGATTATGAATCATTTATGCATATATGCTTTCACTTCTTCTCCTTTGAAAAAGAACCAGCACTCAATATATATCACGCTTCCTTTGATTTATCATCTTATTTAAATCAGATACCCATGATGAATGGTGGTTCATATTCGGCAATGATGGAGTCAGTTCAAAAGACATGCCAACAAATCTTTGGAAGTAGTGTAGAGAATCTAATACCACAAGTGTATCAAACGATTTTTCAAAAGAAGAAGAGCTTACATACACTATTATTTCAAAATCAGAAGATCGATGAGTTAAATGATTTTATACAATTTTATCAAACCTTATTTAAAAATCAATATTATGTATATATTTCGAATTCAATGCTTGAGAATATTTCCCATTTACGAATGGGGCGCAATATCAATATATCAAAACCATTATACTTCTCCATTCATCAGATGAAACTTTCCGAGTATGAGCCGATCAATCGATTCCTTTTACGCGCAAAGAGCAATGAAGATAACGGAGAAAATCAAAATCAAAATCAAAATGAGGAAACACGTTATACCCAAGAGGAGTTGAATCAAATCATTCAAATCATCCAAAAGCGATTATATCAAAATGAAGAGTTAAATAAAACCATTCGTACCAATAAAACGAATCTTCAAAATAGTAGTGCTCTTATCTCAAAATTAAAAAATCTTCATCGATTTGAACTCTTCTTACTACTTGTTTATAAAACATATCAAAAACAAATCTTTACCCTCATCTCTTCTTTTATGCATTCTCGTGCAAAAAATATTTTAACTCTTATTTGATGATTTTTTCTCTATATCCATTTTATTTATTTTATTGGGTCATATAAGGTAGTATATCTTGATAATGAAGATTTTGAAGAGTGTTCTTCGTTTTTTCTAAAATGACACATCCTCCACCATTGATATGAGAAACATCGAATTGTGTAATCTGATGTTGAAGTGCGATTTGAATATTGTCATCTGTATATTTATTTTTATGAAAGTGGAGTCCAAAACGTGTAAAATCATAACTCTTCTCTTGACGACTTGCGCTGCTACTCGCCGGACTCTTTGAGTCCCAAGCGAGTTGTATATCTTGGATGATTTGTTGAAATAATTCTGGATGTAATAAACCATATGTATCCGAAAAGGTGATCCATCGAATCTTCTTCTCAAAAGCAAAGTCAATGATTTCATATAATTTATTTTTATCATACGTTGTATAAGGAGAGCCACAAAAAGCAGATATATATAATTTACACTCTACACTCTCTTTGGAAGCATACTCGATAAAATGTAATGAGTCTGACAAAGTACGATTCATATTGGATTTGAGAAATGTTTCACAATACGATGTAATAAAGGAATAGTGAGTAGCATGATACGAACGCGCTTCACGCAATCCCCGGTCTTCAAAGAGGAGAAGGTAAAAGACTTTATCTGGATACTTCTCTTTCGCATATTGATAAAGGAGTGATGAATCTCTCATTTGAGGAACACGTTTCAACGAAGGATAACTTCCCACCTCATACATCAAAATTGTATCTTTGATAATCGAATCCAATAAACTCTTCTTATACTCGATATCATACACTTGCGTTTGATCTTGTAATCCATCCCGCAAAGTAACATCAAAGAGTGAAATCATGATTTACTTCTCTCTTATATGAAGAGTTCTCTATATCTTCATATATACATTTTTATAAATACATTTAATAAATAAAAGTGCATTTATCATTATCATTATTATACTTCTACCTTCTTCACAAAGTACGGCTTATACTTATCTTCAAGATCTAAATCATTTCCATTTTTAGGAATAATGATATTATCCACGTCACGAGCACTCTTCTTATAGGCAATATCCGGATTGACAATGGTTCCCGATGAACCATATTGGTCGAAATTTTGCGAAAATTCACTATATTGTTGATAATTGGCTCCTAAAAGGGCAGATGTGGTTGAATTGAGCGGTGGAGCGATTAAAAGAGCTTGTGTCTTGGGATCATACATCTTCTCAAAGTAACGATTGGTATCCATCGGAGGATAATGTTGTGCCGGAGGAGGCATGACCCCCTCCTCCTTCACCAAAGGGAAACCCTTCTTCAACTTCTCCAAATTCTTCAAATGTTGATAAGGCAGTTGATCCTCCTTACCCACAAAACAGTATAACCAATTCGCATAATCTTGAATTGTCATATGAGGTGGGTAATTGAGCGTGAAGACGCGCTTCTCTACAGGAGACATTGTACGTGGGTCGGCGAAATTCGTTTCACCATACGAGCACTCTTTGGTGTGTTCGTGATTGAGGAAACAATTATTCTTAATATTATCGTGTGATTCATAATCGAAGTTCCAAACGGAGAGATTACTCTTCTCTTGCTCTTGAGGAGAGTAACCATCGACATTGGTAAATAGTTCGCGCATGGTGATATCATGTTTGCTTGGCTTCTTTTGGCTTTGATTCATTTGATATGGTTCGACTAAATACTTCTTTTTAATAATTACAACCTCTTCACCTTCATCATCTGGGATCGAAGATAACAATAATGGTTTCTTTTTCTCTTCTTCTTCAAATACTTTTGTTAAATCACTTTGATAAGATGGCTTTTCGAATGTAGTAGTAGGAGCAGGAGCAGGAGAAATCTCTTCTTCACTTTGTTGAAAATTCTCTCGTATCATCTCCTTTTGTGTCAATAGAACGTCCATTTTTGTTTTAAAGACGGAAACAAGAACAACGCCAAATAAGTAAGCAAGTAAAAGAGTAAGCACAAATAGAAAGAGTATTTGATGTATATTTTGAATATTCATATTGAATAAATAATGATTTTATAAATCGTATGTACTAATCTAAGATAAGAATAATTTTTTTAGGAACATACGTAATTCGACTAAATGAGAGAAATAAATTATTACTTTATTATAGTGATTGTTTGGATAAATGAGTACAAAAGAAGACCTTTTATCTATAAATATACAAGATGAGATCTTAAGTACTATCTTTAAAAAGAATATTCAATATACAAACATTCAAGGTGATGTCAATTTATGTGTGAAACGTTGCGGTTTTGAAATTGATGGTTGTGATGAAGTATATATCAAAAGTGTCGAGAATCATGGAAAGATTCTCCTCTTTACACCAGATTCAACACGGAAATCAACGTGTAAAGTGGGAAAGACACATGGTTCCAAAGATGATGCGAGCTATGAGTTTGAAAAGCTCTTTGTTACCGCACCTGCTTTTCACAAAGTGGATGGTGTTATGTATGAGTGCGAATTGGGAATCATCTTCTCCAAGGAGAGTGGTGATGGTAAAGGAAGAGAGTATATGGTAATGAGCGTGGTTGCGAATAGCGCAAATGTTTCCAATATGGACTCTTTGAATGATTCAGGAGATCTTCTCTTTTACAAATTAACCGAATCGCTCTTTACAAACATTCCATCGCTCTCCAATAAGGCGGAGATTAAGAGCCCACCCAATCCCATTTCACTCGCAAACTTCTTCCCACCTACAGGGTCGCGATCCTTTTATGAGTACTCATATGATTATGCAAAGAGTGTTACCTATCGCGTCTTTCAAAGACCAATGATGATCTCATCTGCGATTTTAGCAGAGATTCAACAAAAGATGATGGAACGCAATGCGTTTGAAGAGTATAAGAGCGCAATACAAACGCACGAAAATGAGAAGAAAGGCCTTATTATCTTTTATAAAGAAGATTTGGAAGGAGCAAAATCACCAACTCCCAAAGAGGAGCGCGAGTATATGGAGAATCAAGACTTTTTGATTGAAAATACGGAACCAGAGCCAAGTGAGCCAAGTAAGCCGAAGAGCACGGTAGAACACGCAACTGTTTCTGAGAAGACGGCGGAAAATACGGTTTTAAAGACATATGTTATTACCATTATGACAATCCTCTTCTTAATCATCATCCATCTTTATAAGAGTTATCTATTCAGTGGTAGTGGTAACAGTGGAAGTGGAAATAGAATCATTCAAGAGTTATTGGGAAACACTTCCAATGATCGTACAAAATATACAACTCATACCTATTTTATTGCCACGATTGCGAATCTCCTTTTCATCCTCCTCTCGTTCATCTTAACCATCTTTTTGATCTTTGTAGGTACAGCCCACAACTTTAGCCAAACCTCTCTTACGGAGTCATCCGATTTTAATGGACTACTCGCATCCATTACCGCATTTGTCTCCGCCTCTATCTTCACACTCTTCGTCCAAATCGTGTCTCGTCTGCTTTTACCACACAACCGTTTTGAGGATATATGTGCGATGGATACCTTCTTGAATATTGATGCTCTGCGAAAATATATTTATATTCGTACTGGAATGAGTAGTGGAGTAAGTGAAGAGTGTATTGACGCATCGCGTTTTACACTCTCTTATGAGGTGCCAGGAGCACAAGCACCAGTAGCAGCAGTGGGAGCACAACCAGGAGCAGCAGAATCGGGAAATATATTTGACAATATAAAACGTATCTTTAAACCAAAAAGTAATATTTATCAGATTTGGATCCTCTTTATCTTGTATAGTATCTTTATCTTATTCCCTTTCTCTACATCCATTCCCAATGATACACCTATCTATTATGCATATTATGTGATTATTTCAGCATTTGTCATTTTTGCTCTTCCAATATTTGCTTATTATAAACATCCTTCATTGAATCTAAATGAAGATACCATCTCGTGGGTTCTATTTATCATTATATTATCTCTATTTGCAGCATTTAATTCTCAACTAAAAAGTACAGTTATTGCTACAATTGGTACGATCGTACTTCTCTTTATCATCTTTTTCAGCTTTAGCTATATAAAGAGTAGAGAAGCAAGAAGAGCAGCATCAGCATCAGTAGGGGCAACAGGAGTAGGAGCAACAGGAGCGGCAGCACAACCATCAACAGCAGGAGCAACAAGAGCAAACGCAGCAGCACCATCAGTACTACAAGGAGTGGTAGCACCACCAGTACCACCAGCGCCAGCTGCAGCACAAAATTCACTACAATTTTTATTACCTGATTGGGATACACTCCCTATAAGTTTAGAACCTATCCTAAATAATCTAATATGGATTATTCTTCTTCTCCTCTTTATCATCGGTATTATTTTAATCGGTGTATTTAGTAAAGATACAGGAGGTTATGGATTTGTTTTCGGTATTATCTTGCTTGTATTATCAATCATTGTAGGTATATGGATATATGTTTCAGGTGGAAGTTCGCGAATCATACCACCACCAGCAGCACCAGCAGCACCAGCACCAACAACAGCGGCACCAGCAGCGGCACCAGCACCAGCACCCATCTCTCCCACCAACGCAACAGCACTTCTTACCGGGGCATTACATGTACCACCAAAGAGAAGAACACTTGATAGCATGAATGGTCTTTTCAATACAACTCTTAGAGAAGTGGCTACACCAGAAGAAGATGGAACTCCTCAATTATCAAATGTAAATCAGGCAACACGAGAGGTTATTTTGGACGAGTTCCGTGAAGCGATGAGTATCCCAGCAGAAGTAGGAGAAGCAGCACCACCACCGCAACTATCTCAAACAGCACGTGAAAACCCCTCCGCATTACATAGTTTATTGAGTGTAGAAGAGGAAGAGAGCAAAGAATGAGAGTAGGGAACGTAAATCATTTTATCACGAACGTAAATATTTCTAAAAAATTGATTTTTTTACGAATATCACCCAAACAAATCATTCACTTTATCAAAAAAAGAATTAAAATGAGTTCTACCTACGATTCGTACTCGATTAAGCAGTTGAATGAGGCGGAGGCTAATTTGCTTCAGCAAATTGAGCGTATTCGCAGGGAGCGCAAAGAGCGCATCAAGTCGGTAGCTTCCGACAAGGAAGCAACCGTTCAATCACTCTGGGCGACAACTTCTCCAGAGAAGAAGGAGAAGCCAGCTAAAGAGTCTCCGAAGGAGAAAGCACCCAAAGAGAAGAAGGCTCCCAAGAAGGAGGCTTCTAAGAAGGAAGATGGCGAAGAGCGCGCTATTAAGGCGACGATTGCTTCCATCAAAGAGGTGTTGAATTATCATCACATCGACTTCCCTTCCAGTGCGAAGAAGGATGAACTTGCCGCAATTGTGCGGAAGCATAATCTGGTGCGCGAATGTGAGAAGAAGGATGCCAATAAGAAGATGGAGAAGAGTGCCGAAAAGTAATCTCTCCACATCATCATTCTTTTTCATTCGAAAAAAATAATTTATAAATCAAAGATAGAGATAAGATGCCCGTAAAGAGCCAAATCAAAAGAAAAACAGAAACAAAAACAAAATTAACTCCAAAAGTAAAGAAACCGCGAGTGAAAAAAGCATCTGATTTTGAATCATGTAAATCCAAACGAATCAACCAAGTCATGAAGTTATATGAACGTGGCGTTCTTATCATTCGTGGAAAGAAGGTAACCAATCAAAAACAGGCCATTGCGATTGCCCTTCAACAAGCGGAATCCGGATGTCGTTCCAAAATGAATGGAAATGATATCAAAAATATGGAAAATAAGGTGAAGAAGTTATCACTTGATAAGAGCTTTACGTATAGTGATATCAAACGAATTCTCTTCCTTATCGAGTATTATCAAAAGAAGAAGAAGCAGAGCCAAGTGGTCGAATTACAAAAGCGACTGATCGCTTATATGGCATCAGAACCCGATTTGAAAAAGAGTTATCGTAAGCTTATTTTATCTACATTGAAGCTATAGATTATAGATCCAAAAATTGATTTATATAATCTTTTATTTCGATTTCCATTTAACTAAATAGAAAATTAATCATGGAAGAATCTTTTGAGTGTATGATCTGTTTAGAATCTCACACAGAGAAGTATGTTTTGGAGTGTAATCCGAATCATATATTCTGTAGAAAATGTATGATTGAATGGTATAAAACGACCCTATTGGAGTGTATTCAAAATGGCTTTTCACATCGTTTATTCTCTTGTCCTATGTGTCGTCAATTTGGCGGATTTCGCGTTTTAGAAAAGGCAGGCACAAAAGAGAAGTATCGTGAATTATTATCAAATATAGGTGAAAAGATAATACCGACATGTGTATGTCGTATCGACTCGTTAGATAACCCATATACCTCCTCAAAATATTGTAAAAAAGATGTAGATGTAAATAGTGGAGGGCGAGTTATTACCATATGTGAAAATATGTCATATGGTTTATGTAAAACACATTGTGAAATGTATGACTCCGGAACAAGATTATATCACTTCTTTTATGGTTTTATTCAAAAAGAAGATTCTTAAAAATAAGAATCAAACAAAATCAACCAAAATAAAAATTTATTTTATAAATTCAACGAATATAAAAGAGAAGTATGAAAAAAAGATAAAGAAGAAAGATGGCAGATTTTGATTGGAAACGACGCGAAATCATGAGCGCGAATCACTCAAGGCGCTGTGTCGCGATTACAACTCGATTGGACTCAAAGAGTCCCACGAGTCGCAGCGCAAGTCGTCAAAATATTATATACGATGTACGCATCGCGCAATGATGTACTATGTTCACCAAAAAACATTTAATACACTCTTCTTATGTAATATTCATGAAAAGGTACTATTACGCAATCACACGGTATCCAATGTACTTATGATGGATGAGTACGGCCAAAAGGGTCAAGACGATTTGGCACAAAATCATTAAAATCACCCGCCATATCTTCATGATTGTCGAAAAACATAAATTGTGATTTCATATGCTCGTGAAGACGACGTGCTAAATCCGAATCGAGTAGATAAACGCGATAAATGAGATAAGAGTACGCCGTCTGGACGTTTGACATACAGAAGAGGAGAAGTCCCCAATAGATCATTTGAGAAACAATCTCCTCACTCTGATGCTTAAATAAGTAGAGACCTAATTTATAACAGATTTGCATATTGCGTTGCATTAACTCATACGCATAATAAAGTACAATTCTATCCCAATCACTCAGATTTGTAAAGAGAACGCGAATTTCACGAAAGATATTCATCGTCTTCATCAGATCCATTGTACTATACATCATATAATCCGCAGAACCTTGCTTCATAAACTCCTCATAATCACCCATACATGGGTTAAACGATTCACCTTCTCCCTCCTCTTCTTCTACATACGATTCATTCTCCTCCTCTTCAATGATCTTCTTTTGGTTTTGAAAGAAATCGTTATTTTCATCCATTTTTAAATAATTCTTTTTATAAATCTTACTTCTTAAGTGCTGAAGTTCTTTATATTCAAAACAAAAAGAGATATGACAAGTATAATTTATCTTCTCTTTTTGAATATAAAGAGATTTTAATGAAAAAGAGGAGAGTACTTATTATTATCATGTTTATCCATCATGTGCTGGTTGACCGATTCTTCTTATCAAAACATAAAAATATTATCCCACCTATTATTGTTGGTTCAATGATGCTTTATGCGACTTATGGAGATAATCCGGAACATAAAATCAATAAAAATATCAAAGATGATCGTGATTTGATAATGAAACCACATAAACCATGTGATAAAGAGCTGACTGCTTTTGCGAAGTGTTATGAGGAGCATCGCCATAATCGAGAAGTATGTGATGAACTTTTGGAAGCATATCGAAAATGCGTCCAAGAGAATTAAATGAAAAAAAATAGTTATTTTTTATAATTTTTTTAGATAATAGTTATATCTATTATCTTTTGACTATCTTATACTATGTAAAAGAGAAGATTTGTTTCAACCTTTTGGCAAATCAACTGTTTGCTAAGAGTAATTTTTTGCGCACTCTTATTAAACTGAAGCATATGTATCATATGACGAATTGATTTATTTCGAATCGGATACAATCCATAGTGTGAAACGACCTTTTGTAAAATGCGCTTCATATAATCTTCAAAGTAAATCTCTTTATCTTCTACAACACACATCTTCTCTTCAAATGTAATCAACGGTAAAGATGACTCATACACTTTGTATATCTCCTTGTAATTAATGGCAAGGTTATATAACCCATCCAAAATACGAGGATCAAATTGATTCAAAAAGGGAAAGAGTGTATCACGCATTTGTCCTCGCTCACTCCATGATGGCGTAGAGTCATATACAAAGGGAATCTTATACTTTTGCGCGAACGCAACAATATCACGCTTCCACACACTTAAGAGCGGTCGCAATAAAGTGACTTCCTTTTCAACTCCTACTGGACTCATTCCCAATAGATTCGAATAGGAACGCCCTTTTTTAATATTACTAATCACATTCTCAAGAGAGTCGTCGCGATTATGTCCCAATAAAAACGGAACATTCAGGCCTTTTGCTACCTGCTGGTAACAAGAAAACCGCACATTTCGCGTATAACTCTCATAAAATTCGCGATTTTCATCTTGAGTCCGTTTGATCTCATCAATCGTTCGAACATAATGAGTATAATCAGCGTTCCAATGTGATAATACTTGATTTACCATATATAGCTCTACGGTTTGCTCGGTGCGATTTGCGTAATTTACAGAAAAGGCAATGGGAGCAGAGCTATGCTTACGGCAAAAGAGGTAAAGCAAAAAGGCACATACCATCGAATCCACACCACCCGAGAGAGAGACTCCCATTTGAGAAACCTTCCCCACAAAGGGCAATAGATTCGATTCAAATGTTTGATACAGTTCATCTTGATATAACGCTTCCAAATCAGAAGTGTAATCATACGCAAAAAAATCAGCCATCTTGGGTGATTGTTTCTCATCCAAAATGCCATCCATTTCATCATATGAATACTCCTCTTTTCGGGGAGCGTAAAGAAGATTTTGAATATTCTTTAACTTTCCCAATGAGTTCATCGATGCTTGATAAAAGCGCCGATACAGTGGATGATGATCCACAGATCTCCACTCTTCAATCATCGAAATGACGCGCTGTATATACGGAATCTCAAAGGTATGTCGATATACTAAGAGTATAAAAACACGCTCTTCGGGAGCGTAAGACTCTAAAAGTGCACGATTCTCAATAATAGGCATTGCTATATGAAACGCGCGTTCAAAATAAGGCTTGTGACAAGATCCATTCACACGACATACATGCCGAGCAATCTGGTCGTACAATAGTATATAAGCCAATGATTCATTTGGTAGTGGAACTCGTTCTTCCCGATCGAATCGATCAGCGAGTAGATCCCCAAAACGGGCGGAAATAAGAGCATCATCTTCAGATGATGCATCAAACCAATAGTTTGGGTTTTGAAACCAAAAGGTGGTAAGATCACTTACGTTCATTGTTATTTTATACTTCTTGAAAGAAGAGGATAAGCTCTTTTCTTTCAAAAATCAATTTTTAACGAATACGTATATCAAAAGGAGCTCCCATATATGGACTGCGTCCATATATAGAAAAATTGACTCAGAAAGAGCAATTTTCCCATATATGGACTGCGTCCATATATAG
>VFQS010000084.1_pt1 | contig 125305 bp, 114 predicted proteins | sample 3512361 | NCBI WGS metagenome assembly VFQS01 (sample SAMN10412375, study PRJNA504923) | tailings metagenome | isolation source: Relicate 1 Philex TSF3 active mining | place: Philippines | reverse complement strand
AAATTATTCTATTTTCCCTCCTTTCTCTCGCTTTTTGCAAAAGTGACATGCTCCCAACAGCAATTAATAGTAAAAAACAAAAAGAGTTAGAGGCGCAGCGATCGCTTGACAGCATAGACGATTATCTTCTAGGCGAGTTAGGCATCAATCTCCCAGAAGCAGAAGAAAATACACTTCAAAATCGAATCTTTTATCGAAAATTAAGTGAAGTGTCAGGTAGTCGATTTGATGCCCCAGCATATCGCAAAAATCTATCATTGCTTTCTAATATTTTTCCTATGGATAAATTTAAAAATTGTGTTTTTATTAATCCTCTGACTTTATTTCATGGGATTAGAGAGAATATACAAGCAACTTTTATACCGATGGAATGCGTTTCAGATATTTATGGAGAAGCGGATACTTCTCAAATTAAAAACACAGAAGACTCTACTGGTTATACGCAATTTTTAGAAAACGATCTAATTTGGGCAAAAATTACACCTTGTATGCAAAATGGTAAATCTGCTGTAGTTTCTAATTTAGTGAATGGTATTGGATTTGGCTCTACTGAATTTCACGTTTTTCGAGCAAAGCCTGATATTGATATTCGATATATTCATGCTTTGTTAAGACTTAAAATACTTAGATATTTTGCAACTCTTTATTTCTCTGGATCTGCTGGTCATCAGAGAGTAACAGACGAATTCTTTAAGAAATTATCAATCCCAAAACCACCACTTGATAAACAGCTTGAAATTGTTGAACATATCGATGCAATACGCGATCGGGCTAAACAACTCCGACAAGAAGCTGAAGCAGACTTAGAGAAAGCAAAACAAGAAGTTGAAGCAATGATTTTAGGTGTTGAGTGATTTGTGATGTGTGGCGATTAGTTAGGCGATCGAGGATCATCAACTAACTCATTAGCCCCTCTCTATTCCTTCTGATTATATTCCGAAGACTCCACCGAACCCCGCAACTTATTTGCCGAATCCCATAGAGTTTCTTCAATGCTTTTTTGTTTAGTTTGCTTTGCCATATCAGTTTTTAAGCGATCGCATCCCCTAGCGAATAACAATAATCTCTATTAAACCTCATATTTTGTTCATGGCATAGCCACACTTTGCATAATATTCATATCCATAGACAGAGGCTCAATAGCAAAGCCGTAGTGCAAGGACAATTCATGAATTGCCCTTACGCTATGGCTTTGCTGTATAATTGCCTAGCGCCTAGATACTCAAGACATAGCCAAATTCATGACCCTTCGCCTTTACAACACACTCACCCGTCGCAAAGAAGAATTTATTCCCCTCGAAGCAGGGATTGTGAAAATGTATGTTTGTGGTGTAACGGTCTATGACTATTGCCATTTGGGTCATGCCAGAGCCTATGTAGTTTGGGACATGATTCGGCGCTATTTAGCCACCAAATATCAGGTCAACTTTATCCAGAATATTACGGATATTGATGACAAGATTTTGAAACGGGCGTTAGAAAGAGAGACGACAATGCAGGCGATCGCCAATCAATATATCGCCACCTACGACGAGGACATGGCTAGGCTCAATGTGGAGAAAGCCGATGACTATCCTCGCGCTACGGAAACAATCCCTGAAATTATTGAACTCATTCAGAAGTTGATTGATCGCGATTATGCCTATGCTGCTGGTGGAGATGTCTATTACGCAGTGCAGAAATTTCCTAGTTATGGCAAGCTATCAGGTCGCAAGCTCGAAGATATGCAGGCAGGGGCTAGCGGGCGTGTCGATGAGCAGGAAGAACAAAAGCGCTATCCCTTTGACTTTGCATTATGGAAAGCGGCTAAACCGAATGAACCATTTTGGGAATCGCCTTGGGGAAAAGGTCGTCCGGGCTGGCATATTGAATGCTCGGCAATGGTGCGATCGCGTTTAGGAGATACCATTGATATTCATGCTGGTGGCTCAGATTTACAATTCCCTCACCATGAGAATGAAATTGCCCAATCAGAAGCAGCTTCTAATCAGCCTTTAGCTAAATACTGGATGCACAATGGGTTCGTGAATATCGATGGCGAGAAGATGTCCAAATCGCTGAATAATTTCACAACTATTCGCGATTTGTTTGGCTATTTCGATCCGATGGCAATTCGTTTATTTATCCTCCAAGCACAATATCGCCAACCCATTGACTTTACCGAAGAAGCGATTAATGCCGCGACTAAGGGCTGGGAAACGATTCGCGATGGTATGTTATTTGCGGCGGATTTTGGCAAGCAATTAGGTTGGGCAAGCAGTGAAGTTCCATTAAGAGATGATGTTGCTAATGCGATCGCTTGTTTTGAAGAAGCGATGAATGATGACTTTAATACTTCTGTGGCGATGTCCCATGTATTTGAATTAGCGAAGAAATTACGTGCTGAGCGTAATTCTCTTTCGCATTCAGGCAAAACTGCTGCGAGTTCAGAAGTTCTCTTTCAAGATTGGCAAGTCCTTAGCTATATGACCAATATTTTAGGTTTTGTGGCAAATATTAGCGATCGCCAAGTTCAAGAAGAGGGCATCAGTGAGGCGGAAATTGAGTCTTTAATTCAGCAAAGGATTGAAGCGAAGAAGGCAAAGAACTATAAAGAAGGCGATCGCATTCGTGACGAGCTAAAAGCTTTAGGGATTACTCTCGTTGATCAAAAAGATGGTACAACGCGCTGGCTCAGAGCATAGTGTAAAACCAGCCAGAGAATTGTTTTCCCGCCGAAAGCGCGACAAATAATTCTCTAGCCTGAATTATGGGAGCAAAAAATATGGATAAATATCAACAGATCCGCGAAGTCGGTACAAATGGCGATAACTACGATCTGAGTACTGAAGATCTGATCGAACAGTTTCAATATTGGGATGCTCAGTATGGCCTTGAATTGAGTGATATCGAATTTGATACGGTAACTGTGACCTTTAATGATTTGCCTGAGGACTTAACAGAGCTTGCCGTCGAAATTTATGAGTTCTGTCCAGATGTGATCGATCAACATTTTGTTTGTATGGCTGATGCGATCGCCGTTGCCGAAGAATTTAATCAGCCTCTATCGGACGAAATCCAAGTTTTGCTCAAGGATATCGATCTTACTGATGAGGACTATGGGTTTGAGCTGCTCAAGCGATCGCTCTCTATCCATAAAGCCATTACACTATGGTGGGATTGATTAAATCAACTTTTTTGATTCTCGATTCAATTACATGGGCATCAACACCATATTTTTCTGCGGCTTTCAGCATTTTTAGGCGCAATAGTTCATCCTTTTCTAACGGAATTGGCTCTTGAGGCTGAATAATATTTATTCCCAAAACGGTGCGTAATTGCTGGGCAACGGCTCTAGCTAACAGAGGTGGGACAGAATTCCCAATCTGGCGAAAACCATGCCATTTTGTGCTATGAAAGCGAAACCAATCGGGATAGGAATGTAATCTTGCCGCCTCGCGGACAGTAATGCAGCGTGGTTGTTCAGGATGAATTGGACGAGGGGCAGTAAATGCTCCGCGATTACTAGGCGTTCCAGCCCTCAGCGTATTACAAATGCCTTGAGGATCGAGTTTGAGAAATCGACTAATTTTCTCGGTTTCTCCATTGGCTGTAGCACGAAACCGAGCAATTGATGTGGGACAATGCGCAGTACTAATACTAGATGTTAGTAATTGCGGGTTATATTTGCGAGGATAGGATAGGTTGCTAGGTTCTGTCTGTAATCCTCGGAGATATTCACTATAAATACTTTGGGGCTTGTGATATTCGGCAATGCACCAATCATGATCTTGAAGTTCTTGATATCTGGAAATATCTGGTAAATCAGCGATCGCATCACTTACAGTCGGACTATCTGATAAATTAGCAAGTTCTTTCGGAATGCGTTTGGCTTTAGCAGGTTTGGTGATGGGGAATGGGTAATTGGGAAGTGGTAAATCTTGGCGACACCCGATGAGAAATAGTCTTTCGCGGTGTTGCGGCACGCCAAAATGAGAAGCATTTAGAACTTTATAGGGTTTGAGGATTTTGTAGCCATTGTTCTCGAAGTTGGCAATTACTTCATCTACAAACTGACTATGATTGCCTACGGTCAAGCCCTTCACATTTTCCATCACAAAATACTTAGCTTGGAGTTCTATGACTAACCGCATAAAATGTGATACTAGCTCATTACGCGGATCGTCAAAGGCGCGTTTGCCCATTAGAGAAAAACCTTGACAAGGCGGGCCACCGAAGACCACATCAACTTCGCGATCGCCTATTTCCGATTGTTGTCGAATATCATCCCCCGATATATCAGTAACACTGGCACAAATCACTTTCCACATGGGGAAATTGTACTCATGGGTAGCACAATGGATGGGATCAATTTCTACCGCCGCAAGAACATCAAATCCTGCTTGCTCGAAACCCAATGTCATCCCGCCCGCACCCGCAAATAGATCCACCGCGATCGGTCGTTGATTTCCCATAGTCTATAAGACATCTATATATCAGCATCTAGCAGTAGCCAACCAAACCTAATGAGAGTTGCGGTGCAAAGCACCGCAACTCTCATTACTGGCTATAGCTATAGATACTCTATCCTATAGCGCTTTGCATAAAAAAGCCTTGCATTGCAAGGCTTTTTTGTTTACTCATTTGTGCCTAAGGCTCCCGGTGAACCACTTAAAGTTCTACGGGGTGAACAGGTCGCGATCGTGATAATTAGCGTCATGATGTAGGGAGCAGCATTAAACAAGTACCGATAGGAACTAATGCCCACTGCTTGCAATGAAGGTCCGATCGCTTGAGCGCCACCAAACAATAGAGCAGCCCATAAACAATGGATCGGTTGCCATCTCGCAAAAATCACCAGTGCAACCGCCATTAAACCTTGACCGCTAGAAATACGCTCAGACCATAGACCGGGGTAATACAGCGATAAACTCGCACCACCAAGTCCTGCCAAGAAACTACCAGCCACGATCGCGCCAGTGCGTACACCCACAACGGAAATGCCCATTGCTCTTGCCGCGCTAGGACTGTCACCGACGGCGCGCACGTACAAGCCCCAACGGGTTGAACTAAAGAACCACTGCATAATCGGCGCGATCGCAATGCCAATTAGTAACAAAGGACTAATTTTCAGAGCATCCTGCACCTGTGGGTAGCTACTCCAATTGCCTAGCTCAAATACAGGTAAAGGAATCGCTTTAGGTTGAATAAATGCCTTACCAAAGAAAAACGCAATCCCACTACCGAAGATAATCATCGCGATCCCAACCGCAACATCACTGACCCTTGGACGCTGTGATAACCAAGCATGAATTAATCCCAGTCCAACACCAGCCATTCCCGCGGCAAGCACACCCAACCAAGGCGATTTCGTCAAATAGGAAACTGCATAGGCAGTCATCGCCCCTGTGAGCAATGTCCCTTCTAGCCCAAGATTGATTTTGCCAGCTTTTTCCGTAAGACATTCACCCAAGCTCACAAATAGAAATGGGGCGCTACCTCGGAACGTCCCTGCAACAATTGCCAGAGGCACGCTCATCCAACCAAGTGTATCGTCTGTCATTGTTTTTTATTCCTAGCCAAATACCAATCACCAATTATGCCAATTGACAAAAGTGTGACTACACTATTGTCAATTAAAAACCAGACCTATTAAGGTTTTGAAAACAAGAAATGGCTTTGCCATTTCTTGTTTTGGTATTACCTAAACAACAGTTGCCGAAGCATCAATCTTTACTTCAGGCTCACGATCTTTAAAGAAGTCTAAACGACCGTAAAGGGATTCACTAAAGAGAATTGCAAGGAATACAATGCCTTGGAAGAGCAGAACTGTTGCATCAGGCAATCCAAAAGATCTCTGTAGGGCGCTACCACTTGCCAAAATACCACCCATTAGTACAGCGACTAGTACTGCCACTAGAGGATTTTGTCTGGCGATAAAGGCAACCAGAATGCCACTATAGCCATAGTCAGCATTGAGAGAAGCGTTAGCACTGCCATGAATTGCCGCAATCTCCACCATGCCTGCTAAACCTGCACAGGAACCGCCCAAAAAAGTCACAATTAAAGTGAGCTTACCTACTGGCAATCCCGCAATTTTGGCAGCGCGGATATTGCCGCCTACGGTACGCACCGCAAAGCCAAAGGTGGTGCGATGAATTAGGAAATAGGCGATCGCACAGGCAACTAAGCCATAAATCAATCCATAATGTACTCGCGAGTTAGGAATGCTTTGCAGCATATTTACCGCCGCCAGAGGGAAACTGGATGGTTTATTTAAGCTAGAAGGATCGCGCATGGGACCTTCAACTAAGGTATTGAGGACAGCGATCGCAATGTAGTTCATCAATAAACTACTAATGGTTTCGTTTACACCTCGGTAATACTTAATTGCACCGACAAACATAATCCAAAGTCCACCTGCGATCAGCCCAGCCATCGCCATCGCAATCTGTACCATGACAGGTGGCAATGAGGACAGGGCTAAACCCATCGAGATCGCTCCTAACCCGCCAACGATGAGCGCACCTTCGTTACCAATGATCGTCAACCCCAGCATGGCAGGTAAGGCTGTACATAAAGATGTCAGCATGAGGGGAGCAGCCCGAATTAATGTACCTTGCCAAGAAAAGCTGTTACCAAAGGCAGATTGATAGATAGTGCCGTAGATAGCGATCGGGTTTTTGCCTTGCACAGCACAGAAAATCCCGAACACAATTAAAGAAGCAATTACTGCTCCTATGGGAATCAAAATATTTTCAGATGTCGAACGCCAGCGATCGCGTAAATTCATATGCTTATAGCTGTTTTGCAATTGTTGATATCCCAATTGCAAATAAGAAGCGCACGGCGCTTCTTATTTGCAATTTTGGAGTTAGCTCTTAACGTTACCGATAACTCCTTCCACAAACCAATCCATCTTTTCAAGATCGATATCGGTTTGCTTATATTCTTTGCCCTTGGCAATCACGACCTTACCAGTATTGTCCTTAATCTCACCAGCATAGATCACCATGCTGCCATCCATGAACTTCGCCAAGACCTTCTCAGCTTCCTTCTTAGTAGCAGCACTCACCGCACTACCAAAAGGCGAAACTTTACAGAACTTCTCCTTAAGCCCACCACGGACTAGGTGAGGAATGCCTCCATCTGTTACTGACTTACCAGCTTTAAACCATTCCACATACTGAGTATATACACTCGTCCAATCCCATTCTGCACCAGTTAAATAGCCATTAGGAGCAAGCTTCGATTGATTAGCATGATATCCAGTACAGAAAATCTTACGTTTTTCCGCAGTTTCCATGACCACCTTGGGGCTGTCTACGTGACAGGTCAATACATCTACGCCTTGATCGACCATGCTATTAGCCGCTTCCGCTTCTTTAACAGGAACCGACCAATCACCTGTGAAAATAACCTGTACTGTTGCCTTAGGGTTAACACTGCGTGCGCCAAGAGTATAGCTATTAATATTGCGAACCACCTGTGGAATTGGCTTTGCGGCTACAAATCCTAACTTGCCAGTTTTTGTAGTAAGCCCTGCAACCACTCCTGCAACATATTCTGCTTCGTCGATATAGCCATAGTAGCTACCAATATTTTTAGGATGTTTACCTTCGGTATACATCCCACCACAATGGAAGAACTGCACCTTAGGATTATCTGCTGCAACCTTCAGAATATGAGGATCAAAGTAACCAAAAGAGGTTGGGAAGAGAGCCGAAACCCCATTTTGGTTAATCATACTCAGCATTGTTTCTTGAACTGTGGCAGTTTCGGCAACACTAGCTTCACTAACGGTTTTGACGTTAGGCAATTTGGCGATCGCTGTTTCACCTTCAAAATGAGCTTGGCTATAGCCAAAATCATCTTTAGGCCCAACATAGACAAACCCAATGGTTAACAATGCTGACGCAGGCGATCCTGATGTACCTGGTGCTCCTGTATTGGCTGTATTCGTAGGGGCTTGCTCTGTGCAACCCGCCCAAAGTTGAGAAGTTGCTCCAAAAGCTGCTGTAGCGATCGCGCCCCGAATAAACTTGCGACGTGGAATATAGATTGGACTCATGCCTTCACACCTTTCAAGGATTGAATGTTCTGGAAGTTAAGAAAAAACTATTAATAGAAATCTACACTGCTTAGAAATTAGCAAACATCATTTGTAACAAATGTATCACCAACTACCTGAGTCAATACATCACATAGCTATAAAAACAGAAGGACACGCACAAAGCGCATCCTTCTGTTTTTATAGCTTTTAATCTCTTAAACTAGAAGCTAAAGACTGCCTGCAAGTTACCCACAAAAATAGTTGGGTTACTATTGAAGTTATTGGGACTAAAAATAGTATAGAAAGAAGGAACAAGAGAAATATTCTTGCTAATTGGATAAACATACGAAAGTTCTAAATCGTATTGTGTACCACCGTCACCTGCTCCACTAATTAGAGAGCCCTTACCACTGGTAAAGTTAAATGGCATTCCAAAGGAAATTAGACCTTGAGCACCTTCTTTGAAGAGGTCAGGGAATGCAGCACCAACTTGGAATGTTTGCATCACGACATTGGTAGCACCACCAGCAGTCAAGTTAACGTTGGTAGTACCATAGCCATAGCGACCAAACAAGCCAAATCCCTTAGACAATAGCCAATCAAAGTTAGCAACGAATACATCTGACTGTCCATTGTTAGCAGCAGCTACAGTACCAGGAAGAGATGGAGTAAATCCAGCACCACCAACTGTACCGCCAGCATTCTGAGCTAGATTTGTACGGCTGTAAAGCAAGCGGAACTTAAAGGCATCACTTGGTTTATATCCAAGTTCAGCAGTCAATGCATTGTTACCACCAAATAAGCCGCCTCTAACTGGATTAGCTGCTGATGCACCTGAATCTCCAAATTCATTGCTCTCAGCCAAGTAACCAATTTTGAAATCAAACTGGTTTCCTAAAGGAGTCAAGAATACAGCACCAGCACCACGCTTAGCGTTAGTCAACAATGTGCTGTTGATAGAGTTAAAGCTAGTATTCCAAGGATAGATAAAGCGGATATTGTCAAAATATTTGTAGAAGTTGACACGAGGACCAACAACTAAACTTGCTTTCTCAAATACTGGGAAGGTGTATGACAATTCACGCAATACAAAAGTGTTAGCTGTAGCACCAGCAGTTTGATCGGTGAAAGGGGTTCCTGTGGTATTGAAGAAACCACTGGGACCAGGAGTATAGGCGTTGAAAGGAGATGTACCATTACCAACAGCTAGTTGAGTGACCAAAGAATCCTTACCAGTAAAGGATGTATTTAGAGTCAACCAAACTAGACCACTCATAGTTATGTTTGGAGTGGTTGCGGGAACACCAGTTGGAGTTAAGACTGCATTATTACCTGTAGCACCAGTGAGGTTGAAGAAAGCAAGACCACTGAGCTTGGTGGTAGTGGAAAATTGCTGAGCTTCGAGCTTGGTAACCTTTGCATCTAGAGCATCGACACGACCACGGAGGGTTGCCAACTCAGCCGCAAATTCTTCTTGCAGCTTTTGCAAGGTAGCGAGGTCTTCTTTGCTGACCTTATCAGCTAGACCTGCGGAGATAATTTCGTTGATTTTGTCTAAACAAGCATTCAAACCTGCCGCAAACTCGTAGCGACTAGTTGCTTGTTTACCACGGAAAGTACGCTCAGGATAACCTGCGATACATCCGTAGCGCTCAACTAGAGACTGTAATGCAGTAAATGCCCAATCTGTAGGCTTTACATCGCTCAGTTGAGAAACAGAAGTAACATTTTGGGCTACTTCTTGTTTAGGACGATTTAGTTCTGTATTGATCGCTCGAATAGTTGCTGATTCATTTACCTTTACCTCAGTTGTGGGTAAAGATGCCTGTAATACGGGAGTTGAAGAATCTTTAGATTGAACTTGAGCTTGAGTTTGATTTTCTGCACTTACGCCTGTAGCTGCTGCAAGAACACTCAGTCCCAATAGAACTGAGAGATTACTGATTTTTTTCATACCATCACACCATTAGATAAGAATCTGCTACACATGAACAACCTGATTGTAAAGTGTTATTTTCACAAAAATTGCTCATGGTAACAATACCGTAACTGATGGAAAACTAACAAAATTGGAAAGCAACAAATGTATTGCTAAATACATTCTAGTCCCAGTCATCATCCCAGTCATCGTCGAAATCGTCTCTAAGTGGTTGTTTTTTCTTGGTAGATGGATTTACAAATGAATTTTTTGATGACGCTTTTTGAGGTTCTGTTTGTTTCTTTTGAGTAGATGGCTTTGTCTTAGAAACAGTGAATTTGGGAAGACTAGAAAATGATAATTGGAGAGGGCTTTGAGAAAATTCCATGAATAGGCTCATGGTTATTGCGCCTAATCCTGTACAAGAAATAAGTACTAGCCCTAAAGGTAATTTGATGGATTCAAATGTTCCTAATTTCACCGTGACAGGATCAATGTTTTGGCTAGCAAAGATAGCTAGCCCCATAGAGCCAATCCATAAACAGAAGTAAAGTAATACACGGAGCATATTGGGAATTTATTCCGTTGAATTGGAGAGGTAATGCCCAAATTCTGCAATAAAGCGATTGTCAATAATTGCTTGACGCATTCTTTGAGTAAATCGAATAAGTTCAGTAATGTTATGGATAGATAGTAATGTATATCCTAAAATTTCCTGCGATCGCACTAAATGACTGAGATATGCCCGTGAGAAATTTTGACAAGTATAGCAAGGACAATCGCGATCAAGTTGTTCAAAGTCACGTTTAAATTTTTGATTTTTGAGATTCCAGCGATCGCCTCTCACTAGAGCGACATTATGCCTTGCTAGTCGAGTGGGAATGACGCAATCAAACAAATCTATGCCTGCGGCAACTGCCTGTGCCATTTCCTTATATGTGCCAACGCCCATCAGATAGCGGGGTTTATTGGTTGGCAATAGTGGGGTGGTGGCTTTCACAATTTTTTCGATGAGTTCAGGGGGTTCACCAACACTCACACCACCGATCGCATATCCAGGTAAGTCAAACTCAATCAGTTCTCGCGCCGATTTCTGCCGCAAATCAAGATAAACTCCGCCTTGGACAATCCCGAATAAAGCTTGAACATCCTTACGATCGTGCGCCTTAATGCAACGCTCTAGCCAACGGGTTGTGCGTTCGCCAGCAAGTTTAACTGCTTCATAGGTGGCAGGATAGGGAGCGCATTCGTCAAATGCCATGATTACGTCTGCGCCCAGTTGATTCTGGATTTGAATCGATTTTTCTGGGGTGAGATTGATCATGTTGCCATCGCGGGGCGATCGGAACTGCACACCCTCCTCGCTAATGGAACGAATTTCACTAAGACTAAATACTTGAAATCCGCCCGAATCTGTGAGGATAGGACCATCCCAGTTCATAAATTTATGTAAGCCGCCAGCCTCAGCAACAATATCTTCACCTGGTTGTAGATGGAGGTGATAGGTATTGGCTAAGACCATCTCTGCTTTACAGTCTTTAAGCTGAGCAGGGGTGACAGTTTTTACGTTTGCCAATGTGCCAACAGGCATAAACCTTGGTGTACTCACCACGCCATGTGGGGTATGGAACTGCCCAACTCTTGCATCTGTGTGGCAGCACTGGCACTCTAATTTGAAAGTGAAGTTATTCAGAGGTTACAATCCTTATTACAAACTTAGACTTAAATCTATACATTCTCAATCAGTCTCTAATTGTATCCCAATCTCACTTTACAATTAAATGCTTTCTCTTCCATCCTTGCGATTAAATGAGGCTTTGGTAAGACTTACAAAACAAGCCTTACCAAAAGCAGCTTTGATTTAGTTCGATTGTAACAAAGCAATTTGCTTAAATTGGTTATGGTTAGGCGCGATCGCATTTGCAGAACTGCTAATCATGTTAGTCGCCAAGTTCGGAATCAGTCCAAAGAAAACAATGATTAAGGCTAGGGCGATCGCAGGGAATTTTTCTTGCCATTGAGCAAAGGGGATCGAGGTAATAACTTTATCGCTACCATCTTTGAGAACAGAGAAGCGACCAAAAAATACGCGATCAAGCATAATCAAAAAGTAAACTGCGGTTAAGACCGTACCTAACATACAGAGGATTGTCTGCACAGGGAAAACAGCAAAACTACTACGGAAGATCACAAACTCAGCGATAAAGCCCATCATCCCCGGCGTACCTGCACTAGCCATTGCTGCCAAAATCATTAAGGAACCTGTGATTGGTAAGCCACGTTCAGGATTGAGCAAACCATTGAGAGAGTCAAGATTACGAGTTCCTGTCTTCTTATAGACAATACCCACCAAAATAAAGAGAAGTGCGGAAATTAAGCCGTGGCTAACCATCTGGAAAGTTGCACCGACAAGGGAGAGTGGTGTAGCAGTGGCTAGGGCTAGGATAATATAACCCATGTGACCAACGGAGCTATAAGCAACCATCTTCTTCATATCTTTTTGGGTAATAGCCGTGAGACATCCGTAAATGACACTGACCACTGCCCATATTGCTAAGAAAGGAGCGATCGCTTGCCAAGCTTCGGGTAATAAGCCAAGACCAAAACGCAGTAAGCCATAGGTTCCTAATTTCAGCAGAACACCTGCAAGTAGTGTGGAAATGGGAGTAGAAGCTTCCACGTGAGCATCGGGTAACCATGTATGTAATGGCACGACGGGAATCTTGATGCCAAATCCTAGTAACAGCAGAATTAGTAAAACTCCTCTAGTATTTTTTGATACTCCTTCTAGATTTAAGTCTTGATAGTTAAAAGTGAAACCAGTGACATCACCGCTACCCAAGGCTGCCATCCCAAAGAATGCTGCCAAAATCAGTACCCCCGAAATGGCGGTATAAATCAAGAATTTGGTCGCAGCATATCCGCGTCTTTCTCCACCCCAAATTGCAATTAGGAGATAGAGGGGAATAAGTTCAAGTTCAAAGAATAGGAAGAATAGCAGTAGGTTTTGGGAAAGGAAAGCGCCATTGACACCACCACCAATGAGTAGTAACAGGGGAAAGTAGAGATTGGGACGCTGAATATCTCTACTGATATAGATCGCAATACTTAGTAGTAAGCCATTAAGTAGCACTAGGGGGAATGCTAAGCCATCTATACCTAATCGATAACTGAGTCCAATTTGATCTAACCAAGCTAAAGACTCACTTAACTGCATAGTGGCAAGACTTAGATCAAATTTTGTCAATAGAAATAAAGACCACCCAAAGTTCGCGATCGCTATTCCTAATGAGATGTTGCGTAAATTTTTGGAATCAAGTATGCCGCCTATTAAAGCAACTATTACCGCTCCAGCTATCGGAAACCAAATTAATGTGCTTAACATGTTTTAAAAGGAAAAAGAAATTTATGTTATGTGGCTCTCTTCCAATGAGAGGCTCCTATGCACAAACAAGAAACCTAGCTAAGTCAATTATTAACTGCCCATAGCCCTCAATTTTGGGAGAACATGATTTTCAAATCCCCCCAGAATTGGAGGATTTAAGGGGCTGGATAAGTCAAAACGTAGATAGAGAGACTTGTACGTACATGTTTTAGATTGAGCGAGGGGAGGATGATAGTGCTTAATTCAAGCTATAGAAGGCGGCAAAACCAATCAAAATTAGACCGATTAAGATTGTTAAAACGTACTGCTGTAACCTACCTGTCACTGTATATTTCAGGCTCTCACCGCTAAAAATAGAAGCAAAGCCTAAAAAGTTAACAGAACCATCAACTAAATAGCGATCGACCCAAGCTAGAAGTTTGGAACCACCACCAACGATTAAGACAACCGTGTATTTGTAAATCGCCTGTACATATAGATCGTAAGCAAGCAAATCCTGTACAACTTTCCATGTACTGCGAATAAACTTAGGCGGCATAGCAACAGAACTTACGGTTGAATAATAGGGCTTGATATAGATATATGCACCTACCCCAAAGCCAAGTAGACCTGAAGCTGACAATATGGTTGTACCCCATATATCAACTGTATCTGAGTCAATATCTACCAGTTCCCAAGATGGTAAGAGAATTGGTACAAGCAGAGCAATAATCGTCAGACCTACGAGGGGAAGTGCTACCGGCCAAGACACTTCGGGAGCACGGCGGGTTTTTGGTTGAGTGGGACCTAAGAAAACGAGTGCGAAAATCCGTATTAGTCCAAATGCAGTAATGCTGTTGACCGATAAAGCGATCGCAATTAGCCAAGGGTCACTATTCCAAAATGTTTCTTCCCATCGCAGCAGCGACCAAAAGCCGCCAAAGGGAAGTAGGGCTACTAATCCCAAGGAGCCGACGATGAATCCAACCAGACTGGCAGGCATTCTTGTTTTAATTCCGCCCATTTCTGTAAGATCTTGGGTCATCGTGGACATCATTACAGCACCAGAGCTGAGGAATAGCAAAGACTTGCTGATACCATGACTAAAGAGCAATCCTAAGGCGAGATCAGGCTGCTGCATCCCCACCGCAATGAAGACTAAACCTAAATAGCCACTGGTGGAGTGGGATAGGGCACGTTTGAGGTCAATTTGGGCGATCGCTACTAAACTCGCACCAATTGCCGTAATTGCTCCAATAACTACTGAAACTTCTGCTGCCACAGGGAACAGTGATAAAACTGGCTGAAACTTAATCAGTACATAGGCTCCTGCCCCCACAACTACCGAGTTTCGTAAAATCGAAGCGGGGTTGGGACCCTCCATTGCCTCATCGAGCCAGAGGTGTAATGGAAACTGGGCGCATTTACCCAGAGGTCCCGCGATTAGGGCTAGTCCTAACAAAGTGCCAAATTGTTGATGTTCTGAGAAATAGGCGATCGTTTGTGGATTAGCTGCCCATTCTTTTAAATCTGAGAAATTTAAGCTATCAGTTAAGTTAGATAGTGCTACCACGCCCATTAATAGGAATAGGTCACCGACCCGTTTTGTCCAGAAAGCATCACGAGCTGCCGTTACTACTAGGGGCTGTGCGTACCAGAACCCCACTAGTAAATAGGTAGAAAGGGTGAGCATTTCTAGCAAGGCATAACTAAAAAAGAGCGAGTCACTAAAGGCAATCCCTGTAATCGCAGCCTCAAAAAAGCCAATTAAGGCACAAAATCTGGCGATCGCCCAATCAGTTTCCAATGAGCCTAGGCCATAGATTTGTGAAATTAAGCTCATGGTAGCGATCAGTACCGATGCGCCTACACTAATTGCGGAAATATCGAAGGAAAAAACAAGATTTAAATCAAAGGCTTGAAACCAACTAAACTCAACCTGTTGAGCTGGTTCGCTCCAGATCGATGTCAGTAGCCAACAACTATGCACTAAGGCTAGTACAGTCATCAATATATTTAGGTAAGCCGCAGGACGTGGACCAGTGCGCCGCACTAACCTCAGTGACCAAGGTAGGGTGATTCCTGCGCCCAGCAAACCATAGCAAGGAAGTAGCCAAGCTGTTTCTAGGATCATTGATTCTACTATAGAGTTTTTACTATGTTTATATTAAAAAGTATCAAATATTTTAAAAGTTTACATCAAAACGTTTCGCGCCTAAACTTGCTTGATTAACTAAAGAATATTTGATGTAAGGCATATCCATAGAGAATAAGTTAGGTTTCCACACTTAGATTTTGTGGCGCGGCAAAGCTGCGTCACAAAAATCTAGTTTTGGCAATACCGCTTAACTTGAGTGCATTTGACAGTATTTTTTGAGCAAGACCAAGCGATCGCTAGCTTGTTGATGTCGCTTTTGCCAAGTGGCAGGATTACGAGCGGTTTGTAACATGCTTAAGTCCACACCCAACAGTTTTAGCTGTTTATCAATTTCTACTTGCAAAGATAAATTGGGGGGTGTGACCTCTAAATCAGTATTGATAATTTTAGTTTGAAAAAAAGCTTGGATTTCCCGATGCGATCGCAACCATTCTTTAGCAAGTGAGGATGCAGGTTCTACCTGTGGTGCGATCAACCTTTGCAATATCTCTAACTGACTTTGCAAATTCTGAATTAAACCTACATAGTCTTGTAACACTTGAATCTGCCTGATTGCGCCTTGATTTTGCATTGATATATAGCAATCCTAAATGGGTTGTGGCAACCCCAAAAAATCTACAAATGATTTAGGAATGCTATAGCAATCTTATAACGGTTTAAGAGATTGGGGCTTCGAGTCAATCTCTTAAACTGTCAATAAATTTTTATTGTGTGGCTAAGCGATCGCTTAAAAAGCGATACCAATTTGAAGCAATATTGACATCGGTAAACCTGATACTAGGCATCTCTCCAGTCTTTAATACCAACTCCAGAGAAATTTGTTTGCCATTTAAAGGAAATTCTGAATCTTGATCATCAAAAAATTTACTATCAATCCGAAAGCGAATACGAGCAATATCAGCAAAGCTAACTGTTTGTATATTCTGAGGATCTTTACGTGTCGGTTTGCCCCAAGTCAGGCGATCGTCTTTTTGTCCTAACACCGAATAAATGTCATATTTATGGCGTTCAAATTGGCTTGCCCATCTCTTATAGGACTCAATTTTCTGATATTCATTCCAACCTGACCACGCTAGCCAGAAGAACACTACTAGCAGAGGCAACCACAATAATCCACGTTCCATAAAACCGAAAAGTTTAGTTGATTTGCTAACACCGATGACATTTCATTGCGCTTTATAACCCAATTAATGATAGTGGTGGCGCTTCGCGCCACCACTATCATTAATTGGATTTACGAGTATGGAGGGACTCGAACCCCCGACCCTCAGAACCGGAATCTGATGCTCTATCCAACTGAGCTACATACCCATACTCTGTCAAATCATACCATAGGTTTCAGGTTTGTTTATTCGCCTTCGGCTGGTAAACAAACCCATACTTCACTCGATAATTTTATGAATTGAAAGAGAATCGGCGTACAGCTAATAAGCTACCTAGAATACCAATGACTGAACCGAAAATTAATAGTACAAATGGTAAAAGAAGCTGGACTCGAAAATCCGTAGTTAAACCAAGAGTTAGGGACTTGATCAGGTCAGGTTGATTAACGATCGCTTCTCCCAAAAGATTGAGACTCAGCATCAACATTACATAGGCAGTTGCAGCACCCGTAACCCCAAATACTACACCCTGCAAGACAAACGGGAAATAAATCCATGTTGCCGTTGCTCCCACTAGTTGCATCACCTCGATTTCCCGTCGTCTTGCCAACACGATTAGACGGATAGTCGTTGTAATTACAGCGATCGCAATAACAGTAAAAATCGCCACGATCGCTACACTGCTATTACTCATCGCACGGCGTAACTGACCGATACGCTCCACCACCTCATTGGTATACCAAACCTCATTGACACCCTTTAAGCCCGAAATTCGCTTGGCAATATCAGGCACGCGATCGCTAGATGTCGCCCGCACTTTAAACTCATCAACCAAAGGATTTCCCCCTAATTGTTGCGTCGCTTGAGTCAGATCATTTTTACCAAGATCCTTCATCAAGTTCTGCCATGCATCTTCTTTGGGAATCAGCTTTGCCGCAGCAACACCATCAACTAGCAGCAAACGTGACTGCATCGACTCGCCAACTGTATTTTCATCTAAATACACCGAAATTTCTAGTTGGCTGCCTAACTGCCCTAGGACATTTTCCAATTGCCAAGAAATTTGTAAGCTTGCGCCAAACAAAAATAACAACACCGCCACCGTACTCACTGCCGCCCAGTTCATCCAACCACCACGCCGCAAACCGAGCAGAGTCTCGCGCAGTAGATAGTCAATTTTCGTAAAAAAGCGAACGACGTTTTGAACCATAGCGTTAGAAAAGGGAAAAGGAAAAATACTTAGTGATTAATAGCCAATTGATAGAAAAAAGAGATTAACAGGATTTAAAGATAATTACCAATTACCAAGCCAAAATCCAAAAGCTAATAGCCAATACCCAAAGCCTAAACCTAGGCAATATAACCATTCTGCAAATGCAACACAGGATGATTGGCAGCTCTGACTAATTGCTCATCATGGGTAGTTAATAAGACAGTGACACCAAAAGAATTGAGCTTTTTCAAGATTTTAATAACTTGCCATGCATTGTCAGGATCGAGATTTCCCGTTGGCTCATCGGCAAGAACAAGTGGTGGTGTATTGACGATCGCTCTGGCAATACTGGTTCTTTGCTGCTCACCACCAGAGAGTTCTTCGGGGAAGCAATGGGCTTTATGTAACAAACCCACCATCTTCAGGGCAGGCTGCACGCGGCGTTGAATTTCCTTATAGGTGTAGCCCTGCGCCATCAGCACAAAGGCAACATTCTCGGACACAGTACGACGTGGTACTAGCTTGTAATCTTGAAAGACAATCCCAATTTTGCGGCGCAACATCGCCAAATTCTTTCCTTTTAAGCCCTTGAGGTTGAAGCCATTGACAAATATTTCCCCATCTGTGGCTTGCTCAGCGCCATATAGCAATTTTAGTAATGTGGATTTCCCCGATCCTGAATGCCCTGTAATAAATTTGAAATCCCCTTGATAAAGTTCGATACTGACATCGCGTAAGCCCACAGCACCATTGGTGTAGGTTTTACGAACATTTTCTAATTTAACGATCACCGACTTTTTAGGATTAGTGGCATTGGTGTCAGGATGACGATTGGGATTAGGGTTAGTTGCTGTCGGATTTGGCTTGGTTGGCAGTTTTAGCATGGGCGATCGCTTTTTTTATTCTGAAAAAGTTGAGCATAGATATACCATGCTCGGTCTTTTGTACTTGAGATTATACAGATCTAGTCAAGGGATCAGCATCAGCTATTGCCCTAATCTAAGTAGATAGGTGTAAAACCCAACACCAAACCCAAAACCAAACCCATTGGCTCACGCACAGCGCGAGCCAATGGGTTTAGGATTTTATATTTAATTGCTCCCCGCTACTTAGGACTTCTCCCAAGATGGCAAAATGAACAGAGTATTGACGCTATCTTTTTTAATACTCAGCGCAAAGCGCTTTATGCTACATTATTGCGGGTTTCCAAATCGTTAATGAGATTTAAAATCTGTAGTTAAAAAATTTTACTCATGGGATATCATGAGCGAAATTTATCAAAAAACTAGTAAGCTTTTATTGATCTGGTACTTTTACCTTAAAAACAAAGGCTTGCGATCGTTATCTTTTATAGAATCAGCTATCCTTGCAGGGACAGTAATGTAATAACTTAAGGAACTAGCTAACTACTATATATGTCCATTCACCAAACCAACTGAGGGGTTATCAGCAGTGGCAGCTCACAAGATACTAGTGATTGATGATAGTCGCGTAATCCGTAATATGGTGCGTGATATGCTCCCGCCAGCAAATTTTGAAGTAGTAGAGGCAGCCGACGGCATCAAGGGTCTGGAAATGATCCAGCAGCAACACCCTTGGATGATCATGCTAGATTTTTTACTGCCTCGGATGAGTGGCTTTGAAGTTTATGAGGCTTTGCAGCAAAGTCCAGAACTCAGTCTCATTCCCCTAATTTTGATGTCTGGGCGTAAGGAAGAAGTAACGAGTAAAATCGCAGAACCTTTTGAAGACAAATATTTGGTGTTTATTGAAAAGCCCTTTGAACAAAAGGAATTAATCACAGCGATCAAAAGGGCAAAGATTTTAGCGGACAAGCGCAAAGTTTCAGTTATTCCTCCCAAGTCAGACATTCCTACTCAAGAGAAAGTAGATAGTAATTTGATTAAACGGATTGAGGAGCTAGAAGCGAAGCAGAAACACTTAGAGCAACAGTTGGTAACACAGCAGAAGCAATTCCAGCAGCTAGTAGACTTTATCAAGAAAAAGCTAAAGTAAAAAACTTAAAACAACGCGAGGCTTTGTTACGCAAATCCTCTATCAAAGCCCAACAGTAAAAGCATTGCTTAGCAATGCTTTTACTGTTGGGCTTTGGGGTAAGTTTGTAATATTGACAGTTCTTTATTTATGTGTGGATAGAGCCATCGGGCATCGTTGCCCCACTAAATTTTGTGTTATCGACTTTAGTCAAACTCAGATCTGCTTTGAGCAGATTGGCACCTTGTAAGTTGGCACGGCTAAGATCCGCTCTGGTCAAAATTGCTCCCCGCAGATCAGCCTTTTCGAGATTAGCCCGACTGAGATCTGCCCAGCCAAGATCTGCTCCTCTGAGATCGGCTCCACTTAAGTTAACGTGGGTCAAAATAGATTCGCTAAGGTCGATACCATGCAAAGACACACCCTGCATATCGACATCATGCAAATGGGTTTGCTCAAAGTTGCGATCGCCTTTAGCATAGCGATCGAGTAATTCAGCTTTGGTGAGCGCTGCGTGAGAAGGTAATGTCATAATCAGTTTCTGCAAATATTTAGAAGCACTTTGTACTTCTAATATTTATCCTAGAGTTGTATATATTCATTTTTATCATGACGGATTGGTTGCAACGTACAGAATTACTGATTGGAGCTGATGGACTGCACAAGCTCAAGCAAGCAAATGTGTTGGTTGTAGGTATGGGCGGTGTTGGTAGTTTTGCGGCAGAATTTTTATGTCGTGCAGGCATTGGGCGGATGACCATCGTTGATGGCGATCGCGTTGATCCTTCTAATAAAAATCGGCAGATTGTCGCGCTTGATAGTACCGTTGATGTCCACAAAGCAGATGTGATGTCCCAACGCATGAAGGATATCAACCCAGACATTCAGTTAACTGCTATTAAAGAATTTCTTACGCCTGATTTGATGATGGAGCTAGTCACGACCAAATTTGACTGGGTGCTAGATTGTATCGATTCTTTACAACCAAAGCTCTATTTCCTTGGGGCAGCAGTTACTAATGGTGTGAAGGTCGCGAGCAGTATGGGGGCAGGGGGACGCATTGATCCGCAGAAGGTGCGAATTGCCCCAATTTTTGAAACCGATTGCTGCCGTTTTGCTTATAAGGTGCGAAAAGGGCTAAGGCGTAAAGGTTTTGGGAATGCAAATATTATTGCCGTCTATTCTGAAGAGTTAGTAAATCGTGAGTCTCTGCAATTAACTGATGGCAGTAATTTCAAGCGATCATATTACGGCACAATTTCTTATATACCTGCCCTATTTGGGATCAATATGGCAAGTATCGTCATTCGCGATCTAATGCAATAAAAAAAGACTCACGCTGTGAGTCTTTTTTTAGGTAAGCGAATGGCGGGAATCGAACCCGCAACATCTGCTTGGAAGGCAGAGGTTTTACCACTAAACTACATTCGCGAATGCATACTTTGCATACGCAGTTATTAACTATAGCAGCGATCGCAATATTGTCAAAGCATTTTTTAAAATTCGCAATAACCTTGATCCATTTCGATGCGATCGAGCACCTTTAACCCGCGTGGATCGCCCAGTTTCCGTAAAGCATTACGTGCATCAGTTTGCACACTAAGATCATCATCATCGAGCGCATAGATAAGAGCATCTACTGCATCATGATAAATTTCATCTTGAGTATCAAATTCACTGCGTTTCTGGACAATCAGTTTGCCCAGTGACCATGCACAATTACCACGCACAGCAGATACAGCATCTTGTGTCAAAGCTTCTACCAATGGCTCGATCGCTGCTATATCTCCCAACTGTCCTAGCGCACTCGCAGCCCATAAGCGTACTGCGGTAATATCATATTTGAGAGCTGAAATTAGCGGTTTTAACCCCATTGCCGCACGGCAAGTTCCCAATGCCCAGACAATACCTTTGCGAACATAACCATTCCAGTCTTGGTTGAGTTGATCGATCAGCGGAGCGATCGCTTTTTCACTCTTGTTGCGTCCAAGCGCATAGGCAACACTGACACGCACAAGGGGACATTCATCTTGAAGGAGTTCGATTAGACGGGGGATGGCTCGCTCATCCTCTAGTTCACAAAAAGCTCTGGCAGCCTGCATTCTCTCTAAGATGGCATCTGAATTGAGAAGGGCTAACATCTCGTCAGGATCAGGAAGAGGCATTTCCTCTTCAGGGGGCAAGTCCAATGGGCTAAGTGGAGATGCTTCAATATCTAAAATTGTTAAGTCGTCATTGCGTGTCATGGCAATCGTCATGGCAAAAAGTCAGGCATGGTGGGGATGCCCCGATGTGTAGTTGTTATCTTACAGCGCTTTGTCCTGCTTTGTTAACTACGATTGTAAACATAGAAAATTGTGATGCCTGCTATGCAGGCATCACAATTTTCTATGGGGGCACGCACAGCGTGAGCCACAGCTTTTCTAAATACTAAAAGGGCTTCCAATCGGGCGATCGCAACATTTTAAAGTGTTCGAGACGTTGGTGGAAGTAACTCTCGTCCAGTTTGCTGTGATTGTGGACAATTGCTGACTTGACACTAATTGCCCATGACCAAATCTGCGCGGTTTGCATTAATGGCTGCATACATTTTAATTCGATGTCCTCAAGGGGTTGTGCAGTCTGATAACCATGCAGAAATGCCTTACGAACACTAGGACTAATCCCCGCTTGCAAAGTCACTTGCAGAAACTTAGCAATATCAAAAGATCTCCAACCATAACCACATTGATCGAAATCAAACAGCGTAATTTCGTTAGTTTTCGTAAAATGTACATTACCACTATGAGGATCTCCCCAGCAAACACTCCAAAGTGGAAATTCCTGTGGCAGATGGCGAATTTGTTCTTTAATTTGGGCGATCGCTTCACTCATATAGTTGCGTGCCACTTCATTAAAAAATGGCGATAGATCGCGGAAGGAATCATCGAGTAAATAGTTAATGGTCAAATGGGGACGCGCCACATGGCATTGAAAATTTTGGGCAGTATTATGTAGTCTAGCTACAGTTTCACCAAGTTTTTGTGCTTGAGTTTTATTGAGATCCCCAACAGCGATTTGACCCTCGGCATGGGTGAATAGTGATGCATAGCGTTTACCCTCAAGGGCAGGAATCTCGATCGCTAATTGTCCATCCTCAGTCTCAAGGGGATGAGCAACGGGAATATAGTTTTTGTGCAAAAAGTTTAATAGCTCTAGCTCAAACTCAATTTCGGCTCTAGATCGCCAATGGGCGTGGGAAACACGCAAAACATAACGATTATGGTCAGTTTCCACCAAATAGATATCGCTCAATCCCCTCATCCAGAATACACAGCTAGTGATTTCTCCCACTGCATAACGAGATAAAACGCGATCGACCAATGCTTGCGGGGCAAGAGTGGAATAGGTGATCGGGAAGATATGGTCAGTTGTGCTTCGGAACTCCTTGAGAGACCAATCTGCAACAGGCATGGTGATCAATTGGGTGAATTTTGAGACTTAGTTTTAGGTATATCGCAGATTCACAATCGAAAGTGTTTACCAAAAACCAAAAGACATTTTTGTCTTTTACTTAGCAGCAATAAAAAAATCCGTCCTAAACCTAAATCATTTATAGATTTTGGGGTTCATGGAAGCACTCCCCGTCGGGGAGTGCTTCCATGAACTATTTAGGATTGCTATATTTTGTAGTTTTTGGCTATGCTAAATAATATGCAGCAGAACTCCTCACTACCCCATAAAATTGTCAATGTCACCAATGCAGGTGAAGTCGTCGTCAATGTCACTAATGAAAATGTGTCTCGACGGGCGAGAGTACGGGAACATGTCAATCCCCTCGCTAAAAAATACAGTGTAGCGATCGCACCGCCAGTTTGGACAGAAATTTATGCTGATTGCTCAAAGCCTCTCAGCCTAGATATTGGCTCAGCGCGAGGGCGCTACATTTTACAAATGGCGCAACTAAAGCCTGACTGGAATTTTTTGGGTTTAGAAATTCGCGAGCCTCTAGTCGATCGCTGTAATGAAGTGCGTGATGAACTCGGTTTAACTAATTTGCATTACATTTTTTGCAATGCCAATGTATCGCTGGCAGGTTTGTTAACTAAAAATTCATTACATGAGGTCACTGTCCAATTCCCCGATCCTTGGTTTAAACGTCGTCAGCAAAAACGCCGCACTGTCCAACCCGAACTAGTAGCAACCCTAGCAGAGTTATTAGTGCCCAATGCTTCAGTGTTTTTGCAGTCGGATATTTTGGAAGTTGCCGAAGATATGCGACTACATTTTGAAGATAACGAGAACTTCACCAATCTCGCTGGGAAAGGGAATTTTGCCGATGACACTATTTTTCCTGAGCATATTCCTACGGAACGAGAAAGTTCTGTCCTGTCACAGGGATTACCTGTATATAGAGTTTATTTAAAACGCAAGTAAAAGCTTGGAGAGGGTTGGCGTAGCCAACCCTCTCTCAATAATGATGTTATTTAAATTGCGCTTGGAGTAATAAAGTTGCTTCGTGGGCAGGGACGGGGCGGCTGAAGAGATACCCCTGTACTGCATCACAATTATGCGATCGCAAAAATTCCAATTGATCCTTACGTTCTACTCCCTCAGCAATCGCAATTAAGTTGAGACTATGAGCCATCGCAATAATTGCTGAAGTAATTGCCGCATCCTCTTTATTTTGAGGTGTTTCCCGAACAAAACTGGCATCAATTTTAACTTTACTGACGGGTAGTAGCCGTAAATAACTCAGGGAAGAATAACCAGTTCCAAAATCATCGATCGATACGTGCATACCTAAGGACTGCAATTGACGTAGCATCTTGATGATAGTGTTTTGATCTTGCATGACTAGACTTTCGGTGATTTCTAGTTCCAGATATTGTGGAGCTAAATCTGTTTCCGAAAGAATTTGCATAATGCGATCGCATAAATTTGTTGACTGGAACTGTTTAACCGAAAAATTTACGGCAACTCGCATATGCGGTAAACCATTTTTTTGCCAAGAACGAGTTTGACTACAGGCAGTTCGCAAAATCCATTCTCCCAATCTCACAATCAGACCATGCTCCTCCGCCGCAGGAATAAACTGATTGGGGGGAACCCAACCTAATTCAGGATGTAGCCACCTCGCTAAAGCTTCTACACAATCAATTTCACCCGTCGCCAGATTAATCTGGGGTTGATAAAATACTTGAAATTCGGAACGTTCAATGGCTTGACGAATACCATTCTCGATCGCCACATATTCCATGACCTGAGCACCGATTGCATGGTTATACAGTTGATAATGATTTCTACCCCGTTCTTTTGCTCGAAACATTGCCGTATCTGCATGTTTCATGAGAGTATCCTCATCCATGCCATCACTGGGATAAAGACTAATACCGATACTAGTGCCAATATATAGCGCCATTTCCTCCACAAAAAATGGAACTTCAAAGGACTGTAATATTAACTGGGCAAATTGCTGAATTGACTCTACACTCTGCAAATCAGACACAAAGATCATAAATTCATCACCACCCATTCTGGCTAAGAAAGTACTTTCAAACATGCACTCACTCAGTCTTTTGGCGACTTCAATTAAAAGGCGATCGCCTGCGGCATGGCCCATCGTATCATTGACTAATTTAAAGCGATCAAGATCTAGAAACAAAACAGCAAGTAATGGAGGAATTAGTTTGATTTCTACTTCCTGCATTTGATCTAAATAGGAATGTAACTTCTCAGAAGAACTATTCAGAGCTTTGGAAAGGCGATCGCGGAATAAAACCCGATTTGGTAAATTGGTAAGTGAGTCATGGAAGGCAAGATGTTCAATCTCTGCCTTAGCGATTTTACTGGCGGTAATATCCTCGACTGTTCCTTCAAAATAAAGAATATTACCTGCTACATCATGAACTGCATATACATTTTCCGAAGTCCAAATGATCGATCCATCCTTACGATAGACCTCAGACTCAAATAATTTCACATCCTCTTGTTGCTTCAAAAGGCTAATTAGTTCCAGTCTTCTCTGACGATCAACATATAATTGACTGCCAATATCAGTAAGATTCTCAATTAAATCTGTAGATGATTCGTAGCCATAGATTTTAGCAAGCATCGGATTGGCAATTAAAAAATGTCCATCCACTGATGACTGAAAAATTCCTTCTATGGCATTCTCAAAAATACTGCGATACCTAGCTTCTGCTCTTTTGAGGGCTTCCTCCGCCTGCATCTTTTGCGTCACATCATTAATTAAAATCAGTTCGCATTTACGATTGTTATAGGTAAGGGTATGTGCTGAAACTGATACAAGGATATGACTTCCATCTTTTTTGCAATGTCGCCATACTTCAGACTCAGTTAACCCTACCGATACCTTAGAAATTGCATCTAGTAAACGAGGAATGTCTTCAGGTGGACGAATATCCTGCAAAGTCATTGATAGAAATTCATCTTCACTATAGCCATAGTGATTAATGGCAGCTTGATTGACCGCTAAAAATCGCAATGTCTCAATATCATAAATCCACATAGGATTGGGATTATTTTCAAATAAATAGCGAGTTCGATTGTCAGCCTCTCGCTGGTTCTTCGTAGTTTGTTCCCAATCTGTTATATCCTCAAAGCGGTTGACAAAGTTTGGTTCCTTTGTGTTGTCTATAGATAGATCGGTACTTTGTAATACTTGGACAATTTGCCCGTCTTCACGGATATAACGCACATTCAGATAGCAATGATCGATTTCCCCTGATAGTAGTCTCTCTTTGAGGAAGTAGTAAGCTGATAGGTCATCAGGATGGCAGATTTGCTCATATTTGAGTTGAGTGATTTGCGAAGTGCTATATCCTAACAAATCACAAAAGGATACGCTCACATCAAATATTTGATCATCTAACGTGGTCTCAAAAACTCCAACCGTGCTATTTTCAATACATTTAGCAATACGCATCAAGTTCTTAAGACGCTCTTCTTTGAGAATCTCTTGATAGATCGGATTCAGATTTTGATATCTTTCGGCCAACTTTTTTTACCTTGTCGGTCTCATTAAAATTATTGTATGTACGAAATAGCTAGACATAGTTAAAAGATAGAACCAAAAGCTGTGGCGCACGCTGAGCGTGTGCCACAGCTTTTGATTTTTTATATTTAATTGCGACTAGCTACTTAGATCATACTCAAAGCTAAATTTACAAGTTGCTCATTTGATAATGGTACTGGCAACTGTCGAATCTGGGCTCGATCGCTATAGGGTTTTAATTTATTAGCGATCGCTTCAGTAATGCCCCCTTCAGTTAAAAAATATGGTAGTACATTGATGCATTCAATGCCTTGAGCAATCAGATGCTCAATTTGTGTTTCGATTTTGGGTTCAATTCCCCAATATGCCGTGATTGCTTGACTAGACTTAGCTAGATTCTCAACTACTTGGTTCGCAACGGCTCGACGACTACCGTGGGCAACTAAAATTCTTGCTTGTTTTTCGGGGGACTGCTGATCTGCATATTTCTCAAACTGCTGCGTCAGTAAATCAGGAATTTGCGAATGTGTTCCTAAGTGTGAAAGTATCCGCAATGTAATCTGCTTTTGGAGTCTACTTTGGGCGATCGCTACCTCATGGGGAATATCTTCACTAACATGAATCCCTTCTAATAGTAATAATGGCAAAATAGCAATTGTAGAAACACCATAATCGGTGATTTCATTGGCAAAATTTTCTAATTGTTGAGCCAGTGTGAGGGGCTGTCCCTCTAGGCATCCACCACTAATATATAAATTGCTATGGGCTCGTGCTACGGTTACGAGATCTTGTAATGCTGACCAAGAACGGAGATCGCTACTACCATGCGTTACCAAAAAAAGCGCTGTGGCGTTCATAGTCTCTTGAGTATAATTATAGGCACTGCCTTAGGAGCCATAGTCAATAAAGAGCCAATTTGATGATGTGCGACGAAGCTACATCATAGGAAAGTTAACTCTTGATGAAATTGCTGAACTCTTAGCATTGTTTATAATTATATCGAGTAACGCATATCGAAACTATTTACGGAAAAACCCAAGGACTAAAGGCTCATCAATTAAAACAATTGGATCGTCTTTATCGATCGCGATTGCCACAAGATAGCCTCACCACTCCCGAACTTGCTCAACGCCTTGCAGTGGTCAGCGCTGAGCTGAAGGAATCTATCTGTATTTATATCAATCGGCGCGGACAGGTGATTCGTGTGGCAATCGGTACACCTAATCAAACCAAAATTCCGCCCTTAGAGTTGCCGCGCTATGGTAGCGATCGCCTCAGTGGTTTACGTTGCATTTGTGCCACTCCTGATACTGAGCCGCCAAATGTGACCGATCTCACCGCCATGTTAATGCAACGTCTCGATGCCTTGGTAATTTTGCCTGTCAATCTCAAGGGCTATGCTGAACGTGGTTACTTAGCGCATTTACTACCTGCAACCGACACAGAATTACCCGAAAAGCAGGAGGCTTGGCGAGTCTCTAAGCCCATGACCTTAGATGCTTTGTCCAAGCAAGATTTTTTAGAATTAGTTGAAGGCTTAGAAGAGGAATTTAGCCGTAACTTTGCAGGCAGGGCGACTGATGACAATCAAGATCGGGTAGTACTAGTAGGCTTAATGCATCAAAAGGAGAAATCTGACTCGATGCCCTTTGCTCTCATTGAACTTGGTCATTTGGTGGAAAGTGCGGGCGGCAAAGTCCTCGATGCTCTCTGGCAAAAGCGCGAACGTCCCCATCCACAAACAGTGCTGGGCGAAGGTAAGGTTTTAGAATTAGCGATCGCCGCTCAAACTAAAGGCGCAAATCTGGTCGTATTTGATCGCGAACTGACAGCTTCCCAAACTCGTAATCTCGAAAGAATGATTGGACTTAGAGTTAGCGATCGCACGGAAGTGATTCTCGATATTTTTGCTCAACGTGCCCAGACATCAGAGGGAAAGTTACAAGTTGAGCTAGCACAATTGGAATATCGATTACCACGTCTTGCTGGTCATGGGCAGGCTCTCTCTAGGCTCGGTGGCGGTATTGGTACTCGCGGACCCGGAGAAACTAAATTGGAAACCGATCGCCGCGTGATCCAAAAGCGGATTACGTTCCTGCAACAACAGGTCAATCGCTTGCAAGAACAGCGATCGCGGATTCGTCAAAAGCGTGTCGATCAGGAAGTCCCCACAGTGGCGATCGTTGGTTATACCAATGCGGGTAAATCAACTTTGCTCAATGCGATGACTAGGGCTGATGTTTATGCTGCCGACAAGTTATTTGCAACCCTTGACCCCACTACACGCCGCCTCAGCCTCACAGGCGAAGATGACAAAATTCATACTGTTTTGCTGACTGATACCGTAGGATTCATTCACGAACTACCTCATTCTCTCGTTGATGCCTTTCGTGCCACGTTGGAAGAGGTATCCGAGGCTGATGTCTTAGTACATCTAGTCGATGCCTCCCACTCTGCATGGGAAGATCAGCTTAAAGCGGTGGATAAAATCCTCAAAGATATGCCGATCGCTGTGGGACCCACATTATTAGTCTTCAATAAAATCGATGCTGTCCCTGAGCCTCAGGCAATTCTGGAGAAATATCCTGAGGCGATCGCTATTTCCGCACTAAAGCGACAAGGCTTTGAGCAAATGAGCAAGGGTTTGCTAAAGCTAATCGAATATGCGATCGGCAAACTAAGCTAAATGCGAGGTCGGGATAATTTGCAACTGGTTTTGAGAGAGGGTTTGCGTAGCAAACCCTCTCTCAAAACCCCAAAGTAAAAGCCTCGTAAAGCGAGGCTTTTTTATTAGGCGGATTCAGGTTTAGGTATTGACGCAGGATGTTGCAATATTTCTGCTGTAGACAAATTTTCGACCATGTCGCGAGTGATCAAACATTTGGTCACATCCTTACGCGATGGCAACTCGTACATCATGTCCAGCATCAACTGCTCGACGATACCGCGTAATGCCCTTGCCCCCGTTTTGCGACGATATGCCTCTTTCGCGATCGCCTGTACCGCATCGGTCTGAAACTCAAGCTGGACATTATCCATTTTTAAGAGTTTCTGGTACTGCTTGATCAAGGCACTGCGTGGCTCAGTCAAGATTGCCATCAATGCTTTTTCATCAAGAGGATCAAGCACAGCCGTTACAGGCACACGACCGATAAATTCAGGAATCATCCCAAATTTGACCAAATCATCGGGCTGCAAGTTTTTCAGAATCTCGGCAGTACGCTTTTCACGGGGAATCGACTCGCCCTGCTGCACAAACCCCATTGATTTTTTGCCGATGCGTTGCTCGATCAGCTTTTCCATGCCCCCGAAGGCTCCACCGCAAATAAACAAAATATTTTTGGTATCAATCTGGATACAGTCTTGGTAAGGATGCTTACGTCCACCTTGGGGCGGTACATTAGCGATCGTCCCTTCCAACATTTTCAGCAAAGCTTGTTGTACGCCTTCGCCTGAAACATCACGGGTAATCGAAGTATTTTCACTCTTACGGGCAATTTTATCGATTTCATCAATGTAAATAATGCCGCGTTGAGCCTCTTCGACATCGAGATCTGCGACTTGCAATAGCCGCAGTAAAATATTCTCTACATCTTCGCCGACATAGCCCGCTTCAGTGAGGGTGGTAGCATCAGCAACCGCAAAAGGCACATCTAGCATTTCGGCTAAAGTCTGTGCCAAAAGGGTCTTACCACAACCTGTGGGCCCAATCAGCAAAATGTTTGACTTCTGAAGTTCAACACCATCTTCAACCTGACCTTTGCCTGATGATTCTAGAAAACTCAGACGTTTGTAGTGGTTATATACAGCCACAGACAAAACTTTTTTAGCTTCGTCTTGCCCCACTACATTTTCATCAAGATAGCGCTTGATATCGCGAGGCTTGGGAATTTGGTTGAGGTTGAGATTTGCCGCAGTTTTGGTTTTACGCTTTTCGTTGGCAGGCTCTTTACGCTGAGCAGCTTGGGGCGGAGCGCTATTAAACAACTCCTCATCGAGGATTTCGTTACACAAATCCACACACTCATCGCAAATGTATACCCCTGGTCCTGCAATGAGCTTGCGTACCTGCTCCTGCGATTTACCACAGAAGGAACATTTCAGATGAGAGTCATATTTACTGGGCATAAGCTATCTCGCTGTGGCTAGACTAGGGAGAGGACAGATGGCTGAGGGCTATTGGCATTGGTTAAAACGCGATCGATTAAACCATATTGCTGAGCTTCGGCAGGGGACATAAAGAAATCGCGCTCGGTATCTTGCTCGATCTGCTCGAGGGGCTTACCTGTATTTGCGGCTAACATCTCGTTCAGCGATCGCTTAATATACAAAATTTCTCGCGCTTGAATTTCGATATCCACTGCTTGACCTTGAGCACCACCGAGAGGTTGGTGAATCATGATCCGCGCATTTGGTAAAGACATCCGTTTACCCTTAGCACCAGCCGCAAGGAGGAATGCTCCCATGCTAGCAGCTAGCCCCATGCAAATGGTACAGACATCAGGACGGACATGGTTCATCGTGTCAAGAATCGCCATCCCTGAATAAACTGAGCCACCGGGGGAGTTGATGTACAGGTAAATGTCTTTTTCGGGATCTTCAGCTTCTAGGAATAAAAGCTGCGACATGATTAAATTGGCGCTGGTGTCATCGACTTGCGAACCCAAGAAAATAATCCGCTCTCGCAATAGGCGTGAGAAGATGTCAAATGCTCTCTCGCCTTTACCTGATTGCTCAACCACCATTGGTACAACCTGATTTTGGATTGAAGCGATCGCGAATTGACTTGATGTTAATTGACTAGATAAAGAGAACATTCGTTTTGAATTCACCATAATTTTGATGCATTATCTCAGGCAATGCTTGAGTTTTACCATACCTATTTGAGAGCTATTATGACTCAAAAATCGTATTTGATGATGTTGTCATTCCTATTGTAATCTTTTCTGCAATCTGAATTTCTTAGCAAAGAGGGGGTGCAACGCACCCCCTCTTTAGTTAACTAAGCTTCTTCAGATGTTGCATCAACCGTTACTACTCCATCAGCATCAATCTCTGGTTCAATGCTTTCGAGGGTTTCATCAGCTGGCGGCTTCAAAGAGCCTTGCTCAACTAGCTCAATCTCAGAATGTTCAATCAACCAAGCAAGGGCATTTTCGGTCAAGATTTCTTCACGGATGACGGTTGCCAAACGATCAGGATCGATATTTTGACCCTTGAGGGCTTCTAGCGCACCAGCAACTCTTTCGTTGAGTGTAGCTTCATCGGCAACAATTTTTTCTTGTTTGACAATTTCATCAAGGGCAACCTTACGTCTGAGGCGTTTTACGGCTTCTGGACGATTGAGGCGGCGCATTTCTTCGACCAACTCCTTGGTGAAGAGTTGCTTTGCCATCGCAGGATCAATGCGCTCTTGCAAATAGCTAGCTTGCTGTCTTACCAAGAAATCTAGTTCTTGCTGCACCAATGTCGCAGGTAAGTCTACTTCGAGTTCGGCAGTGAGGGCTTCTAGGATAGCAGTTTCTTTATTTGCTTTAGTCTTGGACTCAGCTTCATCGATAACGCGCTGTTCTAAAAGCTCACGTAATTCGGCGATCGTTTCCTTATCGCTGATGGATTTGGCAAACTCATCATCAAGGGCTGGCAATTCACGACCCTTAATTGACTTGACTGTAATTACATACTTAATTTCTTTGCCGACATATTCTTCAGGGTAGTAGTCTTGGGGAAAAACTGACTCAACTTCCACAACATCGTCGATTTTTGCGCCAACCAAGGCTTTGACAACTTCAGGGATAAATGCTTTTTCATCAACATCTACCTGAAAATCATCTTCACCAGCATCAGGTAACTCTTCGCCAGTTTCACGATCAAGTACTTTGAGATCAACTGTTGCGACATCATTTAATTCAATGGCGCGATCCTCGACTGGTACTAAGGTAGACTTACGCACTTGAAATTCATGTAAGGTGCGATCGACTTCCGTAAGATCTGGTTTAATTTCCTCGGCTTTGACGCTGAAACCTTGATATTTTGCAAGAGCAACTTCTGGCTCTACATCGATCGCTGCTTTAAAAGATAAATCTTGTCCGGGGATGAAGGTTTGGACAAGGGTTTCGAGATCAGTAATTAGTTGAAAGCCGCCTAGAGCTTTATCTTTTACTTCTTTATTTTCGGCGAGGGCTTCGGTTAAGGTTTTTTCTAGCAACTCTTCGAGAACATTTGCTTTGAGTCGCTGACTACCAACTTGTCTTAGTACAAGCTGCTGGGGTGCTTTGCCTTTGCGAAAACCGGGGACTTGGATCGTACGTGTCAAGTCTTTGACAACGCGATCGTATATTGCTTGAGACTTTGCCCCTTCTACTTGAATGTCAAAACCAATTTGACTAGCGGGAAGCTTCTCTAGAGTGACCTTCATTATTTAAATATGCCTAGATTAAGTATGCCTAGATTGAATATATCTAGAAATCAAAAAACATTTTTTGGTGTTTTGCCAACTTTTTAGCAAAACTGTCAGCAAGTGATAAGTTATGCCAAGTCTATAATATTACGATATCGACGCTCATATTTGTATAAAAAATAGATCGCCTAGATCGGTTTAGATCACCAATAGACTACCAAAACAGATGTAAAGGGACTAAGTAGCTAGGCGAAATTAAATATAAAACCCCAAACGCTGTAGCTTCGACTGCGCTGAGCTAACGTTTGCTCAGCGCAGTCGAAGCTAGATAACTTTGGTAGGACATTTTTTATCCGCAAGAGCATAATCAAAAGAATTGCTAAGCAAAAGGCTTTTGATTATGCGCTATCTACGGGGCATAAAAGTAGGACGATTATCAATTGCTTTCTTAGATGTGACTGGCTGAGTGGCAGCAATTTGTTGGGGAGGGGTAGGAGATCCAGCCCCATCTAATAAAATTTGTAATTTTGGCCCCGTTGCTGCTAGTCGAATGGTGATCCCATCTTGTACCCGTTCTTTTTCGATGGGCTGATCGTTGATATATGTACCATTTGCTCCAATATTGACGATTTCCCAATGCAGGGAATGGCGGTGGATTTCGACATGGTAACGGGAAACAACTGAGCTATATAAAATAACGTCATTATCACCCGAGCGTCCAATCCGAATCACGGGCTCAGACTCAAATTTCCATGTTTGGATAGGAGTAGCCTCAATAGGATGCAGCAAGTTAAGCGTAATCACAGGCTTTCATGCAGAATTTTTACAGGGATAATCAAGATTTAACGACAAGTGCTCTACAGAATTTGCACTTTTTGCAGTTTATTTCAAAAGTCTAACACTGACTTTCTCACAACTATCTAAAATTTACGCATATAAAACACAAAAAACTGTGATGCCATTGCATCACAGTTTTTTGTGTTTTATATCTAGTTGCACTCAGCTATAGCAATCCTAAATGGTTTGTGGAAGCCCACCCCTTCAGGGTGCGCTTCCACAAACCCAAAAATCTACAAATGATTTAGGACTGCTATAGCATTCCTAAATCATTTACAGCGCTTTGCGCTCAAAACCGAACCAAGAATTTTTTTGAAAGTGTTGCTTTGCAACACTTTCAAAAAAATTCTTGTGGTTCGTTTGATCGAAAATTGCTGTATGAGAAAAATAGAGCTTCGGCTTCGCTCAGCCATCGGTATATGTTGGCTAAGCGAAGTCGAAGCTTCTCTCGACTCATTTAGGATTTCTATATATAGCAATGTAAGGTTTGCTTAGGACATAAACCCTAAATAAGTGAAGGTGGCACTTCGTGCCACCTTCACTTATTTAGGGTTTGCTTTGTCCTAGCTATCTCTTGGATTGCTATATGAAATAGGATTGCTATATGCAATGAGTTCTTAAGACATTCATGACAACTGTTACTATTGTTGGCTGCGGGGCGATCGGAGCCTTAATTGCCTACGAACTAAGCAAGGATTCTCAAGCAAATGAGCTTCATATAACTGTGCTTGAGTCGAATAATCAACCTGCTATGGGAGCAACTGGTGCTTCGTTAGGAGTTTTGATGGCTGCTTGTAGTGCTAAGGCAAAGGGGGACTTGGTCAAATTGCGTTTGGCTAGCTTAAGCAAGTACGATCGCTTAATTACTGAGTTGACTGCTCAAACTAAACATGATCTTCTCTACAATCGCCATGGCATTTTAAGCTTGTATCGATCGCCCGATGCTGAGATAAAAGCGCGATCGCTGATCGAAATTCGCAAAGAACAGGGATTTGAGTTGCAATGGTTAGGAAAGGAGCAAATTGCTGAACAATTTCCACAATGGCTCACAGATGGTGGTTTACTCAGTCCTTGCGATCGCGCTCTGCATCCTCGCAAGTTTGTCCAAGCTCTGGTAGATGCGGCTACTCAAAATGGGGTGAAGTTTCAGTGGAATACATCGGTTCAGAACTTAGAAGATCTATCTAGCGATCGCCTTGTGATTACCGCAGGTCTAGGTTCTAATGCTCTCATTGCACCATTATTAAAAGAGCAGAATCAAGATTTACTGCAACCAGTTGGTGGTCAAGCCCTGCGGGTAAAAGTCCCAAACCTCAATCTCAAAACAATTGTTCATGGTGAAAATGAGGATGGTTCGGATATTAATATTGTGCCTCTGGGAGATGATCAATATTGGCTTGGTGCAACCGTTGAGTTTGAGTATGAGCAATTGCCCCGTGAGGAGAATATTGCCTTTTTGTTAAAACAGGCGATCGCATGGTGTCCTGCTTTTGCTAAGGCGGAAGTCCTCGAAACATGGGCAGGAGAACGACCTAGACCACAAGCGACAAGAGCGCCTATTTTAGGATTTGTCCCCAATCATCCCCAGATGTTGATCGCCACAGGGCATTACCGCAATGGGGTCATGATGGCTCCTGTCACTGCTCAAATCACCAAAGACTTACTATTGACTGGCAAAAGCGATTTACCTTGGCAACCTTTCTCACTGTAGTTGCTCTATCTGCCTAACTACAGTGAGTGCGGAATAACTCACCCCTGCGGTTCCTTCTCCGGGGTGAGTAGAGTCGCCGACTAGCCAAATATTTTTAAGAGGGGTGCGGTTAGCAAAGCCAAAAGGACCAAAGGTAGAGACACGCATTCCTAAACCACCAACGATGCCGCGATCGCGTCCTGTATATCGCGCAAAGGTCTGTGGTGTAGCAGCTTCTATATGAATCATAGTTTGCTCATTCAGATGAAAATATGCGCTCAATTGAGCGATCGCTCGTTTTGTAAATCTCTGTTTGAGTTCTTGATAATCTTCACCACCGTACCAAACTTCAGCATCAGTAAATTCTGAAGCGATTATTGTTGCCTTGCCTTCAGGAGCGCGTCCATCGCCTTCCTTGCTCACTGAGACAAATAGAGAATGGGGTTTAGCAATATTAGAACCTTCATATGCTTCCAAAAACTGCAAATGTGGTGGGCAGTCTTTGGGAATTGCGGCGCGGTCTACTCCCAAATATACGACAAAAGCAACGGAAGCAGGTTTCAGATTTTTAACCCGTTTAGCATAACCATTAGGCGCAGCATCTCCCAAAAGCTGCACAAAATTATTCACCGTGACATTTGCCACAACATGATCCGCCTCATCCCAGAAAATTTCTGATGTTTTGAGACTTTCCACCTTTACCTTTTGCCTTTTTCCTTTTGCCTGAATCTCGCTAACCCGATGCTGCATTAACACTTTTCCTCCATCTCGCTCAATACTTGCAACAAGGCGATCGCTCAATACCTGCATACTGCCTTGAAGATGGAATAGCCCTAAAGGAGTTTGGGAAACTGCTAGCGCGGTTGCAGCATAGAGTAAAGCTGTCTCTTCAGCGTTGACCTGTGAATAGAGTTTTAACTGTAAATCGAGAAAGGTTCGTAATCTTTTATCATTCGCTAATCCAAAACCACGCAAGGCATCGCCCACCGTCGAAAAGGTATAGGGAACTGTTGCTAAGGTGTCGATGCGTAAGGCTTTAATTAACTGCCATGCATCCCATAGATTGCGTGGCGGCAAAATCGGATCACGACTCTGGAAGCGCCAACTCCGCCAAAATAAATCTTCGAGAAATTGCCAAAATGGTTCGCTATTGGGAAATTGTCTTTGTCTCTCTAATTTCCACTTTTGGCGATCGCGCCAGACATTAATCGGTTCGCTTTCATGCGGTAAAAACACAGCACAGGCTGGATCGCAATGGGTTGCTTCGGGAAGTTCAATTTCCAACTCACGAAAAATGCGATCGTGAATGCCACCAGATTCTAATCCTGCTACCTGTGTCGCACCTACATCAAAGGTAAAGCCTCTTCGCTTAAATGTTGATGCACAACCACCTGCAACTAGGGCGAGATCGTAAACAATTACTTCGTAGCCACGCTTCGCCAATAAAGCTGCTGCCGTTAAGCCACCGATTCCCGCCCCAACTACAACTATTTTCTGTTTGTTTTTACTGAACACTTGAGATCGCTTGATTGATAAGTCTTCACCTAGTTTAAGCGATCGGCATATTATCTAGATCTATCTAAGTGGAGGGTTTCAAGGATTATTCATTAGCAAAAAAATCGGAATCAATTTTTTTAACTTCATGCTGTGAAATGCCTGATACACCTAAATTCGGTAGTGCTAAATAGGTAAGGATGGGCGGCGCGAAGCGCCGCCCATCCTTACCTCAATAAATCCTTTCCTTTTTAGGACTACCCTAAATTCCATACTTGGCAAAGAACGAAATCTAAATTTCAATCCTCTCAAAGATGATTGCCTTGCACTCTTAGTCAACATCGCCGCCATCTATAACCGTTCAAGAGTAGAAAGCTGACACAATTGTTGAAACTCAAATAGCTCCATTTCTAAAGTCGTATCAATCGCCTGTGGACGGCATGTCGAAATCGTGAATTTGTCTAGCTATTGGCATGACCATCGCTTATTAATTCATGCAAATTTCATGGATAGGGCTTACGCAATGCTAACGAATTACTGGGCTTTGGGTGGATGTGGCGCGGGCTTTTCCCGCGCCACATCCACTCGATGCGTAAGTCCTAATGCAGCTAAAATTGAGGCTTAGCAGGAGGTGGGGTAATGAAAACCGCGATCGCATTGTGGACAGGGGCTATTTCGGTAATAGAGCGATTGAGAACATTGCCACCAAGGAATAGAGTCGAAGAACTACCTCCATCAAGATTTAGCGCATCAACTGCACCGATCTTCCTGAGAACTTCCGCAGTTTGCAACAGATTGGGCGCAATGCCTTCGGGAGCCGCCTGAACTGTGGCGAGAAGTAGTTTGCCTTTTTCCTTGGTGGTAGCGATCGCACTGCGATCGGCAGCTTGGGTATCAAAACCTGCTTGGAAAGTTTCTAATTTGCCATCTAGAGATATATTGCCATTTTTCAGTAATAATGGCCCTGCACCAATTAAGTTAGGGAAGTTGGAAAATTTCTCTGGAACAAAGGCTTGACGACCACGCACAGTCATCCCAACAGGTAGTTGTTTTGCTGCTTCAGGAGATTGTCTTGCCACTAAAACATAACCATCGCTAGGAATAGCAACCTGTCCCACGCCGACCGCACCACCTTGATATTGAGCAACTACGCGATCGCCACGGACTACGATCAACAATTCATTTTCAGTTAAAGGCGTATAACCACTGCCCCAATTGGAAGTATAACGAGCAATTCCGCGTTGGACATAGCCACTATTGAGATTTGTGAGCGTGATTTTGCTTTGATTGGCAGTAGTAATTTCTTCAGTAAAATTGAGGCGATCAATTAGGGTTTCTCCCTTCTCATTCCATGCGATCGCACCTCTGACTAAAGCCGTTCCCGCGATCCAGCGATTACCTTCACGGATTGCACCAACAGGCAATTTACGAATCCGATTAAAGAAACCTCCATTAATTGCCCCTACTGCTTGAGCTTTTTCCACCATTTGGGGAACTGGCAATAAACCGAGGATGCCATTGGGTGAGCCTTCGGGATTACTCCAAATCGGGCGCAATTTTAACCTTGGTTGCTTGAGATCAACTTCCAAAGCTGTAACGGAGAACTTAAGCGTTTTGGGCTCTTTATCTGTTTTCGGTTTATTGGGAATTTCGACAATTTTTTCAATCCTTCTCAATCCATCTGCCCATTGCACCGTTAAGCTTGGTGGCACATAGTCACGGCGCAGATCAATCACCATGCGGGGCGCGGGACTACTCAGCAATTCGATCGCAGGATCGATTGATTCCTTAGTTTCAATCTGAATTTGGGTTAATTTGCCCTGCGGTTGCACTGTTACCGATTTTACGAGATTGCCTGCGGTGGTATTTGTGCCAATCGGTTGATCGGCAGCTATCTCTGCTGACACCACGACATTAATCACATTACCCTGATGGCTCACTCGCCAAGGAGTACGCCGATTGAGATCAATCACAAGGCGATCGCCCCAAGCCTGCTTACTGCGACGTACTGCCTGTATTTTCGTGTCAGGCGTGTAGATATTTAGGGAATTGCCAATAATTTCTGTCCGCCATTGCTCAGCAAAAGGAGTGAGATCGAGATAGCGAAATCTACCCGTACTATCAAAAGCTACTCGCGAAAAGGTAGGACTAGAAAACCATCGCACCCTTTGGCGATCGGCTTTTTCGGAATCCATCATCTGCACACCTAAGCCACCCGTCAGCCAATCTTCCTGCACATACAGACTTTGCTGTCCCTGTTCCACTCTCCTAATCCAACGACCTGACCAAGGCTGTCCATTGAGTTGGATTACATTGCCGCTCTCAGGTACGGGTGCGGAAGGAGCACTATCCGCAATGAGAAATTGACTAAAACTGACAGCAACAAGGGAGATTAGCGTTTTAGGGTATGTCATTTTCATGATGCTAAACGGGGACTAATTGGCATAATTATGAAGTCATCAAAGTAGTCATCAAAATTATGCAGAAATAATTTAAGGAGCAGGATTAAAATAGCGGGCATGAACTTGGTCAATTTCTGCCAAAATCTGAGTATTTAGCTGTACTTTAGCACTGTCAATATTTTCCTTGAGTTGTTCCATTGTAGTTGCGCCAATAATTGTACTAGTAACAAACCAACGACTTCGCACAAATGCTAGCGCCAATTGGGTCGGAGATAAATCATATTTTTGCGCGATCGCAGCATATTCCGCAGTCGCCGCCTGTACATTTACCTTCTTATAGCGCTGTCCAAAATGTGGGAATAGGGTAATGCGGGTATTACTGGGTGAACCTTGGACATATTTGCCTGAAAGATGCCCAAAGCCCAAGGGACTATAGGCTAGTAGCCCCACTTGCTCACGATAGCAAGCTTCGGTCAGCCCCATTTCAAAGGTGCGATTGATGAGGTTATAGGCATTTTGAATCGAGACGATTTTCGGTAAACCTAACTGCTTGGCAGCATGACTAAATTCGCAAATACCCCAAGGAGTTTCATTACTGACTCCTAAATGACGAATTTTACCTGTTTGAATTAATTCCGCAAATGTGGCTAATTGGTCAGCGATCGCTACCATTTCTCGTTCATTTTGAGGTTCAAATATGACCTGTCCAAACATCGGCACATTGCGATCTGGCCAATGGATTTGATAAAGATCGATATAGTCAGTTTGCAATCTCTTGAGGCTATCATCGACCGCTTGCAAAATATTTTTACGACTTAAAGCTGCGATCGAGTCATCCCGCAGCCAACTGTAGTTACGACCCGTACCAATAATTTTGGTGGCAATAATTAATTGATCTCTTTGTTGCTTAATATGCGGTTGGGCTAACCATTCTCCAATATATTGCTCAGTCCTACCCTGTGTTGCAGCATTTGGCGGTACTGGATACATTTCCGCAGTATCAATAAAGTTAATTCCCTGCGCGATCGCATAGTCTAGTTGCTCATGGGCTTCTGCGATCGTGTTTTGCTGTCCATAGGTCATTGTCCCTAGACATATTTCGGACACCAACAGTTCACTTGTGCCAAGTCTCTTGTATTCCATGTTTGATGCACATATATTGCAAACATAACAATACCAGAAACACAAAAGCACAGAAGTTGTAAAGGTTAGCTCACGGCAAATTCCGTATATTTCCTCAGATTTGGTGGGTCAAAGGCAAGAACGATATCGTGATGGGGAACACCTAAGTCAACTAACTTATTTGCAATCCCGACTTCAGTTCCATCTTGTTGAATCCAAATTTTGCCGTCAATAATATCTACATGTAAAACTATTCCATAAAAACGCTTAGAATCTCGCCAACCTGTATAAACTAACAAGTAGCGATCGCTTGTCGTATCAAAAACAGTTTCCGCAGAAATGCGTGTGTCCCAAACAAGGCTAGCTTGGGCTTTTAGGAGTGTTTGGATATATTCACGGTACTGACTGAGGGTATCCATTGCGAAATTATCTCCTTTTCCACATCATATGCTTTTTCAAGTATTGCTATTGAAAATTGAAATTCGACTACTAATACCAGAAAGGCTCGCTTAGCGAGCCTTTCTAAAAACATTAAGCGTTCTTTTTCAAGATTTCTACTTTGTCTAAGCGTTCCCAAGGAAGATCGAGATCGTTGCGACCTAAGTGACCATAGGCAGCGACATTTTGATAGAAACGACCACCTCTAGTACTAGGTAGATTTTGTAAATCAAAATTCTTGATGATTGCCGCAGGACGCAAATCAAAATTGTCTTTGACTAGACGCAATAGAGTTTCTTCATCAACCTTGCCCGTGCCAAAGGTATCGATATGCATACTGGTAGGACGTGCCACACCGATCGCATAACTGATTTGTAACTCACACTTGCTAGCCAAACCTGCTGCCACAATGTTTTTCGCTGCATGACGCGCCGCATAGGCAGCACTGCGATCGACCTTTGTGGGATCTTTGCCAGAGAAAGCACCGCCACCATGACGGGCATAGCCGCCGTAGGTATCGACAATAATTTTGCGTCCAGTGAGACCAGAATCACCTTGAGGTCCCCCAATTACAAATTTGCCTGTGGGGTTAACCAGATAGCGAGTTTGGTCATTAGGCTTAACAGAAGTATCAGCAAAGCTAGGCAAGACTACATGAGTCCAAAGATCAGCTTTGATTCTTTCCTGTACTTTTGCTTCGTCAGTAATGCCATCGATCGCTGCATCATGCTGTGTCGAGATGAGGATGGTGTCGATCGCAACGGGCTTATCACCTTCGTAAACTACAGTAACTTGGGTTTTGCCATCGGGACGTAAATAAGGTAACTTGCCATTTTTTCGGACAACCGATAGCTGACGGGCGAGGCGATGGGCGATCGCGATCGGCATGGGCATAAATTCAGGTGTTTCGTCACAGGCAAACCCAAACATAATCCCTTGGTCGCCAGCACCTACTGCTTCGAGGGCAGCATCTTCTTCTTCACCAGTGCGGGCTTCGAGGGCAACATTCACGCCCTGAGCAATATCTGGGGACTGTTCATCAAGGGCAACGATTACCGCACAGCTATTTGCCGAGAAACCATTATCAGCATTGGTATAACCAATTTCAGCAATTTTTTTACGGGCAATATCGACGTAATTGACATGCGCTTTGGTTGTAATTTCCCCTGTGATCAAGACCAGACCAGTGTTTACTACAACCTCGGCAGCGACACGCGATCGCGGATCTTGAGCCAACAAGGTATCAAGAATCGTATCGGAAATCTGATCGCAAATTTTATCAGGATGTCCTTCCGTAACCGATTCAGATGTAAATAAGAAGCGACTAGCCAACTATGTTTCCTCCTAAACGTAAGAAGTGTAAGGCAAATTTTTGTATCTCTTAAGATTTATCCATCATAGTACAAGGCGTTATTGCTTGATGAATGGTTTAATTGCCGTCGATCAACTACGAAAAAGAAGATGGCACTCAGTACCATCTTCTTTTTTGCGGAAAATATTCAAATAATGCTTGGAAAATGTAACTGCCTATGGGTATAGTTCTGATTAGCTTAGCTACTATATTGATTACCAAAATCGCCCAGTTTGATCAACCTATGGAGGCAAATAACTTGAAATTCCAAACTAGCGCTCAAGAAGCCTGCTATGAAAAAGTAGTAACGTGGATCCAAGAGATTTTTGGTAAATATCCCTGCGCTCGCCAAGATTTCCCCGGATTAGGAATGTTTGTTGGATCAGCCTTAGTAGAAATATTAGTTTTTCCTTGGGACGAAAATGACGCGGTAATTAATACGCGATCGTATGTAGTGGTCGGAGCTGAGTTAAAACCTGAACTGATGCGATATTTATTAGAAGAAAATGCCAAGATGATTTTTGGCGCTTTTGGGATTTCCCCCGACAATGAAATTCTCTTTGAACATTCCATCGTTGGTTCAACTTGCAGCATGAAAGAGTTGGAAGCTTCCGTAAAGGCAGTGATGGAAATTGCTGATGAATATGACGATAAAATTGTCGATCGCTGGGGTGGTAAGAGAGCCTTAGATCGCATCCATGCAGGCACTTTGTCTAACAACGGTTGGTCACTGCCCACATTTTGAGTAATGGGAATTTGCTCCACAACTTCTCATTACTTATTAGATTCTTAAGCCCTATATTTCTAGATAATTTCAATTCAGCAAAGTCCTATGCCCCAAACGATCGCCGATATTAATGACAAAATCAGAGCTGGTAAGGCTAAAGTCCTGACTGCAACTGAACTTAAAACCCTTGTTGCAGAGATTGGGGTTACACAGGCGACTAAGAAAGTAGATGTGATCGTTACAGGCACATTTGAGCCAATGGAATCATCGGGGGCAATTCTCAATTTAGGGCATACCGATCCACCGATCAAAATTCGCACTTGCTGGATTGATGGTGTACCTGCCTATGCGGGATTTGGAGCTGTTGATATTTATTTAGGCGCAACCCAAGAACCAGAGGCTAATGATGAAGGTGTCCAAAATCGTGGTGGCGGTCATGTGATTGCGGATTTAATTGCAGGAAAGACGGTTAACTTTAAAGCGATCGGACATCCTAACGATTGTTATCCTCGTGCTAATTTTGAGACGACAATTACGAAGGATTCGATCAATCAGTTCTATCTCTTTAATCCTCGTAATCTCTATCAAAATTTTATTGTCGGTGTGAATGGAGGGGAAGAAACTCTTTACACCTATTTGGGACCTCTTCAGCCACGCTTAGGAAATGCAGTCTATTCCAATCCGGGGGCGATTTCGCCATTGTGGAACGATCCTGATTTGCAATTAATTGGGATTGGTACACGCATCTTTATGGGTGGTGGTATTGGCTATGTGGCATGGGAGGGAACTCAACATTTCCCATTGCAAAAGCGTTTAGAAAATCGTACTCCCATTGGACCTGCGGCGACGCTGGCTCTAATCGGTGATGCTAAGCAAATGACTCCTGAATGGGTGCGTGGTTGCTATTTCCGTAATTATGGCGCGTCGCTGATGATGGGTGTTGCCGTACCTTTACCTGTCATTAATGAGGAAGTGGTTGCGAAAGCTGCTGTACTAGATGAACAACTGGTTGCACCTGTGATTGATTTCTCGATTCCTCGCAGAGTTCGTCCGATCTTTGGTTCTGTTTCCTATGCGGAACTGAAGTCTGGCAAAATCCCGATCGCAGGTGCGACTGTGCGGACTGCGCCTCTTGCTAGCTTGCATCTATCAGAAGAGGCGGCGAAGACGCTCAAAGATTGGATTATTAAGGGGGAATTCACGCTGACAGAACCTGTGGCGATGTTGCCAAGCGATCGCACCTTTTTACCTCAAGATTTACGTGGTTTTTAATATCACACACAAATGCCCTCAGATATTTTCTATCAAAGATTTAGTGAAGGTAATTTAGGTAATGATATTGATTTGAATAGAGTATTATTTAACGCGAGTTCGGGATAATTTAAAAAGGGCTTTGAGAGAGGGTTCGCTACGCAAACCCTCTCTCAAAGTCTAAAAGTAAAAGCCTTGCGTAGCAAGGCTTTTACTTTTGGACTTTTAAAATTTACCAGCTTAACCCGAACTGACGTTATTTATGAGCTTTGGCAATCTGGGGCAAATGATTTAACATATAACGAGTAGCTTTTGAAATGGCAGCCAATGAGTCAAATTTTAACTCTAGAACTTAGTGATTTAGACTACGCTAATCTTAAACGGCGTGCTGAATCATCGGGCATAACTATCACTGAGTTGGCGATCGCATCTCTTAAAGAAAATAACCCACTGAATAAGCCAAAATTACAAAACGAAACTGAAAAGCAAGCAGCACGCCAAAGGTTTCGTCGTCATGCTGGGGCGATCAATCTGGGATGTGCTACAGGTGCAGATAATGAAAGTATAGATGCCGATCTTGCTAGAGCCTATGCTGCTGAACTTGGAGCGATCGCATAGTGTTACTGCTCGATACTTCAGGTTTACTATGCTACATCCATACTAGTGAATCGCAACATGCAGATTCAGTTAAGGCATTCGATGCAGCGCATACTTATCTAACCCATAGCTACGTTCTATCCGAATTTGTCGCTCTAGCTCAAGTACGAAATTTACCACGAATTGAATCCCTTACTTTTGTCAGCGATTTGTTGGAACATCCAGATATTGAAGTAGTTTGGGTTGATGAAGATTTACATCAAGAAGCTGTCAGTCTTTTAATGGAACGAATGGATAAAACCTATTCATTGTGCGATGCAGTTAGTTTTGTGTTGATGCGTGCTAGGGGCTGTACGGAAGCTTTAACTACAGATCGCCATTTTGAGCAGGAAGGTTTTGTAAGAATATTGAGAACATGATTGTCAATAGCTTAATAAAATCAAAATTTGAACCCATCGATCACTTTGGATGGCATGGAGATCGCCGCTTTAATTAGATTTTGCGTTTGCCAATTATACAAATGCTTGTAATTATCTCTAAATCTGACGATAATGTGACAGTCAGTAATTTTTAGCATCATGACCGACCCCTTGGCTGAAAAAATTGGTATTAATGTGCAGGGCGGTACTGTGAATGTGCAGAACCTGAATGTCGGTATTGCGGAACGGTTAGAAAAATCAGGTGATCGCGTTAGGATTTTGGTAGTAGCGGCTAATCCGTTAGGCTCATCACCTCTGAAGCTAGATCATGAGGTGAAAACGATCCAAGAGGCATTAAGGCGATCTCGCAAACGTGATAATTTTGAGGTGGAATATCGGTTGGCGGCTACTCCTTCAGAATTGCGTCGGGCTTTGTTGGATTTAGAACCCCATGTTTTGCATTTTAGCGGTCATGGTGCGGGAGATCGGGGACTGTTATTTGTCAGCGATGAGTCGGCAAGTTCGATCTATCGTTCGGAAGGTGGAGAGGTGCGATCGCGTTCGGCTAATAGCAATGAGATTAAGTTTGTTCCCGCGCAACCGCTAGCAAATTTGTTGCAGCTTTGTGAAGACCATTTGGAATGTGTGGTGTTGAATGCTTGTTATTCGGATGTGCAGGGTGATGCGATCGCGGTAAATATTCCATTTACGATTGGAATGCGTGATGTGGTCGAGGATCATGTGGCGATTAAGTTTTCGCAGGGGTTTTATGATGCGATCGGGGCAGGGAAGGGTTATGAAAGCGCTTTTAAATGGGGGAAAGTAGCGATCGAATTCGATCTGGTAAATGATTTAGCCGCAAAGATTCTTATTTTAAGAAAGAAAGGCGAAAACTCGCAAACATCAATAGAATACTTTAATCGTGGTCTTGCAAAGAAAGAGTTAGGATACTATCAAGGCGCGATTTCCGACTATAACGAGGCGATCCGCATTAAGCCTAATTATGCTGATGCTTACTATTATCGCGGTTTTACAAAGAGCGAGTTAGGAGACTATCAAGGCGCGATCACTGACTATAACGAATCAATTAGAATAAGTTCAAAAACTGTACATTTTGACTATCGTAGTCGTGGTTTTGCAAAGAAGAAGTTAGGAGATTATCAAGGAGCGATTTTCGACTACAACGAGGCGATACGCCTCAAATCTGACTATACTGATGCATACATCAGTCGCGCCATTACGAGGGAGGAGTTAGGAGACTATCAAGGCGCGATCGCCGACTACAATGAAGCAATCCGCCTTAAGCCTGATTATTCTAATGCTTACTACAATCGCGGGCATACTTATCAAAATTTGGGAGAGAAGCAGAAAGCTTTAGAGGATTTTCGAGAAGCATCAAGGCTCTATCAACAGCAAGGTAAAACCTCAGATTACGAAGATGCACAAAATAGAATTAGAAAACTAGGAGAATGAAGACTGAGGCGATGGAATACAATGTTAAAACCTAAGAAAAGAGCTAATGGAGGTAAGTTATGAGTCCCTTCTTAACTAAAGTTTTAGCTGACGCGACGCAACTCAACCCCCAAGAGCAATTACAACTAGTTGTTCATCTGATAAATATTTGGCAGCAACAACCACACCTCAATGAAATATCTAATCAAATATGTCAAATATGTACCGATAAAAACGCTAAAAGCCCAACATTAAGCAGTAAAAATCTTTTTGGCTATATGAAAAGCAAAATAAAAATGGCTTCAGATTTCGATGCTCCTCTTGCTGATTTTGCTGAGTATATGTGATGAAATTATTATTGAGTACCACTGTAAAAACTAGGAAAAACCAAAATGACTGCAAAAGAACAACTCTTACGAGAAATTCAACATAGTCCAGAACCACTGGTTAAAGAGGTTTTAGATTTTTTGCTTTTTGCTAGGAGCAGAAATTATCCCTTTGTAGAACCTGAAGTAGTTGATTCTCAAATACCCCAACAACCAATCTGGGAATTCGCTCAAGAATTAATGCAAGATGCCCCACCAGAAGAACTTGCCAAACTCCCAGTCGATAGCGCTAGAAATCACGATCATTACCTCTACGGCGCTCCAAAACAACCATGAGAACTGTCTTTGCCGATACCTACTACTGGATCGCACTTTTAAATACCAATGGCGAAGACTACAAACAAGTCATCCAATTTGGGCAAGCTAATCCAAACATCAAACTGGTGACAACAGAACCTGTAATTGATGAAGTTCTAAACTTTTTTGGTAGTAAAGGTACTTTTTTGAGAGGACGCGCTTTTAGGCTCAGTGAGAGAATTGCAAACGATCGCACAATCCAACTAATTTCTCATGATGCTGATATCAGAAAGTCTGCATTAACTTTATATCGCGATCGGCTAGACAAAGGTTACAGCTTTACCGATTGCTACTCAATGATTGTGATGCAGAGAAAGGAGATTTTTGAAGTACTGACTCATGACAAACACTTTACTCAAGAAGGTTTTACAATCATCTTTCCTTAACAGCAGACATTATTATCCTAAATAAGAACACCAATCGCTCCAACTGCCTGCATAGAGTTTGCCAGTCTCAATTCCCGCAAGTTTCAACGATAGTAAATTTACACAAGCAGTGACACCCGAACCGCAATACACAATCACTTCCTCAGCATTTTTAACTGCCCGCCAGCGATCGCTTTGATTAGCCACCACAAAACCCTGCTCATTAGTAACTTCCATCCAAGGATAATTAACTGCGCCTTCGATATGACCAGCGATCGGATCGATGGGTTCGCGTTCACCCCGATAGCGATCGCCTTCTCGCGAATCGACTAAAACCACTTCTGGTAAATCCTTACGCGCTTTCACGGTTTCGATATCCACTACCCATTCCGTTTGTAATTTGGGGATAAACTTCCCAACTCTAGGATGAGGAATTTCCGAACTAGTTGTATAATTTTGGGCTTTCCAACCTGCAAAACCGCCATCGAGAAGGGATACTTGCTCATGTCCCATATAGCGCAATAGCCACCATAACCTTGAAGCAAAGGCAAATCGTGAATCATCATAGGCAACCACGGTTGTTTCGCTCGTTACGCCAATTTGCGATAGCTTTGCAGTTAGCTGCTCGAAATCTGGCAAAGGATGTCTGCCGCCATGTTTTTGGACGGGACTAGATAAATCAAGATTGAGATCGAGATAATAGGCTCCTTCAATATGACTCTCTTGGTATTGCTTACGCCCAAGAGCTATATCCATTAACGAAAAACGACAATCAACCACGACCACCTGCGGATCATGGAGATGTTCCTGTAGCCAGTTAGCGGAAACAATGTGAGGATGAGACATAGTTTTGATTTTAGCGATGCTTTATTTAGAAATTAGACCATCTTGAATGCGAATAATGCGACGAGTTCGCTCAGCGACATCTGGCTCATGAGTGACTAACACAATCGTAATCCCTTGTTCATTTAAGTCGGCAAGCAAATTCATCACCTCATGGGAAGTGTGCGTATCTAAGGCTCCCGTTGGTTCATCGGCAAGGATTAGGGCGGGTCGATTGGCTAAGGCACGAGCGATCGCGACCCGTTGCTGTTGTCCGCCTGAGAGTTGATTGGGACGATTGGACAGGCGATCGCTAAGTCCCACTTTCGTTAAGGCTTCAACCGCCAGACGACGACGCTTCTCTTTAGGAATATTAGAATAAATCATGGGTAGCATCACGTTCTCAAGGGCAGTTGAACGGGCTAGGAGATTAAACTGCTGAAACACAAATCCAATGCGACGATTACGAATATAGGCGAGTTCATCATCATTATAGGTGGTTAACTCCCGATCTTCGAGATAATATTTCCCTTTGGTTGGGCGATCGAGACAGCCGATGATATTCATGAGAGTGGATTTGCCTGAGCCTGACATCCCCATGATTGCGGCATATTCCCCTGATTGAATTTCAAGATCGATGCCCTTGAGAACAGGAACATTAACTTCACCGAGTCGGTAGGCTTTGCGGATATTTTCTAAACGAATCATAATATTTCTCACTAATTTTTGGTTTTGGTGCGAAGCATCAAAACCAAAAATAATTTTGCTAGTCACTTCTAAGTGCTTGAATAGGATCGAGTCTGGCGGCACTGCGTGCAGGAATTACCCCTGCCACTAGTCCGACAATCATCGATAAGCCAAAACCTGCCAAAACTGCCCAAATCGATATCAGAAATGGGAATTGAAAAATTGTGGCTGACCCATAGGCGATCGCTACTCCTAAACCAATGCCAATAACACCACCCAGTCCTGAAACCAAAATCGCCTCAGTGAGAAATTGATTGAGAATGGCGGCTCGCGTTGCTCCTAGCGCTTTGCGGACACCAATTTCACGGGTACGCTCGACCACGGAAACTAGCATGATATTAGCGATACCAATACCACCAACGATAAGGGATATGGCAGCGATCGCGCCGACCATCAGCGTTAGCAATCCGACAATATTCGTAAAGGCACTGACAATATCCGTTTGGTTGACAATGCGGAAATCATCGGGCTGAGGTGGATAAATCTTGTGGCGTAGACGTAAGAGATTTGTTAATTGGAATTGAGCCGCCTCAAGTTCCGATTCATCTAGAGCTTGCACCCAAAATCCACTCACAGATATACCTTGCAAAGCGTTATTACCCACCTGTCGCGCAGACATATTTTTTAAAGGAATAAATACGCGATCGTCCTGATCGAAACCACCTGAAGATCCCTTAGATTCCATTACACCAATTACTTGGTACTGCTCTCCTTGAATGCGAATTCTCTCCCCGATCGCATTTGCTCGACCAAACAAATCAGATTTCACCTTCGAGCCAAGTACTACCAAAGATTTGGCATTATCAATATCTTCTTGCTCAAAATATCTGCCCTCAGTTGGGAAAGTATTCCGAATTGGTGAATAATTAACATCCGTACCAATCACCGTCGTGGAAGTATTTTGATTACCATAGGATACTTGGCGATTTCTTTGTAAATATGCTGAAACTAGCTTGACCGCAGGGGCTTTGGCTACAGCTTGAGCATCTTCTAAGGTTAGAGTAGAAGCAGAACCACCGCCCTGATTAATACCACCTGTCCTTGCTGCACCTGTAAGAACGTTAATCGAATTTGTACCAAGCGCCTGTAGCTGATTTTCCGTTGACTTCTGAATGCCTTGTCCAATCGATGTAATCGCAATTACCGCCGCAATGCCAATGATTACACCGAGCATTGTCAAAGCCGTGCGGAGACGATTATTCCATAGGGATTCTGCTGCCATTGTCAGAATTTCAGCAAAAGGAACTTTCGCAACCTGAATACGTTGCCTTGCCAATGGTTTTGCTGGAGATTTGGCGATCGGCTTTAACTTTTGCATAAATTTATTCTTAACCCCTTTGTCTCTGCGGCGTAGAAGGCGTTAACCCCGGAACCCCTCTAGGCTCAGTTCTAGGACGTGAACCTTCAGGGAAGGAAACAAAGATTTTCTCATCACCATTTAAGCCTGACTTCACTTCGGTTCTGTCATCCACAGTGACACCTGTTTCAATTTGTGTAAATACAGGAGTTGGACTCTGATCCGTCTTCACATATACACCTGTACTGCCCTGCTGGCGCACGATCGCTACAGTAGGCACGACCAAAACATCCTTTAGCTTCCCTGCTCGAAATTCTAAGCTAGCATTCATTCCCGATCGCAACATTTCCTTATCCTTAGAAGTGATTTCTGCCTTCACCTCAAAACTGGTAACATTTTGATTAACGATCGCCTGTGGTGAAATCGATACGACCCGCCCACTAAACTTCTTATTGGGATAGGCATCAACTTGAAAGGAGACCTCCTGACCGACGGCAATTTGAGCAATATTCGCTTCGGCAACATTGGCGACGACTTGGTTATTGCTAGCAAGGGCAAGAATTGAAGAAGCAGTTGCAGAACTTACGGCACTACCTGAAGTTGTGGGGGTGACAAATGCCCCCGGATCGGCATACTTCCTTACTACGATGCCATCAAAGGGAGCGCGAATAATTGTATCTTCCAATTGTGATTGCACAGTTTGCAGAGTTCCTGCTGCCGCCACAACTTGAGCCTGAGCGCGATCAATATCTTCAGGTCGCGAACCTGCCTGTTGTAGCGATAGAGCCTCTCTCGCTTGGGTGGCTTTAGCGCGATTTGCTTCCATTGTTGTCCTTGAAGCATCCAGATCCCTAGAAGCGATCGCCCCTTCTTTATATAGCTGTTGATTTTGGCGATAAACGATTTCTGACTGTTCGAGTGTGGCTTGAGCATTGACTAAGTTTGCTTGGGCTTGGGCAATATCTTGAGAACGATTGCCTGCACGGAGGAGGTCGAGGCTTGCCTGCGCCGCCGCCAATTGACCATCGGCTTGGGTAATTTGTCCTAAGGTATTGGACTCATCCATATAGGCAAGGATTTGTCCTGCGCTCACAGATTGCCCTTCTTTGACCAATAAACTCTTGAGCCTACCTGAACTTTTAGGACTGACGTTGATTGATTTTTCGGGCTGGATCGTGCCATTTGCCGTCACGATGATGGGTAAATCAGTCCGCTTTATCGAAATTACGCGATCGCGCTTACGGCTGCCTTGATTATTGGCAGGAGCAATCATTTGAGTGTAGGCATAGTAACCACCACCGCCAACTAACGCAAGGATTAAGACAATAGCAATCCGCCATTTCCAGCGTCCTAGAAACGATTTCTTGGGCGGAGCAAGCTCGTCGGGAAAATCGGATAGTTCTTCGGGGAGATTGTCTTCCTTCGGTTCTAGCTGGTTCTCGGTTTGCATAACAGTCACGTCAATGGTTGATACCTTTAGACTCTTATATACGATAAAACGTTCACCTATTCTTAAATCAATAAGCAGATCTCATCAAATATCCACCAATCCTTAACCCATAGATGATAGGCGGCACGAAGCGCTGCCTATCATCTATGGGTTAAGGATTGGTAAACGTCAATTAGTTCCAGCCATCAATCTTTATACTGTTGTGATTACTACAGTGATTTGCAAATGTGTATATAGCAGTCCTAAATCATTTGTAGATTTTTGGCTTTGTGGAAGCGCACCCTGAAGGGGTGCGCTTCCACAAAGCATTTAGGATTTCTAAATACACATTTGCAAGCAAAAAATCAACTCTAGCAAGAGTTTTGAGTTTTCATTTTGTCGTAGACAAAATGAAAACCGATGTATCACTTGGATGACAGTTCTTAGAAAATCCGATATGCAAAATAGATCTGCTCGTTATTATGCTTTTCTGTCGATTGGAGCCGCCATCTTCACTATCGGCTTGAAATTAGGTGCTTATTTCTTAACTAATTCCATTGGATTTTTATCCGATGCCCTTGAATCGGGAGTCAATCTCATTGCCGCAATCGGTGCAGTGTGGGCTTTAACCTATGCCGCAAAACCTCCAGACGAAGAACATGCCTTTGGCCATTCCAAAGCTGAATATTTCTCCAGTGGGTTTGAAGGCGCATTGATTTTAGTTGCGGCAGTTAGTATTGCGATCGCTGCGATCCCTAGACTATTGCATCCTCAGCCTCTAGAGCAGATTAGTTTCGGTTTAGTCTTGTCCCTAGTCGCGTCAGCGATCAACGGCGGACTTGCGTTAATTTTACTCAAAGCAGGGAAACGACTCCAGTCGATTACTTTACGTGCCGATGCCCATCATTTACTTACCGATGTATGGACTTCTGTGGGTGTAATCCTTGGCATATTATTAGTATCTGTAACAGGATGGTTGATTCTTGATCCCTTAATTGCTCTATTGGTCGCGGCAAATATTGTCTGGACTGGCGTAAAGCTAATACAGGAGAGCGGATCTGCGCTGTTAGATGCTTCTATCCCTTTAATGGAAAGGCAAATGATCGATGAGATTTTATCGGCTTATGATCGCCAGAAGATCCAATTTCATGATATTCGTACCAGAATTGCAGGCACAAAGAGGTTTGTCTATTTTCATGTCTTAGTTTCTGGCTCATGGACTGTGCAGGACGGACATGACTTATGCGAAGAAATTGAATCCAAAATTATGGCAACCATCCCCAATATTAGAGTGTTCACGCATTTAGAGCCTTTAGAAGATCCTAAATCATGGACTGATCAGGGACTGTAGGGACGATTCTCATCCCTGTGTTTACAATTTATTGGCGGCAAATGTATCACACTGATTAATATCTCCCGTATCCAGACCACGCTTAAACCAAGTGACTCTTTGTTGAGATGTGCCATGTGTAAAGGATTCAGGAACCACATGTCCACTCTTTGACTGTTTTTGTAAGTAGTCATCACCAATTTGCGTAGCTGTATTGAGAGCCTTAGTGATATCTTGATCGGAAATCAAGCCCCGCTGAGCTGTGAAATGTCCCCACACACCCGCAAGGCAATCCGCTTGTAATTCCTGCCGTACTGAGAGTTCGTTGGCTTTGACCTTGTTAGAGCTTGCCTTAAGCTGTCTGACATTGCTAGATATGCCGCGTAAATTTTGGATATGATGTCCGACTTCATGGGCGATCGCATAGGCTCTCGCAAAGTCCGCATCACTACCAGCCGTAGCTTCTAGATATTTAAAGAAACCCATATCTAGGTATACTTTCTTGTCCGCAGGGCAGTAAAAGGGACCCGCCGAAGTTTTTGCGGAGCCACATGCAGAATTAACTGAGCCTGCAAATAGGACTAGTTTAGGGGCTTGATAGTTAGTTTTTAGTTGTTGTTTAAAAATTCTTCCCCAAGTATCTTCGGTATCACCGAGAATTGATTTGACAAAGGCTGCATCACGATCTTTGGTAGGTTGTTTGACTAGAGCCTGTGGTGCAGGTTGCTGCGTATTAGATAAAAAACCTAAAAGCTGAGCGGGATTAACTTTAAAAACTAGACCAGCAACCAAGGCGATCGCCATACCGCCAAAACCTAGTCCACCTAGACCGCCGAGCATTCCTAATGGTGATGGGCTTGAGCTAGATGAGCCGTCACGCACATCTTCTACGTTGTCGCTCTCCCGCATTTCATCCCATTTCATATTGTTAATTCCTCTGTTGATAGCCTATTTTAGTTTTTGTACATACCAAGAAATTTGTTGAAATGCTGGCTTTGCCAGCATTTCAACAAATTTCTTGAATTTTAAGAAAGCGCAGAATGCTGTATGTCAATTTATTTTGGAGAATATACATGGCAATCGCCTCGGTGGTACAGAAAACTTCTTGAGATCTTAATTTAAGACTTTATTTTAGTAAATCAGCATCTTGAAATAATCTATCTATAAAGCTTTGAATAAACACTGTTAAAGCATATCTTACAAATTGAAAGTTAGACATAATATTAAGGCTGTCAGAGACTATAAATTTTTTAATGTTTACTTGGCAAATTCAACGAAAAATCAATGCTTTCAGACTGAGTTTACACAAAATTTTTTACAGTCTCGAAAGAATGCGATCAGCTAACTCACAATTGCACTGAGTATCCCAATTAAGTCGATCCTTGGGGTTGGAGTCTCGCTTTGATTGCCATTCTTTCCATTCTAGCTAGATGGCTGTATCGGCAAACTCTGCCCAGATATAACCTTCAAGTTGCCACAGCAATGCCTCAACCTTGCGTTTCGCTTCTACCGGTAGGTGATCTTTAACGCTGCATCAGTCCGTAAACTTTGTCAATTCCGTCAAACTGGGTTGGATGTCCATACAATCGCCACTCAAATTTTGGATAATCCAGATTGAAACAATGCTACAACTTCCATATCCGTAAGTTCATTTCCTTCCCAAACCTGCACCTCGCTCGCCCCACATGAAACAGCTAGATTGAAAAAGGTTTGTTTCTCAACAGGACTCAATCCTCCTTCAAGATGCTCTAAGGGATGAATCACGATAGCGGGAGAGATGATTTTTATCCTTGCTGAATAAACTCGGTTCACTACAATTTGAACCACGGATAAAGCAGCATCAAAATTCCCAACCAAAAGCCTCTCTGTAGTGAATGGCTCTTGAGCATATAACTCCACTACTGTTTGACTTTCTAAATGTTTAGCCCATACCTTATTTGTTTTTATCTTGAGATAAATGTGAGGAAGTCTAAAAAACATCAACTAATATCCAGCCTACTTTGCTGTCTCAATAGATTACCTAGAAAACAGTACAGTAGCAGTCTAACGGTCTAGTTGAGCCGACTCAGTCAATCGGCTTTTGAAGATCGCTTGTGAAAGGTCGGCTCCAACGCAGTGTTAGACGACGATATTGCTACGAAGCTACCGCAAAGTCTGTATAATGACGCATTTTAGGTTCATGAAATGTCAATACGATATCTTCTGTTGCAACACCTGCACGAACCAAATCAGTTGCGATGCCTTCTTCAGTCCAATCCTCTTCAATCCAAAATTTATTACCTCGGATATGAACATAAACAGTCATATCCATGAAATGTTCGCGGCGATTACACAACTCTATATATTCCGACAAGATACGCTTAATTAGTTTGGGATATTCAGTTAATTTATCCATTGTCTGATTTCCTCCATTTCTGTATCTACAACAATGAGTGTAAGTTGATGTAATTGAATTACATCCTGATTGTCTTATATGCAATTGTACTGACAGCAACATAGAGTTTGCGGTCTGGAGCTATTTTTTCTAAAAGGTAACGGTAGATATCTTATTAACCGAGAGTATCCTTTAAGTCTTGTATTTTTGATGCCCCAATAAAACTTTTAACCTTGACAACGAGCTTTTGGGAGTAGCGATCGCTGTGGCAGCAAGTTTTCGCGATCGCACGGTTGATCCGCGCACAGTAATGATCGGTGAAGTGGGTTTAGGCGGACAGGTGCGCCCCGTATCGCAATTAGATATGCGATTAAAGGAAGCCGCAAAGTTAGGATTTAAACGGGCAATTATTCCCAGTATGCAGGTGATGCAAAATTGTGGAATGGAAGTCGTGCCTGTAACTAAGGTTTTAGATGCGATCGTGGCGGCTTTGCCTCGCACAAAGTTTGAAGTTGCGAAGTCAAGCGATGAGCCAGAAAATTAATTAAATTTTCGTGCATAGCAAATACTAAATTTTTTTGCAAAATTTACCCAAAAAGCCAAATTAGTATGTTAGGGTATATCCAAGCAACCAAATTAGTATGTTAGGGTATATGAGGATCGTGAACAGGCAACCCTTAAATGTTGAGCTATTAACGCTCGATGATGGTACACAAAAGATCGCTTGGGATGTCAAGCAACTTCAGTCTTTATTGGGTATCAGTGATTTGCTACATCAGGAAGAGTCATCTTCAGCAGCAACTACAGGAGTTAATTCTTCTGGCATACCAACTATTGAAACGGTAATTGCGATTTTAGATGAGCTTGGTTTAAAGGATTTATACGAGGTTCGCTATCGTAAGCAGTACGCAACTATCATTCCTAAAACTGATTCTAAGCGTCCAAAAGTTGCTATGTACGTTGTACAGCAACAGTCAGAACTTGCCTTATCTATTCATTACAAAATATGGAATGGATATCGAGTTGTTTTTTACTGGCATGATTTGGATAATCATAATTCTAAACCGCATGATTTGGATAATCATGACTCTAATCCTAAACATGTTGCACAAACTTTATATATTCCAGCATCAGAGAAGCCAGACTTTATCTCTAGGATAGAAGAAGTGATGGGATATGAAGATTCTGATCGTCTACCCATTATAGAAGATAACTTATATTCTACAGAAGGCTTTCTCTCTATTCAAATGCCTGATAATTTTGCATTCATTTCAGTGATTAAAGATATGTGTGAGCAAAATATTTGCTATAACTTAACTACCGATCAAAGATTTCCCTCAACCGATAGAATATCAATTATTTCTCATTCAGATCTTGCAAGCTTTCTATCTGAGTTAAAAATTAATATCCAATCTTTTCTTCAATCAAACGGGGAATTGCCACAAGACCTAATTGCACATATTCCTCACCCCAATGCTTATGATGACTTCTAATTTTAGCTAACGACTATAACTATTACACAGATAGAGAATCTACTATGTATATGAGCCAAGTTCAAGAAGGAAAATCTTTTCTGCATCAGGGACAAATTTGCTTGATGGAATTGATTGAGGGAGTTTTGCAAGATAAAACTCAATACCGTTTATTTCCTGAAGTTTCCCTTGCACGTATCGTTCAGAAAAATGGACTAGAAGCTAGTCTTCATGCCGAATTGCAAAGATTTATTAGGAGTTGTAGCTCTCTCGATATTTTGATTTGTCGCCATGAAGCTATGTTTTCTTTACCTGTAATCGCGATAGAACGCCAAAGTCCTTATCATGACTTACCTGAGAGACAAGAAGCAGATCGCAAAAAAGCAGCAATCCTCAGAAAAGCAGAACTTCCATTAATTTATGCTGACGAACCATCCAAAGGAATTGTCCGCTTTGCCAAAGCAGAGCAACCTCAAAATATTTGCTGTGAAGTGAATGTTTATCGAGGCTTAGGACGTGATAAGTTGCGCGATTTCTTGCTATCAGTAATGGAAGAAAACAATGAAAAAATTTCTTAGTTGAGGTCGTCAGTAGTAATTTCTTGACGCACCATAGCAGCTAGACTATCCCATTGATCATCAGTTGTCGCAGCAAAACGAGCTTTCCATGCTTTCTCATCTTCTATTTCTGCTAGAAACCGAGTAGCGATCGCATCTTGTTCATCAGCAGGAAGTATTTTTAATTGCTCAATCACACGCTCAAGTAATTCAGTCATAGTTTAAACCTCTTGTTGTGGAAGATCACAATATATCTACTTTTAGATATTGTATCTTGCTATTCATCAATCATTCTTCTTTTCTTGTTTCAGCCGCACAAAATACCGAAAATCATCCATTGTCAATTGCTCTAATCCCTGATGACGTTCCTTAGTATAGTTGCCAGAACCAGACTCAAACCTTAATAAAAATCTTGCAGCCCCAGCATAGCCCAACTCTTGAATCAAAGCTTTGTAGCCACGTCTAGAAATTTCACTAACTTTCATCACTAACCCTCCTAAATTTACTCTTGATTTTCCATTAACCAAGTTACTGGATTAGACACTCTAACCTTAATATCACCAGCATAGCTTATTGCTTTCCTGAGTAGGCGATCGTCTGTCGTCAGAAAAACCGTTGCATCGGAAGCCTCGGCAAATGCTAAATGAAGAGCATCATAGAGCGTAAAGCCTAATTTGCAAAAACTCTCTGCCCTATCCTCAATATTGTCGGTTGTCTCAACAAAAATCTTTGCTGCACCTAAAAAAGCAAAAATTTGTTCGCGCCCCTCAACATTAGGAATCCTCTGTAACTCGAATTCTAGTGCATCACTACTAATTAAAGACATTTCCCAGCGATCACAACATTCTAAAATCGTAACAACTGCTTCTGTCTCTAATCTAACTCGATATTGCGAAGGATCATCCAAAAGCCGACAGAAACAGCAAGCATCCAGATAAACAGATGGAGATCTATTCATGAAACCTCAAACCTCACATCCATACCCGCACGCACCAACATCATCACCAACTTATCAATACTAAACCTTTCAATATCGCCATTGATCAAATCGCTAATCCGAGGTTGAGTTTCACCAAAAAACAAAGCCGCTTGCTTTTGCGTCCATCCTTGAGACTGAATGAAGCGCTTAATATTCAACATCAAGTCTGCCCGAATTTTGAGATTAAGAGCCTCTTCTGGCGCAAAGCCCAAATCCTCAAACACATTGTCGCTACCTTGAATAACTTCAGGGATTTGATTCTGGGTCATTTATCTGTTTTTTGATTTGTTGAGTTATATCCAATATACCTTATTTGGCATATTCATAGCTAATCCGCTTCTCAAAAAAAGGGAGCGCTTAGCGCTCCCTTTTTTGATTATGTTCCTTCAGTCCAAGAATTGAGGTAGTGAACTTGCTCAGGAGTGAGGGTATCAATGGTGATGCCCATCGCTTGCAACTTCAAACGAGCAATCTCTTGGTCAATGTCCTTAGGAATTGGCACAACACCAGCAGGCAAGTTGCCCTTATTCTTCACAAGGAATTCGCAGGCAAGAGCTTGGTTTGCGAAGCTCATGTCCATGACACTAGCAGGATGTCCTTCGGCAGCCGCAAGGTTAACTAGGCGACCTTCACCGATAACGATGACCGACTTACCAGACTTCAGCTTGTACTCTTGAGTGAAGTTACGCACAAAGCTTGCAGATTCGCTGAGTTCGTTAAGCGCAACGAGGTCGATTTCTAGATCGAAGTGACCAGAGTTCGCCACGATCGCACCATCTTTCATGTTTTCAAAATGTTCGCGACGGATAACGTGCTTGTTACCAGTGACGGTAATGAAGATATCGCCAACCTTAGCGGCTTCCGACATAGGCAATACACGGAAACCATCCATTGCTGCCTCGATCGCAGCAACAGGATTGATTTCGGTAACAACTACGTTTGCGCCTAAGCCCTTAGCACGCAAAGCAACTCCCTTACCACACCAGCCATAGCCAGCGACGACGATTACTTTACCTGCCAACAGGATATTGGTAGCGCGAATGATACCGTCGAGGGTAGATTGACCAGTACCGTAACGGTTATCGAAGAAATGCTTGGTTTCTGCGTCATTAACAGCGATCGCAGGGAAAGTCAACTTGCCATCCTTGAACATGGCATTGAGACGAACTAAACCTGTGGTGGTTTCTTCGGTAGTACCGATGATTTCAGGAATTTGATCGGCGTGGTTTAGTACCAAGGTAGTGGTTACGTCGCTACCATCATCAACGATGATGTGGGGACGGTGGGCAAGGGCAAGTTCAACGTGGCGATGGTATGTAGCGTTATCTTCACCTTTGATTGCAAATACCGAAATACCGTGATCGTAAACCAAGGAAGCAGCAACATCATCTTGAGTCGAAAGAGGATTGCTAGCGATCAATACGGCATCTGCGCCAGCAGCTTTGAGGGCGATCGCAAGGTTTGCGGTTTCGGTGGTGACGTGGCAGCAAGCAGCGATGCGGATACCTGCAAGGGGCTTTTCGGCAGCAAAGCGATCGCGAATTTGACGTAATACGGGCATTTCGCGGCTAGCCCATTCGATGCGTTGTTTGCCTAGAGGTGCAAGAGTGATGTCCTTAATCTCGTGCTTAACGGTCACGGTTTCGGGCGCAATGGTAGTGGTCATGTATTGAGTTGAATTTTTTACAAAATTTAATCTCATTATATGCTAATCAACATCACAGAGTTACAGATCTTGCTCCTGCTTTTAGGGCAACCGCTCAGATTTATGAATAAAAAATGAAAGAAAGGGGGCAAGGTAAAATGGGAGAATTGACTAATTTCCATTGTCTTAACGCTGACGGTGCAAACTCTTTGTAGTAAATCAATTAGGAACTTGCGATTAATTAAAGTACCTATGGCTTCGACTTCGTATTGAACTTAGTCTTAAAGTCCAATTCAGGAACCAGTAAATAATTGCGAGGTTTACAATAATCATTCAATAAACGATCAAATATAGTTATTTTAAATAATTTGTAGAGGGGGCTTCGACTCCGCTCAGCCCACGGTGTAAGCTAGCTGAGCGAAGTCGAAGCTGTAGTTTTTATTTGAATTATCTATAAGTAGCTGGTTGCAATTAAATAAAACACCAACATCTGTGGCGCACGCGCAGCGTCCGCCACAGATGTTGGTTCTGATTTTGAATTTCGCCTAGCTACTTATAAGGATTTTCAAAACACAAAATGGCTATGCCATTTTGTGTTTTGGTATTAAGCCTTATTAGGAGACTTGGGAGCTTGAGCGAGATATTTTTGAAGTTGTTCCATTGCCAACATCAACTGAGGTGTAGGATCGATCGCGACAAGCCCATCCTTCATCTTTTGCCAAATCTCGAAATGTAAGTGAGGTCCCGTTGCTAAACCAGTACTTCCTACTAAACCAATCACAGTTCCCTGCTTTACTTCCTGACCAGACTTGACCAACACTTCAGACAAGTGAGCATAACGAGTTTCATGGGTATCACCGTGGGAAATCACCACAATTAAGCCATAGCCGCCAAGCCAACCTGCAATTTCTACGCGACCGCTAAAGGCGGCAACCACAGGCGTACCTTCAGCGGCAGCAAGGTCTGTTCCTTGGTGAAATCTGACTTGCCCCGTAACAGGATGTACGCGAGTACCAAATAGGGAACTAATTGTCGATGGGGCAATCAATGGGAACAACATCTGCTTATCGCCATTGCTAGGCAAACTCATTGCCGCAATTTCCTCAGGAGTCAAGCGACGTACCTGTACAGCCGTCTCACCTGAGGAGGCAGCATAGAGCACATTCCCATTTTGGTAATATTGTTTCTGAGAGCCGACAGGAACTTCGGGAGCACAGAGATTAGTATTTCGTCCTGAGAGATCACTAGCTTTCGCTTGGCAACCAGTGGAACGATTTTCTAGCACAATTTCCACAGGTTGCGATCGCTCTACTTCAGTTTTAGATGAAACTCTAGACGGAGTCTCAATATTGACTTGAGCAGACTCACGATTTTCTAGGGCAGGAGAATTTCGTTCTGATTTAACTTCAACGCTTTTAATTTCAACGCGAGTGGGAGTAGGCACGATCGCAGGTTGACTCGGTGTTGGCGCGGAAGGCTGAGAAATATTGACATCAGGAGAAATTGCCGACTTAGTAGCAGCATATGCTGAGCTAACTAGAACATAGTTATTTGTGGAGAAACACAGCAGGGTTGCTAAGGTAATCGTGGAAAGAGTTGATTTTCGCATATTTGAGTCTACTGATAGCCGACAGAAAAATTTTGAGGCTGATAGATCGCATCTTGGAGGTTGTCCTCCCATCTTACTACCAGTTCGCCTGTTGGTCTAATGTCGATAATTTGACCTTGAAGTTCCCGTCCATCAATCGTTTTACGCACATAACGATCGCTTAGCATCTCTAAATATTCCGCCAAAAGGCTGGTGATCCCTTCACGATCACAACGTGTTTGTCCCATTTCAATACCCGTTAGCACCACTTCGATCAATTCATCCATACTCGATAAAGTCGTTGGCAACTCACCTAAAGCGATCGCACCATCAGGAACGTCATTGCTCCAGTTAATACCGATTCCCACCACCGCATAGAGGATTTTATTTGCCTCAATCTTGGTTTCGGTGAGAATGCCTCCCAACTTGCGCCGATCAATTAATAAATCATTGAGCCACTTCAGCTTCACATTTGCCCCTGTCTGATTCAGCGCCTTAGCAATTCCCCAAGCTGTCCATAGCGTAATTTGGTGCGCCTGAGATGCAGCTAAATTAGGTTGCAAGATCACGGACATAAATAGTCCACCGAGATCTGATTGCCAACTATGTCCTCGTTGCCCCCTCCCCTTAGTTTGACGCTTCGCAATAATTACAGTATTTGCTGAAGCCTGATGGCTATCAAGAAGTCGCCATGCCTCGCTATTAGTCGAGTCAATTTCTGAATATCTAATTACGGTAAACATTAGACGATGGCAATACAGGGGTAAGCAATTTATTAATAAAAAACTGATTTTACTGCAAGGACTCATCTCACTTCAAAAATCGGGGGCATTATTCCAAAAAAATATACAAATGATTTAGGACTGCTAAGTAGCTAGGCATAATTAAAAGACAAGGCCAAAACATGTGGTGCACGCGCAGCGTGCGCCACATGTTTTGGTGCTTTATATTTAATTGCGCTCATCTACTTCTGTGGAAGTTTGTGATTATCCTAGTAAATGTTTGGTGCAAAATCCTGTAGGCAAAAAAAGGAAAGTAAAATGCGTAGATTCGGTTGGTTTGTCGGTTGGATTTTGATCAATATTTCCTCCCATATTGCCATTAGCCCCACCAGTTGGGCCTTAGACAAAACAGCCGATCGCCAAGGGATTGATGCACGTGTTTTACAGAAGCCGCCGCTAAACCTCACAGGTAAAAATGTATTTATTGGGCAAGTTGAACTCAGCCGCCCCACTCGATTTGCTGTCGATAAAATATCTAACAAACTTTTGCAAATTAATCGCGCGATCGTCCAACCCTACGAAGTATTTTTTCGTGATGGCAAAGCTATCCCAAATAAAAATCTAGATGATCACTCGGCTCAAGTTGCGGCTGTGATCATTAGTCAAGACAAAATTCGGCGGGGAATTGCCCCAGATGCAAAACTACTTTCTTCAGCATATTCTCAACGTCGGCAAGATGGACAGCCCGAAGCTTGTTTAGCAGCCCAGTATATCGCACGACAATATAACAGCACCGTTCGCGCCATCAACTTTAGCTTTGGCGAACTCCTCAGCGAAGATCCACGCCCAAAGCCTCTACTAGATGGTAACGCCCTACTTACTCTCTGCGTTGATTGGGTAGCCAACAACTACAATACCTTGCCCATCGTCGCAGGCAATCAAGGCAAAGGAGGGATACCCATTCCCACGGATCTATATAACGGATTTACAGTCGGATTTACGCGAGAGGTCGATGGCATTTATCGCCAAGCCGATCGCGGTAATCTCATTGATGAACCCTTCATTGATCGCAATGACAATGGCAAACACGATCAAGGGGAAGTATTCAGCGATCTCAATAAAGACGGTAAATGGACGGCAGGCGTAGAAAGCCCCGTTGATGGTAGGCGATCGCTTGCTCTCCTTGCCCCCGGAAATAACCTCAAGCTCCCCACCCTGCAAAGTAAATTTAAAAATGTCAATGGTTCTAGTTTCGCTGCGCCCCATGTAGTTGGCACGATCGCCATTTTTCATGAATATGCCAATCGCCAAATTGAATCTGGCAACTGGAGCATTGATGCGCGTCGTCACGAATTAATCAAAGCAGTTTTGATCAACTCTGCTGATAAAATCCAAGATCATGGGGATGGCAAAATTCTCGGTATGTCCAAAACCATTATTGATGCCTTTGGCAGAACATGGGTTGACACCGAAGCCTACGCCAGTCGCACAATACCCCTAAGCCGTCACCTTGGCGCAGGACAACTCAATGCCCATCGTGCTTTTCTGCAATACCAAGCAGGGCAACAATTGCCCAATACTTCTCAAAACAATATTTCAGAAAATATCAAAGCGATCGGCTGGGACACTAATATTGTCGAAGTTGACAAATATCAAGACTATATTTTTGCCAAATCGCTAGAAGCTGATAGCTATATCTCAGCAACTTTAACTTGGGATCGTCAGGTCAAACTTAACGATAAAAATGGCAATGGTTTATTTGATATTGGGGAAAGTTTTACTAATGAAGGCTTGAATAAACTCGAATTGTATCTAATGCGATCGCAAGATACTGATATTTCTCAAAGCATCTGGTCATCAGTGAGTCAAGTTGACAACCTACAACATATTTTTATCAAAATCCCATCTACAGACCAATACAAAATCCGAGTTGTATTTAAGTCTCCACAAAAAAATTCACCAAGCCAACGTTACGGTTTAGCTTGGTGGGCAAAAAATCGATAGTACTAAATAACGTCAGTTCGAGTTAAGCTGGCAAATTTTAAAAGACCAAAAGTAAAACCCTTGCTACGCAAGGGTTTTACTTTTGGTCTTTGAGAGAGGGTTTGCGTCGCAAACCCTCTCTCAAAGACCATTTCAAATTATCCCGAACTCACGTTAAATATGTAAGGATAGGCAGCAATCGCGTTGCCTATCCTTACCAAAATAAATCCTTGCTTTTTTAGGACTACCAAAAAATCCTTAAAAGCCAAGATTAGAGTTGCACTGTAACTCGCTTTTGGCTTTTGGGTCTTAAGGTGTAGCGGCACTGGGACGCACATACTGCGAATCGACAAAACCTAGTTCAAACAACTGCTGATAAGCTTGTTGCCCCAAATCTCTGGTTGGAGCTTGGCTACGAATTAGTTGAATGAGTAAAGGTACAGCTAGCTCAGGCTGATTCTTAGCACGATAAACTACTGCAAGCTGATAGGTTGCTTCATCACGTAATTGAGCCGTTTGTAGAGCTTTACGACGATGGCTATCAGAAATACGATTATCAATTCCAGAAAAGCTAGTGGTTAGCTCTTGGTAAAAATTTGATAGTTGATTAAATACTTGACGAGCATCTTGAAGCTTGGTGACAGCCAGATCGTAATTTTGCTGACTAACGGCAGTGGTTGCCTCCGACATCAAACGCTGCCCACCTGAAATGCTAAACACACTACTTTCAAGAGCATTGGGCTTAGGAGATTCTACAGGCTGAGCTTGTGGCTTCTGTGGGGAAGCATTTTGCGCGATCGCCCCTAAAGGCAACAAAGCAGCAGCGGAAATAACAGATAAAACTGCGGCTTGGAAAGCAAACTGAAACGAGCGGGGCTTAGCAAAAGGTGTGGACATAGGTTGCAAATTCTGGATGCTCACAAAAAGTAATGAGTTTTAGATGATGGCTGAGAATACTTCAAACCTTAAAAAATTTCTCAAGAAAATTTTTAAGAAATCTTTAGAAAACTTAGCAGCCTTAGTCTAAAACTTTTTGTTATGGTAACACCCCAACATAGACGAAATACCTAGTTAAAAATATCCGCCATCATATCCGTCATAACTGTCAAAAAGTATAGGAGCGCGCTTCAGACTCCTAATCACTTATTTTGTTGAAGAGTTGTAAAGCAAATGTGACATCTTGCGTGATATGCTTAGCAACGGTGTAGGCAGCTACATCCAAGTTTTTGGATACCCATTTAAGTACTACCTCAAGTACTGGTTCTTCACTCAAAATAATCAGCAATTTTCGCTAAAAGTCAACAGTGAAGATTATCCCCGCAAAAAACAGTACAGCTTCGCAGACGGTTGTCGAACAATCTTCCGTATCAGTTACTGATGCTCTGGAAGAGTATAACCGCCTTAAGAAGAAGCTGTTAATGCTAACCCTTGCCTCTGGATTGATTATCGGTCTAGTGGTCTGGTGCGTGTATGGACAAAAAATCGCACTTAGCTATTTTATAGGCGCATTGTTTGGTGCTATCTATCTCAGAATGCTAGCTAAAGGAGTAGATCGGCTTGGAAAGCAGTCCAAGCGCCTCGGTTATGCTCGCTTTGCTGTATTTGTCATCCTGATTGCGATCGCTGCCAAATCCGAACAATTGCAGGTTTTACCCGCTTTTTTTGGCTTTATGACCTATAAAGTTGCTGTAATTGCGATTCTTGCTCAAGATTTGACAAGTAAGTCCGATTCTCGCTGATTTGACCTCCTATAGGTTGTAACATATCGAACATGATCGATCCATTAATTTTTAGCCAACAAAACAGTTTTGCCGCGCTAGAAGTGGGCAAACACCTTTATTGGCAGTTCGGTAACCTAGCGGTACACGCTCAAGTATTAATCGTGAGTTGGATTGTAATGGGCGTAGTCATCGTTGCTGCAATCATTGGGTCCAGCACCGCCAAAGCTGACCAGCGCGTCCCCGCAGGTTTTCAAAACTTCATGGAATACGCTCTGGAGTATGTCCAGAGCATTGCCAAAGACCAAATCGGCGAGAAGCATTATAGAGAATGGGTACCATTTGTTGGTAGTCTGTTCTTGTTTATCTTCGTATCAAATTGGTCTGGAGCACTAATTCCTTGGAAGCTAATTAAATTGCCAGAAGGTGAGCTTTCTGCCCCTACGGGTGATATTAACACCACTGTCGCATTGGCTCTGTTAGTCTCCCTAGCCTATTTCTACGGGGGATTGAAGAAGCGTGGACTGGAATTCTTTACCAGATACGTTCAAGCGTCTCCGTTCCTTCTTCCTTTGTGGGTTCTAGAAGATTTCACCAAGCCTCTATCACTAAGCTTCCGTCTTTTCGGAAACATCCTTGCTGATGAGCTAGTGGTAGGAGTTATGGTTCTCTTAGTACCTCTCTTTGTTCCCTTGCCATTGATGGTTTTGGGACTATTTACAAGTGCAATTCAAGCACTGATTTTCTCAACATTGGCAGCTTCTTACATTGGTGAAGCAATGGAAGGACATGGAGATGAACATCACGAGCATTAGATAGCGATTTAGCCGTTTAATTCTCTATTTGTTTCTTCGATTTCAACCTTTCATTATTTATAGCTTCACGAGTGTATTTTGCTCCTGAATTTCGTAAATTCTACTCTCAAACAAATTAACTAAAAAGTAAGGAAAAAAATGATTGATCCAGTAGTAGCATCAGCTTCTGTAGTCGCCGCTAGTATCGCTGTAGGTCTTGGCGCAGTTGGACCTGGTATCGGACAAGGTACTGCTGCTAGCCGCGCTGTTGAAGGTATTGCACGTCAGCCCGAAGCAGAAGGCAAGATCCGTGGTACTTTGCTTTTGAGCTTTGCGTTCATGGAAGCTCTTACCATTTATGGTCTAGTTATTGCTCTAATCTTACTTTTTGCCAACCCTTTTGCTTAAGAGTTAATTCACAAGAAGCTATGAGCCAATGCTCTTAGCTTCTTAAATTGACCTAGCAACCGAATTTTTTTGGCAAAATACCTATGATACTTTTGAACTTTGTCTCAAATGTCCTGCTTGCTGCGGAAGCTGTTGAGCAGAAGGGTGGTTTATTTGATGTTAATGCCACTCTCCCGATAATGGCGGTGCAGTTCATCGTTTTTGTAGCTATCCTTAACGCTATCTTCTTTAAGCCTCTAACCAAAGCGATCGACGATCGTGATGATTATATTAGAGACCAAATTATAACCGCTAAGGAAAGGCTAGAAAAGGCAGAACTAGTTGTAAAGCAATATGAGCAAGAGCTAGCTACTGCTCGTAAGGCAACTCAAAATGTTTTGGCTAATGCTCAGGCTGAAGCAAACAGAATTCGTAAAGAACGTATTGATGCAGCTACAGCAGAAGCAAGAGCAAAAGTTGCTAGTGCTAAAGCTGAAATTGAAAAACAAAAGCAAGATGCCACAGCATCTTTGGATGCAGAAGTAGAATCACTCAGTCGCCAAGTTCTCGAAAAGCTACTAGGTAATTTAGTAAGATCCTAGTCTTGTCTTCATAATCCTATGATAGTTTCTGTCTGGCTTCTGGCTGATATTGAGTAATAGAAATAACGTTTATGATTAGCAATTTCGTTTTACTTGCTAGCGAAGCAGGCGAGTCTTCAGGAATTCGGTTAAATACCGATATTCTTGAAACTAATGTAATTAACTTAGTAATTGTCCTAGCTTTTCTGGTATATGCGGGTCGCGGGTTTCTTGGCAAAATTCTTTCATCACGTTTAGAGTCGATTCAATCGGCAATTAGTGATGCAGAGAAGCGTCAAAACGAAGCTTCGGCTAAGCTTGCAGAACAGCAAAATAAATTGGCTCAGGCTCAGTCTGAGGCAGACAAATTGCGCCAGCAAGCTGAAGTCGATGCGAAACATGCGGCAGATTTAATTTTAGCGACGGTTGATGCTGATATTGCGCGTTTGCATGAAGCTGCCGATCAAGAAATTGCTACTGAGCAAGAACGTGTCATTGTGCAATTGCGTCAGCAAGTTGCTGAGAAATCTCTTGCCAATGTACAGGCTTATTTTGATCGCGGTTTAAGTGAAGATACGCAGATCGAGCTAATTGACCGTAGCATTGCCCTTTTGAGTTCTGACTAGGAGAAAACATGAAATCTAATTCTGTTAGTCAAGCAGTCGTTGCTCCCTATGCCGACGCTTTGATCTCTTTGGCTCAAGAGCAAAATAGTCTCGATGCGATCGCTAGAGATGTGCGACTAATTGGCGATACTCTTAGTGATTCCGTTGAATTAAGTCAACTGTTTGCAAGTCCTCTTGTTGGCGAAAATGTCAAGAAAGGTGTAATTGAAAGTGTTTTTGGTTCACAAGTAAGTGCATTGACCAAAAGCTTTTTACTGCTATTAGTTGATCGTAAACGCATCGCCTTTTTAAGTGAGATCGTTAAGCAGTTCCAATCTCTTTTGCGCGTGATTGATGGTGTTGCTCTTGCCGAAGTTACCTCTGCTTTTAAATTGAGTAGAGCGCAAGAAGATTCCTTACGAGATCGAGTCAAGAAACTGACTGGTGCTAAGGCAGTCGAACTTTCAATTACAGTTAATTCCGACTTAATTGGTGGTGTCATCATCAAAGTTGGTTCTCAGGTAGTAGATGCCAGCATTCGTGGACAACTGCGCCGTATTAAGAGCAGCCTAGCTGCTGCCTAGTAAGGAAACGGGTAAAAGGCATAAGGAAAAAGTAATTACCAATCCGCAATCACCAATTACCCATCACCAATTCCCAATAGCTAACAGCTAATCACTAATAGCTAACCCCTCAAATATTAAAAACAAAATCGATCGCTGATAACTGGTAAAACACAACTATGGTTAGCATCAGACCTGACGAAATAAGCAATATTATCAAGCAGCAAATTGCTAATTATAACCAAGAGCTGCAAGTTTCCAATGTTGGTACTGTCCTGCAAGTCGGTGACGGTATCGCTCGTGTCTATGGCTTGGAACAGTGCATGGCTGGCGAGTTGCTGGAATTTGAAGATGGTACTGTCGGCATTGCGCTGAACCTTGAAGAAGACAACGTTGGTGTTGTGTTGATGGGTGAAGGTCGTAAAATCGCTGAAGGTAGCTCTGTAAAGGCAACTGGTAGAATTGCACAGATTCCTGTAGGTGAAGCATTCATTGGTCGTGTTGTTGATGGTTTGGCTCAACCTATCGATGGTAAGGGCGACATCAAATCAAGCGAAACTCGTTTAATCGAATCTCCTGCTCCTGGCATTATTGCTCGTAAATCCGTATTTGAACCTCTCCAAACTGGTATTACTGCTATCGACGCAATGATTCCTGTTGGACGTGGTCAACGCGAATTGATCATTGGTGACCGCCAAACAGGTAAGACCTCCGTTGCCGTAGACACCATCATCAACCAAAAAGGTTTGGATTGTATCTGCGTATATGTAGCGATCGGTCAGAAAGCTTCTACCGTTGCTAACGTAGTTAACAAGCTTCGTGAAAGCGGTGCAATGGAATACACGATCGTCGTTATGGCAAGCGCCAACGATCCTGCTACCTTGCAATACCTCGCTCCTTACACTGGCGCAGCATTGGCTGAGTACTTCATGTACAAAGGCAAAGGCACTTTGATCGTATATGATGACTTGTCCAAGCAAGCTCAAGCTTATCGCCAAATGGCTCTCTTGCTCCGTCGTCCACCAGGTCGTGAAGCATATCCTGGAGACGTATTCTACTTACACTCTCGCTTGCTCGAACGTGCCGCGAAGTTGAGTGATGAACTCGGTGGTGGCTCGATGACCGCATTGCCAATCATCGAAACCCAAGCTGGTGACGTATCTGCTTACATTCCTACCAACGTAATTTCGATTACTGATGGTCAAATCTTCTTGTCTTCTGACTTGTTCAACGCTGGTATTCGTCCTGCAATCAACCCTGGTATTTCGGTATCCCGCGTTGGTTCCGCAGCGCAAATCAAGGCAATGAAACAGGTTGCAGGTAAGATCAAACTAGAATTGGCTCAATACGATGACCTCGTAGCTTTCGCGCAGTTCGCATCTGATTTGGATAAAACCACTCAAGCACAGCTTGCTCGTGGTCAACGTCTTCGCGAAATTCTCAAGCAGCCACAATACTCTCCATTGCCCGTATGGGATCAAGTTGCGATTATCTACACCGCAATTAATGGCTACCTTGATGAACTAGAAGTTGAGCAAGTTGGCGCATTCAACAAGGGACTTCGTAACTACTTGGCAACTAGCAAGCCTAAGTACTCTGAAATCGTGAAGGCTGAAAAGACCTTGACTAAGGATGCTGAAGCAATCTTGAAGGAAGCAATTACTGAATACAAGAAAACTTTCTTGGCTTCTGTGTAAATCTTCAACTAATTACATTGCTAATTAGCTAATTAATAGATAAACAAAAAATGTAGATGTAAGATTGCATCTACATTTTTTGTTTTCAAGTGAGCGTATGTTTATTTGAAAACTGTTATAAAGAGTCATATTTAAACAAGCAGCAAACTATGCTTCCCCCTTTTATTGTTTTAGATCCCATCCTTGAAGACTGGTTGCGCGAAGATATTGGACGTGGCGATCGCAGCACTAGTGGTTTATTTCCCGATAGTAATGCGCCTATTGGTAAAGCGGTGTGGATTGCTAAGGCAGATGGTGTGGTGGCAGGACTGCCGATCGCTGCGAGAGTTTTTCAATTACTAGATAACACAGTAAATTTTGTGATGCTCGTTCAGGATGGACAGCCTGTAAAATCTGGTGATCTGCTTGCCGAAATTAATGGTAGTCTCACCACATTACTAATGGGTGAAAGGGTTGCTTTAAATTTGGTGATGCGCCTATCGGGAATTGCGAGCACGACTGCGGAATATGTCAAAGCGATCGATAATTCCAAAACACATCTGGTTGATACTCGTAAAACTATCCCTGGAATGAGACTGCTCGAAAAATATGCGACATTTATTGGTGGGGCAATCAATCATCGCTATGGATTAGATGATGCTGTAATGCTTAAGGATAACCACATCGCAGCAGCAAGAGGCATTACTGAGGCAGTACAACGGGTGCGGGAACATATTCCATTTACAACATCGATTGAAGTAGAAACAGAATCAATCGTGCAGGTAAAGGAAGCCATGCATCTCAATCTGGATGTAATTATGTTGGATAATATGCCCTTGTCAATTATGCGTGAAGCGATCGCACTCATTCGCCAACATAGCCCACACACCAAAATCGAAGCTTCAGGCAATATTACGCTCAATACGATTTCACAGGTGGCAGAGTTAGGTGTAGATTATATTTCAACTTCGGCAATGGTTACGCGATCGCATTGGCTAGATATTAGTATGAGAATTAGAAACTAATATGCTGATTTTTTGCACCGCTTGACAGTGATCTGATTGTAAGGATGGGCGGCGCTTCGCGCCGCCCATCCTTACAATCATTACCCACCGCTTATACTACAAGTATGTAACTACAGGATTTCTAGTGATGAGTCTGGCAATTACCGATGAAACCTTAGCAATAACTAACTTAGAACATACCTCTCTCTACGAACGTGACTATTGTGCATGGATTGAATCCATGAGCCAATTCCTACGAGAAGGTAAGTTCACGGAACTGGATATTCCGAATCTATTAGAAGAACTTGATGATATGAGTGGTAGTCAAAGAGATGCTCTGGAAAGTAATTTAGAAATAGTTTTGATGCACTTATTAAAATATCGCTTTCAGCCACAATTACGATCGCGTAGTTGGCTGTTAACAATTTTTGAGCATCGTAATCGTTTGAAGAAAGCTTTTAAACGTAGTCCTAGCCTGCAACGTTACTATCAAGAAGTTTTTCCAGAATGCTACCAAACTGCTCGAAAGATGGCATCACTTGAAACTGGGTTGCTGATGTCGGATTTTCCTGAAATTAGCCCCTTTACAGTAGAACAGAGCTTAGATATAGATTATTTACCCGATTAAAATACAAACGCTCATGGAATATGCGATCGACTTTGGCACAAGTAATACTGTTGTTGCAAGAATTAATGAGAATGGGGCGATTGAGACTGTTAAATTAGCTAATTACAGTAGTCTCATTGCAAATAATCCGCCATTAGTTCCAAGCTTTGTTTATGTGCAGGATGCCGATAAAGAGCAAGTATTAATTGGTCAGGAGGTAAGCGATCGCGGTTTAGACAGCAAGAATTCTAAAGGTGAACAGCGATTTTTTAAGGCTTTCAAACGAGCGATCGGTTCTAATGTTTCGATGTTTGTCCCAGAACTTGATGGGCGCGAAGTCGAATTTGAACTGGTGGGAGAATTGTTTTTAAAGAAAATTATTGAGCGCTTACCTGATGTAGATTCGTTGATTTTTACGGTTCCCGTTGATAGTTTTGAGTCCTACCGCAATTGGCTCGGGGGAATCTGCGAGAAGCTAGCTGTTAATCAGGTGCGTATCATTGATGAACCGACTGCGGCAGCACTGGGATATGGCATTAATGGTGGTGGAGAGACTCTATTAGTAGTGGATTTTGGTGGTGGAACCTTAGATTTATCTTTAGTGAAGTTATCCTTTGCTCAAGTGCAAATAGACGCTAATCAGCCAAAATCACCACTTGGTTTTCTATTAAAATGGGGCGATCGCACTATCAAAAATACTGCTGCATCTCATAACCAAATTTCCCAAACTGCTAAAGTTCTTGCAAAGACAGGGCAAAATCTTGGTGGGATTGATATCGATAACTGGATTATTGATTACTTTCATCAAGAGTTAGAATTACCGAAAAATTCTCTCGTAAATCGTTTAGCGGAACGGATTAAAATAGCTCTTTCTAGTGGTGAATCTGTTACAGAAGTTTATTTTAATGATGAAACCTTTGAGTCTTATGAGTTAAGTTTGACGCGATCGCAGCTAAATCGAATTCTGGAACAGCAGAAATTTTTTGTTAATCTCGATAGCGCTCTTGATCGCGTTCGCCAACAAGCTTTGCGTCAAAATATTGACCTCAATCAGATTGATGCAATTTTATTAGTAGGTGGTACTTCCCAAATCCCTGCGGTAAAGGAATGGGCATTAAAACATTTTCCTAGCGAGAAGGTAAAAGCTGATAAACCATTTGAAGCGATCGCACATGGTGCAATTTCTCAAGGTTGGGAACTCAAAGACTTTCTCTATCATAGCTATGGGATTCGCTATTGGGATAAGCGCTATAAAAAACATAACTGGCATACTATCGTGAAATCTGGCACAACTTATCCTTTAGAAAAGCCAGTAGAACTAACTCTTGGTGCATCAGTTCCCGATCAACCAAATATAGAGTTAGTCATTGGTGAATTAGGTGAAACTAATGTGGAAGTCTATTTTGAAGATCAGCGCCTTGTTACCCGTGTGTTAGAGGGAAAGCAAGTGGCAGTACAAATTCTCAATGAGAATAGCAAAGTCATAGCCAAGCTTGATCCTCTGGGTCAAACAGGTAGCGATCGCATCAAGGTTTTCTTCCAAGTTGACGAAAAGCGTACTTTGCGAATTACGGTTACTGATTTACTAACCAAGCAAAAATTATTAGAAGATATGCCAGTAGTTCAACTTGTTTAGAAGCAATTTTTCTACTCAACCACAAAATGGCTTATCCATTTTGTGCAAGGATGGGCGGCGCTTCGCGCCGCCCATCCTTATGAAAGCCCTAAATACTGTGAGACAGAGCACAGTGTTACCTCACAATATTTAGGATCTGACTTGTCCTAATACAAGCTGATTAAGTTGTTGCGATTGTGTTTCTAGACGAGTTGCTAGGCGATCGCACACAAGCTCACATAGATTAAAGATAATCGGATCAGCAATTTCATAATAGACACTTACCCCAACAGGTGTTCGCGATACTATCCCTGCCTGCATCAAAATTTTCAAATGCTTAGATACATTAGCCTGTCCTAAATCCGTTGCACTCATAATTTCTGTCACATTTTTACGACCAGACTTTAAGCAGCACAAAACCTGTAATCGGCTTAATTCTGATAAAACTTTAAAATAGTCGGCAACCTGTACCAAGGCTGGAGAATTAGCTTCCATAAACTAAAATTTTCTTTAGGATATCTTGCATTATATTGCTATATAGTAATATAATGCAAGATATGATTTAAATCCTAATTTCCATAATTATATGCACACACCTTTGGAGCGATTGCCAGTAACTGAAATAGATGCAACATCTCTCAAGCGAAAGTTGGATTTACAACAAGTCACTCTCGTTGATGTCCGTGAATCGGGGGAATATGCATCAGAACATATATCAGGTTCTATTTCTATGCCTTTGTCAACCTTCGAGCCAGAACTAGTCGAACAGATCGGTAGCAAGCCAATAGTACTATGTTGTCAATCAGGAATGCGCTCTAGCAAAGCAACTCAAAAATTATTAGAGTGCGGGTTTGAATCCGTAAGCCAGCTTCAGGGAGGAATATCCAGTTGGAAATCCGTAGGTTTTAAAACAGAAAGTGCACAAAATGCACCTATCAGTTTATTTCGCCAAGTTCAAATTGTGGCAGGTTCACTAGTTGTTTTAGGAACTCTATTGGGAGTCTTTGTTTCTCCTTATTTTTTAATACTTAGTGGATTTGTGGGCAGTGGCTTAGTGTTTGCTGGAGCAACCAATACCTGTGCAATGGGAATGCTCCTTGCCAAGCTTCCTTACAATCAAAGAAAATAATTTGCGCCTTGAAAACAACCATGCCACCAATTAAGATTTTTTGTTTTTCTGATGTACTGTGTGTTTGGGCTTATATTGCTCAAATTCGCCTAGAAGAACTCAAGGCTGAATTCGGAGAAAGTATCGCTATTGATTATCACTTTGTGCCTGTATTTGGTAATGCCAGAGAGAAGCTAGAAAATGGATGGCGCGATCGCGGCGGTTTAAAGGGATATAGTGATCATGTAAAGACGACAGCAAGCAAGTTTGAGCATATTTCCGTACATCCAGAAATTTGGACTCAGGTAGTTCCTGCTTCTTCGACCTCGGCGCATTTATTTCTTCGTGCCGTGCATTTACTAGAGGTCAAAGGACTAGTGCCAGTCAGCGATCGCATTCTTGAAAAAACAGCTTGGGCTTTTCGCGAAGCTTTTTTTACGAAGCTTGCCGATATTAGCGATCGCCAAGTTCAATTTGAAATAGCCAAAAAGCTCAAGCTTCCTAAAAAAGCAATTCAAGCAATCATTGATAGTGGTGAAGCCTATGCCAGCTTATCTAAGGACATGGAGCTAGTAAAAGAACATAATGTCACTGTTAGCCCTACTCTCATTTTTAATGAAGGTCGGCAAAGACTAAATGGTAACGTAGGCTATCGCGTCATTGAAGCAAATATTCGTGAACTACTGCATAATCCTCCAGATGAGCATTCTTGGTGCTAGATAATTTTAGTTTTCATCTCCCAAATAAGCCTCAATCACAGCTCGATCACTTTTGACAATTTCAGGTTGACCGATCGCAATTAGTTGTCCAAAATCCAACACAGCAATGCGATCGCATAGTCCCATCACTAAAGGTACATGATGCTCAATCAATAAAATCGTCAGATTAAAGCGATCACGCAAGCTCCGAATGAAGTCACTTAGTTGCCCCTTTTCGCTAGGATTCATCCCAGCAGCAGGTTCGTCTAAAAGTAATAACTTGGGTTGCAGGGCTAGCGCACGCGCAATCTCAAGGCGGCGTTGATCACCATAAGAGAAGTTTTTGGCTTTGACATCGGTACGATCACTTAAGCCCACTAGTTCTAATAGTTCATAGGCGCGATCATAGGTTTGCTTTTCTTCTTTATGGGTGGGTGGCAAACCTAAAATTCCATTCCCAATACCTGTAGTAGTACTCAAATGCCTAGCGATCGCCACATTTTCTAAAGCAGAAAGTTCACCAAACAAACGAATATTTTGAAACGTGCGGGCAATTCCACATTTTGCAATTTGATGAGGACGACGATTAGTGATTTCCTGCCCATTAAAAATAACTTGACCACTACTAGGGGCAATTAATCCTGTAATCGTATTAAACAATGTAGTTTTGCCAGCACCATTAGGACCAATCACTCCAAATATCTCATTTTCCTGCACACCAAAAGACACTTCATTGACCGCTACCAAGCCACCAAAGCGGCGGGTTACTTTTTGAATAGTTAAGGTTGAATTTGTATCCATAGTGATAAGCCTAAGTACAGGACAAAAAGTTGCAAAAGTAGACAGGAAGGGTTTTTATATAAAGATACTCACATCGCAAATAAACCCCCTATCAAAGAGATTAACCTATTCCGAGAAATGTTGCAGCAACATCTGCAATGGAATGCAGCAAGACTCGCATTGGTATCCACATTTCTAATCGCGCTAATGTGAGTAAAGACCGTAAACCTAGCCGAAATCGCGGCAGGATTTAGTGGTAAAGCCAAAGTTGAATCCCACTATAAAAGGCTACAAAGATTCTTCCGAGACTTTGAAGTGGACGATGAAAGCATTGCTTCAAACGTCGTCAAAGTAATGAAGATACCCGAACCATAGGTAATTTCTATAGACCGCACTGATTGCGCCCTTTGGTAAGATATTGTTCAATGTGCTGGCATTGAGAGTATTGCATCATGGAGTCGCTTTCCCGTTAGTGTGGATAATGCTGGATAAAAAAGGTAACTCTAACACCCGTGAGCGCTGTGAATTGTGGAATCGATTTCTAGAAATATTTGGAGATCGTAAAATCGCTTTTTTGACCGCAGACCGAGAGTTTGTTGTTGGTCACTGCGCCTGTCGAAGTGTGAGGATTGGTTTGATTACTTGCTGTGTGACCCATGTACTCATTTTCGGATACGCATTCGTAAAAACACCTTACTTGACGATGGGCAAAAAGAACTGCGGGCTGAAGTTTGTTTTCAAGACCTCCAATTTTGTCAATCGAAAGTGTTATCCCAACCCAGAAAAGTTTGGGATCATTCGCTTTGTATAGCAGCCGTGTGTTTGGACGATGGCGATTTATTAATTGGAGACTGTAAAAAGTTGTGTGTAAACTCAGGCTGAAACTATTGATTCTTCGTTGAATTTGCCAATTAAACACTAAAAAATTTATATTCTCACTTTTTGTCTTTTAAAATCTGCCAGCTTAACCCGAACTGACGTTAGATAAGGATAAGCGGCGCTTATCCTTACTGAGCAATACCGAAAAAGCTAGCCAGTGGGCAGCTTTTTTATTTTTGTAAGGCAGAAAGCTCTAATCCTTCAATGGGTTGCAAGAACGCGAATAACCGATTTGCAATCTTGGTAACGCCACCTTGAATATTTGATTCAATATTTAGAGGCATTACAGGATCATGTAACGAGAGCCGTAGTAAAAACCAGCCATTCTCATCATCAGCAGTACAGGAAACACGAATACCTTCATAGTTATTCGGTACGATTTGCCAATCGGTTTGACTAGATGCGAAGGTTTGTAAATCGTTGATGACCTTCTCTCCTAAAGTTTTAAAATCCTCTACTAGCATTTTGAGTCGAAACTCTTCGCTTTCGGATGGTTCTTGTAAGTTAGCAATTAAATCGGTGAGTGATTTGCCCGCTAATTTGGATTTTGCTAATTCAATCAGGAGCTTACTTACCAAATAAGCGCCATCATCAAGGAAATAGTTCTCTTTCATCGCGCCGTGCCCTGAAGTCTCGATCGCCAGCCAAGACTCTTGCCCTGATTGATTAAGACGGATTGCTTCATTAATTACATTCTTGTAACCACGCTTAAAGCGATGATGCACACCTTGCAAATCCTCAGTAATGAATTTAGCCAGCCCATCAGAGGTAATCGAATCAGTGACAATAGCTGAGTTAGGATGCTCTTTGAGGACGATCGCCGAAATAAGCGCAATCAAGCGATTACGATTAAGCTCTTTGCCAAATTGATCAACCGCCGCACTGCGATCGACATCAGTATCAAAAATAATTCCAAAATCTGCTTGATGTTTAATAACTGCTTCACAAATGGAAGCCATTGCCACCTTATCTTCAGGATTGGGAACATGATTGGGAAATGTTCCATCGGGATCGAGAAATTGGCTCCCTGTAATATCTGCACCGAGAGGCTCTAAGACTTTACTAGCATAGAATCCACCAGCCCCATTCCCTGCATCAACGATGATTTTTAAGCCCTGAAGTGGTTGTTCGTAATGTTCGGGATGACTGACCGCTTCACGAATTTTGGTGACAAATTGATTTGCATAGACTGAGATAAAATCATGCTTGGTGATATTTCCTTGAGAGGTAGAAGTCGCAAACTCATTCTTCTCGGCAAGATTGAGAATATTCGTAATATCTTTTTTCTCTAAGCCACCCTGAGCCGTAAAAAACTTTAAACCATTGCGATTGAATGGTAGATGACTTGCCGTGAGCATAATTGCGCCATCACAGTTAAAGCCATCAGTAACTGTACTCATAAACATTGCTGGTGTGGATGCGATCGCAAAGTCATATACCTGACTACCGAGGGAAGTTATTCCTTCCATTACTGCTTGCATTAACTCCGCACCCGATAGCCGACTATCGCGCCCTACGGAAATCAGTAGGTCTGAGGTAGGTTTGTCTAGTTTCTGAGATAGCCAAATTGCAAAAGATTGTCCGAGGATTTTGGCAATGGCAGGAGTTAGGTTTACATCTTCATTGGGTACGCCTGCGATCGCTACGCCACGAATATCTGAGCCATTTTGCAGCTTTTTCCAATTGAAATCTTGCATCGTTATCTTGCTTTCATACTCTACTACTAAGTAGTTCAGCATTAGTAAACTAAAAACCTGCTTGTGTCGCCCGCTACGCGCGCGACACAAGCTCTGGTTTTAGTGTTTGATGCTGAACTACTTAAGTAGTCTAAGGTTCTAATCCAAGACTTATATAGATCGATATTATTTATCCATATTTCGAGCTTAAGGAATGGCAGCGCGATGCGCTGCCATTCCTTAACTATAATATTACTAATCAAAATAGTTCTAATAATAATCAAATGACCTCAACGCAGAATAAATCTGTCCAAGCCGCCCATGCAGCCTTTATCCCCACAATGCGCGAGTTAGTTAGAACCTATCAAGCATTGTCAGCTTATTCTGAAACCCATATTCGCCAATTTGATCTTACGCCTGCTCAGTTTGATGTTATTGCTTCCCTTGGTAATACCAATGGCATGAACATGGGGGAGTTAGGCGAAAAAACTTTAATTACTAAAGGGACTTTAACTGGGGTGATCGATCGCCTAATCCAAAAAGAACTAGTAACCAGAGAAACGCCCTTAGATAATCGTCGCTGTGTGAATGTGCAATTAACGACAAAGGGGCAAGAGGTTTTCGAGCAGGTTTTTCCAGCCCATATTGCTCATGTTAAAGAAAGGTTCGAGAAACTTGATCCCACAGAACTAGAGTTACTTAAGGTTTTACTCAGTCGTCTTAGACAAGCTTTTTAAAGATGAGTTGCTGCGCGAAGCGCAGCAACTCATCTTTCTGAGCTATTGACAACCTAAATTGCAGGCACTAATCTATGAATATAGTTCTAACTAGAACTATTCTATATAAAATAAATATGGATAGCTTACCCGCAATTTTCTTATCCCACGGTGCGCCAGATTTGCCGATTCGAGATGGCGCTGTTCGTGATTTTTTGCGATCGCTGCATCAGCAATTTCCGAAGCCCAAAGCAATTTTGGTAATCTCGGCACATTGGCACTCTCCCCCGATGGTGAGCGCTGCGACTCATCCCAGAACTATCTATGACTTTTCAGGATTTCCCAGTCAACTCTATGAATTGATGATATCTATCAGCCCATCAATAATGGCGTATATCGTTGCGGATTTGCCACTTCGCAAGCAGCCTATGATGAAGCAGTTACTGAGTTATTTCAAGCCTTAGAAAAATATGAAGCACTCCTCGGACAGCAAAAATATCTATGTGGCACGAAAATAACCCTTGCAGATTGGTGTTTATTTACAACGCTATTTCGATTTGACTTGGCTTATTACGGACTGTTCAAGTGCAATCTTAAGCGCTTAGTAGATTTCCCAAATCTATGGAACTATTGCCGCGATTTATATCAATATGCTGAGGATCAATCCGTTTGCAGCATCGACCACGTGAAGCGGCTCTATTATGCGGGTCTACCCGAACTCAATCCATCTCGTATTGTGCTTAAAGGTCCTGCGATCGCTTTTGGAAAATTGCAGAAGGGACTTGCGATTAATTAAAGTACCTAAGGCTTCGACTTCGCTCAGCCAAAGTTGGCTGAGCGAAGTCGAAGCTGAACACTGTGGTACTTTTTTCTCGTCAATTCCCTAATCGTCATTTGTAACCTGCTGCTTGCAGAGAAAAAAGATGGGCATAGCGTCCATTGGTAGCCAATAACCGCTCATGACTGCCCTGCTCGATAATTCTGCCATCAGCCATCACGATAATTTTATCCGCCATGCGGACAGTGGAAAATCGATGGGAGATGAGAACTACCATCTGATCCTTAGTGAGAGAACGGAAGTGATTGAAAATATTCATCTCTGCTTCCGCATCCATTGCCGCAGTTGGTTCATCGAGGACGAGAATATCCGCTTGCGATCGCATAAAAGCTCTGGACAGAGCAATCTTTTGCCATTGACCTCCCGATAGTTCTTGGCCACCCTTAAACCATTTGCCTAGCTGGGTACTAAATCCTTTGGGCATATTATTAATAAAGGGTTTTGCCATCCCTTTTTCTGTGGCAACTTCCCATTCTTGATATTCATTTAATCGCTCCACATCCCCAACACCGACATTCTCACCAACTGTAAATTGATACTGCACAAAGTTCTGAAAAATCACACCGATTCTCTTTCGCAAAACATCAATATCCCAATCATTGAGATCAACGCCATCTAATAAAATTTTGCCACTTGTAGGAACATATAACCGCGTCAGGAGCTTAATCAAAGTAGTTTTGCCAGAACCATTTTCGCCGACGATCGCTAGTTTTTCGCCATGCTTGAGATGTAGGGAAATATCCTTTAAAACTGGCTCTGTACTTTCGGGATAGCAAAAAGAAACATTTTCAAATCTAATCCCATCAGGCTCAATACCGCTAGTGATATAACCTTCTGATTTAGGAATTGGTTGTTCGAGAAATTCGTAAAGATTCGCTAAATAGAGATTATCTTCATACATGCCACCGATAGAAGTTAGCGCTGCCGCAAAGGTAGCTTGACCTTGACGGAAGACAACGAGATACATCGTCATTTCCCCTAAGCTGATTTTACCTGCGATCGCCTCAATCACAATCCATGCGTAGGCAGCGTAAAATGCTCCCGTACTCAGCAATCCTAACAGATAGCCCCAAATTCCTTTTTGAATCGTGAGATTGCGATCTTCGTCATACAAGCGATCAAAAATATCGCGATAGCGTCGCAATAGCATTCCACCTAATTGATAAAGCTGCACTTCCTTCGCATAGTCTTCTCGCGCCAGTAAAGTCTCTAGATAATGCTGCTGACGTGTTTCTGGTGATCGCCATTTAAAGAGACGGAATGAATGCTCGGAGAACTTAGTTTCTGCAATAAAAGAAGGAATGGCAGCTAATACCAAAACAATTACTGCCCAAACCGAAAACTGTAATAGCAATCCGCTAAATGTTAAGAGCGTTAGTGCTGACTGACCTAAACCAAAAATGCGGTTGATTAAGGATAACGGACGACTAGAAGCTTGCGATCGCGCCTGTGTCATCTTGTCATAAAATTCCGAATCCTCAAAATGAGCTAGTTCTAACGTGAGTGCCTTCTCCAAAATCAAAACATTCACCTGCTGCCCCAATAGCACTCTGAGCAAAGACTGCGATACATTCAATCCCTTTTGTGCCGCCGCCAAAATCACAATTAATAGCGCCTCAAATCCCACGTAACTAAGCGCCAAATTGCGATCGCTAATTAAACCACTCCGCGAAGCTAGCACCACGCCATCCACGATCAGCTTACCCACATAGGCGATCGCCGCAGGTAGCAGTCCACTCATCAGCGTAAAAATAGCGATCGCCACAGTTAATACGGCACTGGTTTGCCACACTAGTCCTAAAGCTTTAATGCCATAGCGGAAGATCGACAAAGACTTTCGCATCGTCTTACCAATCGATTTCCATCCCTTTAATTCATTTTTTTTCTTTTTTACCATGCCATCTATGTTATCTCAATGATATTAAATTAAGTGGGGTGTAACTCCACTTAATTTAATTGAAAACAATACTCAGTCAAGCTTTCGGATTTTTAAAATGGCTTTGCCATTTTAAAAATCGTTGTTATTCTTCGCCAATAGGCTTGAAATGGAAACTGGACATAATCTTGGGTAATTGATAACAACACAAATAGATGACCAAAAAATGTCGCGATCGCCCAAAACTTGGGAAACCACGCCAAGGGAACATCAGGTTCGGTCGGGAACAAATAAACAGCAAGTGAGGCGATCGCTGTTGGTACTAATACTAATAAAATTCCCACTACGACTAACCAACGACTGGTATATACCTGAACTTCATTGGCATTTTCCCAGCACTTACCATTCCAAACCCAGCGTAATGTCGAGATAGTATCTGCCATTCGCAAAACTTGACGCATGGAGTTTGACTCTTTTTCGATGACGAAAATGTGATTACAAAAATTGCAGCCCAGTGAGTCCATCATGGGCATTTCAGCGATCGCTCCATGCCTACAGATGGGACAAGGGGCAGACATAAAGGAAACAGGCGATCGCGAACTAAAGTAATCCATTGTTTAAGTAATTTTACGGAATTCTCAAATATCTTGGCAGTCGCTACCAAACCACATATAATTCACACACTTCTGATGATAATCATATTAATATCAGTTATCTTTGTGGAAGTGTCTGTACCCAACTAAACTGGGGGAAGTTTTATTGGGAATAGACATCTTAATGTTCATCAAGGGTGTAAGGAATATCATGCTTCATAGATTTACAAGGCTATCATTATCATCCACATTGTTATTAGTTGCTGTTCTAGCATCAGCTACCTATGTTCGTGAATCGGTGCAAGCTGAAACCACAACATTACCATCTAATCAATCTGAGGTTTCATCTGTAGGCAAGGCGATTGATAGCGAGCCAGTGCAAGTGCGATCGCAATCAACAGTTAATCCTGCACTAAGCACGACCAAATCGACGGATACCGCGATCGTGCAAAATATTAACCAAGATGTTCTAGCAGAGCCTCTGTCCGCCGATAAAACTGCACAGAATGTCACTTCCGTTTCTCAATTGAGTGACGTGAAACCTACTGACTGGGCTTTTACCTCATTGCAATCTTTGGTTGAGCGCTATGGCTGTATTGCAGGATATCCCGATCGCAGCTTTCGTGGCAAACAAGCAACTAGTCGCTATGAATTTGCGGCTGGCTTAAATGCTTGTCTTGATAAGATCAACGAGATTATTTCCACAGGGCTAGCGGATAAGGTTAGCCAAGAAGATCTTGCCGCTTTGAAAAAACTGCAAGAAGAATTTGCGGTGGAACTAGCCACATTACGTGGGCGTGTTGATGCCCTTGATGCCAAAGTCGCCAAACTTGAAGCACAACAGTTTTCAACAACTACAAAGTTATTCGGTCAAGCAATTTTTGGTTTACAAGGACGCTTCAGTAATTCTCCTAGTATCTTTGGTACAAAAACTGCTGACACAGGCACTAACCTCACCTTTGGTGGTACGGTTCAACTTAGCTTGCTCACTGAGTTTAGCCCTCGCAGTGTTTTGCTAACAGGACTCAGTATTGGCAATATCTCTACAACCTCAACTGGCAACAGTGGATTTACTAACACATTCACTCGTTTAGGTTACGAATCCCTCACAGGAGAATCAGGTAATACCGTTATTCTTAGCGATCTTACCTACCGATCTCTTATTAATAATAATTTGGCGCTCATTGTTGGTCCTGTGGGGGTCAGTCCAGTTTCTGTTTTTCGCGGGCCCGATCGCTATCAGAGTGCTGGACAGGGCGCAATTTCCCTGTTTGCTCAGCGCAACCCAATTTTAAACCTTGGCAGTACTACAGGTGGTATAGGTTTAGACTGGCAAATTGCTAAGAGAACTAGTTTACAGGCTATATATTCCGCAGGTACACCTCAGACAGCATCAGGTAATGGTGGATTGTTTGGTGGTAACTACACCCTAGGCGCACAATTCCTCTTTGCTCCTGTTGAGCCTGTAGATGTAGCTTTGTATTACCTTCGCTCCTACTCAAATAACTCCACAACCACCAACCCACAGTATGCTAGATTACTGACAGGTGTGGGAGATGATATCGTTGCTATTAATGCAACTGGAGGCGCATTGCCACTCAGTACTGATGCCTTTGGTAGTACAGTCAATTGGAAAATTACACCTAAACTTAACTTAGGTGGATGGGTTGGCTTTACGACTTCAACAGTTAGTGGATTGACGGGTAGTGTTCAGACCTTTAACTGGATGTCTTATCTGACTTTCCCCGATCTCTTTAAGGACGGTAATTTGGGTGGTATCTATGTTGGTCAACTTCCTAAAATTACAGGTAGTAGCTTGAGTGGTAATAGTAACGTTCCTAACTATCTCAATAATTTAGTATCAGCTACATCTGGAGTTAGTTCGGGTGGTCAGAATACCTCGGCAACTCACGTTGAGCTATTCTATCGCCATCGTATTTCTAAGAACATCAGCATTACCCCCGGTTTGATTTTCCTGTTTAATAATGGCAATCGGGCAGGTAGTGATACTGTCACAATTGGTGTTTTAAGGACTACTTTCTCTTTCTAAGTTGCCTTTATGTAGTATTTCAAATGATTAAACACTCATTTAAAATACGGCATAAACCAATAGCATGTAAATAATAGGTATTCCTAGGGTATTAATCATACTAAACATAGCAATGGAGTTTTCTATGCCTAAAAATTTATTGCCAACTATTTGTCTAATTGGTTGTAGTTTTACATCTTCTCTGCTTGCATTTATCTCACCTGTAAAAGCTAATACAGAGGTAATCTACGAAAGACTGAAACCTAGTGATGAAGTGCCTAGTCAAATTATTAATTTAATTGTTGATGATCAGGGTAATGAAGGTATTGAAGTTCCAACAACAAGCCCAAACTCTAACTTTAATGTAAGATTACCAGCGATACCAACACCACCACCAGCACCAGTCAGGAGTGTTTCATAAAAAATTTGGAATTCTTTCCAACTTAAGGATTTTAAAAGCGATGAGTAAAAATACTGATGGCAAATTCCATTACAGGCTGAGTAGATTATTTTTTATGCGCTAACCTTGGATAGCAATAATGTAAGAGATATCTAGGGCAACTCAAAACCCAAATAAGTGAAGGCGGCACGAAGTGCCGCCTTCACTTATTTGGGTTTTATGTCATAAGCAAAACTTACATTGCTATATAGCAATCCGAAATGCGAGTTTAGGTTACTTTGAAACTATCTTTGAGAGAAGGTTTGCTTAACCCAAACTGACACTGATTATTTATCATTAGATCGATAAATGCGATTAATTGCTTCTAGCATTTGACTGTTAGAAATTATTTGGCGACGTTGATCTAATTTAAACTTTTCAACGCGATCGCCCATAGTTTTCTCAGATGGCAAGCCTGTATCCTCGGAAGTCTGCCAATTAAATAATCGGTCTAGTCCTTCTAAAGGCGCAAAAGAGACATTAGTATCAGTGAAGCGTAGCAACTGCATACTACCGCCACCAACAGCAGGTGCATTAGTTTGCTGCATCTCTAATAAAATTTCCTGAGCAGGTGATAGGTTATTGGATCTCCCTCCACCAATACTGACTTGAGCGTTAGTTTCCCCCACATTGCAAGCAATCATACTGCTAGCGATCGCCAGCAACCCCAAAATTTTGTACGAAGCCATATGAACCTTCCTAAGACTTTACATGGTGAACTACAACACGACATTACTTAGCCAACTCTATTAAAACTAACATTACTTGCAAATATTTACCGCCAAATGTCAGAAAGTTCACATAACATAATTAACGTCAATTCTGGTTACAGCGCTTTGCGATTTCTCGAAACCCAGATAAATTTTGAAAAAGCTTGCAAAACAAGCTTTTTCAAAATTTATCTGTATTACACAAACCCTAAATAGGCTGTAAGCTAGTAAATTTTAAGATTCCAAAATTAAAAGCCTTGCTATGCCAAGCTTTTAATTTTTAGGCTTTGAGAAGGGTTTGCGTAGCAAACCCTTCTCAAAGCCTAAAATTATCCCTAACTCACGTTAATTTTAGGGACATCCTTGATGGGTACGACTCTAAAATGCTTTTGGTTGCTATAGTATCGATAAGACTTCGATTATTTGATAGTTTGTTAAGCAATCGGGTGAAGTGATCGATAAGTAGATTTTAGTAATGACACCATGCTAGAGACGGTAAGTGAAGCAGACCAACCTAAGGATTTTACAGACACGGCAACCATTGAGGATGTAAGTGAGACATCGATCGCTATGGTCGATCGCCCATCTGATGATGACGAGCTTGACGAAATCGATGATGTAGAGATGTCTCTGTTTGATCACCTCGAAGAATTGCGATCGCGGGTTTTTTATGCCCTGATTGCCGTTATCATCGGTGTGATTGGTTGCTTTGCAGTAGTTAACAAGATTGTTGCCTTACTGGAAATTCCTGCACAGGGAGTGAAATTTCTCCAGCTTGCTCCAGGGGAATATTTCTTTGTGTCCATTAAAGTCGCAGGCTATAGTGGGCTTCTTGTTTCTAGTCCTGCCATCTTGTACCAAATTGTGCGTTTTATCTTGCCTGGGCTGACGCGCAAGGAAAAACGAGCGATCGCGCCAATCGTATTTGGTTCTAGTATTTTATTTGTCCTCGGTATAGTTTTTGCTTATCAGTTATTGATTCCTGCCGCACTCAACTTTTTTATCAGCTACGGTGGTGATGTTGTTGAGCAGTTTTGGTCAATTGATCGCTATTTTGAGTTTGTATTGTTGTTGCTGTTTAGCACAGGTTTAGCCTTTCAAATTCCCGTTATCCAAGCATTGTTGGCACTTACAGGTATTGTCAACTCAGCGAGGATGCTGGCAGGTTGGCGTTATGTAGTCCTTGGTGCAGTCGTCCTTGGTGCTGTGTTAACGCCGTCAACTGATCCGATGACACAGAGTTTACTTGCGGGTGCAGTTGGTATCCTATACTTTGGTGGTATTTTCTTAGTCAAAGCAATGGGAAAATAACATCTTAGGTAGCCAGAGCAATCTAGCTATCTAAAAAAGGAGGGAGCGCATAGCGCTCCCTTTTTTTAGATAGCTGCCGTCACTTATAGGACAAAACCAAAACCCAAGAAGAGAAAGGCGGCGCTTCGCGCCGCCTTTCTCTTCTTGGGTTTTACTATATCTAAAAAAACGTGAGTTCGATAACGCTATTTTGCGCGGCGCGAAGCGCCGCGCAAATGGCGGAAAATGGTAAAAATCGCTTAGCGATTTTTACCATTTTCCGCCTTCGTCGAACTGACGTTAAAAAAGGGAGCGCATAGCGCTCCCTTTTTTATACAAACTCAGCTTCGATAGTTTCGGGCTGTTGTTTAGGGCGAGGATCAAACTCAAATAGTGAGTAGACAACATCGCGGCGGATTTGGGTCATCATATCAAGGAAGATTTCGTAACCTTCACTCTTGTATTCGATCAAAGGATCTTTTTGTCCATAGCCACGTAGACCAACGGACTCACGCAAAGCTTCCATCGCTTGGAGATGATCGCGCCAGAGTGAGTCAATCCGTTGCAAGATAAAGAATCTTTCGGCTTGTCGCATTAAACCCACTTGCAATGCTTCTACCTGTGCTTCTTTAATCTCGTAAGCACGGCGGACTTCTTCTCTCAGGAAGGCTTGCATTTCAGGTAAGAACATATCATCAAGTTGCTCTGGCTCAAGGTCTTGCAGGAGATTTACGAATTCTCTGACCTTCTTCACCATAGCGGTAAGGTTCCATTCTTCGGGAGGAAGCTCTGGGTTGACGTAGGCATTGACGATATCATCCATCGTGCGCTCAGCATATTCAATGACGCGATCGCGGAGGTTTTCACCCTCTAGTACCCGACGACGCTCAGCGTAAATTGCTCGACGCTGATTGTTCATCACTTCGTCGTACTCAAACACTTGCTTCCGAATGTCGTAGTAGTAAGTTTCAACCTTCTTCTGAGCATTTTCTAGAGCGCTGGTGAGCATTCCTGAACTGATGGGCATATCTTCTTCGACGCGGAAGGCATTCATCAAACCTGCCACGCGATCGCCTGCAAAAATCCGCATCAAGTTGTCTTCGAGGCTGAGGAAAAATCTCGTTGAGCCGGGGTCACCTTGCCGACCGCAACGACCGCGCAATTGGTTATCAACACGACGGGATTCATGGCGTTCAGTACCGATCACATGTAAGCCACCAAGTTTAGTTACCTCTTCATGTTCGGCATCGGTGACAGCTTCGTATTCACGCTTAATTAACGTAAAGGCATCACGCAGCTTTTGAATGACTGGATCATCGGTAGGTGCTTTTTCAGAAGCTACAGCCAACATATCTTCAGCTTCTAACTCGGACTGACTCATTCTGCCTAGTTTCTCGACGGCAAATTCGATCGCTTCCTTAAGTTGGGCTTGTGCATCCTTAGAGAGTTCACAGGGGAAGAGACTATCGGAAACTTTCCAAGTCTTCTTCTTTTTAGATTCACTCGCACTACCAAAACCTTGCCCCTTTTGTGGGCGATCGCTAAACATGCGTTGACCTTCATTGGTAAAGTCGTCATCATCTTCAGGGCGCACAATCTGCGGCATGAAGTTTTCCCGCACCTTCAGACGCGCCATGTAGTCAGCATTACCACCAAGGATAATGTCTGTACCACGACCAGCCATGTTGGTGGCGATCGTGACCGATCCTTTACGACCTGCCTGAGCTACGATTTCGGCTTCCCGTTCCACATTCTCAGGCTTCGCATTCAGCAAGTTATGAGGAATTTCTTTTTCACTTAACAGCCGCGAGAGAACTTCTGATTTCTCAACGCTAGTAGTTCCCACAAGAACAGGGCGACCTGTTTCATGCATTTCCCGACATTCTTCAGCAACGGCGCGCCATTTTGCTGCTTCGGTTTTGTAAACCACATCCGACCAGTCACCCCGTCCACTCTTACGGTTGGTGGGCATAGTGGTTACTTCGAGGTTATAGATTTTGCCAAGCTCAGCTTCTTCAGTTTTTGCCGTACCTGTCATGCCACCCAACTTGGGATAAAGCAGGAAGAAGTTTTGATAGGTGATAGTTGCGAGGGTTTGGGTTTCATTTTCGATCGGTACACCTTCTTTGGCTTCGATCGCCTGATGTAAACCATCACTCCAACGACGACCGGGCATGACACGACCTGTGAACTCGTCCACAATAATTACTTCGCCGTCACGGACAATGTAATTTACGTCTCGTAGGAATAGTTCTTTAGCTTTTAGGGCATTAAATACATAGTGCGCCCAAGGATCTTGCTGATCAAATAAGTCCTTAACCCCTAGTAAATTTTCCGCAAGTTCAAAACCTTCATCGGTCATGACTACGTTACGTTGCTTTTCATCAACTTCGTAGTGGGTTTCCTTTTCTAATTGTGCCGCGATCGTCACTGCGCCCAAATATTTCTCGGTAGGACGCTCCACCATACCCGAAATAATCAGTGGCGTACGGGCTTCATCAATTAAGATCGAGTCAACTTCGTCAATGACACAAAAGTTAAAGGGACGTTGCACCACTTCTTCGATGCTGGTTGCCATGTTATCGCGCAGGTAGTCAAATCCCAATTCGCTATTGGTAGCGTAGGTAATATCGCAGTTATAGTTCTTGCGGCGCTCGATTGGCTCCATTGAGTTTTGGATCAAGCCGACCGACATTCCTAAAAATCGATGGACTTGTCCCATCCATTCTGCGTCACGACGTGCAAGGTAGTCATTAACTGTAACGACGTGGACACCTTTACCTGTAAGGGCATTAAGATAGCTAGGCAATGTTGCCACAAGGGTTTTGCCTTCCCCTGTTTTCATTTCCGCGATTTCACCACGGTGCAAAACCATACCACCAAGCATCTGTACGTCGTAATGCCGCAATCCTAAAACGCGCGTAGCCGCTTCACGCACGACAGCAAAGGCTTCGGGCAGTAAGTCGTCAAGGGTTTCACCTTTTTCTATGCGTTGTTTAAACTCTCCTGTTTTTGCTTGCAATTCGCGATCACTTAGCGCCGCTAACTCTGGGGCAAGGGAGTTGATGAGTGCCACGTCGGGACGGAGTTTATCGAGTTTGCGCTTGTTAGGATCGCCAATCAGGTTTTTTAGGTTAAACATAGCTACCGAATGCAGTTAAAACGGGGATTTAAAAAAGGAGAATTGCGCCAAATGTGATAATTAATCTGAGTTTGGACTACCAGTATATATTACCCGACTGTTGAGAATACAAGCTTCGGTTATCCGAAGCGATCGCTAAAGCAGTACTAAATTCTACCTAAAGCTAGACTATTGACCCACTAGGCGATCGCATTTTTCTCAAAGATTACAGCGCTTTGTGCTTACTTAAAACCCAGAAATATTTTTAAAAGCAGCGCTTCGCGCTGCTTTTAAAAATATGGTAGTCATAAAAAGGAAAGGATTTATTGAGGTAAGGATGGGCGGCGCGAAGCGCCGCCCATCCTTACCTATTTAGCACTACCAATTATTGGTAGGACAAAGCAAATCGCGATCTATGTCAAAATATTAATAGTTAACTACAAGCTTATATTTACAAGCTAATTGGCAATGTCTGCAATTTCTATCAAAGTCCCAAAGCAAAAAGTCAGCAATCCACCTTTAGAGGTGCATACTCTAGGCGATCGCGTATTACGTCAGCCCGCTAAACGCATTAGTAAAGTTAATGATGAAATTCGGCAGATCATTGTTGATATGCTGATCACCATGTATAGCAACGATGGAATTGGACTAGCTGCACCACAGGTGGGGATTAACAAACAACTACTCGTAATTGATATTGAACTCAAGGATGAGAGCAAACCACCTTTAGTAATGATCAACCCTGAAATTAAGGGTTCGGGTGGTGACTTGATTACTGGCGAAGAAGGATGTTTGAGTATTCCTGAAGTATTTCTTGATGTCGTCCGCCCTGACCAAGTGGAAGTAGTCTATCGGGATGAGGATGGTAGACCTCAAAAGCTGGTGGCAGACGGCTTATTGGCAAGGGTAATTCAACATGAGATGGATCATTTGAATGGAGTATTATTCGTCGATCGCGTCAAAAATTCAGTTGCACTCAACAAGGAATTAACCGCTCATGGTTTTGCTCCCAAGGATGTCCAAGCAATTAAATAAGATTAAAGCAGTGCTGAGCGCTGCTTTAATCTTAAATTAAGGGAATTTATTTATGCTGATCCAAAAATTGCTTGATTGTCCAGAATTTATTGCGGGTGATTCGACCATATTGCGTGAATTATTACACCCTGACAAACAAGCGATCGATCTTCGCTATAGTCTTGCCCATGCGATTTTGCCAGTAGGAGAAACTTCGCAACCACATTCTCTTACTACTTCTGAGGTATATTACATCCTGAGTGGCATTGGCGAAATGTATATTGATGGGGAAGTATGTACGATCGCATCAGGTGATGCTGTATATATTCCACCCAATGCCAAGCAATTTCTCAAAAATATTGGTAATGAGCCAATTGTATTTATCTGTATCGTCGATCCCGCTTGGCGAAAGGAAGATGAGACTGTTTACGAATAGGTAGAAATAAATTGCTGGGTCGCCCGCTTAGCGGGCGACCCAGCAATTTATTTGCAATTACCAAATTTTCCAGTCACTCCAATTGAGATTAAAAATAGAAGTATCGGGAAAAGCGATCGCATTATTGTTCTGCATTAGGGTTTGCTGTAACTTGCTGAGTAGTGGACTCACTCTTGGCAAGCTCTCAACTAATTGATAGGGTAAAATTCCTTCTGATAAGGCAAAAGATGCAGTGGTTCCTGCGGCAGCTCCCACTGACCACTCGTAGGAATGGACGCGATAACCTGCGGCGACGATGTAACTATAGGCAATATTTTTGCCAGAGACGATCAGGTTATCAATTTTTTGGGGGATGAGCGATCGCAAAGGTATCTGTCCGGGGAATGCGGCTCCGTGACCATTACGCACACCTGCGCGTTCTGTATTACCTGCTTTTTCGACAGGATATTCACTGAGGCAGGGATGGAAGTCGAGATAATATTGGGCAATACCGATCGCATCAGGATAAATGGTCGAACGGGTGCGGCGGGAGATTTTTTGCGGTTCTGTATTATTCCGAATCGCACTGGCTGACTCTAAACCTGCTAAAGCTTTCCATAAATTGCGGTAGGCTTCCTGTGAGAGGTTTTGGCGATAGGTTTGCGTACTAAAGTCTATCTGTGATACATCGATTTCAGACATACTGAAGCCTTCAGGATAGCCATAGGAAGGACGACCGATAATTCTTCTTGATTCGCGAATATAGGGATATTTGGATAGTCCATGCAGAGTTCCCATTGGCGAGTCAAAGCCCGTCAATAAACGATGATTTGGGAAAGGCTTTTTCCAATCAGTTTTTTGCTGGGAGTCAGTTGTGCCAGCCACTAGCCAATAGTAAAACCCAAGGGCAATTTCTTCACCACTTTTGAGAGTTGATTGCCTCAAGCCACCCATCCAGCCATTGGGTTCCAGTTGTCCCGATCGCAATAATTGCTCTCTGGAATAAATCAAATTATCTTTGTTTGTACCAGGGCGATAGTCATTTCCCCAGACCCAGTTCTGCATGGAGATATCACCTGCTTTCATCGATGAAACCCCAAAGGCATTCTTTTTAGGTTGATCCGTTGCCGCACTCCAGATGCGGCGATAGGTAAAAATATTGTCGAAATTGGCAAGACTGGGTTTGGGGTCAGAGCCGTAATAGGGCAAATAGCGATCGTAAAAGCTAGGCTTTTGTTGTGGTTGAGCATCAGTCGTCTGTTCCATCGCAAAGGTATAAGTGAATCCCTGTGTACAGTAAGCATCGTTTTCTGTAACAGGAGATGATGGATTTAGATGCGATCGCGGATCGATACCCAGACGATAGGGAACATCCGCTAAGGCAATAATTTCCCCCGTTTCAGTGGAATCGATCACAAACCAATCACTAGGACGTTTTTGAGGATTTGGGATTAAAGGATTTTTGAAAGGAACAAAACGAATAATTTGTTTCTGTAATCGCGATGAATTTTCGTAACGATAGGCATCATCGATGATTTGCGAAAGTGGCTCACTATTTAATGGGGCGGTGTTTGGTGTAGGTCGATGTTGAATGGCGATCGCACTATCAATTAATTTGCCATCAGCACTAATTTCTAACTTTTTAATAACTGTGTTCGGAAACCATTTTAATTTGCCATTACCCTTCCGTTCTGCCTCCTGCAACATTTCCACTAATATTTGCTGGGCAGTATTCGGAATGAAACAGGAAACACTTACCCAACAGTCCCCTGCATTTAATTTGCCATATTTCTGCTCGATCCTCCGACGAAATTCAGTATAGCCCTTAGGGAAGTACCAGAGATTACGCTGTTTCTTCGCTTCATCTAAAGCCGAAGTACCTTGAGACGTAATCTGTCCACCGATCCAGTCGGTAATCTCTGTCATGCAAACAGTTCGCCCTGCGAGCAATCCCTCATAGGCGGTGGCTGTACCTGCCACACCTCCACCCACAATCAGAATTTCACAATCTTCAGTCTGCTCCACTTTGCGAGCAATAGAAGCTTGGTTTGGGGTATTGGCGATCGCATTAGGAACCAGTGCGATCGTTAATGCGATCCCTGTAAAAGTCGTGTAACAGGAGAAACGAATTTGAGAAATAATCTTCTTCAAGGGTTTTAACTGGATTAAATGGGTGAGTGCTGAAACTATCAGGATTGAATTATGTATAGATGCTATTTGGGATTATCTATCTAACTGGTGTTACGTGGAAGCTTACAAGCCCCTCTCCCCTAACCCCTCTCCCAAAATGGGAGAGGCGAACAAGAAATTAGTCTTGCTCCCCTCTCTCCCTTAATGGGAGAGGGGGCTGGGGGGTGAGGGCGGTATTTGTTCCACTTAACATCAGTATCTAAAATATAATAAAAAAGCAACAAAAAGTAAGTAGAAGAGAATATTAAAACCTAAAACCAGAGATTGTTCCGCCCGCTGCGCGGGCGGAACAATCTTTTCGGTTTTCAGTTTATTTATGCCTAGCTACTTATGACATATAGCAGACCTAAATCAGTTGCAAAAGCAATGGCTTCGACTTCGCTCAGCTAACACCTCATTATTGATGGCTGAGCGAAGTCGAAGCCACTCATATCTCATTAGGATTGCTATACCTAACATTTGAGCCTTGTGATTCTTTTGCAAAAGCATAAACGAAGCTTAACCGCAAGTTAAATTATAGAAGCAAATTGGAACGTATGATGACCTTTAGTGTGAGAAATAGGCATCATGGTTTACATTAAAAAGTCAGTAACACAACCACTCGTAGCAACATCAGTTCTACTAGCAATCTTCAATATTGGGAATGCTAATGCAGTTGAACTAAAATCAAGTTCAACTTCCCAAAATGCAAGTAATGCAACCAATATCCTCCAAAAAATTGAAAACGATACTCTTGTTGAAACTCCAACCCTAGAGTCTGAGAAATCTGCCCAAAATGTGACATCTGTATCTCAACTTACAGATGTCAAGCCTACCGATTGGTCATTTACCGCTTTACAATCCTTAGTAGAAAGATATGGATGTATCGCTGGCTACCCCGATCGCAACTATCGCGGCAAGCAAGCCACATCTCGTTACGAATTTGCAGCAGGTTTAAACGCTTGCCTAGACAAAATCAACGAAATTATTTCTGCTGGTTTAGCCGATAAGGTCAGCAAAGAAGATTTAGCAACACTTCAGAAACTTCAAGAAGAATTTGCGGCGGAACTTGCTACTTTGAGAGGTCGAGTTGATGCCCTTGATGCTAAAGTGAGCAAACTGGAAGCTCAACAATTCTCTACAACTACCAAACTCAATGCCACAGTAATTTTTGCCCTTGCTGATACCTTCGGTGGAGTAGGTACAGGCACAGCGCTACAAAATCCTCAAAAAACGGCTGATACAACTAACCTCTCTTTTTCTTATCGTGCAAGGTTGAACTTTGACACTAGCTTTACAGGCAAAGATTTACTGCGCGTACGTCTACAAGCTGGTAACAATCCTAATTTGGGTAATGCGGCTACGACTAATACCAACATGGCGCGTTTAGCCTTTGCCCAAGATACAGGTAACGTATTTCAAGTTGACAAGTTCTACTACAGATTTCCGATCTCGAATAGTTTGACTGGATATGTGGGTGTGAATGCCCTCGATCCCGATGATATTGCTAATACTATCAATCCCTATTTTGAAAGTAGTGATAGAGGAGCCTTATCGCGGTTTGGTCGCTTCGATCCCCTGCTATTCCGAGGCCCTTCGGGTGCAGGTATTGGTTTAGTTTACAAAGTCTCTCCTGAATTTACTGCCTCCGTCAGTTACCTTGCTAATTCTGCAACTGCGGCTAATGCAACTAGACAGGGTGGATTATTTGGTGGTGGCTATATTGCCAATGTGCAACTGGTCTATGCACCAACCCCAGCCTTGAAGTTTGGAGCCGTTTATGCTCGCAGTTTTGATACCGCCGCAGCTACGGTCAATGTCAGTAGCAGTACTGGCAGTAATTTTGGGAACCAGCCCTTTGGTAATACTGATACTTCTGCCGATCGCTATGGTGCTCAATTTAACTGGCAAGCGACCAAGGGTTTTAATGTTGGTGGCTGGATTGGCTTTGCGAATGCGCGTCAGGAATCAGGAGTTGCTAACAATGCCAACCTGTTTAACTGGAGTCTGAACCTTGCATTCCCAGATTTGTTTGCGGATGGAAATACAGGCGGCATTATTTTTGGGCAGCCTCCCAAGGTAACTTCTAACTCGATCGCCTCACGGATTGATCCAGATACTTCATACCTTTTGGAACTGCAATACAACATTCGTGTTAGCAAAAATATCTCAATTACCCCTGGGATCTTTGCGGTATTCAATCCCAATCAAAATGCTTTAAATCCCACCACTTGGGTCGCAACCGTTAGAACTCTATTCAGTTTCTAAATCAGTCGAACGGTCAGGATTGGCAGCACAAAGTGTCGCCAATCCTAACTTTAAAATCCTGCCATCTATTTAGAGCACTACCAAAACAATATGACGATCAAACGTAGAGACTTCCTAACTTTCTTAGGTGGTATGGGCGGAGCAATGCTATTTGATGCAGTTCCTCAAAACCCTAATATCCCTAGATTCTCCATACCATTTGTGGGCTCCGAGTCAAGCAGTCAGGCTTTTGCGGCAAACTCCTCACAATTGAGCTTCAAACCAATTAAGGGTGTGATGCCATTAGTAACAGATGCGATCGCGCCATCCAAGCAGAGTCAAGCTTACAAAAATGTGGAAGTAGTTGACGATCTCGTTTTGCCTGAAGGCTTTGTCTATGATGTAATTGCGGCTTGGGGCGATCGCGTTGGCGATTCGCGTTTTGGCTATAACAATGACTATCTCTCCCTCGTCGAAACTAGCAATAACGAAGGCTACTTAACCGTCAATTTTGAATATATTAGTCGCACTCCTTGGGAACAAGCCTATGAGAAGGTAATTGGTAAGTCTTTGCCTTTTAAGGAGGTCGATGCAGCACTTAAAGCGGCAGATAAACAGGAGATTGATGTATGGTCACTTGCAGATAGCGATCCTCTCAAATCTCAAATTGCCTTAATTGCGAAGGAAGCTTTAACTGATGTGGGTATTGGCGTGATTTCGGTACGCCGTAATCCTGATGGTAAATGGGTACGCACCAACTCCTCTGCGGATCGACGTATTACAGGACTCTCTGGATTAGAAGATGGTCGCTATCTCAAATCAACTGGCCCCGCCGTTGCTATTTTCCGCAAAGAGAAAGGCTTAGGCTATACCGATCAACTAGGCGATCGCATTATTGGGACATTTCATAACTGTGCAGGGGGAACCAGCCCTTGGGGAACAGTATTTAGTGCTGAAGAAAATTATCAAGAGTTCGTGCCAGAGGCGGTGATGGCTGATGGAACCTCTTTGTCCCCTAGCAAAAAGAAATTTTCTCAAGATAATGTTGATCTATTTGGTGTTGCTAGCGTATTTGGCTTGGCAGGTAATAAGTATGGATGGATGGTCGAAGTCGATCCTGCCAATCCCAATGACTACGGTACTAAGCACACATGGTTAGGACGCTTCCGCCATGAAGCAGTGGGCATTCGCGCCGAAGCAGGTAAGCCCTTAGTGTTTTATTCTGGTTGCGATCGCCGAGGTGGACATCTCTATAAATTTGTCAGCACAGGTATTGTCAAAGATCCCAAAGATAAAGCGAACTCTAAACTGTTGGAATCGGGAATGCTCTATGCCGCCAAGTTTAATGCTGATGGCACTGGTAGCTGGATTGCGCTGAAAACTTCGACAGCAATTAATCCTCATAAATTGGATGTTCTTGCAGGGAAGATGCTTCCACTGCCCCAACGTCCTCAAGGTGGCATTTTTAAGGCAACCAAAGAAGAAGAGCTTGCGGAATTTAAGTCTAAGTTTAAGACTTTAGGCGATCTGTATACGGGTAGCGATCGCGAAAAGCAAGGCGCAATCCTAATCGATGCTCACTATGCGGCGAATGCTGTTGGTGCAACCTGTACCGCCCGTCCCGAAGATACAAAAATTGCCCCCGACGGTTCTCTATTTATTGCCTTTACCTCTGGTTCTATAAGTTCTAGTGATGGTAGTCCTGATCTACGCATCTTTAAAGGAGCCGATGGTAAGGCATATGAATATGGCTGGATCATGCGTCTCAATGAAGATGCAAATAAACCTGAAGCCATGAATTTTAAATGGTCGATGGTTGCCACAGGTGGCGAACCTGCGGAGGGTGGTCTGGGTTTTGCGAATCCTGATAACTTAGCGATCGATCGCGGTGGCAATATCTGGATGGTCACGGATATTTCTAGTGACAAATACAATCTCGCAATTCCAAACCGTCAAGACAAGTCTGGTAAGCCTGTGAGCCAATCCAATTTGCGCGGACTCTATGGCAACAGTTCGATTTGGGTTATGCCAACATCTGGCAAAGATATGGGCAAGGCTTATCTATTCGGCTTTGGTCCAATGGAATGTGAAACGACGGGACCATTTTTCTCTCGCGATCAGCAGACGCTTTTCCTATCGGTGCAACACCCTGGGGAAGTGACAGGCGTTCGTAAGGACATGGCATTCGAGTCGCGCAAGTTTGCGATGCGAACCACCAATGGTAAGGAGTTTATGCAAACTCGCAAAGTCCCCATCGGTTCCAACTGGCCCTCACGCAAGCCAAATGATTCACCAAAGCCTGCGGTAGTTGCCATTCGCAAGATTGATAACACTGCGATCTAATCAGTAGCTCATCTCGATAAATGCAGCAAAAGGGAAAGTATCGCTTTGCGATACTTCCCCTTTTGCTGCATGATGAGTTACCGAAATTTGCTTAAAAAGTACTTAGGACTTACGCAATGCTAACGAATTTACTGGGTTTTGGATGGATGTGGCGTGGGCAAAGCCCGCGCCACATCCACTCGATGCGTAAGTCCTAAGTACTATAAACATAGTTGTCTTAAATAATTTACAGAGGGGGCTTCGACTCAGCTTAGCCCTCGGTGTAAGCTATCTGAGCGAAGTCGAAGCTGTAGTTTTTATTTGAATTATCGGTAGTGCTAAATAGGTAAGGATGGGCGGCGCGAAGCGCCGCCCATCCTTACCTCAATAAATCCTTTCCTTTTTAGGACTACCGAATTATCTATAAGTAACTTGAGTTCGGAATAATTTGAAACGGGATTTGAGAGAGGGTTTGCGTCGCAAACTCTCTCTCAAATCCCAAAAGTAAAACCCTTGCGTAGCAAGGGTTTTACTTTTGGGATTTTAAAATTTGCTAGCTTAAACCGAACTCACTTTAAAAAAAGTTCTTGAATAAACGAGTAACAATTTCTGTCTTGATATAGCTGTTGGCACTCTTGTTAGGACATAAAACCCGAATAGTGTGAGGCGGCGCGAAGCGCCGCCTCACACTATTCGGGTTTTGATTTGTCCTAATACAGGTGACTATGGCTGGTATAGTCATAGCAACTAGCAAGACTAGCCAAGATTTTGATACTAGGAATCACGACTAGTAATAGATATACCTTCGACAAGCATGGCAGGAACATATAGCGAACCATACCAATGCCGATCGCTTGCTACTGCCACCACTTGATTTAGTACCGTATAGACATTTCCTGTTAGCATTGTGTCCTTGACGCGCCCAACGATTTTGCCATTTTTAACGCGATATCCCAAATCGACATTAATTGAGAAATCTCCTGATAAATCCGTATCATCACCGAGAACCTGATCGACAATTAATCCATCTTTTAGGGTAGCCGCAAGTTCTAACACATCGCCTTGTATCGTTTCACTAGCAGCGATCGCCAAATTGAATAACCCCGGACTAGGATAATTGCCTAAATCGCCACGAAATCCGTTACCCGTTGCGGCTATGTCTAACTCTTTACAAGTACGCATATCGCCATAGAATCCTTGCAAGATGCCACGATCAATCCAAGTTATTTCTTTAGTGGGAGTACCTTCATCATCAAAGGGAGCACTATAAACGCCAAAATTCGGATGCTGACTGACAGTGAAAATAGGCGAAATTACGGGCTGTCCCACTTTTTCGAGCCAAGGTGTTGCCTTTTGTTGAACTTGTCTGCCACTCATAGCGATCGCCACTACGCCCCATAGCAAATCTGCTGCCTTGCCTGTAAAAATCACAGGAACTCTACCTGATGGAGCTTTAGCATTTTTCTTAGCCCATTTGAGTGATTGCAGTACCTTTTGAGCGATCGCCTGAGGATTTAAGTTGCCACGTTCCGATTGAGCATACCAAACATTGAGAAAGTCATCGCCTCTCGTCAATTCCACATTTAAAGAGCCATCCACAGTTATATCTATATAGCCACAGTCCAGCCCTTTACTGTTGATAATGCGTACCGACTCTTCACTACATTCCCAATCTGCGCCACAAATAGCTTCAGGATAACGGGCTAAGACTTCCGCGATCGCCGTTTTCCCCCAATCGATCATTTGCTCAACGCCAACTTCTTGACCATAGATTGGAGAATAGTCAGCAATTGTTGATTCGCGCAACAAAATTTCTTCAGGTTCATTCAAGGCACTAAGTGCGATCGCCTGCTCCACCAAGTCCTTGGGTTCTACATCACCATAGGCAGTGACCAAACCGACGCGCTGATCCTTCCAGATCCTTAGTCCTAAGCCTTCTGAGTCAATGCTTTCCAATTGCTTGAGTCGATTAGCTTCAAAAAAAACGGGACGAGAAACTGAGCGAGATGCATATACCTCTGCTGCTTCACAGCCCAATTTGTGCGCCAGATCTAATAATTGTTCAGGTTCAATGGTCATAAATATCGTAGTCCTAAAGTTTTGAGAAAAGACGCACCTAAGGGGGGCACATTCTCTCAAAACTATTGCTCAGCCAGATTATCAATCTTCTCACGAATCGAGAGCTGAATTAGGGCACGAATCAGCGATAAACCAGTAAAACCTGCGCCCACAAAAGTAGCGATCGCCCAACTCACATAAGTACCATTTGTGCCGACCAAGAGTACAGCTCCTGCTAACAATAAAAATCCTGTTAAACAAGCATAAATGAGAGCTTTAACCGCAATATTAATCCGCTTGAGTGTGCGATCGCTTTCCGAAGACTTGACTTGGATCATCAATTCGCCACGTTCAATTCTTTCTTCCAAACGCTCTAGCAGGATTTCCATCCGACTCGGTTTATTCAACTGATAAACCAGAAAATCCTTAGCTTGTTGAGCTAATGCTCCTAAAGTATTGCCCCGACCTCTAGTCAACACAATACTTTTGACAAAGGGCTGAGCCGCCGTGGAAAAATTATATTCTGGGTCGAGAATCCTCGCGATACCATCCAATGTCGTCAGGGATTTGAGTAGATAGGTCATTTGTGGCGGTAAACGAAAGGGCTGCTTCTCAAAGATGGCAACCACTTCACTTTTGATTTGCTCAAATTCGTAGATATTGACAGGTCTTTCCGTAAAGCGATCTAAAACGAACTTTAGCATCCGTTTCACAGGACTCATATCGGCGATCGGCTCAATAAAGCCCATACTCATCAAGGTATCGACCACTTCGTTCGTATCCTTTCGCAATACAGCAAAGAAAGTCTTTACCATCTGATCCTTTGCCATAGTCTTAACTTCCGCCATCATCCCATAATCATAGAAAATCAAACTACCACTAGGGCTAACAGCTAAATTTCCGGGGTGCGGATCGGCATGAAAGAATCCATCTTGGAGCAATTGCTTGAGATAGCAACAGATTCCCAACTGGTTAATTTCCTTAGGATTTAAGCCACAGGCTTCGAGAGCTTGGCGATCGTCCACCTTAATTCCAGGAACATATTCCAAGGTCAATACCATCGAAGTTGAATATTCCCAATAAACTTTAGGAATGACTATTCTTGGATAGCCTTCAAAATTTTTGCGAAAGCGATCGGCATTGCTGCCCTCGATCGCATAGTCAATTTCTTGATAAAGGATAGTGAAAAACTCGTTATAAATCCCCTCTAAATTATATTTGCGAGTCCAAGGTAAATATTGCCGAAAAACCTTAAGAAGCTTACCAACAGCAAGTAAATCAAGATCGAATAATCTTTTTAACCCAGGGCGTTGGACTTTGACTACCACATCTTCCCCAGTATGTAGCGTTGCACGATGTACTTGCCCAAGGCTCGCCGCCGCCAAAGGCACTTCATCAAAATCACGATAGATCGTATAAAGCGACTTGCCAAGTTCGAGTTCAATGATGTCTCTTGCTTCTTTGGCACTAAAGGCAGGGACTTTGTCCTGTAGCTGTGACAAATTACTAATGTATTCGGGGGGCAATATATCCACCCGTGTGGATAGGGACTGACCGATTTTGATAAAGGTTGGACCAAGCTCGAGCATATTGCGTACTAGCCATTCAGCACGTTTGCTGCGGGTACGCGATGTATCGATTTGCCAAAATTTATCCCACCATATAAAAAACAGGAATGTAAAGGCAGCTAAAAATACTTCCCGTTGGCGGGCAAGAGAGGAGCTTTTAATTCTCTGCCAGCGTAGTTTTTTGGGAGGTAATTGGGCGATCGCAGACATATTTTGCTAATAGGAGCCTTGCTAACTAGCATTGCTGTGTTTATATTACCCAATTCCAGCTTAAAAGTAGATGACAATGCCTGTTCCTGTGCCTTTCTTTTCTGGGTTTAGCTATACAACAAAAATGACAAGACTTTGCTATGGTTATTTTGTATTGGCGATCGCCAGAATATTCACAGTCCAAAAGCTAAAATTTTGGCTAAAACTTGGCTAAAAATTTATAGCGTTTCCCAGTCCAGTAAAGTAAAGGAGGTAATTCCCCGCCGAAGGCGGGGAATTACCTATCTGTACCTCAGCACTATATATCTGTCACAAACATTCCTAGAGGTAATCCAATGGGTGAAATCACCAGAGATGAAATCCGCGAACGCTTAGGCAATATTGATCAAATTCGCGATATCATTTTCGGCGCACATTTGCGCGAATATACAAGTCGGTTAGATAAGGCAGAATCAGATATTTCGGCAATTCAACAGGATGTCCGCGATCGCCTGAATGACCTAAAACTAACATTAGCGACTGAATTAAGAACTGCCGTTGAGTCAATTGACAAACGATTAAAAACTATTAGCTCATCAGCCCAAGAAGAAGCTGCCGACCTCCGCCAACAGTTTGATCGCCTGAACCGCAAGTTTACAGCTAACATCGAAAACCTTGATGAGACCGTCGAGGCTCAAAGGATCGCTTTGCGTGACGAACTCGCTCAAACTAGAGATAGCCTGCAAAATGATACCCGTGAATTGCGATCGCTAGTTTTAGAAGAGCTAGATCGTCATTTCTCAATTCTCCGTGAAGATAAGCTGTCTAAAGACGATTTGGCAGAGCTGCTATTTGAGTTAGGGATGAGACTCAAAGGCTCAGAATTTGTACCCGCTTTGCGTGAGGCAGCCGAGGAAAGGGTTGACGAAAAATATGAGCCAGTCAATATCGAACCTAAGAGCGAACGCCCATCTTCACTAAGTGCTGAAACAACTTCAAGCAGCACAGCTACTAAATCCTCTCGCCCCAAGTCTACATCTTCTAAACTTTAAATTTTAGTTGCTTCGAGAGTCATTAACTCTTTAGAGGGTAGTGCATTGAGCCTACCCTATCGCTATTTATAATTACCAATTACCGTTGTTATCCCCAATAGTATGTCGGAGAGGAATGGAAATTTCAACGATAATGCTCTCAGCGATGTTGAGAAATTTTTCCTTCTGCTCTCCGAACTTAATATTATTGAATCTGACAAGCCCCAAAGTTCTACCGATCAAGATCCAATTCTGCTTGATGATGACAATAGAGTTGTTAAATCAAGATCCGACTCTAATCCTATAGTTCCAATTGAAGAGCCAAAACCTAGAACAAAACTAGCAGATACCCTATCTGAGTCGGAATCTCTAGATGAAGATGAGAGCAAGCGATCGCCTGCAGTTTATCCATTCCCTAGTCTTTTAGATGAATTGCCTTTTTTAAAAGATCTAAAAGCTATTCGTGAAGTCCCTGAAACTGATGTACGCAATGGTTCAGGGAGCTATCAACAGCCTCAAGATCCAGATATTGCCATCCGCTCAAGTAATCCCAGCAATCCTAACCATTCAGAATATGCGTCTCTAGAGCAAACACAAGAGAAAGAGACTATCAACCGTCTTCAGGATTTGCTGCTAGGTGAAGAGATTCTAAATATATTTGATGAACCTTTAGCTTATGCCGAAATACCGCTAGAGCAGTCACAACTAGCAGCTAACAACCAAGATATCCATGCAAAAAGCACAAGGGGATTACCCAAAGTATTACCAAACGAATCTACCTATAGCTCTTCAGAAGATGTCTTAGCAGATGATCGAGCCCTGCACCTTTTGCAAGATATTCTCGTTGTGCCAGAAATCGAAGATCTAAGAAGTTTCAAAATTTCTGTCGAACAAAAACTAGGGATTGTCGAAAGTCAGGTCAATAATCCTGAAATCATGAATAAGATTGAGGGATTAGAAAGCCTCATTCAAAATGCATCGCGTGGTCTCAATAGTCTTGGATCAAAGCTAACGGAACTTGGTAATGAGCAAGACAATATCCCTACAGAAATTTCTCAGTTGAAAGAACGAATTGCACAATTAGAAAATCGCATTTATGAACCTGATGAATTAGTACAGCTTCTATTGCCAGTAATTGCCGATATCCTGAGCCTCAAAGTGACAGAATCACGCGAGTCAATGTGTCAGGCAATCATGCCCATTATTGCGGAAGTGATCTTAGAGCGATCGCAACTAGATCGAGTCGCTATGAGTCATGCCATCTCTGATATTCTTCCCAGTGCGATTAGCGAGCATATTCAGAGTAGTCCTGAAGGAATTGCCAAGGCGATCGCTCCAGAGATGGGAGCAGCAATTCGTGAACAAATTCGTTTAGATCGGGATGCAATTATCGATGCTCTAGCTCCAGAAATGGGATCAGCAATTAAGCGCCAAATTGCCCTCGAAAGGGAATCTATGGTGGATGCCCTTTATCCTGTCATCGGTAATACGATCGCAAAATATTTTGCTGAAGCGATTCGGACAATCAACGAAAAAGTCGAGCAAACCTTTAGCGTGGCAGGATTTCGCCGCAAAATTCAGGCAACGATACAGGGTGTTTCCGAAGCAGAACTCATTCTCAAAGAATCAGTTCCTTTTGAAATACAAGCGATATTTCTGATTCACAACCTTTCGGGATTAGTGATGGTTGACATTCAGCAAAGTGATTTGAATGCAATGATCGCACCGATTGATTCGGATATGTTGGCAGGGATGCTAACCGCCATTCGCAGCTTTGCTAGTGAATGTATGTCACGTTCATCTGAGGACAGGGCTGAAATTGATGCAATTAACTACAGTGGTTCAAAAATTTTATTAGAAGTAGCTGGCTATTGCTATCTCGCTATTATCATTCGTGGTGAGCCTGATCTAGAATTTGTCACGAAAATTCGCGATGTGTTTGGTCAAATTGTCCAAGTCTATGGGGAAAAGCTGAAACAATTTGATGGAGATGCCAGTACTGTCCCTTTCAAAGTCAATCTTGAACTTAAGTCCTTGATGGAATTGCAAGCAGAGAAGCCTACCAAAAAATCATCCAAAGCTCTGATTTTTATGGGTTTAGCGTTAATGGCGCTCATTTTTGTCCCCATTGGCATTTATCACCATCAATCTCAACGCGATCGCCAAATCGAAGCCAAGGTTTTAGAAGCTTTTGCCAACACACCCGAACTGGCAGTTTATCGTCTCAATGTCAACGCCAATGGCAATCATCTCCAGTTATCAGGCAAATTACCTAATCAAAATTTACGCGATCGCGCCCTCCAAGTTGCTAATGAAGCCACCAAAGCAGAAATAGCGATCGGCAATATCAATAACAGTATCTATGCAGTGAATGTCCCTCCAGATCCAGTTCTAGTTGCAGCTGAGGTGGAACGCCTCACCAAAGTCCTAAACTTTACCCAAGGCGTGAAGATCGCCACTCAGTTCAAAAACGGACAATTAACGATTACAGGACAAGTCGAGCAGCCCCGACTCATGCTCAAAATTACCCAGACCTATAGCAAAATTTCTGGAATTACAACCGTCACTAATGCAGCAACCATCTTAATACCGAAGCTATCGACTCGGATTTATTTTCCCTCTGGGGTGATTACACTTCAGCCAACAGAACTAGAGAAATTAGTAGAAGTAAAAGCTTTTTTAGATATATACCCCGACTATAACCTCAAAATTTCTGCAAAGAGTGACAATATTGGCGATCGCCGTATCAATTACCAATTGGGGATCAAACGTACCCAAGCATTACGTGATGCTCTCACAGAGAAGGGGGTAAATGCAAATCGGTTGCATATTTCTGGGATAATAGAGCCATCTATTCAGCAACCTTCTGACCAAATAGCAAGATGGGTAGAGTTTGAACCTACGCTTAAATAACTGTCCGAGATTATCTAAATTAAATGCATTCTTCTCCCAAAGTAATTTCTCAAAAAATGTGTCTTGTTGGCGATTTTGGGGTTGGTAAAACTAGCCTCATCCGTCAATTTGTGGATCGTCAATTTAGTGATAAATATCTATCAACCGTTGGCGTGAAAATTTCGCGTAAACTAGTATCTATTTCAGATTCAGTTGTCAATACTGCAAATACTTTTCCAGAAGAATCAAAGCAACTCCAGCTAATTATTTGGGATATTGAAGGGAGTACACGCTTTAAGGGAATTACTCCTAGCTATCTACAAGGAGCTAAAGGTGCATTAATTGTCGGCGATGTCACTAGGCAAGCAAGTATGCAAAATCTGGAAGCTCATGTCCAACTGTTTCAGTCGATTAATCCTCACTCTCAAGTAATCATCGCTCTAAATAAAGTCGATTTAATCACAGCTAACGAAAGGGCTAATTTATTTCAATCTCTTCTGACGGAATTCGCTAAGCTTAAAATATCCGTATATGGAACATCTGCAAAGACAGGAGAATGCGTTGATGAAATATTTCAAACTCTAGCACACCAAATCCTAATGCTAGAATAAAGCCACTATATTAATTACATTCGACACATAAAAAATATTGCAAGAATATTAACAAGGGCTCTCTAAGAAAAACATAAGATTCATTCTCTGTCCCATCGTTACACTGCTATGAAACAGTCAAAAATCCTCAAAAAACTACTTACTGCTTCAGAGAGATCCTTTGTAATGATTGATCGAGATTTTGTAATTACAGATACATCCTATGGTGCAGAAAGATTTTCTGAATCCCCCCATGAATCACTATTATCGAAAGACATTCGCCATGTATTTCCAGAAACAATTGGATTAGAAGAAATCTTTCATAACATTTGGCATAATCAAGCAACTAGCTTTGAGATCAAGGGGATTTGCCGTTCTTCTCATAATGCGAATAAGCACCTATATTTTGATTTTTATATTATTGGCACAAATGAGTTAGAAGAAACAGATAAAAGCATTATTATCTGTATTGAAGATGTTACGGATATCATGGATAGCTCTCAGGTTCTATTACAGAGGATTAATGAATCTGAGTTACTTACAAATGCCCTCAGCAAATCTAAGGAATATATTGATAAGATTATTTCATCAATGGCAGATGCCTTAATTGTCACTGATGACCGAGGGACGATTAAAACGGTCAATCCTGCGACTATCAATTTATTTGGGTATTCACAATCTGAGTTGGTTGGTAGTCCGATGAGTATGTTATTTCATGATGCTCATCAATTTGAATCACTTCAATCACAACATGATAATTCCGATTATTCTGATGGACAAATCATCGTAAGCGATCGCAATTTCTATAACATCGAAGTACTCTGCCTTTCTAAGAATAAAGAAGAGGTCTTAATTTCCTTTTCTTGCTCAACCATCTTAAATCATCAACTTGAGTACGATATAGAACCAAGTCATCATTTCGTCTATGTTGGTCGAGATATTACCGAAATTAAGCGCAAAGAACAAGAATTACTAGCTGCTAGACAATTTGCTGAGCAATCGGCTCAAGCTAAAAGCATTTTTCTCGCAAATATGAGTCATGAAATTCGCACTCCTATTAACGGAGTATTGGGAATGACTGAATTATTAATGGTTACTGAACTTGATGATCATCAACAGGACTTTGTTGACAATATTCGCTTGAGTGGTAATCTCTTGCTCAGCTTAATTAATCGCATTCTGGATTTATCAAAATTAGAAGAAGGGAAACTGGAGTTAGAAAGCTTATCCTTTCATTTAGAGCAATGTCTGGAAGAGACTCTAGAAGTATTTGCTCTACAAGCTCACAATAAGGGATTAGAACTCAATGTTATTTTTGAAGATAATTTACCTCATTTTCTCCTAGGAGATACAGTGAGATTAAGGCAAATGCTTATGAATCTGATTGGTAATGCCATTAAGTTTACGTCTCACGGCGAAGTATTTGTCAAGGTTGAACGCGATCGCCTATTTGAAGAAACCTTAGTTGATACCGATAAAGATAACAAGTTGGCAAGTATTGCCGACCAATATTTGGAGCAAACTCCAATTTATTTGAAATTCTCAATTACTGATACGGGGATTGGCATTAATGAACAAGACTATGACAAATTATTCAAACCTTTCTCGCAAGTTGATGCCACCACCACCCGTCGTTTTGGCGGTACTGGCTTAGGTCTAGCAATTTGTCGGCAGTTAGCAGATTTGATGCAAGGAGAAATTGGAATATCCACTCCAGCTCAGGGAAGCGGCACTTGTTTTTGGTTTCGAGTTCCTTTCTATCTTCAGCCACCACATAGTTCAACCTCAGTGATAGATGGTAGCGACTCTCTCAAGCATAAATCAGTTTTAGTAATTGATGAAAATCAACATACTCGTGATGCAATTTGCTATTACCTGAAGCATTTTGGTGCAGAAGTCTACAAAGCTATCAATATTGCCGAAGCGATCGCCTATTTAGGTAACGATCAAAAAGATCAAACCATTGATATAGTTCTACTTGACTGGAAATTAACAGGTTTTGATGCTACAAAATTAGTCCAACAAATTCATGCACAATCCAAGTCAAGAAACCTGCCATTTATCGCCATCCTGACCGCTAACCAACAAAGTGAGATCCAGAAAGTTATTGCTCAAGGTTTTCACGGCTATATTACGAAACCTTTTAAAAAACAACGATTATTGAAAACTATATCCGCAGCCTTAGGCATTGATATAGTTTCTCCTACTAAGGATTGTTTAGTACCGAATTCTGATCGATATGGTGGAAAACATTGTCAAGATACTTCTCACATAGAAAATTTAAGTAGTTTAAAAATTTTGTTAGCAGAAGATAATATCGTCAATCAAAAAATCATGATGTCATACTTATCGCAGCTAAATTGCCAAGCAGATCTGGCTGACAATGGGGAAAAAGTCCTGCAATTAGTGATATCCAAGCATTATGACATTATCTTGATGGATTGCCAGATGCCTTTATTAGATGGATATGACACCACTCAGGCTATCCGTCAAATGGAAATGGCAAATGAGCTGCCATACCATATTGTGATTTTAGCGATGACTGCTAATGCCTTTAAGGAAGATCGCGATCGCTGTTTAGCAGTTGGTATGGATGATTACCTCAGTAAACCCATCCGCCGCAAACAACTCCAAGAAATGCTCGAACATTGGATGCTCAAAATCAAGCGTTAAACTTTTTGTGTTGCGGCTTTGCCGCAACACAAAAAACAGAGATCAAATAAATGTTAAAAATTTTTTGATGGCTTTGCCACACCACAAAAATAGAGACTTACGCTTTGTTTTGCGAAAAGTCTCATGTAGTGAGACTTTTATGACAAAATTTATAAGCACAATGTCAAAAAAGTTTTCGTTTAGATAGCCATGCTCAAAGCTGGGATTGTCGGACTACCCAATGTGGGCAAGTCTACGTTATTTAATGCCCTAGTTGCCAACGCCAAAGCCGAAGCAGCCAACTTTCCCTTTTGCACAATCGAACCCAACGTTGGCTCGGTGTCCGTCCCTGACGATCGCCTCAAAACCCTCGCTGAAGTTGGTAAGTCCGCGCAAATCATCCCCACCAGAGTCGAATTTGTCGATATTGCAGGACTGGTCAGAGGTGCTAGTAAAGGTGAAGGTTTAGGAAATCAGTTTTTAGGCAATATTCGAGTTTGCGATGCGATCGTCCATGTGGTGCGATGTTTTGAAAACGATGACATCATCCATGTGGAAGCCTCGATCGATCCTGCCCGTGATATTGAGATCATCACCCTTGAACTCGCACTGTCTGATTTAGCTCAAGTTGAGCGCCGCATTGAGCGCACCCGTAAAGGAGTCCGCAGCAATGACTCTGAAGCAAAAGTCGAAATGGCAGCTTTAGAAAAAGTCCGCGAAGTCCTTGATGCTGGTAAGCCTGCGCGTTTAGCTAATCTTACTGATGAAGAAAAAAATGCAATTTCGGTATTGCAGTTATTAACACTCAAGCCGACTATTTACGCCGCCAATGTCTCTGAAGATGATTTGGCAACAGGTAATGCTTTTGTCGATAAAGTGAGAGCGATCGCTGATGCGGAAAATGCAGAAGTAACTATTGTCTCCGCCCAAGTGGAAGCAGAGTTACTAGAACTCCCCGAAGAAGAGCGTCAAGATTTTCTGGAATCTCTTGGGGTTAAAGAAGGCGGCTTAAAATCCTTAATTCGAGCCACTTATCATCTCTTAGGTTTACGCACCTATTTCACGGTTGGACCAAAAGAAGCGCGGGCATGGACAATTCATGCAGGCATGAAAGCACCTCAAGCCGCAGGAGTGATTCACTCTGACTTTGAGAAAGCATTCATCCGTGCTGAAACCGTTGCCTTTAAGGATCTTATAGAATCAGGATCAATGAGTGCAGCGCGTGCCAAGGGACTACTACGCAGTGAAGGCAAGGAATATGTCGTTCAAGAAGGCGATGTAATTTTATTCCTGACTAGCGCGTAAAAACAAAAAGACCGAGCCATTGGCTCGATCTTTTTGTTTCGGAATACTTTAGGATCTTTAGGTCACAGTCAACTGCTGGAAGGATCTCAGGTCTACTAGTAAATCAAACTAGCGAACTAGAGATATTTAACTAGATACCTTACAGAACAGCCCCAGCACACAGCTCGGAAACCTGAAGACCCATACGTTTACCGTTACTACTATCTGATTGCATGGGCATCACCTCCTGTTGTCTAAATGTTTATTATCAAACGGGGTTTCGATGTCAGACATCGAAAGGTTTATTCAACCTGATAGCTAATATAGCTGACAAATCTAGATTTGACAATATAGCTACTTATACCCAATAAGAGAAAGGCGGCGCGAAGCGCCGCCTTTCTCTTATTGGGTTTTGATACACTTGGCGACGGCTATATATTCAGCAAAACCAAGCAATGCTCATTATTTATTCCACATAAAACAGGCGATCGCGCTGAGTAGTAGCTAAAAATGCTTCGAGTTTGTCCCATTCTTGGGACTCAATTAAATTAATTACTTGCTGTAAAGATTGCTGATAGGTATGGAGCGATCGCAATACCGCCGATTGATTATATTCCGCCATTAGCCGCCCCAGTTCAGGATTGCCACCACCCACACGGCTAGTATCACGGAAGCCCGAACTTGCCAGAGTTTGAGCTAGGTTTAAAACTTTGACATCATCTTCCTGTTGGCAAGCGGCAATTAAACTGGCACTAATCATCACTGGCGCATGGCTAATCATCGCTACAGATCGATCATGTTCTTCTGGACTGCATTCAAGGACTTTCATGCCCACTGCCTGCCAAAGCGATCGCACTTTTTCTAAAGCTTCCAGATCTTCGCTCGGCGTAACTACACAAGGACGATTTTGAAAAAGATTTCTTTCGGCAGCTAAGATTCCTTGAAATGCTGTGCCTGCCATTGGATGACTACCGATAAACCTTTGCCCAAAATCTGCACAAATTTTAGAGGCAGGCTCAACGATCGCCGCCTTCACCGAACCAACATCTGTAAAAATCACATGGTTTGGTAACTTGGGCGCGATCGCCTTAAGCGTTGGTAATATCGAAGCGATCGGGGTACAGATGACGACTATCTCTGTTTCCGTCAAAACGCGATCGGGAAGATTCTCAATATTTGGATTTGCAATATTTACAGCAGCGATCGCTTCTGCTTGTTTACAGGTTTCAGGATTGCGACTGATACCCCATACATAATTATCTTGTTTAGAGTCTTGATTTGCAGCGAGAAGATCTAAACCTAAAGATCCACCAATTAATCCCAGCCCGACTATACCAATTTTCATAAAATCTCCAATAAAACAAAGGGGCGCAAAGCACCCCTTTATTTGCGGATTTAGAACTTGCGGAGGTCAATACCAGCTTCCTTAGCAAATGCAGCAAGCCCTTTCTTTTGTAAAGTCTTGATTGCTTTGGTGGAAATTTGTAATTTTACAAAACGCTTTCCTTCTTCCCACCAAATTCTCTTATCTTGTAAGTTTACGTGTTGTAAGTGCTTATGGCGTTTGTGTGAGAAGGAAATCGATACGGCATTATTGGCTTTTTTGCCTGTTAGTTGGCATACGCGACTCATAGTACTAGTCTCCTATTTTTTCAGTCCAGCTAACCATACTACAACCTCAAAGCATACTTAGGCAATCCTAAAAAAGTTTCGGTACGGTAATTAGTTAGACAAACAGCAAAAATATTTAGTCAGAAAATTAAATTTGTGAATAAGTAGCTGACCACAATTAAATATAAAGCCCTAAAAGCTGTAGCGCTCGCACAGCGAGTGCTACAGCTTTCGGTTCTATTTTTTAATTATGACTGACTACTTAGATTAACGAACTCTTGGTAGGAAAGATAGCCACAAATGATTAATAGCCGAATTTTTGATAGTGCTAAATTTTTTCAATCAACAGACGGAGAGCCTATTCGCTCAGTCGTTACAGAGTCCCCAGATACCGTCGTTGTTGCTTGGTATATTAACCCAAACCAAGAAATTGCACCCCACCTTCATCCTTATGGACAGGATACTTGGACGATTTTGCAGGGCAAAGGTAAATACTATTTAGATCAACAAGGTACAACTGAAGCGATCGCCGCAGGCGATATCGTGATTGCCCCTAAAGGCTTTGTGCATGGAGTATTGAATGATGGCGAAGAACCGTTAGTTTTTATCTCAACCGTTTCACCAGCTACCGCAGGATATCAACCTGTGTTGATAAGTACTTCGACTTCATAAAACCCAAATAGGGTGGTTTGCTCGCGAAGCGAGCAAACCACCCTATTTGGGTTTTATTGTAATTTTTTTGGCATAGAAACTATGAAATGGTTGATGAAATATTTTCGAGAAATCAAACTCAATAAATTGATTCTATGGTGTTACTTAATTTGGTATTTAGTAATCATTACTTTTCATTTTGACCCTACGCCTAAAATATGGATCAATGCAATGGGTATAAGTGTTGTAATTGGGACTGCATTGATCTTAAGTGTTTCTAATAGCAATGAAAAAGCAGATTATTGGCAAGTATTTCGACTGTACTTAATGCCCTTTTGTGTATCTAGTTTCTCTTCCTTGATTAAAGATCAAGGGTTTATTGTAATTATTTCCCCCAAACCACAGGAAACAATATTAGCAATCTTAAGCTGTTTAATTTTCTTGTTGATTATTGGAGTGATTAAATTCACAAATAGAGTGATTAGCCAAGAAAATAGCTAACTTGTAAGCTAAGCTCGTAAAATATAATGCTTTCCAGTTTTAATCCATGACCAATAATGCACAAATTCCTGTTGTTGTCTCTGGGGCGACAGGCAAAATGGGGCGCGAAATTATCAAAGCGATCGCCCAAGCTCCAGATATGTATCTAGTAGGGGCGATCGGGCGGAAGCATCTTGGCGAAGATATTGGCGAAGTTGTTGGTATTGGCGAATTAGAAATACCTGTGACCGATAATCTCGAAGTTGTCCTTGCTCAAGCTGCTCAAGAATCACAACTCCCCGTCATGGTCGATGTCACCCACCCCAGCATCATCTATGACAATATTCGCTCAGCGATCGCCTATGGTGTGCGTCCCGTCGTCGGCACAACGGGTTTAAGCGAAAAACAAATTGATGATTTGGCGATTTTTGCAGACAAGGCAAGTACAGGCTGTATCATTGCCCCAAATTTCTCCGTTGGCGTAATCCTCATGCAACAAGCAGCGATCGCTGCCGCCAAATATTTCCAACATGTCGAGATCATCGAACTGCACCACAATCAAAAAGCTGATGCACCTAGCGGGACAGCAATTAAAACCGCCCAAATGCTCTCAGAATTAGGTCAATCTTTTAATCCTGCCCTTGTCGATGAAAAAGAACATCTCTCAGGCGCAAGAGGTGCGACCTATGGCGAAAATATCCGCATTCACAGTATCCGCGTTCCGGGATTAGTCGCTCGTCAGGAAGTGATTTTTGGGGCGATGGGTGAAACTTTAAAAATTGAGCATAATGCTAGCGATCGCACCTGCTACATGGCAGGAGTTTTGCTCTGTGTCCGCAAAGTACTTGCCCTCAAGTCACTAATTTACGGACTAGAAAAACTTTTATAAACAAAAAACACCTGCCGAGCAGGTGTTTTTTGTTTTTTCAATACCCCCAGGGGAATTCGAATCCCCGTCGCATCCGTGAAAGGGATGTGTCCTAGGCCTCTAGACGATGGGGGCGTATTGTTTGATTTTAGCTAATTTAGCTAAGTTTTCTTTCCGACAAAAAAACCTTTGCACTGCAAAGGTTTTTTTGCTTATCAAGAATACCCCCAGGGGAATTCGAATCCCCGTCGCATCCGTGAAAGGGATGTGTCCTAGGCCTCTAGACGATGGGGGCGTGTTCTTGACCTTTATTAAGATACCTACCTAGTTGCTAGTTTGTCAACATCTGAAGAAAACTTTATTGATTTTTGTGGTGTGGCGCAGCCGCACCACAAAAATCAAATTGCAGGGCGAATGCCATAGGTGCGATAACGCCAATAGTCTTGCAAAATTTGGGCGTGATCAAAACATAACTGGTTTGGCATTTCCCATGCTGCAAAAATTCCCACGGACTTGGCATCATCATCAGCTTTAGGTTCACCGATTGCCTCCGCCATATACACAGTACTAATCGTATGCAATCGTTCGTCACGACGAGGATCAGAGTAGATTCCTAATAAATCAATCAATTCAACCTTTAAGCCAGTTTCTTCTTGAGCTTCACGCCTCGCTGCATCCTCTAAACGCTCGCCGTAGTCTACAAATCCCCCAACGATCGCCCAGCCATGCGGTGGATTAAGACGTTCAATTAACACAATCGGTTGATGGGGTCGATCTCGCAGGGCAATGATGATATCCACCGTAGGAACAGGGTTTCGATAAGTCACTTGATTAGTCATAAGGATGAAATGAAGTCTCAGAAGAGCTCAACATTATTTTGAACTGTAGGATTTAAGGCAAAGTTTGCTGCACTCGAAGAGAGTAATTACAGCTACAAAATGCAGCTTGACACTAAGTTATCATGCAGATTCATAATCCGAGAGCTATAGGCATTACTCGGCAGGAGAGTATTTCTTTGATTCCGATCAGTATAGAAATTGTAGAAGGTAATCCGAATCTTGCCTCTCTCTTGGGTTGGCATTTACAGCAAATTGGCTATTCGGTATTTCAGGCAGTCAGTGGTCAGCAAGCAAAGTTGGTATTTCAAAAGCAACAGCCAAGCTTGGTGATTTTGAGTACGGATTTGCCTGATGGGGATGGAATTGAGCTATGCCGTTGGTTACATAAGCAAAGAAGTTCTCTGATCTTTGTAATTTCATCGCGCACGAGCGAGTCTGACATCGTGGAAGGGCTAAAAGCAGGTGCAGATGACTATTTGACCAAACCCTTTGGAATGCAGGAATTTTTGGCAAGGGTAGAGGCATTAACGCGCAGATTACGCACCTCGGCTCCGCCTGCTTGTCTTGACTATGGGGTATTAAAGATTGATCTAGTGCAGAGACAGGTCAGGCTCAAGGGCAGTGCGATCGATCTCACGCCGCAGGAGTTTAGCTTGCTCTATGTTCTTGCTCAATCCGAGGGGTTAGCCCTAAGTCGTGCAGAGCTTTTACAACGAGCATGGCCAGATGAGATTAATAATCCGCGCACTGTGGATACCCATGTTTTATCATTGCGGAAAAAGTTGGAAGTTGATCCGCAACAACCTAATCTAATTCAAACAGTACGAAATATTGGTTATCGCTTTAATCCAGAAGCATTATCGCGCCCATCACTACGCCAAAATTCACAAAATACAAATCACGCTAATAGCGATCGCCCACCACAGTTCACCGCTCCCCCCAGCCGATCCTTTGCCAAGTATTAGGGAGCTGCGATCGCATCCCAAACTTCGATATAACCTATTGCTGTAACGATTGAAGTGGAAGTGATGACTAAAACTAATCAAAGGGAAAGAAGTTTTTATGATTCTTTGAGTCCAGTATGGTTTTAATAAGTTTGATAAGTGAGTTGCACTAAGCCAGTATCAAAAGTCTGGCAATTCTCCAAGCTTAAAGACAAAGTAGGTAATGGGGATGCGAATAAGGCAATCCCTTCACCTAAAATTATTGGGTGTATTGACAGAATAAATTTATCCACCAGATGCTGCTCTAAACATGTCTTAGCGATCGCTGCCCCCCCGACTAACCAGATGTCTTTTCCTTCTTGATTTTTTAGATCTTTAACAAAATCAACTAAATCGCTAGACACAAAGGTTACATTCTCGTCGCGATCGCCTTGGAGAGTTTGCGAAAAAACAAACCCCACCTTATCTGGATATGGATATTCGCCCCACGCTTGGATTTGCTCATAGGTATTGCGTCCCATAATTAAGCGATCGATCGAACTATAAAAATCCTCATAGCCGTAATCTTGATCGGTAAAAAGCCAATCTACCTCGCCAGAACTACGCGCAACGTAGCCATCTAAGCTAGTGGCAATGTACAAAATTAGTTGTGCCATCTCAGAAAATCTAATCGTTTTCAGGAAACCAGCGATCTTTAGATCCCCATTAAATGATATTTTGAGAAGCGGTTAGCTTTATATGTGAGTGCAAAAAGTTAAACAAAAAGTTAAACTTTTATAGTTTGATGTATTGCATTTTCTTGCATATATCCTTTTGCACGTCATTTCATTGCAAATTTTTTAGATTCTGAGTTAAGAGACTGGAGTAAACAGCAAGCATGGTAACAACCGCAGAGAAAGTATCAGTCGGGCGCATCACCAAGATCATCGGTCCTGTGGTCGATGCCGAATTCCCCAGTGGCAAAATCCCCGAAATTTATAACGCCGTTGTCGTAACAGGCAAAAACTCCGCAGGACAAGACATCAACGTCACCTGCGAAGTACAACAATTACTAGGTGATAACCAAGTACGCGCTGTTGCGATGAGTACCACTGACGGCATCGTTAGAGGTATGGATGTAACGGACACAGGCGCACCGATTAGCGTTCCTGTTGGACCTAACACCCTCGGTCGGATCTTCAACGTATTAGGCGAACCTATTGATGAATTAGGTCCTGTTACTACCGAAGAAAAATTCCCTATTCACCGTCCATCTCCTTCATTTACATCCTTAGAAACCAAACCTAGCACCTTTGAAACGGGCATTAAGGTAATTGACCTTCTTGCACCCTATCGTCGTGGTGGCAAGATTGGTCTATTCGGTGGTGCTGGTGTAGGCAAAACCGTATTAATTCAAGAATTAATCAACAACATTGCGAAAAAGCACTCTGGTGTGTCGGTATTTGGTGGTGTAGGCGAACGTACCCGCGAAGGTAATGACCTCTACAACGAAATGAAGGAGTCGGGCGTACTTCAGTACCTCGCTCTCGTTTATGGTCAAATGAACGAGCCACCCGGAGCACGTATGCGTGTTGGCTTAACCGCTTTGACCATGGCTGAATACTTCCGTGATGTGTCCAAGCAAGACGTATTGTTGTTCATCGACAATATTTTCCGCTTTACTCAAGCTGGTTCAGAAGTATCCGCACTACTTGGTCGTATGCCATCGGCTGTAGGTTATCAACCTACCTTGGCAACCGACATGGGTGCTTTGCAAGAACGCATTACTTCAACCACCGAAGGTTCCATCACCTCCGTACAAGCAGTATATGTACCTGCGGATGACTTGACTGACCCCGCACCTGCAACCACCTTTGCTCACTTGGATGCAACCACCGTATTGTCTCGTGGCTTGGCTTCTAAGGGGATTTATCCTGCGGTTGACCCTCTCAATTCCTCTTCGACCATGCTGCAACCTGGTGTAGTTAGCGATGAGCATTACCGTGTTGCTCGTGGCGTACAGGCAATTCTTCAGCGCTACAAAGAACTTCAAGATATCATCGCCATCTTGGGTCTAGATGAACTTTCTGAAGAAGACAAGTTGGCTGTAGCCCGTGCTCGTAAGATTGAGCGCTTCTTGTCTCAGCCCTTCTTCGTTGCTGAAGTATTTACTGGTTCTCCTGGTAAGTATGTCACCCTCGAAGAAAGCATCAATGGTTTCGATCGCATCCTTAAGGGTGAACTCGATGATCTCCCTGAGCAAGCTTTCTACCTCGTTGGCAACATCGAAGAAGCGATCGCTAAGGCTGAAAAGCTCAAGGCTGGTAATTAGGCATTAGCTATTAGCGTTTAGCTGTTAGCGTTTAGCTCATAACTCAGAAAAAGCTAACAGCTAACAGCTAACGGCTAATAGCCAGCAGCTATAAAGTTAAAACCTATTACCAAATATTTTAAAAAATGACCCTAACTGTAAAAGTAATTTCCCCAGATCACACGATTCTGGATACTGTCGCAGAGGAAGTGATTTTACCTAGTTCCACGGGGCAACTTGGTATTTTAACTGGTCACGCTCCTCTGATTTCCGCACTAGAAACAGGCGTATTGCGTTTTCGGAAAGATAAAGCTTGGTCAGCTGTCGCTCTTACAGGTGGTTTTGCTGAAGTTGAAGAAAATGAAGTAACCGTTTTGGTGCGTAATGGCGAACTTGGCAGTGAAATCAATGCTGAAGAAGCTCGTCAGGAATTGGCAAAAGCTGAGCAAGATCTGGCAAATATTAAGCCTGATGATAAGCAAGGCAAAATTCAAGCTGAACAACATCTACGTACTGCTCGCGCTAGAGTGCAAGCAACTACTCCGATCTAGATCAGTTAATTATTTGATTAAAAAAGCACTCATTTAATATGAGTGCTTTTTTAATCTATGGGTGTAGCTAGGATTTTTTTGAGGGCAGTGATGCCTTTTTTGAGCTGTCGTGAAACTGTGACTGCACTAATGCCTAAGGTTTCCGCAACTTCACGATGAGTAAATTCTTTTAGAAATACAAACTCTACGACTTCGCGGGTGCGATCTTCTAAGAGATCAAGAGCTTGCTGTAAACGAATACTATCTTCTTGTGCAAGTTGAAAGCTTTGATATTTATGATCGGTGACAAGATCGCCGATGGATGTTGAGCTATCTTCACTTTGATCGACTGGAGTATCCAGACTAATGGGCGAACGGTTTTGGCAAGCAAGTTTAATGTCGTACCACTCGCTGACGCTAATACCTAGTTCATCCGCAACCTCTTGGCTAGAAGGCTCTCGGCCAGTTTCAGTACGTTTGTTACGAATGATCTTACAGCCTTGATTGTAGGTAGTGAGCCAAGCACGCGGCATCCGTACCGTTGGACTCTTATCGCGTAAATAATGCTGAATTTCCCCTTTGATATATGGCACAGCAAAGGAACTAAAGGCATTGCCTTTGCTGACATCAAAACGCTCGATCGCATTGATTAAACCAATTGAGCCAACCTGCATTAAATCTTCAAAACTTTCTTGGCATTGATTTTTCCAGTGATAGGCTTCACGGCGTACTAAGCCAATATTCAAGTTGACGAGCTGATTACGAAGTTTAGTTGTGGGATTCGCACGATAGGCTTGCAAAATTTCGAGAGTTTCCTGTTTACGATTAATCGTGGGGGTAATATCCACATCTTGCTCGTCCTGTGGTTCGTTGCGACTGTCTAGATGTTGTCTCTGCAAAAAATTCTCTAAGTGTTGATAGATCTGCGATCGCGCAAATTCCGAAAAATCAATATCTTTTTCAGGATTAAATTGGACAAGCGCCTTTTTAAATCCCTGCTTTCCGATTTCGAGTAATTCGCGATCGCTTTCCCGACGTTCCGCAGTGCGACGATTAGATACACGGCGATCAGATGTATTTGGTCGATTTGGCGATCGGCGATCGCCAATCCTTGTTTGATTAATTAAAGATATGGGCAAAGCAGCGATCGTTTCCCGAATTAAGCCCATATATATCTCGACAATCTGCTCCTGCAAGTTTTCCGATGGCGAAACTCGATAGGCTCTTAACAGAGGCAATATGTTCTCATTAGTTGACGGATTTGAATTTAATGGCATATGGCAGACATCCTCAAAGATGTAAGCAGCTCGAAGATATGCCCAACACATAACATGAGAATTTTGCATACATGTGCTTGATACCGATAGTTGTCACTTGCACATAGACATGTAGAAAGGCTTTAATTACCTTAGTTTTTGCCAACCCCAATATTGGTTTAGTTTAAGACTACTGTAGGATATAAGCAATATAAAAACATGAATCTTATACAATCTACATCCTAATGTGCGTTTCCCTGCCCTAGATTATACAAGTATCGATATCCTAAAATCATTGCGAAATATCAAAAGAGAATTAAGATTACTTTTCTCTAATCCATTCTCTCAAACTATCATTACCATCACTTCGTCACCTACAGGCACATAGGTTTGATTAACACGCATGACTGCTAGTGCATTTGTCCCAATCGCACTAATCAAATTGCCAGAACTATAGTTGTTGATAGGCTGAAAAATTGGGTTCCCTTTATGATAAGTGAGTTGTCCCCAGAGATAGGTTTCTCGTCTACCCTGAGCGTGCAAATCCTCAGTAGTAATAGCTTTGATAAATTGAGGATGCCAATAATTACTGTTCGCTCCATTTAATTTAGCGATCGCACCACGCATAAATCGCCAGAAACTCATCATTGCCGAAACAGGATTTCCGGGAACTCCGAAATAGAGAATAACATCCTCACTTTCATTCACATTGAGAGAGTGAGTGAGGGAAGCAACGGTTAGGGGTTTGCCTGGTTTAATTGCTACGGAACATACATGAATATTCGCTCCCATTTTTTCGAGAATTGCATCGACATAATCGTAATCACCAACAGAAGCGCCTCCCGAAGAAATTATCATATCTGCTGAGGCGATCGCTTCTTTGATCACTATTTCTAGTTCTGTTTGATCATCACTTACTATGCCAAAGGGAATTGCGATCGCCCCTGCTTGGTTAATTAGGGTAGCTAGGGCATAGAAATTAGAATCAATAATCTGTCCATCTTGAAGAACTTGAGAACGCTCAAGGCTCACTAGCTCATTACCTGTAGAAATAATGGCAATTTTGGGCTGGCGATAAACTTTCACCTGCTGACATCTTGCTGATGCTAAAGCTCCTATTTCGGTTGCCCCTAGTTTCGTACCTGCTCTGACGAGAGTTGTACCAGCTTTGATAAATTCACCTCTATGTCTTACATATTCACCTTGAGTCGGCTTGACTTTAAGTTGCAAAAAATTATCTAGTCGTTCAGTATCTTCTTGCATGATGACCGTATCTGCTCCCTTTGGTAACATTCCTCCCGTAAAGATGCGGACACATTCACCTTGCTCTAACAATTCAGATATCGCCTTACCTGCGGTGATTTCATAGGGAGCGATCGCTAATTTCAAATTCTGCCCGTCGATTACATCAGCAATGTCAGCATAACGTAGTGCATAGCCATCCATTGCTGAGTTGTCCCAATGGGGAAAGTCCCATTCGCTTGTAATGTCTTCGGCTAAAATTCGGTTATTAACTTCCAATAGTGGCAAAATTTCACTATCGCCTTCAGGTGCAAAAGGTTTTACCAAATCCAAAATAATTCTTTCGACTTCAGAGACAGGCAGCATATAAATATACCAATGCTATTTTTGAAAAGCTCACCAAGTCAGCTTTTCAAAAATAGCATTGGTTCGGGTAAAATTTATGTATGCGTATAGATATTGTTACCCTCTTTCCTGAATTTTTTACTTCGCCTTTGCAGACTAGTTTGCTAGGAAAGGCGATCGCTAATCAAATTGCGGAAGTACATCTCACCAATCCCAGAGATTTCACCACCGATAAGCATCATCGAGTCGATGACGAACCCTACGGCGGCGGTGCGGGAATGTTGATGAAGCCTGACCCTATTTTTGTAGCGGTGGAGTCTTTGCCAATTTTGCCAAAGCGTGAAATTATCTACATGACTCCGCAGGGGGAACCCATGAAACAGAATCTGTTTAAAGAATTAGCAGATTACGATCAGCTAGTTCTCATTTGTGGCAGCTATGAGGGAATTGATGAACGTGTATGTGAACATCTCGTCACTCGCGAAGTTTCTCTTGGTGATTTTGTGCTGACCTGTGGCGAGATTCCTGCATTGGCGCTAATTAATGGAGTTGTGCGTTTGCGCCCGGGCACTGTTGGGAAAGAAGAGTCGCTCAAGTTTGAGAGCTTTGAAGATGGATTGTTAGATTATCCGCAATATACGCGCCCACCAGTATTTCGGGGTTGGGAAGTTCCCGAAGTTTTGCGCTCGGGTAATCATAAGCTGATTGCAGAATGGAGAAAGGAACAACAAATTTTAAGAACAAAACAGCGTCGTCCTGATATGCTCTAGTTTTTTCTCGCGATCGAATAGTTCTAACTTCGCACCTATCACTTCATTTAATATAGCAATCCTAAATTGTTTGTTGAAGCGCAACCCTTCGAGTTACGCTTCAACAAAGCCAAAAATCGACAAATGATTTGGGACTGCTATTAGAACTTAGACAAAACAACCCATAGTAAGAGCAATTCATGAGTTGCTCTTAAGTCGCTAGGCATAAATAAACTGAAAGCCGAAAAGATTGTTCCGCCCGCTACGCGGGCGGAACAATCTCTGGTTTTAGGTTTTAATATGCTCATCTACTTACTATTTAATTAGGATAAGCCTTCCCATAAAGCCGATCGCATAATAATTTCTACAAAATGTCATCCCCTTTTGTCAGCATCAATTGCGATCGCTAATAGAGCCTTGTAGATAAAAGCGATTGCCTCAAACATCAAAAGTTTGGTAAGAAAGAAATAGATCGACTTTTACAACATCTCGCTGTGAGAACAGTCAAGGGAGTATCTTATGTTTTAGTCGATCTGCGTAATAGACTACCGATCACAATCAGTCCTACACCAGCTATCACATAAATAGGCGCAATATTAGCAAATACAATTTGAGTGCCATAAATAGACAAAATCCAAATCGGAACAATAACAATCCCAGCTCCAGAGGTAAGACAAATTCCACTGATTATCTTTTTAGCAATACCAATGGGATACTTTGGTTTGATTAATGTCCAGCCTAAAGTACTAATCACTACACCTAATATGCCAGATATGATAACCAGCAAATGGGCATATCCCAAAAGCATTGACCATAGAGCAAAGACTATTGGTGGTATGCCTGCCAAGATCAGCATCCAAGAAATAATGGCGCGAAACACTTCTCGGATGCTAGTTGATCGATAAACTAGAATGGCGATCGCAATGACTGCTAAACCACCGATTCCAAACATTAAAGCCGCAAAGGAAGAATAGGGTACAAAACTGAATACCCAAATGGCAAAAATTAATAATGCAATACCAAGCGATCCAATCAGGATTGTTGAGATTTGGCGTAAACTCATATAGGTGTCGTCAAGTGTATTGGTTCATAAATAACGTTAGTTTCGGATAAGAAAGAAGATAAAAATGCGAGAAGCCGATAAGCTGAAAATAAGAAAAACAAACTCAACGAAGTAACTCCCATAACTGAATAGTTTAGAAGTTTTGTTCTGCAATGCCGATCTGTTGGCATGGGCGCAACAAAGACTAGAGGAAAGAGCAGTCAAGTGAGTTTTAAGCAAACCATAGCAGGAAAGGCGATCGCCTTTTGTCATCATTAAAGCGCGATCAGGAAATTTCTACCAATTTTCCTTCAATAAATTTATGTAGAATGCTGGAGATAAATAATGGATAGGGAATTCCTTCTGCTAATGCACTTTTTTGGAGCGATCGCAGGTCTTTCTCGGAAACAGAGATATTGATTGTGTTATTTTGGGCAAAGGTTGCAGAGGCGATTTGTTTATGCTGCTCTAGCTCTTCCTGCCAGTTTACTGTGCGAGTGAGGCGATCGCTTTCAAATGCTTCTAAAATTTCTTGTTCTTCTAGATCGAGATTAGTCATTAGTTTCACCTAGATATTTTTTGGTAGCTTTGCGACTGGGGATAAATTTTACTCGTTTACGGGGATATCGCCTTTTGTCGTCATCATCAAGCGCGATCGCTAACAGAGCCTTGTAGATAAAAGCAATCACGGTAAAAGTCTGAAGTTGAGTAAGGAACTGATGTTACGTGGAAGGAATAGCCAATTTTTGGAGAAGAGAGAAACTAGTCCTA